>JACXTT010000266.1_pt1 | contig 85825 bp, 95 predicted proteins | sample 9270951 | NCBI WGS metagenome assembly JACXTT01 (sample SAMN15532306, study PRJNA645909) | rock metagenome | isolation source: weathered quartz diorite | place: Puerto Rico | collected 2017-06-21 | reverse complement strand
CCTGGAGTGTCGGTAATATTTTATGATCCAACCGGGAACAAAATTCTGCCAGAGATAATTCGTAACCTGCCTGCCGGGCAGACAGGTTCGGACTCATACTTAATTCGCAGGGGGAGCCTTCCGGCCGGAACCTACTTCTACCAGGTCCTTTCATCCGAAAAACCAGTGGCTTCGGGCAAACTGATCATTCAATAAGGAGCCGGTTTATTTCCTTAATTTTGTTCGATGAAAAAGATCCCTCTTTTCTACCGCGTTTGCATCATCGGAGCCGTCATCACCATCGTCTTTACCATCGCTCTCACCTTTGCGGGCATTCCTTATTATATGACAGGGCACCTCGTGCTGCCCTGGATCGTGGCCATGATGGCCAAAAAAATGCTTTTAAAGTGAAAAGATGGTCTAAAGCGGCTAAATGTGCTGATTTTTGCTACTTTTACGACTCCCTAAGAATTTTTGTAAGGTTGTTAAACTATCTGGACGTTCATCCGTCTTAGTTTCCAGAAAACAGAAAACAATAACCATAAACTTAAAAAATCAGAACAATGAAAAAGAACAAATTCATCTTCCGCGCAATGCTCGTTCTTTCAGTTTCTGCCTTCGTATTGGGCGGCTGCAAGAAAAAAGAACAGGAGGATAACGACACTTCCGGTGCCAGCGATAACGCTTTCGCTGAATCGAGCGTGAACGACATGGGCACCATCATGGACCAGGGCTCTACCGGCACGGTTTCGGGCTACATGAACTCCAACAACGATAACGGCTCGCTGCTGAGCGCCTGCGCAGTTGTTACGATTGATTCGCTGAACAATTCGAACCCGGATACTCTTACGGTCAATTTCGGAACCTCCAACTGCCTCTGCCTGGACGGCCGCTACCGCAGGGGATCGCTCCAGTGCATTTACACCGGTGGCAAGCACTACCGCGATTCGGGCCTTACCGTTACCATCACTCCCATCAATTACTATGTGAACGATAACGGAATTGCCGGAAGCAAGACCATCATCAACAAAGGCCACGTCACAAACGGCAAGCTCACCTGGCAGATCACCAGCAACATCACCGTAACCCTTGCGAACAGCGCAGGCACCTTTACCTGGAACTGCAGCAAGACCAAGGTGCTCGAGGCCGGTGAAACCACCTTCGGAGGCCCCATCAACTGGGCCATTGCCAAGTGGACCATTACCGGAAGCGTGAACGGAACAACGGTGGGCGGTGAGAGCTATACGGCACAAACCACCAGCCCGCTGTGGAGAGACATGACCTGCGGTGTTCCGAACAAGCGGCACTTCACCCAGGGAACGGTTGACTTCACGCCCGGCAGCAAGCCCACGCGCCACATCGACTTCGGGAACGGTGCCTGCGATAACATCGCTACCGTGACGATCAACAACCACACGTACACCATCTACCTCAAATAAAGTTCAAGCAGGTTTTGGTTTCCGAAAATCCCGGCTTCGCAAGGAGCCGGGGTTTTCTCATTTGGAGAGGAGCTCTTTAACGAGCGTTGAGATGGCCTTGCCATCGGCCTTGCCGGCCAGTTGCTTGGTGGCGGCTCCCATCACTTTACCCATGTCGGCCGGTGAAGAGGCTCCCACCGAAGCAATGATCTTCTGCAGCTCCGCGCGCAGCTCATCCGCGCTCATCTGCGTGGGCAGGTACGATTCAATGATGCCGGCCTGGTAGAGCTCCACTTCGGCCAGGTCCGCCCGGTTCTGCTGGGAATAAATGTCGGCCGTTTCTTTCCGCTTCTTCACTTCTTTCTGAAGCGCTTTCATTTCGGTCGCATCGCTGTATCCTTCAGGCGAGGTCTTGAGCAGCAGGATCACCGATTTAACAGCGCGCAGGGCATCGAGCTTCTTCTGGTCTTTGGCCAGCATCGCTGCCTTGATGTGGGAGTTGATCGTATCTTCAAGCATGGGAATGTGTCTTTATGATGAACAAAGATATCCAAAAAGAAAAAGGCGCGGTGTGCGCCTTCTCTTTGGTGCGACACATACGTTCAGTCTACGTTATCGTGCAGGAAAGAATTGTTCGGCCTGATCTCGATCTTCTTTTCGCCCGTTTCGCTCATGGTGTATTTCGAAACATTTGATTCGGACGAAGGCTGCGAATTGTCGATCTCGATGTTCTTGCGCTTGTAAGCCGGCTCGTTCTCCAGCTCGGCCAGCCCGCTCGGGTTCTTCATCTTGTACGAAAGCTCTTTCAGCTTCATGATGCGCTCCTGCGCTTTTTTCTTCTGCTCATCGGACGGGTTGTACGTGGATTTGCTTACGGTCTCTTCCTTCTGCACATCGCCCGCTTCGGTCTTCGACTTAAGCACCGGCTCCTCGGAAGCCTTCTCTTCTTTTTTAATATCATCATTCTTGGCCGGGGTCTTGTTCACGGGAAGATCCAGTTCAATGCTTTTGGGCTCCTTTTCCTTGATGATGAGATAAGGTTCTTCATCCTTTTCGTCTTCGGAGAAGATCTCCTCGTTCTTATCCTGTTTAACATCCGATCTGAACTCGTTCCGCAACGGCTCTTCCTTCACTTCTTCTTTGACCTCATTTACAGGAGGAACCTCCGGGGTCTCGGCCACAAATGTCCCTGCCCCTTCATCAAATTCATCAATGAAGGTCTCTTCGGTGTCGTGATGCTCCGTTTTATCTTCAGCAGTAATGATGATGGGTTGCTCCTCGGCAACAGGTTCCTGGTTCGTGATGATGATCGGCTCCTCCTGCTTCGTGATGATAATGGGCTCTTCTGCCTTTTGGCTTTCGATAACAGGTTCTTCCTTGGTAATGATGATCGGTTCTTCCTTAGTGATTATAATGGGCTGTTCCGATTTAGTTTCCGTCTTGGTGATCAATACGGGCTCGTCCCTGGTGATCTTCTCTTCCACCTTCTCCACCACAGCCGTCTTCTTCTGTTCCTTTTCCAGGTCGCGCACGATCTTTTGCGGCTCTTTCACCGGCTCGTAACCCACACCGCCTGTCTTGAACCCGGTTGCGATCACCGTGATGTTCACACTGTCGCCCAGCGTTTCATCAATTCCGAATCCCTTGATGAGCTCGGCAGTTTGTCCGGCCGCTTCCTGTATGTAATCCGTGATCTCGCCCAGCTCGTCCATGGTGATCTCGTTGCTGCCGCAGGTGATGTTGAGCAGCACATAGCGCGCTCCTGTAATGTTGCTGTCGTTCAGCAGCGGTGAGGCCAGCGCCTGCTCTACGGCCTTGATGGCGCGTCCTTCGCCCGATGCGGTTGCCGATCCCATGATGGCCACCCCGCTGTCCTGCATCACGGTCTTGATATCGGCAAAGTCGGTATTGATGTGCAGCGTGGTGGTAATGATATCGGCAATTCCCTTGGCTGCCGTGGTCAGCACATTATCGGCATGCTGGAACGCATCGGTTACTTTCAGGTTACCGTACAGCTCACGCAAACGGTCGTTGTTGATCACCAGCAGCGTGTCCACGCTTTTGCGCATCTCTTCCAAACCCTCCTCGGCCTGCTTTCTCCTGCGCGGCCCTTCGAACGAAAAGGGAATGGTAACGATCCCCACGGTAAGAATTCCCATCTCCTTGGCCGTTTTGGCAATGATGGGCGCGGCACCTGTGCCTGTTCCACCGCCAAGTCCTGCCGTTACGAATATCATCTTGGTGTTCTTGCTCAGCAGCTGCTTGATCTCATCGATCGTCTCCAGCGCGGCATTCTTGCCCATCTCAGGCTTGCTGCCGGCCCCCAATCCCTCGGTGAGCAGGTTGCCCAGCTGTATCTTGAACGGCACCGGGCTCACGTTGAGCGCCTGCGCATCGGTGTTGCACACGATAAAATCAACACCCTTGATGCCGAGCTTGTACATGAAGTTAACGGCATTGCTGCCACCGCCTCCAACGCCAATGACCTTGATGATGGAAGATTGCTCTTTGGGGAGATCGAATTTCATAATAGAAATTTTTTGGTTAAGCAAATTTCAACCATAACGAAAAGGTATTTACCCCTGCGAAGTGAATGTTTTAAACACCTCGGTGTTAATGGGAACGGGAGATTTTCGAGTGAACCTTGCTTGACCGGTTAAATAAATTGGGCTAAAGACCATTGACTATTTTCCCAGCTCGGCATCTTCATCGAACCACTCCTTGGTGCGGCCAAGCAGCCGGTCGAAGAACGAACCGCGCTCCTTGGTGGAATGGGAGATGATGGTGCTTGTTTCCGACTTGTGCTTCTCGAGCTGCTCGAAGCCTTTGATGACGAGTCCCACCCCGGTGGCATACATGGGCGAGCTGATGTCGATGGCGCTCTCGGCCAGGTGCTCGTTCGGGTAGCCGATGCGCGTGCTCATGCCCGTTACGTACTCGGTGAGCTGGGGCAGGTGACGCAGCTGCGAGCCTCCACCGGTGATCACCGTTCCGCAGATGAGCTTGCGCTCGTAGCCGGAGTTCTTTATTTCGAACGACACGAACTTGAGTATCTCTTCCATGCGCGCCTGGATGATGCCGGCCAGGGATTTCATGGAGATCTCCTTGGCTTCCCTTCCCTTCAGTCCAGGGATGGATATGTATTCATTGGCCTGGGCCTCGTTCTCCAGTGCCGTGCCGAACTTCACCTTGATGGACTCCGCCTGCTTTTTGATGACGCTGAGCCCTTCGTGGATGTCGGTGCTGATCACTTCGCCCCCGAAGGGGATCACCGCGCTGTGGCGGATGATGCCGTCCTGGAAGATGGCGATGTCGGTGGTGCCGCCACCGATGTCGATGAGGGCTACGCCCGCCTCCTTCTCCTCCTCGCTGAGCACCGAAGCGGCCGAAGCGAGCGGCTCCAGCACGAGGTTCACCATGCGCAGGCCCGATTTCTCCACGCACTTCTGGATGTTCTTGGCGGCCGTGGTCATGCCCGTGATCACGTGGAAGTTGGCCTCGAGGCGGATGCCGTTGATGCCGCGGGGGTCCTTGATGCCGCTCTCGTTGTCCACGATGTACTCCTGCGGCAGCACGTGGATGATCTCCTCGCCCGGGGGCATCACCAGCTTGTACATGTCATCGATCATGGCATTGATGTCGTCCTGCGATATCTCCTTGTCCGTGTTCTGCCGCACGCGCATGCCCCGGTGCTGAAGCGATTTGATATGCTGCCCGGCTATGCCCACGTTCACGATGCGGATGTCCACACCGCTCTGCGCTTCCGCCTCGGCAACAGCCTGGCGGATGGCCTGCACCGTCTGGTCGATGTACAGCACCACCCCGCGCCTGACGCCCAGCGAATCGGACTTGCCGTAGCCAAGTATCTCGATCTTCCCGTGCTCATTCCGCTTTCCAACAATAGCGGCAATTTTTGTTGTTCCGATGTCCAGTCCGACTACGATTTCTGATTCTGATTGCATGGCTCTTTTTATTTTGATTTTGAAATGGTCTTTTTCTTTTTGGGCTTTTCGTTCTTAACGGCAGAGTCCTTTTTTACAGAGTCCGCTTTTACTTCGGGTGAACTGTCCTTCTTTTTTTTCTTCTTCACGGGCTTTTCCTTCTTTACCGGCTTAACATCAGCCGAATCTGCAATGTTCCCAGCAAGCGAATCGGCTTTCACTTTCTCATTTTTTTCCTTTTTCTCCTCCGGCTGGGGCTTCATCTCGTTCTCCAGCGCCATTTCCTCCTTCAGGATGGCAGCTTGCCGGGCTTTGGCCATGCTGTCTTCCGCAGCAACGATGACCTGCTTTTTGGCGCAAACCACCTGCCCGTCAAATTTCAGGTTCAGCGTGTCGTATTTGTTCCAGCCCTCTTTGTTCAGGCCCTGGCGGTAGAACAGCTTCAGGTTGGCGAACTTCTTCTCCATGTTCTCCACCGTGCCGAATACGATCCGGTGGTTTCCCACGCGCGGCACCAGCTCGATCTCGTTCTTTGCGTTGATGAAAATGCTTTCTACCTGCGCATTCCAGAACTCATCGGCCGTGATGAACCTCGCCAGCTTATCCAGGTCATCCAGCACGGTGGTCTTCGCCAGCGAATCATTCGCCTCGATCTGGGAGATGGATGCCTGGTACCAGTTGCCATAGCTCTCCGGAATGTTGCCGCTGGCAACCAGGACCTGCGGGGTGAACCTGGGACTCCACACCATGAGCTTCCCATCCGTGGCGATGTAATAGCTTTCGTTGACCGCGTTCACGATGCGGATGAGCGGCTCGCGCTGTTCGATCTCGATGGTGACCATGCCGTTTATATCGGAGTACGAGTTGGCCTTTTCGATCCAGGGGTTGTCGTAAAACATTTTTTCCATCCCATTAATGTCGATCGAAGCCATCATGCTTCCTTCCACGTAAATGCCCTTGTCCGTCAGCATCTGGCGGATATCATCTGCTTCCACGAAGTTGCCGTGCTTGCCTTCAGTAATGCGGATATCGAGCTTCTTGCAGGTCATGCGGTCCTCCCTGCCGTTGGCAAAACCGAGCAGCACGAACAGCCCGGCAATAAAAAAACTCCATGCGCAGGCACGGAGTATTTTCTTCAGCTTGATCTTCGTTTCGGGCTTCATTTATTTTTTTTCAGCAGTTCGTTCGCAAGCGGTTCCACCAGCATGTCGATGTCACCGGCTCCGAGCGTCAAAATTACTTCGGCCTTCGAAGCGGTTACCGCACCGGTCAAACCGAGTTTTGAACAAAGTTGTTTACAATCGAGGCGTACCTTGTCCAGCAGCACCTGCGAGCTTACACCCGGTATCGGCTGTTCGCGGGCCGGATAAATGTCAAGCAGGATCAGCTCATCCAGCAGTTCGAGGCTGCGTGCAAACGCATCGGCAAAGTCGCGCGTGCGCGAGTAGAGGTGCGGCTGGAATACCCCGAGTATCCTTTTGTGCGGGTACAGTTCCCGGACGGCCGTGATGCAGGCGCGAAGCTCGGCCGGGTGATGCGCGTAATCATCGATCATTACCCGGTTCTTTTCGCGGATGTGATATTCGAAACGTCTTTTCACTCCTTTGAATGAAGCCAGCGCAGCGCGGATCTTCTCATTGCTGATGCCTGCAACCTGTGCGGCAGCGGTGGCGGCCACTGAATTTTCGATGTTGTGCCGGCCCGGCACACCAAGAGTTATATCCTTTATTTCCCCGGAAGGGGTTTGGATCGAGTAACGGAACGCACCATCCCTGACCGAAATGTTCTCAGCAAAATAATCGGTGCCTTCATCCTGGGAGTATGAAATGAACGGAGCCTTGAGGGAAAGCTGGCCAGGCACATCCTTTTTCAGGATAAGCTTCCCTCCTTTCTTCACCTGTTTCGCAAAATCGGCATACGAAGAACGCATGCTTTCCGCATCACCGTAAATGTCCAAATGGTCTGCATCCACCGAGGTGATCACCGCCACATCGGGGTGGAGGGTCAGGAATGAGCGGTCGTATTCATCGGCTTCGGTCACAATCACCGTATTGCGGTCGAACGTCCTGCTGAGCAGCAGGTTGGTATTGTAGTTCTGGGTGATGCCTCCCAGGAAAGCGGTGCAGTCGATACCCGAGGACCGTAGAATGTGAGCAATGAGCGAAGAGGTCGTGGTCTTGCCGTGGGTGCCCGCAACAGCGATCGTGTAATGGTCCTGCGTTACCATTCCCAGCACCTCCGAGCGCTTCTTTATCGCAAAACCGTTCTGCTGGAAATAAACAAGCTCCTTGTGCTCCTTCGGAACAGCGGGAGTATAAACAACCAGCACCTGCGATTTGATATCTGAAAGCTGTGAACGGGCCCATTCCGCGTTCTCTTCAAAATGAACGCGAATGCCTTCCGTCTCCAGCTCATCGGTAAGCTTCGTCCTTGTTTTATCGTAGCCCGCAACGTGCTTGCCCTGCGACCTGAAATACCGGGCCAGGGCGCTCATCCCGATACCGCCTATGCCCAGGAAATAAAAATACTTTATGTCCGAAAGTTTCATCTTTTTGCGGCAAGAGCAATAATCTCATCGGCTATCCGGTCGGCCGCATTGGCGAAGGCCAGCTTCGCAATATTATCGCTCAGCTGCTTCTGCTTAACGGGATCGGCTGCCAGCGCAAGGATCTCCCTGCCCAGCTTTTCACGAGCCTCGCTGTCCTTTACCAGTATCGCGGCATTGTGCTTCACTAAGGTCATGGCATTCTTGGTCTGGTGATCTTCGGCTACGTTCGGGGAAGGGACCAGCAAGACAGGTTTTTTGACGATCGCCAGCTCCGACAACGCGATGGCCCCCGCGCGCGATACCACTACGTCTGCAGCGGCATAGGCCAGGTCCATCCGGGAGATGAACGGTCCCACCCAGCCCGCGTTAAAAGAGGCAGGTGCATAGTTCTTTCCCGTTTGCCAGATAAGCTGGATGTTATTCGAAGCAAGCTGCTCGAAGCACCCGGCAATGCTTTCATTTATGGTCCTGGCCCCCAGGCTTCCTCCCACAACAAGCAAGACCTTCTTATTTTCTTTCAGCCCGAAAAGTCCGAACGCTTCTTTTCTTTTTCCTTCCCCCGAAAGGATGTCCTGCCGCACCGGGTTGCCGGTGACGATGATCTTCTGCTTTGGAAAATACCTTTCCATCCCTTCGTAAGCCACACAGATCTTATTCACCTTCTTGCCAAGGATCTTATTTGTGATTCCCGGGAAAGAATTTTGTTCCTGGATCAGCGCAGGTATTTTCTTTTGAGCCGCCACGTTCAGCAGCGGTCCGCTGGCATAGCCGCCCGTGCCAACGGCAACATCGGGACGAAATCGTTTTAATATTTTTCTCGCTTTGATGAGGCTGGAAATAACCTTGAACGGGAACAAGAGGTTCGCAAGCGTGAGCTTCCGCTGCAGTCCGCTGATCCAAAGACCCTCGATCTGATAACCGGCAGCCGGCACTTTTTCCATCTCCATTCTTCCTTCGGCTCCCACGAAAAGTATATCTGCGCCAGGATCTTTTTTTTTCAGGGCGTTGGCAATAGCAATGGCGGGAAAAATATGCCCGCCAGTGCCTCCCCCGCTGATGATGACCTTAAGCTGCGGCAACTTCTCCTCCTTCTAATTTTTCTTCACCCGGTTCGGGTGCGGCCTGCTTTTCCGATTCCCGGCTCACGCTCAGAATAATGCCCAGCGAGATGCCGGTGAACCAGATAGAAGTTCCGCCCATGCTCATGAACGGCAGCGGCTGGCCCGTGACAGGGAACAGGTTGACCGCAACGGCCATGTTGATGAGGGCCTGGAACACGAGGCTGAATGCGCAGCCAACCGCCAGCAGGCTGCCGAACACCTTCGAGCTTTTTTGCGCAATGCGAATGGAGCGGTAGAGCAGGATCAGGTACAGGAACAGCACGAACAAGCCACCGATCAGTCCGTACTCTTCGATGATGATCGCGTAAATGAAATCGGAATAGGGATGCGGCAAAAAGTTTCGCTGCGTGCTCCTGCCCGGCCCTTTCCCGATCCAATGACCCGTTGCAATGGCGATCTTGGCCTGCTCCACCTGGTAGTTGCTTTCCGATTTGCCGGATGAATAATTCTCAATGCGGGCCTTCCAGGTCTCTACCCGGTTGCTGATCTTCGGGAAGACCATTACCAGCATGATGAAAAGCCCGAGGCATACCACTCCCGTGCCGATGAGCATGAAAATATATTTGAGGTTGACCCGGCCGATGAACATAATGACCAGCGAGGTGGAGAACAGCACGGCAGCCGTGGAGAAGTTAGCGGGCAGGATCAGCCCGCAGATCAATATCACGGGGAGCACTACCGGCAGAAATGCCGATCGGAAATCCTTGATCTCATCCTGCTTGATGGCCAGGATGCGCGCCAGGTACATGATGAGCGCCAGCTTGGCGAAATCGGAGGTCTGGAACGTGAGGTTGATGCCCGGGATCTCCAGCCAGCGGCTCGCCTCGTTGAGGTTCGCCCCGCGCGCCAGCGTAAAAAGCAGAAGCGGAACAGCCGTGATGAGCGCGATCTGCGCAAGCCGTGAGAAATTGGTGAATCGTATTGAGCTGGTGATATAAATTAAAAGAATGCCAAAACCCACAATGAGCGAATGCTTGATCAGGAAATATTCCGTGTTGCCGCCCTGCTTCTTGAAGGCCAGCGTGCCGGTGGAGCTGTACACCACCAGGATGGAGATCATGGAGAGGAGCACGATCACTCCCCAGATCCCCTGGTCGCCTTTTATGTATTTCGAAAGCTTCATTACAAACTCCTTACGGCCTGCTTGAACTTGTTACCACGGTCCTCGTAGTTCTCAAAAAGATCGAAGCTCGCACAGCAGGGAGAGAGCAGCACCGTATCGCCCTTTTTGCCCAGCTTGTACGAGATCTTTACGGCTTCCTCTGCCGAATGCGCTTCATAGATCTCGCTGCCGAGTATCGACTTGAACTCGCGGATGATCTTCTTGTTGTCCTTACCCAGGCAAACGATGGCTTTCACTTTTTGTTTGACCAGGTCCTTGAGCATGGAATAATCGTTGCCCTTGTCCACCCCGCCCACGATCCAGATCACCGGGTTGATCATGCTCTCCAGGGCATACCACGTGGAGTTGACGTTGGTGGCCTTCGAATCGTTGATGAACTCAATGCCATGCACCTTGGCCACGAACTCCAGCCGGTGCTCGATGTTCTGGAAGTCGGCCAGGCTTTCGCGGACAATGACCTTCCTGATCTCCATCACGCGCGCAGCGATGCCTGCAGCCATTGAATTGTAAATGTTGTGCTTTCCCTGTAATGCTAGTTCCTGTATCAGCATGTCTGTTTTGTTTTGGTTTATGTTTATCGTGAATTGTCTTTCATTTTCCATGTATGCACCCTGCTCCAATACCTTTTTTATCGAGTAGGGGAACAACCGTGCATTGAACTTCCGTTTTGCGATCTCCCGGCTCACCACTTCATCGTCCGCGCAATAGATAAAAGCATCTTCCTTCGTTTGGTTCTGCGTGATCCGGAACTTCGAGTCGATGTAGTTCCGGAAGTTGTTGTTGTAGCTGTCCAGGTGGTCCGGGGTGATGTTGGTGAGGATCGCAATGTTGATCCTTGTCCTGAACATCCCGTCCAGCTGAAAGCTGCTCAGCTCCAGCACGTAGTGATCGAAGTGTTCTTCCGCCACCTGCATCGCGAAGCTCTTTCCCACATTTCCCGCAAGGCCCACGTTCAGGCCCGCCTTTTTCAAGAGGTGATACGTGAGCAGAGTCGTGGTCGTCTTGCCGTTCGTTCCCGTGATCCCCACCAGCGTGGAATTCGTGTACCGAGCCGCAAACTCGATCTCCGATATCACCGGGATATTCTTCGCACGAAGCTTCCGTACGATGTCCGCCTTTTCGGGGATACCCGGGCTTTTCACCACTTCATCTGCGTTCAGGATCAGGGCTTCGGAATGATTCTCTTCTTCGAAACCGATCGCATGATCTGAAAGAACTTTTTTGTACTTATCCTTTATCCTCCCTTTATCGGAGAGAAAAACATCGAATCCTTTTTTCTTTGCCAGCACAGCGGCACCCACACCGCTTTCCGCACCCCCGAGCACAACGATCCGCCCCATCTCATCTCAGCTTGAGGGTTACCACCGTGAGCACCGCCAGCATGATCCCCACGATCCAGAAGCGCGCAACGATCTTGGCCTCGTGATAGCCTTTCTTCTGGTAGTGGTGATGCAGCGGTGACATCAGGAATATCCTTCTCCCCTCTCCGAACTTCTTCTTCGTGTATTTGAAATACGTGACCTGGATCATTACCGAAACGATCTCGATCAGGAACACTCCGCACAGGATCGGTATGAGCAGCTCCTTGCGGACCACGATGGCGAACACCGCGATGATGCCGCCCAGCGCCAGGCTGCCCGTGTCGCCCATGAAAACCTGCGCGGGATACGCATTGTACCACAGGAATCCCACGCATGCGCCAACGAATGCCGCGATGAACACCGCCAACTCGCCCGCGTTGGGGATGTACATGATGTTGAGGTAGTTCGCAAAAATGATGTTGCCCGATACGTAGGCGAACACAGCCAGCGTGGTTCCGGCTATGGCAGACGTGCCGGTCGCAAGCCCATCGATGCCATCGGTGATGTTGGCCGCGTTCGAAACGGCCGTGACGATGACAATGACAGCCAGGATGTAAATGATCCAGGTGTACCGCCTTGCCGACTCACCGAGCATGCCCGGTATGGAGGAATAGTTGAACTCATTGTCCTTAACAAAAGGAATGGTGGTGTTCGGAAGCTTCCGGTCCAGCATGTAATGGAACTTGCCCTGCGTATCCTCCACAACCGCCACCTGCTCTTTCTTCACCTTGGAAATGAGTGCCCCGGGTATCTCCACCTTGGTCTGGATGTCCGGGTGGAAATAGACCGTAGCGCCTACGATGATCCCCAATCCCACTTGCCCAACGATCTTGAATTTCCCTGCCAATCCTTTTTTGTCCTTCTTGAACACCTTGATGTAATCATCGAGAAAGCCAATGAGGCCAAGCCATACGGTGGTCACCAGCATGAGGATCACATAGATGTTCTGAAGCTTGGCGAAGAGCAGGGTTGGTATTACAATGGCCGAGAGGATGATGAGGCCGCCCATGGTGGGGGTGCCCTGCTTCTGCTTTTCTCCTTCGAGGCCGAGGTCGCGGATGGTCTCCCCTACCTGCTTGCGGTGCAGCAGCGCGATGATGCGCTTGCCGAACAGCATGGTGATGATGAGCGAGAACATGATGGCCATGGCCGCCCGGAACGAGATGTACTGGAACACGCCCGCGCCCGGGAAGTCAAATTCTTTTTTCAGCCAATCGAACAGGTAGTACAGCATTACTTCTCGAATATTTTTAATGTCTCTGCCAGCACCTGCATGTCATCGAACGGGTGCTTCACGCCTTTTATCTCCTGGTATTTCTCATGTCCTTTACCCGCAACAAGTATGATATCGCCCCGCTTCGCCACCGAGCAGGCCGTTTTGATCGCTTCCTTCCTGTCGGTGATCGCCAGCACTTTTTTAAAGTGCAGCGGCTCCACGCCTTTCTGCATCTGGCGGATGATCTCTTCCGGGTCTTCGCTGCGCGGGTTGTCCGAGGTTAAGATCACCTTGTCGCTCAGGTCGCAGGCGATGCGGGCCATGACGGGCCGCTTGGCCGCATCGCGGTCGCCCCCGCATCCCACCACGGTGATCACCGTTTCGTTGCCCGTGCGGATGTTGGTGATGGTCTGCAGCACGTTCCTGAGCGCATCGGGCGTGTGCGCGTAATCCACAATGCCGGTGATGCCCGCGTTGGTGCGCAGGTACTGGAACCTTCCTTCCACCGGGCTGAGGGTGCTGAGCGTGGTAAGCACATTCATCTTCTCTTCCTTCAGCAGGATGGCAGTTGCACAGACCGCAAGCAGGTTGTAGGCATTGAAGCTACCGATGAGCTTGCTCCACATCTCGGTGCCGTCCATGTTCAGGAGGAGGCCGGTGAACTGGTTCTCCAGAATCTTGCACTTGAAATCGGCTTGGGATTTCAGCGCATAGGTTTTCTTCAGGGCTTTCGTGTTCTGCAGCATCACTTCCCCATGCGGATCATCCTTGTTCACCAGGGCAAACGCTTCGGAAGGAAGCTGGTCGAAGAATCTTTTCTTGGCTTTGATGTACTCATCGAAACTGCCGTGGTAATCCAGGTGATCGTGGGTGATGTTGGTGAAAAGCCCGCCCGCGAACTCCACCCCGGCTATCCTTCCCTGCACCACCGCGTGCGAGCTCACTTCCATGAAGCAGTACTTGCAGCCTTTCGCAGTCATGTCCGCAAAAAGTGCATTCAGCGAAAGGGCATCGGGCGTGGTGTGCGTGGCGGGCATCTCTTCATTGTTTATTTTGATCCGGACGGTCGAGACCAGGCCAGCCCCGTAACCGAACGCACGGAACAGGTCATATAATAAGGTAGCGATGGTGGTCTTGCCGTTGGTGCCCGTAACACCCACAACTTTTAATTTGGAAGAGGGATTGTCGTAAAAGTTGGAAGCGATCATTCCCAATGCTTCGCTGGAGCTTTTCACCTTTACGTACGTCACCTTTTCGTTCATTACTTCAGGAAATTCCTCGCACACGATCGCCACTGCACCTGCTTCGATCACTTGCGGAATAAAAGCATGACCGTCCGTTTTTGTGCCGCGAACGGCCACGAACAGGCAATCGCGTTCGGCTTTTCTCGAATCAAAGCAAACCGATGTGATGGCCAGGTTGGTAGAACCGATCACATCCACCAGGTTCGCCTTATACAATATGTCCCGCAGCAGCTTCAAGACAGTTCAATGGTTATTAATTCTCCTTTAATGAATTTCATTCCCGGCTCTTTGGATTGCTTCCGTATCGTGCCGCTTCCGGATATTTTCACGCGGAGTCCTGCATTCTCCAGCAGGTAGAGCGCATCACGCATTCCCATTCCCGTTACATCAGGCATGATGCCGCTGCGCAGGTTCTCCTTCACCTTGGCATTGGTGAACACCATCACCGAATCTTTTTCTCCCACATCCAGCCAGTCGGACCCCGAACCGATGGAGTAGCTGTCGAACTTCAGCCCTGCAAAAACGGTCTTCAGGTCCTGGCCCTCGCTCTTCTTCACTTCGGGCGTTTTCCGCGAGGTGAACTGCGGAAGGACTTTCAGGTCCTCGTGCATATCGATGGATGTGGCATACACCTTATCCGTGATCTCTTTGAACACCGGGCCGGCCACCTGCGCCCCGTAGTATTCTCCACCGGTTGGAGCGCTCACCACCACGATGCAGGAATAGCGCGGGTGATCGGCCGGGAAATAACCTACGAAGGATGCCTGGTAAGACACGTTGTTGTTCTTCTGCCCGTAGCTGCCGCCCTTGGCGATCTGGGCAGTGCCGGTCTTGCCGGCTATCCTGAAAATATCGTTGTGAAGCGCGCGACCCGTTCCATGCTCCACCACCCCTTCGAGCAACTGCTTCGCTTTGGCTACAGTGGATGGGGAACAGATGGCGGGATTCAGCACTTCCGGTTCGAGCGTCTTAACTGTTTTACCGTTCTTGCGGATCTCGCGGGCGAAAAGAGGGCGCATCATCCGTCCGTCATTCGCAACGGCATTGTAAAAGGTAAGCGTCTGCAAAGGCGAAAGCGTGAGCTCGTAGCCGATGGACATCCACGGCAGCGTGGTGCCATACCAGTCCCTGCCGGAAGTTTTTTTGAGCTTTGGAGCTGCTTCCCCGGGGATCGATACCTTCAGCGGGAAGCCGAAGCCCATTTTGGTGAGCCGGTCAACGAACTTCTGCGGGTCTTTCGAATAATAGTTTGTGATGATCTTGGATACGCCCACGTTGGACGAAAGCTCGAAGATCTCCTGCGCGGTCATCCGGCTCCTGGGCGGGCGGTGGCTGTCCTTCATTGTCAGGCCGTAGTAGCTGGTCTCACCGTTCTCCACGTTGAACATGTCGGACGGCTTCACGTATCCGTCTTCCATGGCTGCAACCAGCGAAGCGAGCTTGAACGTAGAGCCCGGCTCCGTAGCAGCCCCGATGGCGTAGTTGAAATCCTCGTTGTAGGAAGTGTCTTTGCCGCTGCCCCGCGTGAGGTTGGCGATGGCGCGCACCTCGCCTGTCTGCACTTCCATGAGGATCGCGCAGCCGTGGTGCGCACCGTGGAGCACAAGCTGCTTCATCAGCGCGCTCTCGGCCACATCCTGGATGTTCACATCGATGGTGGACACCACATCGCAGCCGTTCTGCGGTTCTTCTTCGTTCTCTTCATTGATCGGCATATCCACTCCCACCGATATCTTCTGCACGAGGCGCTTGCCGCTGATGCCCTTCAGGTCGGTATCGAAGGCCGCTTCCAGCCCGATGGGCTGGGAGTTCTCGTTGTTGTAGCCGATGGTGCGTGCCGCCAGGTTCTTAAAGGGGCGCTCGCGCTTATCGGTTTGCGAAAAGATGAAGCCGCCTTTGTACCGCCCCAGGCGGAAGAGCGGGAACTTGCGAAGCTGCTGCAGTTCATCGTAAGAAACATTTCTTTTGAGCACGATGTAACGATCACCGTCCCTGCGCGCGCCCACCAGGAGTTTTTTGTATTCTGCTTTGGAGCGATCGTTGAACAGGCGGGCCAGGCAGAGCGAAAGAGAATCAACGCTTTCTTCAAACTTCACATCGGTGAGAGGTTCCGTATTCACATCCATGCCCACTTCATAGAACGGTACCGAGGTGGCCAGCAGGCTTCCATCGTAAGCGAGTATGTTGCCCCGCACAGCATCAATGGTCTTATAATATACCGTCAGGCTGTCGGCCTTGCTCTTCCATTTCTGCTGCTCGAAGCCCGCGATCTTCGCCTGCTTGGCTACGATGAAACCTGCAAAGATCAGCACCCCGAAATACACGAAGTATACCCTCCAGAATATGTCCTTTTTATTTTCCAGGTTCTGCGTTCGTATTGATGTTTCCTTCCGCTATCTTCTTCGGGGGAACGACCGATTCCTTAATTCCCAATGCAGCCGTGCGTTTGGCGAGGCGCGATTGCTCGCTCATCATCATCAGCTCCGATTTCACGATCACGTATTCGGAACGAAGTTCCTTCAGGTCGTTCGTGAACTTGTTGATCTGGCGGACGGTCTTGGTGGTATAGTACCCGTTCGCGATATTGAAAATGGCGATGGAGACCAGTAAAAAAAGAAACGGAAGCTGTCGAATCGCATTTTCTTTTTCGAGGAAGCTTCCGCTGAACACGCTCTGCAGTGCACGCGCGAACCATTTCCGCCTTTTCGGCCTTTGCTGTTGTTGCTCTGTGTTTTCTTCTGGCTTCTCCCTGAACTTATTCATATCGGTTTTAAATTCGCTCTGCTATCCGTAAGCGCGCGCTGCGTGCGCGGCTGTTTGCTTCCATTTCCTGTATCGAAGGCGCCACCGGCTTCCTGGTGATCTCTTTCAGCGGAACGATCCTGTTGCCATAGAAATCCTTGTGCACCTTTCCCTCTGCATTTCCCGACCGGAAGAAGTTCTTCGCGATCCGGTCCTCCAGCGAGTGGTAGGAGATCACCGCGATCCTTCCTCCTTTCTTCAGCACCGCAACCGCCTGTGCCAGCATTTCCTTCAATGCGTTCAACTCATCGTTCACCTCGATCCGCAGTGCCTGGAACACTTTGGCGTAGTACTGGTTCTCCTTGCCTTTCCTGACACAGGCCGCAATCACATCTTTCAGTTCGCTCACCGTGCTGATCTTCTTTTCTTTTCTTCCTTCGAGGATCGCGCGCACCAGGCGGGGTGTGTTCTCCACTTCCCCGTATTCGAAGAATATCCTTCTCAGGTCCTTCTCCGGGTACGCATTGACCACATCCGCGGCCTTCAGCATCTGCCTGCGGTCCATGCGCATGTCGAGTTCGGCATCGAAGCGGAACGAGAACCCCCGCACGGGCTTATCGAACTGGTGCGATGAAACACCGAGGTCGGCCAGCAGGCCATCGAGCTCCTTTACACCGTGCTTCTCCAGGCCATGCTTCAGGTGCCTGAAATTTTCCTGCACCAGCACGAACCGGCTGTCGGCAGGCTTGTTCCTCTTCGCATCCTCGTCCTGGTCGAACCCGAACAGTTTCCCGGAGGAAAGTTTTTCGAGGATCGCTTTGGAGTGCCCGCCTCCACCGAAGGTGACATCCGCATAGATGCCTTCCGGCCTGATGCCGAGTCCTTCAATACAGTCTTGTAAAAGAACGGGTACGTGGTACATCACTGCAGCTGCCTGTTGCCGAGATTGCCCATCACCTCTTCGGCCAGCTTCGCAATGTTCTTCTTGCTCTCTGCGATCGCCCTGCGGTACTTCGTCCTGTCCCAGATCTCGATCACGTTCAGGTGCGAGGCGAACACCACCTCCTTGCGTATGGAGGCCGATGACAGCAGGTCCTTCGGGATCAGTATCCGGTTCGTGCCATCCAGCCCCACCTGCTTGATGCCGGCTGTAAAGGCCCGGATGAAATCGTTGTGCTTGGCGCGGAAGCGGTTGAGCACGTTGATCTCGCGCACCGTGCTGTTGTATTCGCTCATGGCGTAGAGCTCAAGGCAGGGATGGAAGATGCTCATCTTGATCACGAACCCGTCACGGAGCACCCTGGCCTTTTTCATCTGCGAAATGAAATCCACCGGCAGCATCACGCGTCCCTTTTCATCAATGTTTCCCTCGTAAGTACCGATCAGGTTTAGCACGGAGTATCCTTTGGGCGGTAAAAGTATGGAAAAAATTCCCACATTTTACCACTTTTTACCACATGTTGAAAACTTTTATGAACAGGTGTTGTGTGTGCGTTGCTTCGTGCTTTCTTCGGTGAGCGAAATGCTGTCCGGGTATTCGTAACTTTGCACCATGCAGGAGCATGCTTCAGAAAAAAAATTCGTTGACGTAGAACGCATCCTGCGCAGCAAGAGCCCGAAGCTGCTGAAGGTGCCGTTCCTCGTTTCCTACCTTAAGCGCATCATTCACCAGGACGCAGTGAATGACTTCGTGAAGCGGAACGGTCACCTGTTCGGTACCGATTTCGTACACGCCATAGTAAAGGAGTTCAGCAAAACCGTGCACGCAAGCGGCAAAGAGCACATACCTGCCACGGGAGGCTGTATCGTGGTATCCAATCACCCGCTGGGCGGACTCGATGCCATGTGCGTGGCGGATGAGATCGCTGCCATTCGCAAGGATGTGGTGTACCTGGTGAACGACATCCTGATGAGCCTGGTGAACCTGCGCGACATCTTCATCCCGGTGAACGTGGTGGGCCGCACTTCCATGGAGGCGCTGGAGCGGATAGAAAATGTGTACGCTTCGGATAAGGTGATCTGCATATTCCCGGCCGGGCTCGTATCGCGGAGACAGCGGGGAAAAATAAAGGACCTCGAATGGAAAAAGAGCTTTATTACCAAGGCCAAAAAGCACAACAAGCCGATCGTTCCCGCTTACATTGACGGGAGGAACTCGGCCTTCTTCTACAACCTCGCCCGGATGCGAAAGGTGCTCGGCATAAAGGCCAACATCGAAATGCTGTACCTGGCCGATGAACTGTTCAGGCAGAAGGGAAAAACAATATCCATTATATTTGGCGAGCCGATAGCGCCATCCGGCTTCGACCGGAGCCGGACCGACAGCGAATGGGCGCAGGCGGTAAAAGAACACGTGTATAAAATCGGAACCCGGGGCGGATCCGTTCCGTTTAAGAAAATATGAAAGCCATCATCACAGCCGTAGATAAGGAAGTGCTGCAAGCCGAGCTTACGGAAGAGAAGTTCGTGCGGACCACCAATAACGGCAACAACCACATCTATATCATCACCCAGCAGAATTCACCGAACGTGATGCGGGAGATCGGGCGGCTGCGCGAAGTATCCTTCCGCGATGCGGGGGGCGGCACGGGAAAGGAGATCGATGTGGACGAGTTCGATACCGATGGCTCCGCTTACCAGCAGCTGATCGTGTGGAACCCGGCCGAGAAGGAGATCGTGGGCGGTTACCGGTTCATCAAGTGCCGCAATGCCCGGTTCGTAAAAGGCGTGCTGCACCTGGCCACCTCGGAGCTGTTCCACTTTACAGAAAAATTCATGAAGGAATATATTCCGTACACGATCGAGCTCGGGCGCTCGTTCGTACAGCCCAGGTACCAGCCGAGCGCCACCAACCGCAGGGGACTGTTCTCGCTCGATAACCTGTGGGACGGTTTGGGTGCCATTGTGGTGGACAACCCGGAGATTAAATATTTTTTCGGTAAGATGACCATGTATACGCACTTCAACCGGCAGGCGCGCGACCTGATACTTGCTTTTCTCGACCACTACTTCCCCGACCGGGAAAAATTGGTGGTGCCCATCAAGCCGGAAAAAATTCTTTCCGATACCCAGGTATTCCTGTCGAAGCTGAAGGGGCTGTCCTATAAGGACGGGCACGCCATCCTGAACCAAACGGTACGATCGCTGGGAGAGAACATTCCCCCGCTCTTCAATTCGTACATGAACCTTTCTTCCACCATGAAAACATTCGGCACTTCGCTCAACAAGCACTTCGGTGGCGTGGAAGAGACGGGGATACTGGTGACCATCGCAGACATCTACCCCACCAAGAAGGAACGCCACATCGCCACCTATATAAGGAAGAAAGAAGCCACATGGTGATCAAAAGCGCGCGGTTCATCACCAGCCGTATCACTCTTGCCGATTGTCCTGCCCCCGCTTTTCCCGAATACGCTTTCATAGGCCGGTCGAACGTAGGCAAATCCTCGCTCATCAATTGCCTCGTGAATAAAAAGGAACTGGCCAGGACCTCTTCCACACCGGGCAAAACCCAGTCGCTGAATTTTTTCATCGTTAACGAGAACTTCTACATCACCGACCTGCCGGGCTATGGATTCGCGCAGGCCTCGAAGGAGGCCAGGAAAAAATGGGAGGCCATCATCTCCGAATACGTTCTGGAAAGAAAAAATCTCGTTTGCCTGTTCGTGCTCATCGACAGCCGCATCCCGCCCCAGCCGATCGACCTCGAGTTCCTGGAGTGGGTGGGAAAGAACGAGGTGCCGTTCGCGATCGTATTCACCAAATCGGATAAGATGAATCGCAACGGGCTGCAGAAGCATTTCGATGCGTTCTGCGAAAAATTCCTGCGGCAATGGGAGGAGCTGCCTCCTTATTTCTTCACTTCATCCATTAAAAAAGAAGGAAGAGAAGACCTGCTGTCTTACATCGATTCGCTCAATAAAGCTTTCCGAAAAAAATAAATCCACAGCCGGGAAAGCTGGCAGTGGTACAAAGAAAAGATCCCGGCACCTTTCGATGACGGGATCTTTTTGCAGGGAAAAAATATTTTACTATTTCGTTTGTCCTTGCAGGAGCGACAGGAACCCGGTGGTGCTGTAATCCTTGCCGGATTTGAGCACCGCCTTCAGAATGAAATAATATGTTCCGTCACTCATCATCACGCCCGAGGTGGAGCGTCCGTCCCAGCGGATCTCGGGTGCAGTGGTTTCGAATATCTTGGTTCCCCAGCGGTTGAATATCTCGATGCTGAACTCTTTCACCCCGCTGTTGGAAATGTAGAACTGGTCGTTCCATCCATCCCCGTTCGGAGAGAACACGTTCGGGATCAGGATGCCTTCGTTCACCGTAACGGTTGTAACAAGCGTATCGATGCAGCCGTTGGAATTGGTAACGATGAGCGTTACGGTGTAGGTGCCGGCCGCGTTGTAAATGTGCGTAGGATTCTGCTGGTTCGAGTAGGTGCTGTCGCCAAAGTTCCAGTACCACGATGTTATCGGGCCGCCTGTGCTCAGGTCGGCAAAGTTCCAGGTGTTGTGCCATACTCCGGTGGAGGTGGTGTCGAACAGTGCTGTGGGCGAAGGATAAACGGTTACAAAGCAGGTGTCGGGCACCGAAGTGCAGCCCACCGAGGAGCTGTCGGTAACGATGATCATGCCGTTGTTGCCGCCCCAGTTCACATTGATGGTGCTGGTTCCCTGCCCGTTTACGATCTGCCCGCCCACAACGGTCCAGTTGTACATAGTGCCTGTGCCGGTAACGGTGAAGAGGTTATTGAGCGAGTTGGCGCACACGTTGTTGCAGTTAAGCGTGGGCTGCTGCGGTTTCTTCTCGGTAAGGATATATGGAAAGCCGGGGTTAGCGAAAAGCCAGTTGTTGCGGGTCTTCATGGTAAAAGGCCCGGAGGTTGCGTTCACCACGGCAGCCATGTCGTTCCACATGTTATTGTTGGTGCGCCAGTGCGAGAGGCCGGTCCAGGTGCCATCGTTGGTAGGGTTGTAGTACACCGTGATATTTGCCGGAATGGGATTGGCTCCCGTACGGAGTATGGCGTGGTAGAAGGTGTCGATAGCGTTGCAGATCAGCCCATCGTTGATGGCGCGGTTGAAGCCGTCAAGGTCTGCATTGTGGTTGATGAAGCGCACGGTGTAAGCGGTAGCCGTTGCAGCGGTGGGCATAACGCGCACCGGGCGGTAACGGGTCAGGTTCACGCTGGAGCCGGTGGGATACAAGTACGAGCCCGTTGAATTGGTTTCGCGTGAGAGCACGCCCGGATCCTGGCTCGATACGAATCCTTCGGCATTCACCGTGGAGTCCATTTGAATGGCCAGTACGCTGGGGTTGAGCACGAACATGGTGTTGGTCTGCGTTTCCAGCTCGCGGTTCTTGATGTCCATGGTGCCGGTGGCATCAATGTTCGCATCAAGGGTCTGGGTCTTCTTGCGGTTCACACCGGAACCCGTGCCCGATAAAGTAAGGTTATGAAATGTAGTTACGTTGGAACCGGTAATAAATTCCTGCAGGTTGCCGTAGAGCTCTACCGTGCTGGTATTGGCAGTGAAGTTCGCATTGTTGATCCAGTCCTGCTCCACGCGGTACATGCCGTTGCCGTTCATGCTGGAGCTGCTGCTCAGGCGCACCGAACCGGGTATGGGCTGGGTGCTGTTCAGCGTCATCTGCATCCATCCATCGTTGGTGAACTGGGCGGTAGCGCCAAAGTTCTCCAGCCCTCCGTTCACCTGCACCGTGCACACGGGAGCCACATACACAACGGCCCCGTTGTTGTAGAACATTTGTGCGGATGAGTTGAAGGAAAGCGCCAGGAGCAATGCACCCGGAAGGAAGAAGTTAGGATGTGTAAGGAAAGAAGTAATTCTTTTTACCATTTACGAGTGTTTTAATCGTTAAAGTCCAACCCCTCTTTCCAAAAAGCTAACAAATATACAAATTTTACGAGATATCCAAATTCAAGGATCGCAAGTTCCAAAAACAGGCAAAAAAGGGCTTAAATGCCCATTTTATCCTTGAAATGCTCGCAATAATCCTTGAGGTCATCGGTTATCTTTTCCTCGCCCGTGGCCCTTTTAAAGGTATCGCTCATGCTGAGCAGGCTCTGGTGGAAGAAGCGTTTCATGTCGTCCACGGGGAAATCCTTTGTCCACAGGTCTACCCGCAAAGTATTTTTTTCCTGCGCATCCCACAGCGAGATCATGAACGCCTTGCACTTGCTCTTTTCGCTGGCATTGCTGGCTTCCCAGTCGATGGATATAGGCAGGTTGTTCTCGTCAAGCTTTACGGTGAATTTAATTTCGGAAGTTTTCATAGTAGGTTGTTGGCGGGATAAAAGTAGCTATTACTCTACTACGAATTACTAATGGTCGAATTACGAATATGATCTCAATGATTTACCACGTTCATCATTCAACACGTACCTCTTACTCTTTTATTTTCTCTCATCACTTCAACTCTCCTCTCTTTCTGTATCCCCTCATCCTCAGCTTCCGGTAATCATCTGTCTTTTGCCTGCGATCGGGGACAATGAGGCGGCCCGTTTGGCAAACGCAATAAGTGGTATCGAGCCAGGAGGTGTGGCCCTTCCTATCTATAAGGAGTCCCGTTGGCGCCACCACCGAGCCATTATTGAGCGTTACCACCTGTGTAAGCTCCTGGCCCTGGTCGGTCATGACCACCTGCCCTCTCTTCCACTCCGCGCAATACTGGCGGTAGTCGCATTTCACATCGCGCCCGAAGTCCTGGGCAAGCAGCTCAAGGGAAAGAAAAGCTCCAACGATGCAGGCAAAAGTTCTCATGAAAAATTTTTACCCGTAAATCTACGGCTGCGGGGACCGGGATATCCTTTCTATTCGGTGACAAGGCAGATCGGTGGGATGATTTTTTATTTCATATCCGGATCGTATCCGTTCACATCACGATCTCCCTCCTTTATCGAAAAAGACAGCCTTACGTGAATGTGGGTGTAACTTTATTGTAACCAAAATATAAGGTCATGAAAACAATTGCAATGATAGCCATGTGGGTTGCATTCTTAACGGTGGAAAATGCAAGCGCTTATGGCACCGTTAACACCGGGTGGAATGCCTGCTTTAAAAGCGACCGTACAAAAGAGATTCATGTAATGGTGCAGGGGATGTATTGCCAGGCATGCTCCTATAAGCTGGAAAAGCAGTTTAAAAAGATAGCGGGCATAGAGAATCTTACCAGCGATTACAAGACCGGGCTGATCACTTTCCGGATGATGCCGGGAAAGACGGTAAGCGATGAAGAGATCAAAAAACTTGTGAAGGATGCCGGTTATGCGGTAAGGGAAATTAAGCATGTGGATGTTCCCGCGAAAGCGGAGAAGAAATGAACCGCACCGCCAAAAATAATTTCCTGAGCGTGCTTTCGCTGTTCACTTCTTTTTCCACGCTTGTGTGCTGCGCGTTGCCGATGTTGCTTGTTGTAATAGGGTTAGGCGCAGTGGTATCGGGGGTTGTTACTGATTTTCCATTCCTGGTTGCGCTTAGCCGGTACAAGATCTGGATCTTTGCGGGGGCGGCCTTGCTGATCGGTTTCAATTTTTACCTTCTCTATGGCAAAAAAACGAGGGCTGCAGAATGTGAAGTGGTGCCCGGCCGAAAGGAGACCGCCTGCGAGGTGGCATCGCGATGGAGCAAGGTGGTGCTGTGGGTGTCGCTTGCGTTGCTGGTGATCGGGTTTGCGGTTTCGTACCTGCTAGTGCCGATGCTGAGGCTTTTTGAGGATTGACCACTGTAAAAGTTACCGGAAATCATACCGGTGCACACTTCCCTGCATTTTTTTAATTTTGTTTCATAACTATAACCTCCAACCCATGAAAAAGATCTTTACCCTTCTCGTATCTGCACTTGCGATCACGCAGGCTATGGCGCAATGCGCCAATTGCCCGATTCCGTTCATCAACTCGTCACAAGCAACCGGCACCCAGGTATCGGTTACCGTGAACAAGCCCAACGGGGTGAACGCGGGCGATGTGATGATAGCCGCCATCCACATCGGGTGGTGCAACTCGGGGCCCAACGTTACCCCGCCCAACGGATGGACGCTGATCAATTATACCAGCAACACCGGGCCCGGCTGCGGAAGCGGAAATACGACCAAACAGCTCGCCACCTTTTATAAAGTGGCTGGAGCGGTTGAACCCGCCAACTACACTTTTACCGGCAACGCGGCCAACCAGGAATACGTGGGCGGCATCGTGGCCTATTCGGGTGTGAATACTTCCATGCCCATTAACGCGAGCAGCACCTTCGGCATGCAGGACCTGTGCACCAGCATTGTGGCCAGCAGTGTTACCACCACCGTGTCGTGCACGCGGCTTGTGGCGGTGTTCTTCTGCAGCGTGAACAGCAGCGCAACCAACATCGTTCCCCAGAACTCCCTTACCGAACGGGTAGATGTGAACACTACCGGAAATCATCCCTGGGGCAACGAAAACCTGGAAATGTCTGACGAGCTTTTTACTGCCATGGGCGCCACGGGCAACAAGACCGCCTTCCTTACCGGCTGCAGCGGAAACTCCTGGGTAACGGGCGGACAGCTTATTGCGCTGGCGTGCAATTCATCAACGGGTATGAATGAAAATGCTCTTGCAGGCTTAGTTAGCATTAGCCCGAATCCGACCAATGGGAAGTTTACACTGCGAATTTCGAATGCAGCCGAATTGCGAATTAAAAATGCCGAGATCTATAATGCCCTCGGAGAAAAAATTTACCACTCCGAACTCCTGGCTTCGAACTCAGAACTGGATCTTTCCAGCCAGCCCAAAGGCATCTATTTTCTGAAATTATTTTCGGAACACGGAACTATCGTGAAGAAGATCGTGGTAGATTGATGTGCTGAGTGCGAGTGTACAACAAAAAAGAAAAGCGAAGGAGAATGCCTTCGCTTTTTTATTGTGAAGATGCAGACATTCTTCTCGTCACCACCTCAAACCGCACGAACAAACCGATAGCCGCGGCCGTGAGCGCAAGGGTAAGCCCGTACCAAACCCCTTCCACTCCTCCGCCCAGCTTAAAGGCGAACAGGTAGCTGCACGGAAGCCCGATGAGCCAGTAGGCCACAAAGGTGATAAGAGTGGGAATGGTAATGTCCTTCATCCCGCGCAGCACGCCCAGCCCCACCACCTGCACCCCATCGGATACCTGGAACAATGCAGCGATCAGTAAAAGCGAGCTCACGATATGGCGCACCTCTTCTTCCTTATTAAATAAGTCGGGCAGCACGAAACGCAGGCCAATAAAACACAACGCCCACACGGCCTGCGCAATGATGACCATAACGAATGCGCTGAAGGCCGCCTCGCGCATGCCGCGCACATTGCCCAGCCCGCTCTGGTTGCCCACCCGCACGCTGGCCGCAGCGCTGATGCCGCTGGCGATAAGGTATGTCATGGCCGCAAGCTGTAAGGCAATTTGATGCGCGGCCTGCTCGCGCTTGCCGATCCACCCTATCATGACCAGCGCAAAGGCAAAGGCCGCCACCTCGAACACCCACTGCAGACCGCTGGTTGCGCCAATGGAAAATATTTTTCTGAGCCGGGCCGCGGAAAGCTTTTCGAACGGGTTGCCCGTCCAGTACTTTTTAAACTGCCTGCCATAGTACAAATAAAGGAACATGGCCAGGGCCATGAGGAGCCGCGCCCAGAAGCTGGCCCAGCACGAGCCCATCACGTTCATGGGGGCAAAGCCCAGTTTCCCGTAAATGAGGATCCAGTTGAAGAGCACATTCAGCAGGTTGGTGCCGATGGTGATGAACATGGCCACGCGCGTGAACGAAAGCCCTTCGGCAAACTGCTTGAACGAGGAAAACACCGCCAGCGGGACCATGCCGAACATCATCACGTTCAGAAAAGGAATGGCGAGACGCACCACGTCCTCCGGCTGGTGCAAATGCAGCATGAGCGGTGAGAGCGCCAGCAGCACCAGGAAGAGCACGGAGTTGGTGATGACGTTCACCACCAGGCAGTGACGAAGCAATTGCCTGTTCTCGTCCACATCGCCCGAGGCATCGGCTGCAGCCACGAGCGGGGTTACCCCGTACGACACACCAAAACCGAAAACGAGTATCATGAAGTAAAAGCCGTTTGCGAGAGAGACAGCCGCTTGGGCCGTGGTGCCGGAGTAGCCCGCAACGTTTTCCTGTATGCCGCCCACCATGGCCGTGTCCACCACGCCCACCATGATGTTGCCGAGGTTGCTCAGGCACACGGGCCACGCCAGTACCAAAGTTTTTCGAAAGTGCTCTTTGAAATTGTTGATGAGCATAGCGCGCAAAGATAGGTGTTAGCTCAAGAGCGTTGTCACCCTGAGCCTGCCGGCAGGCCTGTCGAAGGGTCGAGCGAGGCCAGCGCTTCATGCTTCGACAAGCTCAGCATGACCGCCCTCAATAATAGCTGCCAAACTACTGCTTCACCACCTTCGCACGGGCGATGACGGTGTTGTTTTGGGAAAGGGTGATGAAGTAAAGCCCGGGAGGCTGGGAAGAGAGGTTGATGGAGATCCCCTTCCCTGTCCCTCCCCCAGCGAGGAAGGGAGAAAAGGGGGCAGCGGAATAAACCATTTTTCCTAAAACATTATAGACCGATAACATACCTGCATTGATATTTCCTGTAACAGTGAACTCACCCCGGGTCGGATTCGGGAAAACCTGTAATTCATTTTCATCGGAAATTTCCCCAACCCCAGTCGGGCAAAGGTTGATGACCGTGGCCCCGGTTTTTACAGCGAGCGGGTAATAGCCGGTGCGCACGCCCGAGCGCACGAACGTGGGCGTGCCGCTGGCAGCCACCGGAGAGTTCACCGTTCCTGTATTGGCCGGGTACGTACATGGCACGGTGGAAGCGGTTGAATCCGTTTTGATCAGCAGCATGTCTTCAATTGCAGAATTATTACGGCTCCAGCCGCACACGGCCATGCCTCCATCGTTCGTAAGATCGAGCGACCAGCCCGCATCATCGTGACTGAAACCAAACGTTTTCGACCATTGCAGATTCCCCGAAAGATCGGTCTTCAAAAGATACACATCGCTGTTGAGCTCCCCGAAGCTCTTGGTCAGGCCTGCGATCAAATAACCCGAAGCTGTTTGACGCACCATGTTGCCATACTCCTGCCCTGCTCCGCCATATAGTTTTGCCCATTGAATATTTCCCGATGCATCGGTCTTCATCAGCAGCACATCGGTATTACCCTGGCTTGCAGAATTGCTTTCACCCGTAAGCAGGTAGCCTCCATCGGGAGTCTGGATCACCCAGTAGGCCACATCGTTGCCCGAGCCGCCATAGGTGCGGGTCCAAAGCGTGTCACCGTTCATTCCGGTCTTCACCAAAAAAACATCTTCGAGCCCCGCACCGAAGCTTTGCGTTTCACCGCAGGTGATGTAGCCGCCATCGGTGGTTTGCTTCGAACAGTAGGCGATGTCCGTTAAAGAGCCTCCAAAGAGCCGTGTCCACAGCGTATCGCCCAGCGCATTGGTCTTCACAAGAACAAAATCTTCCATCGTGGCTGCATGTTCGCAAAAGCCCGTGAGCAAAAATCCCCCGTCATTGGTCTGTATCACATCCAGCGCGCGGCTCTCCATCGTATCGCCATAGATGCGCGTCCAAAGCGTATCGCCCAGCGCGTTGGTACGAATAAGAAAAAGGTCGGTGAAGTCGGGCGGAGCGATCTGGTAAAATCCTGCAACAGCGTATCCACCGCCCTGCACCGGCAGGGCGCGAAAGCCCACATCGTTCAGCGGTGTGCCGAAAGTTCTTGTCCACACCGTATCTCCATTCGTTTTGGTCTTGATCAGCCACGTGTCGTACCCGCCCGCTCCATAGCTGGTGGTGTAACCGCCCAGGATGAATCCGCTGTCGGGTGTTTGCACCACCGAAAACCCGAACTGTCCCACAGAACCGCTGTAGGTCCGCTGGAAATAATTTTGTGCGTACGATGCAAAGGGAAGGATGAGGAGGAAAGGAAGGATCCGGAGTTTCATCAGTCTAAATTAAGAATATTCGTGATAAGAAACGGGGACGCAGCCCCTCGTCACACTGAGCATTCCCTTTGCTAATGACACCCGTACAAAACCTTACCTTTGCCACCCCATGAAAAAGAAGATCTTCAACGACCCGATCTACGGTTTCATCAGCGTGCCCGATGAGGTGGCGTTCCAGCTGCTGGAGCATCCGTGGTTCCAGCGGCTGCGGAGGATCAAGCAGCTCGGGCTCACCAACCTCGTGTACCCGGGCTCCCTCCACACGCGCTTTCACCACGCCATGGGCGCCATGCACCTGATGAGCGAGGCGCTGGAAGTGCTGCGCGGCAAGGGACACGACATCTCGGACGAGGAGTTCCGCGGTGCGGTGATCGCCATCCTGCTGCACGACATCGGCCACGGACCTTTTTCGCACGCGCTCGAGAACAGCATCGTGCACGAGGTGAGCCACGAAGACATTTCGGAGCTGTTCATGAACCGGTTCAACGAAGAGCTCTCCGGCAAGCTTTCGCTGGCCATCAAAATATTCCGCAACGAATACAAGAAAAAGTTCCTCCACCAGCTCGTCTCTTCGCAGCTGGACATGGACCGGCTGGACTATTTGCGAAGGGACAGCTTTTACACGGGCGCCCACGAAGGTGTGATCGGCACCGAGCGCATCATCAAGATGCTGGATGTGGCCAACGATGAGCTGGTGGTGGACGTGCGCGGCATCTACTCGGTGGAGAAATTCATCATTGCGCGGCACCTCATGTACTGGGCCGTGTACCTGCACAAAACGGTGCTGAGCGCAGAGAACCTGCTGGTGAACATTCTGAAACGGGCCAAGGAAATAGCCCTCTCCCCCAGCCCTTCTCCCAAAGGCAGAGGGGAGCTGTTCTGCACTCCCGCATTCAGGGAGTTCCTTTACAACAAATATTCAAAAAAGGATTTCCAGAAGGACCCGAAGCTGCTCGATACGTTTGCGGAGCTGGACGACCACGATATCATGGCTTCAGTGAAGACGTGGATGCATAACCGGGACAAAGTATTATCAAGGCTCTGCAGCAACCTCATCAACCGCAGGTTATATAAAGTTCAGATCCAGAACCAACCTTTTGCCGTTTCGCTCGTCAAAGAGCTGAAGGAAAAAGCGGCAAAGAAATATGCTTTAAGCCCGAAGGAAGCGGATTATTTCGTATTCTCATCCGCAGTGGAGAACGACATTTACCGCCCCGACAAGGTCAAGATCCGCATCAAGACCAAGGAAGGGAAGGTGGCAGACATCTTCGAAGTGTCGGACCAGCTCAGCTTAGATGTGCTGGCCAAAAAAGTGAAGAAATATTTCCTCTGCATCCCGGGCGATATTAACAGCTGAGCGTTATTTCTTTCCGAAAAGCGTTTTCTTAAAGTCTGTTTTTTTGCTAAATTTGAACGATGGAATATTCAGCACGCGAAATTGCGTACCTGATCAACGGAACAGTTGAGGGCAACCCCGATCTGAAAGTGACCAGGCTTTCAAAGATCGAAGAAGGAACACCGGGCTCACTTTCCTTTGTAGCCAATACGCAGTACATTCCTTATATATATACAACCAATTCCTCGGTGGTGCTGGTGGCCATGGACCTGGTGCTCGAAAAACCGATCAAGGACACCTGCACGCTCATCCGCGTGGAGAACCCCCGCGAGTCGTTCGCCAAGATGCTGGAGATCTGCAGCAGCATGCGCCAGAACGTCACCGGCATTGAAGAGAAAAGCCAGGTGAGCAAGACCGCCAAGCTGGGTGAGAACGTATACATCGGCAGCTTCTCCTACATAGGCAGCCACGCTGTGATCGGGAACAACGTAAAGATCTACCCCAATGTTTTCATTGGCGAGAATTCGATCATTGGCGACAACACCATCCTTTTTCCGGGAGTCAAAATTTACCACTCGTGCCTAATCGGCCGCAGCTGCACCTTTCATTCGGGCGTGGTGATCGGCAGCGATGGGTTCGGCTTTGAGCCCAACACGGAGAACAACTACAAAAAGATACCGCACCTGGGCAACGTGATCATCGAAGACCACGTGGAGATAGGCTCCAACACCACCATCGACCGGGCTACGCTCGGCTCCACCATCATCCGAAAGGGCGTAAAGATGGATAACCTCATCCAGATCGGGCACAATGCCGAGATCGGTGAGAACACCATCATCGTGGCGCAAACGGGCATCGCGGGCTCCACCAAGATCGGCAAGAACTGCATCATTGCCGGGCAGGTGGGCATCGTAGGCCATATCACCATTGCCGATGGGGTGAAGATCGCTGCACAATCGGGTGTGGGCAGCAGCATCACCGAAAAAAATGCCGTGGTGCAGGGCTCTCCCGCATTCACCATTGGCGATTACAAGCGCTCCTATGTGCTATTCAAAAATCTTCCCGATATTCACGCAAAAATAAAAGAGCTCGAAAAGTTCCTGCAGGAGCTGAAGCAATCAGTGGATAAATAAAAAACTGAAATTTTTACGAATCCCTAACCCATGGCAAAACAGCGAACCATTAAAGCTCCCGTAAGCGTTTCGGGAGTGGGGCTGCATACCGGAAAGAAAGCTACCCTCACCTTTAAGCCCGCACCCGAGCACCATGGCTACAAGTTCAAACGGCTGGACCTTCCCGGCCAGCCCGTGATCGATGCGGATGTGGACAACGTGACGGATACCGAGCGCGGAACCTCGCTGGAGCAGAACGGGGCGCGCATCAGCACCACCGAGCATGCCCTGGCCGCCCTGTCCGGCATGGAGATCGACAACGCGCTCATCGAGGTGGACGGGCCGGAAGTGCCCATCATGGACGGCAGCTCGTTCCCTTTTATCGAAGCGCTGGAAAAAGCCGGCACCGTGGAACAGGATGCAGTGCGCTTCTATTATGAGCTGAAAGAGAACCTCACTTTTGAAGACGGGAATAAAAAAGTGGAGATGCTGGCCGTTCCCCAGGACGAGTTCCGCATTACCGTGATGGTGGATTACAACTCCGATGTGCTGGGCACACAACATGCGCACATCTACAACATCCGCGAATTCAAGTCGGAAATATCCCGCTGCCGCACCTTCGTGTTCCTGCACGAGCTGGAAGCGCTGCTGTCGCACAACCTCATCAAAGGCGGTGACCTGGATAATGCCATCGTGCTGGTGGACAAGCCGGTGCCCGAAGAAAAGATGAACCACCTGCGCAAAGTGTTCAACAAGCCGGATGTTCAGGTAAAAGGGAAAGGGATACTGAACAATACCACGCTGCACTACTACAACGAGCCCGCGCGCCACAAGCTGCTCGACATGGTGGGCGATTTCGCGCTCATCGGCACGTTCATCAAAGCGCATTTCCTCGCAGCCCGTCCCGGCCATGCGGCCAACGTGGCCTTCGCCAGGAAGCTGAAGGAGATGATCCGGAAGGACCGCAACAAGAAGTTCGTTCCCAAGTACGACCCCAACAAAGAGCCGATCTACAGCACACCCGACATCATGCGCGTGCTCCCGCACCGCCCCCCGTTCCTGTTCGTGGACAAGATCATCGAGCTCAGCAGCGAGCACGTAGTGGGCGTGAAGAACGTTTCGATGACGGAAGATTATTTCAAGGGCCACTTCCCGGGCAATCCCATCATGCCGGGCGTGCTCATCGTGGAGGCCATGGCGCAAACGGGCGGTGTGCTGGTGCTGAGCACCGTGCCCGACCCGGAGCACTACCTCACCTACTTCATGAAGATCGAGAACGTAAAGTTCAAGAACAAGGTGGTGCCGGGCGATACGCTCGTGTTCTATCTCCAGCTGGTCTCGCCCGTCCGCAGGGGGATCTGCCACATGAAAGGAACTGCCTATGTTGGCGACAAGATCGTGACCGAGGCTGAAATGATGGCGCAGATCGTAAAAGTGAAAAATGCCAATGAGCCAGCTTTCGTCCATACATCCTGAAGCGAAGCTCGGCAAGGACGTAACGGTAGGGCCGTTTACCACCATTTATAAAGATGTCGTCATCGGTGAAGGCACCTGGATCGGGCCGAACGTTATCATCATGGACGGGGCGCGCATCGGGAAGAATTGCCGCATCTTCCCCGGGGCGGTGATCTCCGCCATCCCCCAGGACCTGAAGTTCAAAGGCGAGTACAGCACGGCCGAGATCGGTGACAACACCACCATACGCGAATGCGTTACGATGAACCGCGGAACGGTGGACCGCAACAGAACGGTGATCGGCAGCAACTGCCTGCTCATGGCGTATGTGCACATCGCGCACGACTGCGTGATCGGCAACAATATCATCCTGGCGAATTCCGTGAACATAGCCGGGCACGTGGTGATAGAGGACTTCGCCATACTGGAAGGGTACGTGGGCGTTTCGCAGTTCGTGCACATCGGCACGCATGCGTTCGTGACCGGCCAAACGGGCGTTCGGAAAAATGTTCCACCGTTCGTGAAAGCCGCCCGCGAGCCGCTGCAGTACGTGGGGGTGAACTCCGTGGGATTAAGAAGGAGAGGATACTCCAACGAATCCATCCTGAACATCGAGGACATCTACCGCACCCTGTACGTGAAAGGGCTTAATGTTTCCAATGCGCTGGCCGCCATCGAAAAGGAAGCGCCCGATACCCGTGAAAAGGAACAGATCCTTTCTTTCATCCGCAGCTCCAAGGAGGGGATCATCCGGGGTATTTCGTAGAATTCGTTTTAGTTGACGGTTGTGCTTTATCTTTTTTTCGTTTGTTCTTTTTGCTTGACCAAAAAGTCAAGCCAAAAATATGCTTCTTCCCACTCTGAAAAATTGTTAGCATCGGAGTGCCATCGTGATCCGAATTAAATTTTTCATTCACACAGCCGCACGCCCGCATTTTTGGCGGCCATCGCACTAAAAAATGAAGGGCGGCAGGAAGTGGACGCCTTGTCGGCTGGGCAATGCCCGGTGGGCATTGAGCCAGGTTGTGCGGATGCGGAAGACCCTCGCCACATGCTGGCTCAAACAGCCACCGCTGTTTGCCTCTATTTTCTAAAAAAAGTAGCGAACATAAAGATATCTGCTCCGCTGCGGAGCAATGGCTTCGCAATCGCGGGAATGCTCAGTGTGGCGGACGGAAAAGCCAGGCACATGCTGTGAAATGCATGTGGCAGCCCATGGGCAAGCTCCCCATTTGTTAACTTCCAGTAAAGAATTCTTTACAATCCCGTAAAGTTTTATTAAAGCGGGCATAATCTTTTATTAATACTGCATCTATTCCTTTGCGGTAAATAAAAAAATCAAAAAGATTATGAAAAGAAAAAAATTACTCGCAGCAATTGGTGCGGCTGCTTCGCTGCTGCTCACGAACAGCATGAACGCACAGGAAAACGCAAATGCCCAGGATACGCTGGCACAAAGCGTGCTGAAGCTTCAATCGAAAGTGGATGCCATGAGCCGTGTGAAACTCTCGGGTTACATCCAGGCCCAATGGCAGATCGCTGACTCCAACGGGGCGCAAGGCTACGCGGGCGGCAATTTCAACCAATTCGTTGACAATCGCTTCATGCTCAGGAGAGCGCGCCTGAAAGCGACCTATGACGGAAACCTTTCGCAATACGTATTCCAGTTCGATGTTTCCGAAAAAGGTGTGACGATCAAAGACCTTTACGCGAAGTTCACCGAACCCTGGCTAAAGGCCTTCTCGCTCACGGCCGGCATGCAGAACCGCCCGTTCGGCTTCGAGATCGGCTACTCATCCAGCATGCGTGAATCGCCCGAGCGCGGAAGGATGTCGCAGATCCTTTTCCCCAATGAGCGTGACCTGGGCGCCATGATCACTTTCCAGATGCCAAAAGGCAAACCGCTGGATTTCCTGAAGATCGAAGGAGGATTGTTCAACGGTACGGGCGCACCCGGCCAGGGCGCCAACACCAGCGATTTCGACTGGCAAAAAGATTTCATCGGCAGGGTACGTATCGACAAGACCACGGCCAATGAAAAGATCTCTTACGGCATCGGTGCTTCCTATTATAACGGAGGCTGGAGGAACGGCAGAAGGAATGTGTACCACATGGCGGCCGATTCGGCCGGTATCATGTGCTTCAAGCGCTCGAACGATACATCCAACTACGGGGGCATCGCGGAGCGCGTATACACCGGTTTCGATGCGCAACTGAGCATCGACTGGCCGGGCGGGCTTACCACCCTTCGTGCTGAATACATCTCCGGCACACAGGCCGCACCGGGAGGTTCAGCGCCTTCTTCCACCACCAGCCCGCAGACCCAGCCCGTTGACAAGACCGGTCCGGATACCTACGTGCGCAAGTTCAATGGCGCTTACCTCTACTTCATCCAGAACATCGTGCATTCCAAGTTCGACATCGTTGTGAAGTATGATTGGTATGCTCCGAACACGGATGTAGCAGCAGGAGACATAGCCAAATCACCGCTGGCGTTCAAAGGCGCTACTTACAAAGCCACCAACGCAGCCGATATCAAGTACACTACGCTGGGCCTGGGCCTGGTCTTCAAACTGGACGCGAACGTGAAGTTCACAGCTTACTACGACATGGTGACCAACGAATCGGCTACGGCCCTGAACACGGCCGGTACGGCCTACCTTTTGCCCCCGTACCAGCACGACCTGAAGGATAATGTGTTCACCTTAAGGATGCAGTATAAGTTCTAAGCAAGAACAAAACTTAACAATGATTTAACTGAAAATTAAAGTTTATTTAAAACCTTAACCATATTCAGTTAACACAGAGAACTCAAATTTGTAACAAAATAAACTGATAAAAAATGAAAAAAGCATTGATCATATTTGTTGCTGCAGGCGCGCTGCTTGCCTTCAAATTGGGAGGAGATGTGAACATCAAGGTCAAAGGCAGCGACACGATCCTGCCCCTCTCGCAAAAAGAAGCTGAAGTATACATGAAAAAGAATCCCGGCTCCAAGATCACCGTGATAGGCGGAGGGAGCGGGGTGGGCATTGCAGCCTTCCTGGATGGCACGACCGACATAGCCATGGCCTCGCGCAAGATGAAGATGAGCGAGAAGATGAAGATGACCGATGCGGGAAAGACCTACAAGGAAGTGGTGATCGCCAATGACGCGCTTTCGGTGATCGTGAATCCCACTAACAAGGTTTCACAGCTTACCCGCGAGCAGCTCGAAGGGATCTTCACCGGTAAGATCACGAACTGGAAGGATGTGGGCGGGGATGACGAGAAGATCATCGCCTACTCGCGCGAATCCAGCTCGGGAACATACGAGTTCTTCAAAGAGCACATCCTCTCGAACAAAAATTACGGGTCGGCCATCCTGAACATGCCGGCCACGGGTGCCATTGTGCAATCGGTGAGCCAGACCAAGGGAGCGATCGGTTACATCGGGCTGGCATACCTCGAAAAGTCCGTTAAAGGACTGAAGGTGTCGATGGATAAGGGCAAAACCTTTGTTGAGCCTTCCATGGCAACAGCCAAGAACAAGACCTACGGAGTGGTGCGCCCGCTGCAATACTATTACCTCACGAAGGATGAAGGCCGGGTGAAGCCTTTCATCGATTTCATCCTGTCCGATGAAGGGCAGAAGATCGTGGAAGAAGTGGGTTATGTTCCGCTGAAATGATTGCTGAAGCTGAAGCGCCCGGGGATCGTGTTGGTCACAAACCGGGCGCTTTGGCCGGCACTGAAGTACAAAACAAGATGAGCATCATAATCGACAGAGAGAAGTACCTGGTCATCAAGGATAACAAATCCATAGAGCTCCCGAGAAAGGAGTTCGAGCTGCTCCGGCTGCTAAGCACTGTTCCCGGTAAGGTTTTTTCGCGCAGGCAGATCTTCGAGAAGGTCTGGGGTGATAAGTCGTCTTCCAACGAACGCACCGTGGACGTTCACATCGTGAACATCCGCAAGAAGCTGGGAAACGAACTGATCCGCACGATTAAAGGAGTGGGTTACAAGATCACCGTAAACGAAATAGAAATAAAGGATTTTAAATGAGACCGCGAAGGATCCTGATCGTGGACGATGAACCCGATGTTGTGGAATTTCTTACCTACAATTTTCAAAAGAAAGGATTCGAAGTGACCGGAGCGAGCAACGGGGAGGATGGCATCAATAAAGCAAAGACCACAGCACCCGACCTGATCATAGCCGATATCATGATGCCGGGAATGAACGGGATAACCATGTGCAAAACCCTGAAGAACGATATGCAGTACCAGGGCATACCGGTTCTTTTCCTCAGCGCTGTGCAGGACGACTACCTGGTATTAAGCGCAGGTTTGTCGGGAGCCGAGCACTACGTATCCAAACCGGTCCGCTTCTCCCTGCTGCTGGAGCTGGTCCAGGAAATAATAAATGACGAGATGGATGATTGATCCATGAAAGGTTTTTTCAAACGGTTCACAGAGACATTCATTGAAGGAATTCTCTTCCTGAGCAGTTCGGTGACCACGTTGACCGTTCTGCTCATTGTCGTTTTTTTATTCCGCGAAGGGATCGGCCTGTTCCGGCAGAAACCGATCGAGGACGGGTTCGCTGTTGCCATCAACAAGCGCAATATCATAGACAGGCTTTCCGCGGAAGAGCTGAAGGATATCTTTGACCAGAAGATCACGAACTGGAGCGCATTCGGAGGCGCAAAAGATTCCATCATCCTGTTCCGAATCGATGACATCGGCAATTATTTCACCGATGAGCAGCTGGGCGACTCGCTGCAGTTCGTGCCGAAGCGAATCTCCCAATTGATCGACAGCCTGAGCGGGATCATTGCTTTCATCCCGTCCAAGTACGTAAACCAGGATTTTTCCGGCAAAGCCCTTCCCATGGAGAAGATCGCTGTAGGCAAATTTCTTTCTGGCAAGGAATGGTTTCCCACCGCGCAGCCTGCCGCACAGCTGGGCGTGCTGCCACTGATACTCGGAACGCTCTGGGTGAGCCTCGGTGCGATCCTCATCGCGCTGCCGCTGGGCCTGGCCACCGCCATCTACATGGCCGAGATAGCCAGCGAAAAGGTAAGACGCATCCTGAAGCCGCTCATCGAGCTCCTGGCCGGGATCCCCTCGGTAGTCTACGGGTTCTTCGGGCTGGTGATCGTTGTTCCGGAGATCCAGAAATTATTTGGATTGCCGGTTGGCGAAACCGCGCTAGCCGGAAGCATAATTCTCGGCATCATGGCGCTGCCGACCGTCATCACCATTTCCGAAGATGCCTTACGCACCACGCCCCGCTCGATGAAAGAAGCGAGCCTGGCACTTGGCGCCAACCGGTGGCAGACCGTTCACCGCGTGGTGATCCCTTATGCCAGCTCGGGCATCACCGCTGCCGCCATCCTTGGCATAGGAAGAGCGATCGGTGAAACGATGGCCGTGCTGATGGTGACCGGCAACGCGGCCGTGATCCCGCACACCATACTGGAACCGGTGCGCACGATACCTGCCACCATCGCTGCCGAGCTGGGCGAAGCCCCGCAGGGCGGCCTTCACTTCAAAGCGCTGTTCGCGCTGGGCTGCATCCTGTTCCTGATCACGATGGCCACCAACCTGCTGGTGGAATACATATCTGCAAAGAGAAAGATCAAGAAATGAACAGGCAAAAACGATCGGACCGGGTAAAGAACCTGAAGCAGCAGATCGCCTTCAATACGTTCCGCGCGCTCAGCCTGCTGGTCGTGCTCATCCTTTTCCTGATCCTGGCCTTCATCATCGTGCGGGGCATCAGCGTCATCTCCTGGAAATTCCTTACCTCCATGCCGGAGGAAGGGATGACCCAAGGAGGGATCTTTCCCGCCATTGTGGGAACATTCCTGCTGGTGCTCGGCAGCATGCTCTTTGCTTTCCCGGTGGGCGTGCTTTCGGCCATCTACATCAACGAATACACGCGCGACAGCTTTTACAGACGTTTCATCAAGCTGATGACGAACAATCTTGCCGGAATTCCATCGATCGTTTTTGGCTTATTCGGCATGAGCCTTTTCGTGAACACACTCGGTTTCGGGGATTCGATACTTGCCGGCTCGCTTACGTTAGGGCTGCTCACACTGCCTGTGGTGATCCGCACCACGGAAGAAGCCCTTCGATCGGTTGATGATTCGTTCCGGCACGGAAGCTATGCGCTGGGCGCTACCAAGCTCCAGACCATCGGGCGGGTCGTGCTGCCCATGTCGTTCCCGAACATCATAACGGGATTGATCCTGTCCATCGGGCGTGTTTCGGGCGAAACCGCTCCCATCTTGTTTACAGTTGCAGCTTACTTTCTGCCCAAGCTTCCAACGAGCATTTTCGACCAGGTGATGGCCCTGCCCTATCATCTGTATGTGATCTCAACGAGCGGCACCAACATCGAGCAGTCGCGGCCAATAGCCTATGGCACTGCGCTGGTCCTGATCGTGATCGTGCTGCTGGTAAATATCCTGGCGAACGGGCTGAGAAGATATTTCGGTAAAAAAGTAAAAATGAATTGACATGAATCACATCATCGCAACACACCACGCGAATTTATATTATAACGATTTCCAGGCACTGAAGGATATCAACATGCAGATGTATCCGAATACCGTTACGGCACTCATCGGTCCTTCGGGGTGCGGGAAATCGACCTACCTGCGCCTGTTCAACCGCATGAACGACCTGATCGATGGCGTAAAAATTACGGGTACGGTGATGGTTGAGGGGCAGGACATCTATGACAAAAGCACCGACATCGTGGAACTGCGGAGAAAGGTGGGCATGGTCTTCCAGAAACCGAACCCTTTCCCGAAAACCATCTTCGAGAACATTGCTTACGGTCTACGGGTGAACGGGGTCACCAACAAGAAATTCATTGAGGAGCGCGTGGAGCGGTCGCTCCTGCAGTCGGCCCTGTGGGAAGAAGTGAAGGACAAGCTGAAAAAATCAGCGTTCGAGCTTTCGGGCGGGCAGCAGCAGCGCCTGTGCATCGCGCGCGCGCTGGCCATCGAGCCCAGCATCATCCTCATGGACGAGCCGGCCTCGGCCCTCGATCCTATCTCAACTGCCAAGATCGAGGAGCTTATTTACGAACTGAAGAAAAACTACACGATCATCATTGTCACGCACAACATGCAGCAGGCCGGCCGCGTGAGCGATCACACCGCTTTCTTTTACCTGGGCGAGCTGATCGAGTACGGGGAGACCAAGGAAATATTCACCAATCCAAAGGACAAGAAAACACAGAACTACATCACCGGCAGGTTCGGGTAACCCTAACCTCAGAAAAACCATACCGAATACTAAACAACGAATAACTTTTACCAATGACACATCTTGACGAAGAACTGAAGCTGCTCAAATCCGAGATCACCAACATGTGGAACCTCGTGATCCAGCAATTGAAAAAAACCCACGAAGCGCTGATCACCTTCGACAAGGACCTGGCCCGCGAGGTGATGGCCAACGAGAAACGGGTGAACGCGCTCGAGCTCAAGATCGACCGCGACTGCGAGAACATTTTCGCGCTCTTCAACCCCGTTGCGGTGGACCTGCGCCTGGTGCTGGCCATACTCAAGATCAACAATAACCTGGAGCGCACGGGCGACATCGCGGAAGGCATCGGCAAGTTCATCGTGAGCGCGCAGGAACCCTTCGACAAAAAGCTGCTTGAGGTCACGCAGGTGCTGGTGATGTACGAGGAGGCTACCGACATGCTGGCGGACCTGGTGGAAGCGTTCGAGAACGAGGATACCCGGATGGCGAGGAGCGTGTTCAAGCGCGATGATGCCCTGGACGAGATCAACAAGAACGCCAATGCGGTGGTGCTGAACTACATCCGGGACAACACGAATAACATCGAGCAGGGGCTTTACATCCTTTCAACCATACGCAAGCTGGAGCGCGTGGGCGACCAGTGCAAGAACATAGCGGAAGAAATAATATTTTACCTCGAAGCCAAGGTACTGAAGCATATTCCGGGGAAGAAGTAATAAGAACGGAGATTCTTGTTGGGCTATTCAATTAATAGTTTATCGGAGTCCCCTCACCGAAAAAAAGGCAATCAGTACAAAACAGAAACTTCTTTATATCGACAAAAGCGAGGCTCATACATAATCTAAAATGCTATCTAATTAAATGTACAAACCCCCTCTCGTTGTATTCTTTTCCGTCCAATCCATTTGCACTCACGATCACATAATAAACACCGGGCTTACACTCCACTCCGCTTGTTGTCCGTCCATCCCATCTTTCGTTCGGTCGAGATGCTTCAAAAACCTTTATTCCCCATCGGTCATATATTGAATAGTGTAAATCTTGTAATCCCGAATTGCTTACATAGAAAACATCGTTTTGCCCATCGCCATTAGGAGTAAAAACATTGGGCATAAAAATATTTGATGTGCTGTCGCATTCATAAACGGAAACATCATCGATAAAGTAATATGAACCATAATACCCTGCATTAATTGAATCTATATTTGTATTTGCGTCATCTTTAAAGTTTCCAATAGTTATGTATTTTTCCCCTCCCTGGGCGATAAAGTTTCCTGAAATTTTTATCCAGTTAGCTGTATCTTTAATAATATTCCCAGTCAAGTTTGAAATTTGTGGAATAAGTGCTATAAAATATGAAGTGTTGATATTTACTATCGTATTTGACAGGTATGCTCCAAATCCGTCAATTGCATACCGAAAAGAATCTGCTTGACTTATAAAGAATTCAACGCAATATTTTTTACCAGCAACCAAAGAATCTAACAGCATACCTTCAATGTATTCTCTGTAGTTAGTAAATGAAGCAATCCCAACATATCCTACCCCTGTTTTTGCATACTGAAAACCATAAACATTAAAGGGCGTGGTAAAAGCATTAGTACAACATTGATTGTATAGGTCTGGGCTTCCTCCAAGGGTTGCGGAAACCCACGGAGGACAAAATCCATTATTAATTCCTGCATTTGTAAAATTGCAAGAAGTAATATTTTCAAAGCTATAATTTTGTACAAGGTTTTGGCCCTGCGTCAACAGTGAAAAAAATACAAACAAAATCAATAGAACCTTTTTCATTAAGCAAAGATAAGGAGCATATTTCGATACGCTTTATACGCTATTTTACAATCACAAGTTTACAACCTTGCTCTGCATGGCCGTTCAAATAAAAAAAGGCAGATCAACCGACCTGCCTTTTCTTTACCTCATCCCTTTTCCCCCTCTCCTTAAGGAGAGGGGGCAGGGGGGAGATCACTGCACCAGCACTTTTTCCGGTTGGCTCCAGCTGGATTCGCCATCCTTCAGCACTACCATGTAGCGGAACCACATGTACGTTCCTGCCGTTAGACCCGATACGGTGGTGCTGCCCCTTAGCGTTGTGGGCAGGTCCGTAAAGATGTTGCCATCGGTGCTCATCTGCCATTTAAAGCAGGACCGCCTGCTGCCGCCCGTAGCCTTGGTTACGTTAACCTCCAGCTTAACGGTGCCGCTCAGCTTGGTGCCCCTGCCCGAAAAATCGTTCTTGCTTTTAGGCATCGCGATCTTCATGTCGAACCCTGAGCCGGAAACAATGGTCTCGGACTTGGCGGGGTTGGCATCGGCAATGGTTTGCACGTAGCCCTGCAAGAGGTGCATGTCGTTCAGCACCGTTTGCTTTGCGGCATCGCGCAGGGCGGCCATACCTTTTGCCTTGGTCTTGGCATTGGTCTCGGCCGTCATCAGCGCCTGGATGTCCAGGTCGAAGGCGCCCCCATCGGCCACCGATACGGGCGGGGTGGGAAAGTTGGCGTTCCCTTTCATTTGCTTGCGGATCAGCTTGGCCCTTTCCATGAAATCGCCAATGCGCACGATCTTTCTCATGTTCAGGATCACTGCCACGCGCTTAACGTTTGTCTTCGGAATCATCAACACGATAATGATCCCCTTCTTCGGTGTGAGGCCGCTCCTGTCGGTAAAGGCCATCACGCTGTAACTTAACTTTTTCATTTTATTTGTTTTTATTGGTTAATGCAAAAGGGCTTTCAAACCCCTTGCCACGATCGCGCCTTTGGGAATGAAACTGCAGTTGCCGGAATGAGCCTGCAGCAAACGGAACGAGCCTGCACTCCTGCGCACGCCCCGTGCGCTCCGGACCCGTAAACTGTACACCATGCCCGGTCTTCCGTTACTGTTGCCCGGTCCTGGAATACTGCTTACAGGGAAAATGATACATTATACCGAGCAAGTGTACACCCTGCCCGGTCTTCCGCTGCTCCTGCTCTGTCACCGGGTTCGGATCACCGGTATTGGTTCGCGGAGGGCAGGACCTGAGCGCCTCACGCCCTGTCAGGGGGTGCTGCTGAGCGGTGATCAGCTGCGGATGACCGGTAACGGGATGCGGAATACAGGGCAGGAGCATCCCCTGCGCTGTATTGGTGCGCTGCTTACCGGTAATTAATAAGGATGGCGGAGGATATAGTTGCGGAGGCGGCTGTTGGCTTCCCGGCCCAGGCGGAGCACCTTGCCGGTGGCCAGCAGGGCGCGGCCCGATGCATGGCGTATGTTGAACACTTTTACCAGCAGCTCCCGGTCGAGCCGCCTGAAGAGGTTGCTGTCCCAAACCAGCTTATGAAAAGCGCCCATGATCTGGTTCCACACCAGGCGCTCGCCATTTTCGAAGTGCAGCACGCATTGCTTGCCCAGCGCCTCAGCATACAGCACATCCAGCGCGTTGCGCAAAAAAGTGCATCCGTCCTCGTCTTTAAACCGGAGCCAGATCGGTTCCATTAAATGTGTAACAGCGGTTATTATTATCATCCACCTATGCTAAGGCTTCGGTGGGCGAGTGGGAAGGATGTGCGGGGTAGTAACGGGCAGCCTAAGAAATTATTGTTGATAGGGGAATGTTGACTGATATTAAGCCGTTTTAGTATTTTTGGTATGGCAGGTAATTATAGCTTAGCTGGACATTCATAATGATTTACACAAAATGAGATATGGATAGATATGGCGAGAAGTAGAACAGCCAATAACATAAAGATTAAACGCAGTACTGCATGAAAACCCTAATACTATTGCTAACTCTTTCAATTCCCTTTACTTCAATCGGTCAAACTCTTAAAGAGGTAAAAAGGGCTTTAAAAAAAATAAATAGCTTGGAGCAAATTGACGACTTGAAAAGTCAACATCCTGATTGGACTATTTACGAAGACAAAACCATGCAATCTGACAGCGGTAAATTTCCTGATATTATTAAGGCGAAAGTTGGTGGTGTGATTCTAACACAATACAATCTCAAAGCACCGGCTTTTGTTATTAAGATTTTAGCCGAACGAGAAGAGGATCTTTGCAAACTAAAATACATCTACCTTGACGGAAGCAAACTCTCAACATCTCAAATAGACTCAATAAGGACCGTAATACTTAACAGATATAAAAGTGGTGAGGATTTCGAGACATTAGTTAAAGCCTTTACTATGGATGGCAATCCCACTGGGGATTTGGATTGGTTTAGTAAAGGAATGATGGTTGAAGAGTTTGATAATGCTGTGCGTAACAGGAAAAAGGATGAGATATTTACGGTGGACGTAAATAAAAATAAATGGCATTACGTAGTCCTAAAGACTCATAATAACAAAGTGGAAAAAGCCAAGATTTCCGTTATGATTAAGTTGAGCAAATAAAAAACGATGCGTAACAGCGGCTTGGCGGTCAAGCGGCACTTTGACAATAAAAAAAAGCCATGTGGTGCTCGAACGCCAATCACGCAAGCCATTGCGGTTATTTAAAAGCCTTATGCCTGTGCGGTCGGCCCCCCGAAGTTCATGGGGATGGGGTGTGGCACCTCGGTATCCTTTATCTCCCCGTGCACTTGCTCGTATTTGCCGATGTTGTCCTTAAGGGCTTTCACCAGCCGCTTGGCATGGGCGGGCGTAAGCAGGATGCGCGCCTTTACCTTGGCCTTGGGCACCCCCGGCAAAAGCTTGATGTAATCGATCACGAACTCGGAATGGGAATGGGTGATGATGGCGAGGTTCGAATAGATCCCTTCGGCTATTTCTTCGCTCAGCTCGATGCTGATCTGGTTGGGCTGGTTCTGCTGTTCCATGGCTGGATAATTGGGTTATTGCAAAGGTCGTTAAGTTTTTTGGGATGAGAGAAACAAATTACGGGAGCGGCAGTGCGCCCGCCTACGCGATCACCTTCTTCGGAGAGCTCTTTGGCGCAGCGGCCCTCTCCTTCTCCATCATCGCCACAAAATCATCGAACAGGTAGCGGCTGTCGTGCGGGCCGGGGCTGGCCTCGGGGTGGTACTGCACGGAGAACACTTTCCGGTCCTTCATGCGCAGGCCCTCGATGGTGCCATCGTTCAGGTTCACGTGCGTGATCTCGATGTTCTTCAGCTTCTTCACGTCCCCGGCATTCACGCTGAAGCCGTGGTTCTGCGAGGTCACCTCGCTCTTACCGGTGATGAGGTTCTTTACAGGATGGTTGATGCCGCGGTGGCCGTTGTGCATCTTGTAGGTGCGGATGCCGTTGGCCTCGGCCAGGAGCTGGTGGCCCAGGCAGATGCCGAACACGGGCTTGTTGGTGGCGATGATCTCCTTCGCCACACCCACTTCGCTCTTCATCACGGCCGGGTCACCGGGCCCGTTGGAGAGAAAGAACCCATCGGGGTTGAACTCCAGCAGGTCGTTCAGCGTGGCCTGCATCGGGAACACCTTGATGTAGCAGTCGCGCTCGGCCAGGCAGCGTAAAATGTTCTTCTTGATGCCGAGGTCCAGTGCCGATACCCGGTACTTGCTTTCCGGGTGACCGAAGTAGTAGGGCTTTTTGGTGGACACCTTCGAGGAAAGCTCCAGCCCTTCCATCGAGGGGACCTTCGCCAGCAGCTTTTTCAGCTCGTCCACATCCAGGATCTCGGTGGAGATGATGGCGTTCATGGCGCCTTTATCACGTATGTAGCGCACCACCGCGCGGGTATCCACGTCCGCAATGGCCAGCTTGTTGTTCTTCACAAAATATTCCTTGATGCTCATTTCCGCTTCGGGGCGGGAATAGAAGTCATTGAAATTTTTCACGATCAGCCCGGCTATCTTGATGCTTTCACTCTCGATATCTTCTTTATGAATGCCGTAGTTGCCGATGTGCACGTTGGTCATCACCATCAGCTGCCCGAAATAGGAAGGGTCGGTGAATATTTCCTGGTAGCCGCTCATGCCGGTGTTAAAGCAGATCTCGCCCGTGGCGGTACCTTTTATTCCAACGCTTTTGCCGTAAAATGCTTTGCCGTCCTGCAGCAGGAGGATGGCGGGGGGTCTGGAAGTGTACTTCATCAATTGGAGTACAAAATTACGATTTCTTTGTAAGATGCCGTCTGCCCGGAGATATTGTTCACCTGCACGATGTGGTACCCGTGGCTGGCCTTGAAAGGCTGCGATACCTGCCCCGGCTTGAGCTTGGCCAGCTCTTCATAAAAGGATTTGTCGAGCTTTGATACCTGCTCGGTGCTTTCCCCGCAATTGTCGGCCGCATTGTCAGAGAATATCTTGGCGAGGATGCAGAAATCATCGCCTTTTACGATGCGCTGGTAAACAGTATTGATCTTTTCGCTGGCCTCCTTTTCGGAGAAGAGTGCCGTTTTATCCTGTGAAAAGGATGCAAGCGTAAGCAGCGACAGAAGGGATGTAAGGACGTATTTCATTGGATATTTTTTGTCTACGCACAAAAATATCCTTTAGTTCCAAATAAGGCAGGGAAATTAGTTAACAAAATATTCACCCTGTAGGACGAATGTCCAACGGGGTGCCCCCGAGCCGCTTTATCCGGCACTAAAAAAAATGCCTCAACTTTCGTTGAGGCATCTTCATCAAAGCCATTGTGTCTACGCAGACGCGTTGGCTTCTTTTTTCTTCCGGCTCCTGCGGGTCTTGGTCTTGCCTTCGCTCTTGGTGTCCTTGGCGGCCAGCATCACCTCGTTGAAGTCCACCAGCTCGATGAGGGCCATCTCGGCCCGGTCACCGGGGCGCGAGCCCAGCTTCAGGATGCGGGTATAGCCGCCCGGGCGATCGCCCACCTTGGGCGCTACGTCCTTGAACAGCTCGGCTACCGCAAACTTGTCGTGCAGGTAGCTGAACACGATCCTGCGCGAATGCGTGGTGTCGGTCTTGGATTTGGTGATGAGCGGCTCCACGTACTTGCGCAGCACCTTTGCTTTTGCGAGCGTGGTGTTGATGCGCTTGTGCAGGATCAGCGAGGAAGCCATGTTGGAGAGCATCAGGTCCAGGTGCCCCTTCTTCCTTCCCAAATGATTGTCTTTAACTCCGTGTCTCATTGTTATTCAGTTTGAAGTCCGCAAGCGGACCAATTACTCCTTGTCTAATTTATACTTTGCAACGTTCATTCCGAAGGTCAGTCCCTTCGAAGCGATGAGGTCCTCCAGCTCGGTGAGCGATTTCTTTCCGAAGTTGCGGAACTTGAGCAGGTCGTTGCGGTTGAACGCCACGAGGTCGCCCAGCGTTTCCACATCGGCCGCCTTCAGGCAGTTCAGCGCGCGCACCGACAGGTCGAGGTCCACCAGCTTGGTCTTGAGCAGCTGGCGCATGTGCAGCGAAGCCTCGTCAAATTCCTCCTCCTTCGACTTTTCTTCCGTGTCGAGCGTGATGCGCTCGTCCGAGAAGAGCATGAAGTGGTGGATCAGGATCTTGGCCGCTTCCTTGAGCGCGTCCTTGGGGTTGATGGACCCATCGGTGATGATATCGAGGATGAGCTTTTCGTAGTCGGTCTTCTGCTCCACGCGGTAGTTCTCCACGGTGTACTTCACGTTGCGGATGGGCGTAAAGATGGCATCGATGGCGATGAAGCCCGTGCTGCCGGAAGGCTTGTTCTCTTCGGCCGGCACGTAGCCGCGGCCCTTGTCGATGGTGATCTCCATCTTCAGCTTCACGTTCCCTTCGAGCGTGCAGATCACGTGGTCGGGGTTCAGCACCTGGAATGCGGTGGTGAACTTGCCGATATCGCCTGCGGTAAAATGGTTCTTGCCGGAGAAATTGATGGTCACTTTTTCGTTCTCGGTCCCTTCGATCTGGCGCTTGAAACGAACCTGCTTGAGGTTCAGCACAATTTCGGTCACATCTTCCACCACGCCCTTGATGGTCGAAAATTCGTGGTCAACACCCTCGATGCGGAACGATGTGATGGCATATCCCTCGAGCGAGGACAGCAGGATCCTCCTCAGGGCGTTGCCGATGGTAATTCCATATCCCGGCTCCAGGGGGCGGAACTCGAACTGCCCCTCGGTAGCGGTGGAATTAATCATGATAACCTTGTCTGGTTTTTGAAATGCTAAGATGGCCATGTTATGTAGTTTAAGTAGTTTAAAGTTTAATGTTCAAAGTCTCACAAAGCTTTACTTGGAATACAATTCCACGATGAGCTGTTCTTTGAACGGTTCCGGGATCTGGTCGCGCGTGGGATACGCCAGGAACTTCCCGCTCATCGTATCCTTATTGAACTCCATCCAGGGGAAACCTTTTCCCGCTGCACTGATGGAGCTGCTGATCGATTCCATGGCTTTGGAGCGCTCGCGCACGGCCACCGTATCGCCCGGGCGGAGCGTGTGAGAAGGCACGTTCATAATGGTCCCGTTCACGGTAATGTGGCGGTGGCTTACGAGCTGGCGCGCGCCTGCGCGCGTGGGAGAGATGCCGAGGCGGTACACTACGTTGTCGAGGCGGGCCTCCATCAGCTGCAGCAGCACCTCACCGGTGATCCCCTTCTTGCGCGATGCGCGGCTGAAGATCACGGCAAACTGGCGTTCGAGCAGGCCGTAAGTATATTTCACTTTCTGCTTCTCGGCCAGCTGAACGGCATATTCGCTCTGCTTCATCCGTTTCTTCTGCATCCCGTGCATGCCGGGAGGATATTTTTTCTTCTCCAGCACTTTATCGGGTCCGAAGATCGGCTCACCGAAACGTCTTGCTATTTTTGACCGGGGTCCTGTGTATCTTGCCATTGATTATTTGAGATTTATGATGTACGGTTAAAAAGATTAAACGCGTCTCTTCTTCGGGGGACGGCACCCGTTATGCGGAACTGGTGTGAGGTCCATGATCTCGGTGATCTCGATGCCGCTGTTGTGCAGCGAGCGCAGTGCCGATTCGCGCCCGGCACCGGGCCCTTTGATGAACACCTTCACCTTGCGGAGACCCGATTCGTGGGCCACCTTGGCCGCATCGGCTGCCGCCACCTGCGCGGCATAGGGTGTATTTTTCTTCGAGCCTCGGAACCCCATTTTGCCGGCTGACGACCAGGCAATGACCTGGCCGGCATTGTTGGTAAGCGAAATGATGATGTTGTTGAAGGTGGCGTTGATGTGCGCCTGCCCGAAAGCGTCCACCTTAACGGTGCGCTTGCGCGTCTTCACAACCTTCTGCTCGGTTCCTGCAGCGGCTGCTGATGCTCCTTTGGATTTTTTTTCTTCTGCCATTATTCAGTTTAAAGTTTGAAGTTTAAAGTTTTCAGTTATTATCCTTTGCTGGGCGCCATCTTCTTGTTGGCAACGGTCTTTCTCTTTCCCTTGCGGGTGCGCGCGTTGGTGCGGGTGCGCTGTCCGCGCACGGGCATGCCCATGCGGTGGCGCTGGCCGCGGTAGGTGCCGATATCCACCAGCCGCTTGATGTTGAGCTGGTTCTCGGAGCGCAAGCCCCCTTCCACTTTGTATTTCTCCGTGATGATCTGGCGGATCTTCGTCTGCTCGGCATCCGTCCAGTCCTGCACCTTCTTGTCCCAGCTTACGCCAGCCTCGGTGAGGATGCGCTTTGCGGAGCTGCGTCCCAGCCCGTAGATGTAGGTGAGGCCGATCTCGCCACGTTTGTTCTTCGGTAGGTCAATACCAACTATCCTTGCCATGTGTTTTTATTTTTGTCTTTGTTTGAATTTCGGGTTCTTCTTGTTGATGATGTACAGCCTGCCCTTCCTGCGCACGATGATGCAGTCGGCACTTCTCTTTTTTATGGATGCTCTTACTTTCATTTTGTTTTGTTTTACTTGTATCGGTATGCTATTCTTCCTTTCGTCAGGTCATACGGTGACATTTCCACCCGCACCTTATCGCCCGGCAGGATACGGATGTAGTTCATGCGCATCTTGCCCGAGATCACAGCGGTGATCACGTGCCCGTTCTCGAGCTCCACGCGGAACATGGCGTTCGATAACGCTTCCACCACGGTTCCGTCCTGCTCTATGGATGGCTGCTTGGCCATGTTCTATATCACTGTATTATAATTCTTCTTCAAAACTTCTTCGATCGGTGCGAACGAGGAAAGGATATCCGCTTTCTCCCTTCCCACCGCCACGGTGTGCTCGTAATGGGCCGATGGCTTTCCGTCTGCCGTGGTCACCGTCCATCCATCGGGGTGCATCCGCACTTCCTTCTTCCCCATGTTGATCATCGGCTCGATGGCGATCACCATTCCTTCCTGCAGCCTGGCACCGCTTCCCTTCTTTCCGTAGTTCGGAACTTCGGGCGCTTCGTGCAGGTTCCTTCCCACTCCGTGCCCCACCAGCTCACGCACCACCGAATAGCCCCGCGCCTCCACGTATCCCTGCACCGCTGCGCTGATATCCCCTACCCGCTTACCGGTCACCGCCATCTCGATTCCTTTATATAAGGACTCGTAAGTTGCCTTCAGCAGGGCTTTCACATCCTCAGCGATCTCTCCAACAGCAAACGTGTAGGCCGAATCGCCATAGAACCCGTTCATCAGCACCCCGCAGTCCACCGACACGATGTCGCCTTCCTGCAGTTCCTGCTTTCCCGGTATGCCGTGCACCACCTGTGAATTGGGAGATATGCAGAGCGCGTTGGGAAAACCCTTGTACCCTTTGAAGGCCGGCACCGCTTTGTGGTCGCGGATGAACTCTTCCGCGATGCGGTCCAGCTCCTGCGCAGCGATACCCGGCCGTATGGCTTTGGCCACTTCGGCTAAGGTTTTCGAAACAAGCAAAGAACTCTGTCTTACTAACTCTATTTCTTCCTTCGTCTTTAAATAAAGCCGGCTCCCCATTTTATGCCGAAGCCATGCTCATGGACGAACGTCCTTTTATCCTTCCGCTTTTCATCAGTCCATCGTAATGGCGCATCAGCAAATGACTTTCGATCTGCTGCAGCGTATCCAGTATCACACCCACCATGATCAGCAGCGAAGTGCCGCCAAAGAAGCGCGCGAACACATCGCTCACTCCCAGGAAGTTCCGTGCAATGGCGGGCAGGATGGCCACCAGCGCCAGGAATATGGATCCCGGGAGCGTGATCTTCGACATCACCGAATCGATGAACTCGGCCGTCTTCTTGCCGGGCTTCACACCCGGAATGAATCCCCCGTTGCGCTTCATGTCTTCCGCCATCTGGTTCGGGTTGATGATGATGGCCGTGTAGAAGTACGTGAACAGGATGATGAGCACCGAGAACGTAATATTATAAGGAAGGCCGTTGTGGTTGGAGAACCAGGCCACAAAGCCCGAGAGCGATTCTGATTTGGCAAATCCCACCACCGTGATGGGGATGAACATGATGGCCTGCGCAAAGATGATCGGCATTACGCCCGCAGCATTCACCTTCAGCGGGATATACTGGCGCACGCCACCGTACTGCTTGTTGCCGATGATCTTCTTGGCGAACTGCACCGGTATCTTGCGCGTGCCCTGCACCAGCAGGATGCACGTGATGATCACGAAGAGCAGGAACACCAGCTCCACGAGCATCAGGATGAGACCTCCGCCCTTGGCTTCCATGCGCGTGGCGAATTCAGATACGAACGCGAAGGGAAGATCGGCCATGATGCCCACCATGATGATGAGCGAAATGCCGTTGCCAAGCCCGCGGTCCGTGATGCGCTCACCCAGCCACATGATGAACATGGTGCCGGTGGTGAGGATGATCACCGTGCTGATAAGCCAGAAGCCGTTATAGTCGGGCACCGCACCGGGCGAATTAGTAAGCTGCGATGCAATGTATCCCGGTGCCTGGAAAGCCGTGATAATGACGGTCAGGTAACGTGTCCACTGGTTGATCTTCTTCCTGCCGCTTTCCCCCTCCTTCTGCATGCGCTGGATCATGGGAACGGCCATGCCCAGGAGCTGCATCACGATGGATGCCGAGATGTAGGGCATGATGCCGAGCGCGAACACCGAGGCGCGCGAGAACGCGCCCCCGGCAAACATGTTGATGAGACCGGCCAGTCCCTCGTTGGACCCTTTGGCCCGCTGCAGGGCTTCCGAATCCACGCCCGGCAGGATCACGTACGAACCCAAACGGTACACCAGCACGAATCCCAGCGTATACAGGATGCGGAAGCGCAGGTCCTCAATGGACCAGATCTCTTTTAATTTTTGAATTAGCTGCTTCATATTTTTTTCTTCCGCTTACTTGATCACCACAGCAGTGCCGCCCTTCGCTTCGATGGCCGACCTGGCCGAAGCGGAGAAAGCGTGCGCCTTCACTTCGATCTTCGATTTCAATTCTCCCCTTCCGAGTATCTTGATGAGGTCGCTCTTCGAGGCCATGCCGTTCTGCACGAACACAGCCGGCTCGAATGCCGAAAGTTTTTTCTTTTCCGCAAGGCCCTGGATGGTATCGAGGTTGATGCCGAGGAACTCCTTGCGCGACAGGTTGGTGAACCCGAACTTGGGAAGGCGTCTCGACAGGCGGTTCTGCCCGCCCTCGAACCCGCGCTTGGCGTGGTAGCCCGAGCGCGAGCCCGCGCCCTTGTGCCCGCGCGTGGAGGTGCCGCCCTTGCCCGAACCCTGTCCGCGGCCCAGCCTCTTGTTCCCGTACTGAACGGAACCTTTTGCCGGCTTGAGTGAATTGAGATTCATCTTTTTATTTTTTTTAAAATTATTTTTCGATCACCACTAAGTGCTGCACCTTTTTGATCATGCCCAGCACCTGCGGGGTAGCTTCCTTTTCCAACACCTGGTTCAGCTTGGTGAAGCCCAGCGCGCGCAGCGTGCGCTTCTGTCTTTCGGGGCGGTCGATGCCGCTCTTTACCTGACGTATCCTGATCGTTGCCATTGCTTGAAATATTATCCGTTAAATACTTTGTCGATCGGGAGCCCGCGGTTCTGTGCGACCGTGTATGCATCCCTCATTTTAAGAAGCGCATCGAGCGTGGCCTTCACCACGTTGTGCGGGTTTGAGGAGCCCATGGACTTGGCCAGCACGTTGTGGATGCCCACGCTCTCCAGCACGGCACGCATGGCGCCTCCTGCAATTACGCCCGTTCCCTGCGAAGCCGGCTTGAGGAACACCACCGACCCTCCGAACTTCCCGTACTGGTCGTGCGGGATGGTTCCCTTCACGATCGGGACCTTCAGCAGGTTCTTCTTGGCGTCATCGATGCCCTTGGTGATGGCATCGGTAACCTCTTTCGCTTTGCCCAGGCCGTAACCAACCACGCCTTTTTCGTTCCCAACCACCACGATGGCCGAAAAACTGAAGGTGCGGCCGCCCTTGGTGACCTTCGTTACGCGCTGGATGCTCACCAGGCGGTCCTTCAGTTCGATCTCGCTCGACTTTACTCTTTTAACGTTTGCTGTTGCCATTGATATCTTTTAAATATTATTTTAGAATTTAAGTCCGCCTTCGCGCGCGCCATCGGCCAGCGATTTCACCCGGCCGTGGTACAGGAACCCGTTGCGGTCGAAGCGCACGGTGGTGATGCCTTTGCTCTTGGCCTTCTCCGCGATCGCGATGCCCACGAGCTTGGCCTTATCGGATTTGTTGGCCTTCTTGGCGGAAATGCTTTTTTCTGCCGAAGAAGCGGCCGCCAGGGTCTGCCCGTTCGCATCATCGATCAGCTGGGCGTAGATCTGCTTGTTGCTGCGGAACACCGAAAGCCGCGGGCGGGTGCTGTTGCCCAGCACGGACCTGCGCACGCGCAGCTTGATCTTGGCCCTTCTTGAATTTTTTGTGCTCATTGTGATCTCTGTTTAATATTATTTTGCCGCTGCCGATGCTGCTGCCTTGCCGGCCTTCCTCCGCAGCTGTTCGCCAACGAACTTGATGCCTTTTCCTTTGTACGGCTCGGGCTTGCGCAGCGAGCGGATCTTGGATGCCACCAGTCCGAGCAATTGATTATCGGCACACTCCAGGGTGATGATGGGGTTCTGCCCTTTGTCCTGGCGGGTGGTCAGCTTCACTTCCTTCGGCAGCTCGAACGCCACGTGGTGCGAATAGCCCAGCGTGAGGTCGAGCACCTGCCCTTTGTGAATGGCCTTGTAGCCCACGCCCACCAGCTCCTGCTCAATCTTATATCCTTCCGAAACACCCCTCACCATGTTGGCGATGAGCGCGCGGTACAACCCGTGCAGCGACTTGTGGCGCTTCTGGTCGGTTGCGCGCGTAAGCACCACGTTCCCGTTCTCCGTTTTCACGGTGATGGCGGGATCGATGGTCTGCTTCAGTTCCCCTTTCGGCCCTTTCACGGTAACGATGTTCTTGGTGACATTTACTTCAACTCCTTTCGTGATCGGCACCGGTAATTTTCCTATGCGTGACATGTTCCTTTATTTATTAATAGATGTAACACAATACTTCGCCTCCGATGTTCTGCTTGCGGGCCTCCTTGTCGCTCATCAATCCTTTGGAAGTGGAAACGATGGCGATGCCGAGCCCGTTCAGCACGCGGGGAAGTGTTTTTTTGCCCGAATATTTTCTCATCCCTGGCGTGCTCACCCTGCGGATGCTGCGGATGGCCGGCAGCTTGGTCACGGGATGGTATTTCAGCGCCAGCTTGAGCGTGCCCTGCGGCTTCGCTTCCTCCACCTTGTAATCGAGGATGTAGCCTTTCTCGTGCAGGATCTTGGTGATCTCTTCCTTGATGAAAGAGGTTTTGACCTCCACCACGCGGTGGTTCGCCTTGATGGCATTGCGTATCGTTGTAAGAAAATCTCCTATTGAGTCCATGGTGTGTTTTTATATTTTTTACCAGCTTGCTTTGGTGAGTCCGGGTATCTTGCCCTGGTGCGCCATCTCGCGCAGCACGAGGCGCGACACTCCGAACTGGCGGAAATAGGCGCGCGGCCTGCCGGTGAGCTTGCAGCGGTTGCGCAGCCGCACCTTCGAAGAGTTACGCGGGAGCTTCTGCAGCCCCAACCAGTCCCCTGCCTTCTTCAATGCTTCACGCTTGGCCGCGTATTTCAACACGAGCCTTTCGCGCTTTGCCTGTCTTGCCTTGATGGATTCTTTTGCCATGTTTCTGTATTAGTTGTTCTGTGGTTTAAGGTCTTTGAACGGCATGCCGAACTCGCGGAGGAGCGCGTAGGCTTCCTTGTCGCTGTCGGTGGAGGTCACGAACGTGATGTCCATGCCCATGATCCTCGGCACCTTGTCGATGTCGATCTCCGGGAAGATGATCTGCTCGGTGATGCCAAGCGTGTAGTTCCCTCTCCCGTCAAATCCTTTCTCATTGATGCCGCGGAAGTCGCGGATGCGGGGCAGGGCGGCTGCGATCAGGCGGTCGAGGAACTCGTACATCATGTTGCCGCGCAGGGTCACCTTTACCCCGATGGCCGCGCCTTTGCGCACCTTAAAGTTCGAAATGTCCTTCTTGGCATAGGTCGCCACGGGCTTCTGGCCTGTGATCATGGCGAGCTCGCTGATGGCCGCATCGATCAGCTTCTTATCGGCCACGGCAATGCCCATGCCCTGGTTGATGCAGATCTTCTGCAGGCGCGGAACCTGCATCGGAGTCTTGTACTGGAACTCCTTCCGCAGGGCGGGTACCACCTGCTTCCTGTATTGGTCTTTTAATCGGGGTGAATAAGCCATTGTTCGTTCTTATTTTAATACTTCTTCTGAGTTCTTCGAGAAGCGCTCCAGCTTCCCGGTCTTTTCATTCAGCCTGCGGCCCACACGGGTCGGTTTTCCCGTTTCATCGATCACCATCAGGTTCGAGAGGTGAACGGAAGCTTCCTGCTTCACGATCCCGCCTTGCGTGTTCTTCGCATTGGGCTTGGTGTGCTTCGATATGATGTTGATACCTTCCACGAACGCGCGGTTCTTCACCGTGTCGATGGCCAGCACCTTGCCTTCCTTTCCCTTGTCATCCCCGGAAAGGATCTTCACCGTATCGCCTTTTTTTATTTTCAGTTTTCCCATTGTCGTATGTATTGCTATTACAGCACTTCGGGTGCCAGTGAGATTATTTTCATGAATTGCTTCTCGCGCAGCTCGCGGGCCACGGGACCGAAGATGCGCGTACCGCGAAGCTCATCCTGCGCGGTGAGCAGTACCACCGCGTTGTCGTCAAAGCGGATGTATGAGCCATCGGCCCTGCGCACTTCTTTCTTGGTGCGTACCACCACCGCCTTGGAGATGGCGCCTTTCTTGATGTTCCCCGATGGGATGGCATTCTTCACGCTCACCACGATCTTGTCGCCAATGGAGGCGTACCTCCGCTTGGTGCCGCCCAGCACGCGGATGCAAAGGGCTTCCTTTGCTCCGCTGTTGTCGGCTACGGTCAATCTGCTTTCCTGTTGAATCATGACTGAAAGTTTTTCAAAATTTATTTGACGCGTTCTACGATCTCCACCAGGCGCCAGCGTTTGTTCTTGCTGAGCGGTCGTGTTTCCGCGATGCGTACGATGTCACCGATGTTGCACTCGTTCTTCTCATCGTGCGCCATAAAGGTGGACGTACGCTTGATGAACTTGCCGTACTTGGCGTGCTTGATCCTGCGCTCCACGGCCACCACGATGGACTTGCTCATCTTGTTGCTGGTGACGATGCCTGTTTTTTCTTTTCTGAAATTGCGTTCCATTCCTGAATTATTTTTTAGAATTTTCTTCTTTCTCACGCTGCCTGAGGATGGTGATCATCCGTGCGATGGTCCTGCGCGTGGCGCGGATCTTCAGCGGGTTCTCCACCGGGGAGATGCTGTGTGAAAAGGTCATCTTCTCCAATGCACCCTGCTCCTCCCTGATCTTCTCGCGGAGGTCGCTGATCGACAATTGCTTGATGTCTGCTGGTTTCATGGCTTTTATTTTGCTTCTGCTAAGTAATCTCTCCTGCGGATGAACCGGGTGGATACGGGCAGCTTCTGCGCGGCCAGGCGGAGCGCCTCCTTGGCCGTTGCCTCATCCACGCCATCAGCCTCGAAAATGATCCGGCCGGGGCGCACAACGGCCACCCACAGCTCGGGGTTTCCCTTACCCTTACCCATGCGCACCTCTGCGGGCTTGCGGGTAACCGGTTTGTCGGGAAAGATGCGGAGCCACACCTTTCCTTCACGCTTCATGAAGCGGGTAACGGCCACGCGGGCCGCCTCGATCTGGCGCGCGGTGATCCACGTGGAGTCGAGCGACTTGATGCCGAACGAGCCGAACACCAGTTGGTCGCCCCTGCGGGTGTTGCCCTTCTGCACCATCTTGTGCATCTTCCTGTACTTGGTCTTTTTCGGTTGTAACATGACTTAAGTATTCTTTATGAATTATTCTTTGCCTTTCTTCTTTCCGCCCCTGAACTTCGACCCGCGGTCACCACGGTCGCCCCGGTAGTGCTCTCCGCCTCCGCCACCCTTTTTATCCTTCTGCCCCTGCATCCCGATGTTCGGTGAAAGATCGCGCTTGCCGAACACTTCGCCTTTGCAGATCCACACCTTGGTTCCGATACGGCCGTACGTGGTGTGCGCTTCTGCGTGCGCATAATCGATATCGGCACGGAACGTATGGAGCGGCACACGTCCTTCCTTATATTCTTCCGAACGGGCGATCTCGGCTCCGGCCAGGCGCCCGCCCACGCGGATCTTGATCCCTTCGGCTCCCATGCGCATCGTGGAGGCGATCGCCATCTTGATGGCGCGCTTGAACGAGATGCGTCCTTCGATCTGCCTCGAAATGCTGTCGGCCACCAGGCGCGCATCCAGCTCGGGGCGCTTGATCTCGAAGATGTTGATCTGCACTTCTTTCTTGGTGAGCTTCTTCAGCTCCTCTTTCAGCTTATCCACTTCCTGACCGCCTTTCCCGATGATGATGCCCGGGCGAGCAGTATTTATGGTGACGGTGATCAGCTTCATGGTGCGCTCGATCACGATCTTGGAGATGCTGCCTTTGGCCAGGCGGGCCTTGAGGTACTTACGGATCCTTTCATCTTCCACCAGCTTGTCGGTGTAGTTCCTTCCGCCATACCAGTTGGAATCCCATCCTCTGATGATGCCGAGCCTGTTGGCAACCGGGTTTACTTTTTGTCCCATTCGGTCGTGTTTTTATTCTTGAGTGTTTTCTGTTTGTGTTTCTTCTTCCGTTACTTCTTCGGCTGCGGTCGTATCCACTGCTTCCTGCTCCTTATAGGTGTCAAGCACCAGCGTCACGTGGTTCGAGCGCTTGCGGATGCGGTAGCCTCTTCCCTGCGGGGCAGGACGAAGGCGCTTGAGCATGAACGCGCTGTCCACGAAGATCTCCTTCACGAAGAGCTGGCTCCCATCGGCCTTGCTACCGGATTTTTGTTCGTAGTTGGCGATGGCCGATGCCAGCAGCTTCTGCAGGCGGCCGGCCGCGTCCTGCTTGCTGAAGCGCAGGATGTTCATGGCATGTGATATTTCCTTTCCGCGGATCAGGTCGGCCACCAGCCGCATCTTGCGCGGTGAGGTGGGACAGTTGTTCAGCTTGGCGAAGTACGTGGTCTTCTTCGCTTCCTTGCGCTGCTCTGCCGCTTCTCGTTTTCTTGAACCCATTGTGCTGTTTCTTTATTATTCTTTTAAATTATTTTACAGGCGCTGCCGTAGTGGTCGCTGCAGGGGTTTCCTCGGCCTTGGTGTGTCCGGTATGCCCACGGAACGTGCGCGAGGGAGCGAACTCACCCAGCTTGTGTCCTACCATGTTCTCGGTCACATACACGGGAATGAACTTGTTCCCGTTGTGGACTGCGATGGTCAGCCCCACGAATTCGGGGGTGATCATCGAACGTCTCGACCAGGTCTTGATCACCTGTTTTTTCCCGCCCTGCTGCATCGAAAGCACTTTCTTCTCGAGCTTCCAATCTACGAACGGACCTTTTTTAAGCGAACGTGCCATTTATATTTTGTTTATGATTTAATTATTTCTTTCTTCTTTCCAGGATGAAACGGTTCGAAGGGTTCTTCTTGGCCCTCGTCTTCAGGCCCTTTGCCTTCAATCCCCTGCGCGAGCGCGGGTGTCCGCCCGATGCTCTTCCTTCACCACCGCCCATGGGGTGATCCACGGGGTTCATGGCCACACCGCGGTTGCGCGGGCGGATGCCCAGCCAGCGCTTGCGGCCGGCCTTGCCGTGCATCTCCAGGTTGTGATCGGGGTTGGAAACGGTTCCGATGGTGGCCATGCAGGTCACCAGCACCAGGCGCGTCTCTCCCGAAGGAAGCTTGATGGTGGCATACTTACCCTCGCGTGCATTCAGCTGCGCGTAGCTGCCTGCACCGCGCGCGAGCGTGCCGCCTTGCCCCGGATTCATCTCAATGTTATGGATCAGCGTTCCGAGCGGGATGTCGCTCAGGTACATCGCGTTCCCGATGTTCGGGGTTGCGCTCTTGCCCGACATCAGCTTCTGCCCCACCTGCAGCCCGTTGGGCGCAAGGATGTAGCGCTTTTCCCCGTCAGCATAATGCAGCAGCGCGATGCGTGCCGTGCGGTTCGGATCGTACTCGATGCTTTTCACCGTGGCCGGGATGTCGTGCTTGTTGCGCTTGAAGTCGATGATGCGGAACGCCTTTTTGTGACCGCCACCGATGTAGCGCATGGTCATCTTGCCGGTGCTGTTCCTTCCGCCCGATCTCTTCACGGGGAGGAGCAGCGATTTTTCGGGCGTGCCGGTGGTGATCTCGCTGAAGCTGCTGATCACCTTGAACCGGGTTCCCGGTGTAACGGGTTTGAATTTTTTTAGTCCCATGGTCGTTCGTTATATGCTTGCAAAGAAATCGATGGTATCGCCCGCCTTGAGCTTCACGATCGCCTTCTTGGCGCGCTTCACCCGGCCGAAAAGCACTCCCGACTTGGTGTTGCGTGTTTTGATTTTTCCGTAATACTGCATGGTGTTCACCTCCAGCACGGTGACACCGTATTGTTTTTCCACGGCATTCTTGATCTCGATCTTGTTTGCCGCCCTGTCTACGATGAACCCGAAGCGGTTGTGGGTTTCACCCGCCTTGGTCATTTTCTCAGTTACGATAGGTTTCAGAAGGATGCTCATCGATCAGTTTTTTAAAAGTGTTTCGAGTTTCTTCACCGAGCTTTCCGACAGCAGCACGCTGTTGGCATTCAGGATATCGTAGGTGTTCAGCTCGTTCGCGGTGGTCACTTTCGAGTAACCGAGGTTACGTGCCGAAAGAACAATGTTCTTGTTCGTTTCCGGCAGCACGAGCAGCGTCTTGCGGTCGGCCACTTCGAGGTTGCTCAGCACTTCCAGGTAGTTCTTGGTCCTGGGTGCTTCGAAGTTGAAATCCTCCACCACAGTGATGCTGTTCTCCTTCGCCTTGTAGGAAAGTGCCGACTTGCGGGCCAGCTGCTTCACTTTCCGGTTCAGCTTGAACGAGTAATCGCGCGGCTTGGGGCCGAACACGCGGCCACCGCCCTTGAACTGCGGGTTCTTGATGCTGCCTGCGCGCGCTCCGCCCGTACCTTTCTGGCGCTTGAGCTTCTTGGTGGATCCTGCGATCTCCCCGCGCTCCTTGCTCTTGTGCGTGCCCTGGCGCTTGTTGGCCAGGTGCTGTTTCACATCCAGGTAGATGGCGTGATCGTTCGGCTCGATGCCGAATACTTTTTCGCTGAGCTTGACCTTTTTGTCGAGCTTCTTTCCTTTGATGCTGTATATCGCGAGTTCCATGTTATTTCTCGATTAAAACGTATGAGCCCGATGCCCCGGCAACGGATCCTTTAATAAGGATAAGGTTCTTGTCCGGCAGTACTTTCACCACCTCCAGGTTGGTCATCTTCACGCGGGTGTTGCCCATCTGGCCGGGCAGCTTTTTGCCGGGAAGTACGCGTGACGGGAAGGAGGACGCTCCCATGGAGCCGGGTGCCCGCTGCCTGTCGTGCTGGCCGTGGGTCTGGCCACCCACGCCCGAAAAGCCGTGGCGCCTTACAACGCCCTGGAACCCTTTCCCTTTGGAGGTGCCCACCACGTCCACGTAGTCGCCTTCCTTAAAGAGGGCCACGGTGATCACGTCACCCAGGCTCTTTTCTTCGGTGAAGTGGCGGAACTCGGCCAGCTTGCGCTTGGCAGTGGTGTTCGCCTTTTTGAAATGCCCGTTCATGGCGGCCGAAGTGCGCTTCTCCTTCTTCTCGTCAAATGCGAGCTGCAAGGCGCTGTAGCCGTCCTTTTCTTCGGTCTTTACTTGCGTAACCACGCAAGGACCAGCTTCGATGACTGTGCATGGAACATTCTTTCCAGCGGCACTGAAGATACTGGTCATTCCTACTTTTTTACCTATTAATCCAGACATTTTTAGTTTAATATTTAATGTTCAATGTTTAAAGTTTGTGTTCTTGTGAAGTTTAAGGTTCATTCCAACCTTAAAACTTCAGACTTTAAACTTTTGACTTCAGACTTTTATTTCTACTTCCACACCGCTGGGCAGCTCGAGCTTCATCAGCGCATCCACGGTCTTTGACGTGGAGCTGTAAATATCGAGCAGGCGCTTGTACGCGCAGAGCTGGAACTGTTCGCGCGCCTTCTTGTTCACGTGGGGCGAGCGCAGCACGGTGTAAATCTTCTTCTGCGTGGGAAGAGGGATCGGGCCGCTTACCACGGCACCGGTCATCTTCACGGTCTTTACGATCTTCTCGGCTGACTTGTCAACGAGATTGTAATCGTACGACTTCAATTTGATCCGAATTTTCTGACTCATTGGTTGCGATTTATGTCGTTAAACTTTTTCTGTCCTTTTACCTATAGCCTTGGCCACCACTTCTTCCGAAACGTTCTTTGGTGCTTCAGAATAGTGCGAGAACTCCATGGTGGAGGTTGCGCGGCCGGATGAGAGCGTGCGCAGCGTGGTCACGTATCCGAACATCTCGGCAAGCGGCACCTTGGCCTTGATCACCTTGGCTCCAGCGCGGCTGTCCATGCCTTCCATCTGCCCGCGCCTGCGGTTGAGGTCGCCTACGATGTCGCCCATGTAATCCTCGGGCGTTACCACTTCCACGGTCATGATCGGCTCGAGCAGCACCGGGCGCGCCTTCTTCAGCGCTTCGCGGTACGCGCTCTTGGCGCAGATCTCGAACGAAAGGGAGTCGGAGTCCACCACGTGGAACGATCCATCGTTCAGCACGACCTTGAGCGAGCTCATCTGGTAGCCGGCAAGCACACCGTTGATCATGGCTGCACGGAATCCTTTTTCAACAGAGGGGATGAATTCGCGGGGAATGGCACCGCCCGTGATTTCGTTCTCGAACTGGAGGCCTGCGTTCTTGTCGGTGATCTCGAACTCAGCATCGATCGGGGAGATCACAACGGTCATGTCGGCAAACTTACCGCGGCCGCCTGTTTGTTTCTTGTACACTTCGCGGTGCTCAACAGTGCCCGTGATCGCTTCCTTATAGTTTACCTGCGGAGCGCCCTGGTTCACTTCAACCTTGAACTCGCGCCTGAGGCGATCCACGATAATATCGAGGTGAAGCTCTCCCATGCCGCTGATGATGGTCTGACCGGAATCTTCATCGGTCTTCACACGGAAGGTCGGGTCCTCTTCCTGCAGCTTGGCCAGCGCCACGCCCAGCTTGTCGAGATCCGCTTGCGTTTTCGGTTCAACCGCGAGGCCGATCACCGGCTCGGGGAACTTCATGGCTTCGAGCACGATGGGAGCGTTCTCCGTGCAAAGCGTATCGCCTGTTTTAATGTCTTTGAACCCAACGGCAGCACCGATGTCACCGGCTTCGATGAACTGGATCTGGTTCTGCTTGTTGGCGTGCATCTGGAAGATGCGCGAAATCCTTTCTTTGTTTCCCGTGCGGGTATTCAGCACATACGAACCCGAATCCAGTCTCCCGGAATAGGCGCGGAAGTAAGCGAGGCGCCCTACGAACGGGTCCGTAGCGATCTTGAAAGCGAGCGCGCAGAACGGCTCTTTCACATCGGGCTTGCGGATCACTTCTTCGTTTGTATCGGGATTGGTTCCTTTAATATCGGGCTTGTCGAGCGGGGAGGGAAGCAGGGCCATCACGTAATCGAGCATGGTCTGCACGCCTTTGTTCTTGAAAGCGGAGCCGCATACCATGGGCACCACCTTATTATTAACGCAGGCCGCGCGGAGGGCGGTCATCATTTCCTCTTCAGTGATGGAATTGGGATCTGCAAAATATTTCTCCATCAGCTTGTCGTCAAATTCTGCAACAGCTTCCAAAAGTTTTTCTCTCCAGTGCTTCGCCTCTTCCATCATGTCATCGGGAATCGGGACCACCTTGTAGGTCATTCCAAGATCTTCTTCATTCCATTCGATGGCGCGGAAGTTCACGAGGTCGATCACCCCGCGGAATTTTTCTTCGGCACCCAGCGGAAGTTGCAGGGGAAGCGGATTGCCGCCAAGCATCTCGCGCACCTGCTTTACTACGTTCAAAAAGTCGGCACCGGCACGGTCCATCTTGTTCACGAACCCGATGCGGTTCACCCCGTAGTTGTTGGCCAGGCGCCAGTTGGTCTCCGATTGCGGCTCCACCCCGTCAACGGCCGAGAAGAGGAACACCAGCCCGTCCAGCACGCGGAGCGAGCGGTTCACCTCCACGGTAAAGTCAACGTGGCCCGGGGTGTCGATGATATTCACGCGGTACTTATTTCCTTTATAGTTCCAGTAGCACGTGGTGGCTGCGGACGTGATGGTGATGCCCCTCTCCTGCTCCTGCACCATCCAGTCCATGGTGGCCGCTCCTTCGTGCACCTCCCCGATCTTGTAGTTCACACCCGTGTAGTAGAGGATGCGCTCGGTACAAGTGGTTTTCCCCGCGTCAATGTGGGCGGCAATACCAATGTTTCTCGTGAATTTTAAATCGCTCATTTTTCAATTACAGTCTAAAGTGTGAATAGGCTTTGTTGGCTTCGGCCATGCGGTGGGTGTCTTCCTTCTTTTTGAAGGCCGCGCCTTCCTGCTTGGCTGCCGCCATGATCTCGGCCGCCAATTTTTCGGCCATCGATCTCTCGTTCCTCAATCTTGAATATTCGATCAGCCATTTCATGCCGAGCGAAACCTTCCTTTCCGGGCGAACCTCCTGCGGGATCTGGAAGTTAGCTCCTCCCACCCTGCGGCTCTTCACTTCCACGGAGGGCATCACGTTGTCCAGCGCTTTTTTCCAGATGTCGAGGCCGTTCTCCTTGGTCTTTTCGGAAACGATGTCGAGGGCCGAGTAGAAGGTGTGGTAGGCTTTGTCCTTCTTCCCATCATACATCAGGTTGTTCACGAAGCGGGTCACCACCCGGTCGTTGAACCTGGGGTCGGGGTTCAGAATGCGTTTTTTGGATCTCGATTTTCTCATTGGTTATGCTGAATGGTTTCGTTAAGCTGCTGGTTTCTTGGCTGCGGGAGCGGAACCGCCCTTGGGCTTCTTGGCTCCGTACTTCGAGCGTCTTTGCTTGCGTCCTTCCACGCCTGCCGTGTCGAGCGCACCGCGCACGATGTGGTAACGAACGCCCGGGAGGTCCTTCACCCGTCCGCCCCGCACGAGCACGATGGAGTGCTCCTGCAGGTTGTGCCCTTCGCCCGGAATGTAGGCGATCACCTCCACACCGTTGGTGAGCCGCACCTTGGCCACCTTGCGGAGGGCCGAGTTCGGTTTCTTGGGAGTGGTGGTATACACCTTGGTGCACACCCCACGCTTTTGCGGGCTGTTCTCCAGCGCAGCGCTCTTGCTCTTGTACACGCTCTTTTCGCGTCCCTGTCTTACGAGTTGTTGAATCGTTGGCATTATGTTGTTTTAAAAAATGTCACAAAAAAATCTTCTCGAACAGCTGCGTCCCGCTAATCAGCGGGAGGGCGTTTGCGAGAACCTGCCCCGCACTGTTGAGATGGTAAAAACAATAAATCCTTTGTAAAAAGGGACGCAAAGGTAATCAATTCCTTAAAAGAACAAATCTTGTTAAAAACTTTTTTTGCGTTGGGAATGAGGGGGATGGAGCTGCTCTAAAGCCTTTTTTGAGTGGCTTTCCGATCAGTTTTGGTGCTGAGGCTGTACTTTGGACTGCTCTTTCATGATACGGATGAAAAAGTAGATAATGGCCGAGATGCTGTGGATGAACACGAAGAGCAATATCCACATGGTGCGTTCAGTGCTTTCGAGGCTTTTGTTGTTGATGGCATGAACGATATACAGCACAATGGACACCAGCGAGGCAAGCCCTGTGATCATGCCGGTAACGATGATGGGCACCAGGTGGGCGAACACCACTTGCTCGGGATGATCGTTGTTTTCGGCCGCGGGTATGATATCGGGAATCATGGCCGCGATCTGCACCACCAGTACAATAGCCATTGCGAATGGCAGGAAGGCCAGGATGCCGTAAAGGGTCTTTTGAGAGCTGGTCACGGATCAAAGTTAAAAAATCTTATATTCACTGTTTAAACAAGCAAGCAACCCTTTAACGCTTTGCGGTGTCTTAAGGGTTATACAAACCTCCATCCCATGAAAAAACTCCTTACCCTCACCCTGGTCGCGATCGGCAGCTTTGCTAACGCGCAGAATATGATGAAGTATTTATACAACTTCACCCCCTATGACGTGGCACCCTGCACGGCCGGTGGTTACATCACTTGCGGAACGGATGGAAATGCTGCTGTTGTGAAAACGGATGCCCAGGGCAACGTGCAATGGGCCAAAGAACTTTCCAACAACCTGGGTATGATGTATCCCCGGGCTACGAGCGTGGGCGAGCTCCAGGGCGGCACGGGTTATTTTGTGCTCGTTAACGATGACGCATCCGGCTACGAGAACCTGCCTTACGTGCTGGTCAAACTCGACCTTTCGGGCAATGTAACGGCATCGTATTACTACTTCACACAGTACCTCGATTATCCATACTCCTCACCTCCGGGCGTGAAGCAGCTTGCCAACGGCAATTTCCTGGTAACTGCAACGCAATGGGAGCGCATGGAGGTTTTCTGCACCTCTTCCAGCGGCAACCTGCTCTGGACCCGCACCGTTCGCGATGATTCGATAAAAGACCCCGGGCTGGCCTCGGTGACTTGCAGCGATGGAGGATTGATGCTGCTCGGCAAAAGGAATGACGACCTGATCATCATAAAGACCGATGCGAACGGCAATACCCAGTGGTCCAAAATATTTAACTACAACGGGGCCAACTACCTGCGCGCGCTGGATATCATCAAAACCGCTGACGGCAACCTGGTGATCACCGGCATTGAAACGCAGGACACGATAAACTGGACCAGCCACTTCGCGCTCATGAAGATCAACAACTCGGGCAACGTGCTGTGGCACAAGAATTATTTCACTTCGAACATTTACGAATCGTGCATGGCCAAAAAAGTGGTGGAGCTTCCATCCACCGAGCTGGTCGTTCTTGGCGAAACAACCAATGCCCCGGGCATCCTCATGATGAAAACAGATGCGAACGGGAACATCGTTCAGCTTGCAGAAGCGGGCAGCTTGAACAACTATTATAATAACCAATCGATGCGGCTGGCAGGCGCCAATAACATCGTTCTATCGGGCACCAACAACATCTTATTCACGACAGATTATAACTTCGGCTTCAGCTGCACAACAAACACCTTCACGCTGACGACCACCAATGTTCCCAATCCGCCCAGTATTACGGCAGTCACCAATATTTCCACCACCGGCATGGCGCAGGGCACGGTAACCATTACCGCTAACAGTTTCGTGCCAAGCATCGCAGATTATTGTTCGGTGTTCAGCGTGAATGAAGTGGGCAGCAACAGCAACATCGTGGTATATCCCAACCCAATGAGCCTTACGGCAATAATTAAGGTCGATGCCCCTCAAACTTTAACCAATGCGTATGCGCAGCTGTTTGATGTGACCGGGAAAAAAGTTGCCGAAGTAAAGCTGGCGAACAACCAGGCTGCGCTTCAGCGCGGAGATCTACAGAGCGGGATCTATTTCTACAAGGTGATCTCGGAAAATTCTGTGATCGGGACGGGAAAGATATCTGTGCAGTAGTTATTCCGCAGTAACCGTTGGCAATTCAGCTGAATAATTGAATTGCCAACGGAATTACAACGAATAACTAATTTTGTGAATGCGTTTGTTCGTTTTTCTCATTCTCACATTCACAACCTCGCTCACCGCCTGCTTCCCCTCCCGCAGGTTCGAAAAGAAAAAGCATCCGCCCGTAACGGATTATTCCAACCAGGAGAACTGGATCGCGCTCTATCCCCGCCACGATATCGGAGATACAATTCCGCCAACAGGCGGACTTAAGGATGAGCAGGACAGCGCAAAGGCCGATGTTTTCTATATCCACCCCACTGTTTACATATTCGGCCACCAATGGAACGCGTTCCTGAACTACAAGAAAATTAACGAGCGGGCCGACCGCTGCGTGCAGTTCCAGGGCACGGCCTACAACAGCGCCTGCCGCGTGTATGCCCCGCGCTACCGGCAGGCCAATCTTAAGGCCTTCTTCGATACCGTGAATGGCAACAAGGCGCTCGATCTCGCTTATGAGGACATCCGCAATGCTTTCCGGTACTATCTCGAACATTACAACAATGGTCGCCCGATCGTAATTGCCGGGCACAGCCAGGGGGCACGGCATGCGGCCCGGCTGGTCAAAGAGTTCTTTGACGGCACGCCATTGCAGAAAAAGCTGGTGTGCGCCTACCCCATCGGCTACAATATCCGCAGCGAGCAGTTCAAAAGCATTCCGCCTGGCGACAGCGCCACACAGACCGGCTGCTTTGTGACCTGGAATACCTTTGCCTGGGGATCGGAACTGCGGAGCCGCGAAAAAAAATACTGGGAGGGCGCTTGCGTAAACCCGCTTACCTGGAAGCGCGATGAGACCTACGCGCCCGCTTCACTTAATAAAGGAGGTGTTTCATTCTATTACTACCGCGTGGATCCGTGCGTTTGCGATGCACAGGTGCACAAAGGCATCCTGTGGGTGCACCATCCCGTTACCGGCTGGTACCCGGGGCTCGGTAAAAGCTATCACATCATTGATTACAATCTGTTTTATGTGGATATACGAGAGAATGTACGGGCAAGGGTGAATGCCTATTTGAAGAAGACGGAATAATGGAATGACGTGAAGGGCTTGCATGATTCCATTGTTCCATCCTTCCTACTCCTAAACAAAAATTTGCAGAATAGATTTTTGTTCTATCTTTGCATTCCCAAAATAAAAGACGAGAATGATAATCGTACAAGTAAAAGAAGGCGAAGCGATCGACAAGGCCCTCAAGAAATTCAAGAAGAAGTTTGAGAAAACGGGCGTAGTTCGTGAGTTGCGCAGCCGCCAGGCTTTCACCAAGCCGTCTGTTAAAAGACGCGAAACGGTGAAGCGTGCCATCTTCCGGCAAAAGACCACCACCGCGTAAGTTTCCTTCCTCTTTTTTCAACGGGTACAACTTTTTACGTTTGTATTCGTTAAATTTGTCACATCCTCATTACTAAAGTCATGAAGGAGCCGGAGGGATTTTTCAACTACATTCGATTCGAGAAAAGATTTTCTCCCCACACGCTCACCGCCTACACGGCCGACCTTGAGCAATTCCGGGATTACCTCAAAAAGAATTACGAACTCGATTCCATTTCCGAAGCCAATGCGCCAATTATCCGCTCTTGGGTGGTCAGTCTAATGGAAAATAAATTATCGCCTCGTTCCGTTAACCGGAAAATATCCTCGTTGAAGATCTTTTTCAAATACCTGGTGAAGAACGGCAAACTGAAGGTGAACCCGATGCACAAGATACAGTCGCCCAAGACAAGCAGCCGGCTGCCCGTTTTTGTGGAAAGCGGGGGCATGGACCTGCTGCTGGGCGAGGTGGACTTCGGCAAAGGATACGAAGGCCTGCTGGACCGGACCGTGATCGAGATCCTGTACGGCACGGGCATCCGCCTGGCCGAGTTGATAGACCTGAGGACCGCTAACGTGAACCTGAAGGCATCGACCATTAAGGTGCTTGGCAAGCGGGGCAAGGAACGGATCATACCCGTGCATGCATCCCTGAAAGACATGCTGTGGAATTTTACGGAAGAAAAAAAGAAACTGGGACTAGACAACGATCTCTTTTTGACCGATATCATGGGCCGCCCCCTGAAGCGTGATTATGTTTACCGCACCGTGAAAAAATACCTTTCGCAGGTCACCACCATCGATAAAAAGAGCCCGCACGTGCTGCGCCACACCTTTGCCACGCACCTGCTGAACAACGGTGCCGACCTGAACGCCATTAAGGAACTGCTGGGCCACGCCAGCCTGTCGGCCACGCAGGTGTATACGCACAACACGATAGACAAACTGAAGAACATTTATAAAAAAGCCCATCCGAAAGCTTAATTAAAACCAACTTATCATGAAAGTCAACATCCAATCCGTGCATTTCGATGCCGACAGCAAGCTCGTGAGCTTTGTAGAGGAAAAAGTAGGCAAGCTCAACCATTTTTTTGACCGAATCATTGCCAGCGAGGTCACGCTGAAGCTGGACAGATCGGTTACACAGGATAACAAGATAGCTGAGATCCGCCTGCGGGTGCCGGGCAACGACCTTTTTGCCAAGCGCCAGTGCCGTACTTTTGAGGAGGCCACCGATACGGCCGTGGAAGCCCTCCGCCAACAGCTCAAAAAACGCAAGGAAAAGCTCCGCAGAACATAGCCTTCTTCTCTCTTAAACCCACCTTCGAAAATGAAATAATTTTTTGGAGGTAATCAAAAGATTAGTATTTTTGCAGTCCTTTTTTGGAAGGGGTGTGATTTTTTTGTAGAAACGATAGTTCATTTTCGGGTTGGAACGAGATCGGAATTTGCCGATGTAGCTCAGCTGGCCAGAGCAGCTGATTTGTAATCAGCTGGTCGGGGGTTCGACTCCCTCCATCGGCTCAGACTTACGGAGCAATGGGGGGATACCAAAGTGGCCAACTGGGACAGACTGTAAATCTGTTGTCTTATGACTTCGGTGGTTCGAATCCACCTCTCCCCACAAGGAAGGTGTTCAAATAAAAAGTTCTGGATCAGACAAGCGGAAGTAGCTCATTTGGTAGAGCATCAGCCTTCCAAGCTGAGGGTGGCCGGTTCGAGCCCGGTCTTCCGCTCTCAGTGAGGGTGGTCCCGGAGCAGCGGGATCTTCCGCTCACGAAGGTTGGGGCGAAAGAATAAAAGCCGATGTAGCTCAGCTGGTAGAGCACTTCCATGGTAAGGAAGGGGTCAGGGGTTCAATTCCCCTCATTGGCTCTGAAAAGATAACGCACAAACGAATAAAAAGAATAACAACTAACAACAACTCAATAAACAACCAAGTAATATGGCAACCAAAGAAAAATTTGACCGTTCGAAACCTCACCTGAACATTGGAACCATCGGCCACGTTGACCATGGTAAAACTACTCTTACCGCGGCAATCACCACAGTGCTTTCCAAGCAGGGACTGGCCGAAGTAAGAAGCTTCGACTCGATCGATAATGCACCTGAGGAGAAAGAAAGAGGTATCACCATCAATACCGCCCACGTAGAGTACCAGACAGCCAAGCGCCACTACGCGCACGTTGACTGTCCCGGCCACGCGGACTATGTGAAGAACATGGTTACCGGTGCCGCGCAAATGGACGGAGCCATCCTGGTTGTTGCCGCTACGGACGGCCCCATGCCGCAAACACGCGAACACATCCTCCTGGCCCGCCAGGTGGGCGTTCCGAAGATCGTGGTGTTCATGAACAAAGTGGACATGGTGGATGACCCCGAGCTGCTCGACCTCGTGGAGATCGAGATCCGCGAGCTGCTGAAGTTCTACGACTTTGAAGGCGATAAAATTCCCGTCATCCGCGGTTCGGCCCTCGGAGCCATGAATGGCGACAAGAAATGGGAAGAAAAGATCATGGAGCTCATGAACACCGTGGATGATTACATCCCTGTTCCTCCGCGCCTGGTCGACAAACCGTTCCTGATGCCGGTGGAAGACGTGTTCTCCATCACCGGTCGCGGAACCGTTGCAACCGGAAGAATTGAAACCGGAGTAGTGAACGTAGGCGAAGAAGTGGAGATCATAGGCATGCGCGAACAAAGCATGAAATCGACCGTTACCGGTGTGGAAATGTTCCGCAAGCTCCTCGACAGAGGGGAAGCCGGTGACAACGTGGGTCTCCTGCTCCGCGGAGTGGAAAAGACCGATATCTGGAGAGGCATGGTCATCGCGAAGCCGGGATCCATCACTCCCCACACCGAGTTCAAGGCCGAGATCTATGTCCTCAAAAAGGAGGAAGGCGGACGTCATACTCCTTTTCACAATAAGTACCGCCCGCAGTTCTACCTGCGCACCACGGACGTTACCGGTGAGATCGTTCTTCCCGAAGGACGCGAGATGGTGATGCCTGGCGATAATGTGACCATTACGGTGAAGCTTATTGTGCCCGTTGCGATGGACAAGGGTCTTCGCTTCGCTATTCGCGAAGGCGGGAGAACGGTCGGTGCCGGGCAGGTGATCGAGATCATCAAGTAAGCGGACGGAAGGGAGGCGCTGGAAGCCTCCGATCCGGAACCCTGGACCCAGCCCGTATTACGGGCGAAGTTTCCGCGAAACCTGCCGGCAGGCAGGCAGGAGCGGACCAGCAAGGGTAGAATAGTCCCGCCAGGGCGGGATTGATGGGAGTGCGGAAGTTTGGAGAGAAAATAAAGGAGCTACAGGAAACAGACGGGTGTAGTTCAAGGGTAGAATAGCGGTCTCCAAAACCGTTGATGGGAGTTCGAATCTCTCCACCCGTGCATCATCCTCCGAAGCTTTGGCTAAGGAGGGAATATATAAAGAAGAAATAAAGAATAAGGAGTGAACAAGATCAAAGCATACATACAGGACACCACCAGCGAGCTGATGACCAAAGTGTCGTGGCCCACCTGGAAAGAGGTGCAGGAGAGCGCCATCGTGGTGATGATCGCGGGGCTTATCATTGCGGTTCTGGTATACCTGATGGATATTTCGTTCAGCACCATATTGAAGTTCGTTTACAGTATATTCAGATAGCAATGGCAGAAGTAAAGGCAGATATAATAAGGAAGTGGTACGTGGTGCGCGTAGCCAGCGGCAAGGAGAAGAAGGTGAAGCAGTATCTCGAGATGGAGATCAGCCGCCTGAAGCTCGCTCACTACGTGGCCCAGGTGCTTATACCCACGGAAAAGGTGTACCAGATCCGTAACGGGAAAAAGATCTCCAAAGAGCGGAGCTTCTTCCCGGGCTATGTGCTGATCGAGGCCTCGCTGAGTGGCGAGATCCCGCACGTGATCAAGAACATTCCCGGTGTGCTGGGGTTCCTGGGCGACAAGTCCGGAAACCCGGTGCCGCTCCGCATGAGCGAAGTGAACCGCATACTGGGCAAGGTGGACGAGCTGGCCGATACGACCGAGTCCATCAATATCCCGTTCATCATCGGGGAGACGGTGAAGGTGATCGATGGGCCGTTCAACAGCTTCTCCGGTGTGATCGAAGAGATCAATGAAGAAAAGAAAAAGCTCAAGGTGATGGTGAAGATATTCGGGAGGAAGACGCCCCTCGAGCTGAGTTACATGCAAGTGGAAAAGGAATAATAATAACTTTCAGGTTTCAGGTTTAAGTTCTAAAGCTTCCACTTTAACCGAGAACCGAAAACTGAAAACAAAAATAAAATGGCAAAAGAAGTATCAGCGATCATCAAGCTCCAGATAAAGGGAGGCGCGGCCAACCCCGCACCGCCCATCGGCCCTGCATTGGGCGCCAAGGGCGTGAACATCATGGAATTCTGCAAGGCGTTCAACGCGCAGACCAAGGACATGGCGGGCAAGACCGTGCCGGTGATCATCACCGTGTACACGGACAAGTCTTTCGAGTTCATCATGAAGAAGCCGCCCGTGCACGTTTCGCTCATCGAAGCGGCCAAGATCAAAGGCGGGTCTTCGGAATCGAACCGCAAGAAAGCCGGTTCTGTCACCTGGGCGCAGGTGAAGAAGATCGCGGAGGAGAAAATGCCCGATCTCAACTGCTTTACCGTGGAATCGGCTATGAAGATGGTGGCCGGCAGCGCGCGCAGCGCGGGAATAACCATCGAAGGACCGAACCCTTTTAACAAGTAAACGAAGTTTAACCGTTGGAGTCACGCATGGCGTGACGCTTGCACAACGAAACATTGATACCATGGCAACTTTAACCAAGCAAAGAAAAGCAGCCCTCGGCAAATACGATTCTTCCAAGTATTATTCCCTGGAAGATGCATCGAAGATCGTGAAGGACATCACCTCCACCAAGTTCGATTCTTCGGTGGACGTAAGCATCCGCCTGGGCGTGGACCCCACGAAGGCGAACCAGATGGTGCGCGGCACGGTGGCCCTCCCGCACGGAACGGGCAAGACCATCCGCGTGCTGGTGCTCTGCACGCCCGACAAGGAAGCGGAGGCCAAAGCTGCCGGTGCGGATTACGTGGGCATGGACGAATACATCAACAAGATCAAGGAGGGCTGGACGGATGTGGACGTGATCATCACCCTGCCCAGCGTAATGGGAAAAGTGGGAGCGCTCGGAAAGATCCTGGGTCCCCGCGGGCTGATGCCCAACCCGAAGACCGGCACCGTGACGATGGAGGTGGGGAAGGCCGTTAAGGACGTGAAGGCCGGCAAGATCGACTTCAAGGTCGACAAGCAGGGCATTATCCATTCTTCTGTCGCCAAGGCATCGTTCGACAGCAAGAAGATCTATGAGAATGCGAATGAGCTGTTACAATCCATAATCAAGTTGAAGCCCGCTTCCGCCAAGGGCGTGTACATGAAGTCGGTTACGTTGTCCGGTACGATGAGTCCCGGCATCAAGATCGACACGCGCTCTTTAGGGATTTGATTTGAACAACACGAACAGTCATGACAAAAGAAGAAAAAACAAAGATCATCGATTCGCTGGCTGCAGAGCTCGCTGCCAACCCGAACTTCTACATCACGGACATCTCCCGGCTCACCGGTGAGAAGAACAGCAAGCTCCGGAGGATGTGCTTCGAGAAGCAGGTCAAACTGCTCGGGGTGAAGAACACTCTGCTGCGCAAGGCGATGGAGAAGACCGACAAGCAAAAGTACGAGCCATTGTTCGCTTCGCTTGCAGGTGCTTCCTCGCTCATGTTCTGCGCAACGGCCAACGTGCCCGCCAAGGTCATCAAGGAGTTCCGCAAGGCGGAAAAGATCCCGGTGCTCAAGGGCGCATTCATCGAGGAGTCGGCCTACGTGGGCGACAACCAGCTCGACATGCTTGCGAACATCAAGAGCAAGAACGAGCTGATCGGTGACGTGATCGCGCTGCTGCAATCGCCCGCGAAGAACGTCATTGGTGCGCTGCAGTCGGGCAAAAGCAAGCTGGCAGGAATCGTAAAAACACTTTCGGATAAACCCGAATAAGTACAACAAACAGAAGTAAAACCCAAATTCAAAAACCAAAATAAAATGGCAGATTTAAAAGCGTTCGCAGAACAACTCGTAAACCTTTCGGTGAAGGAAGTGAACGAGCTTGCAAAGATCCTCAAGGATGAGTACGGCATCGAGCCGGCAGCAGCCGCTGTTGCAGTAGCAGCAGGCGGAGGCGCAGGCGGTGGCGCGGCAGCAGCCGAGAAGACCACCTTTGATGTGGTGCTCAAGAATGGCGGACAGGCAAAACTGGGCGTGGTGAAGATCGTGAAAGAGATCACCGGCCTGGGTTTGAAAGAAGCGAAGGACCTCGTTGACGGAGCCCCGAAACCCGTTAAGCAGGGCATATCCAAAGAAGAAGCAGAACAAATCAAGGCACAGTTAACCGAAGCCGGAGCGGAAGTTGAAGTTAAGTAAGCCGGCTTCCGAAGTTCTTGCGGGCACAGGCTTCTCCCGGTAGGAGAGGGGCCTGTTGCCTCATTGGTATTTGTTCATCTTGAGTTAGTTTGTGTTTAACCCATTTTAATTTTCAGAACCTTGGCTTCAAAAAAACCACAACGCATCATCTTCGGGTCGGCTAAAAGCCATATCGATTACCCCGATTTCCTCGAGATCCAGCTCAAGTCGTTCCAGGATTTTTTCCAGCTCGAGACCACGGCAGAGAACCGCAAGAACGAAGGCCTCTATAAGGTATTCAGCGAGAACTTCCCCATCTCCGATGCACGCAACAACTTCGTGCTGGAGTTCCTCGACTATTTCATCGATCCCCCGCGCTACACCATCGAAGAGTGCCTCGAAAGGGGGCTTACTCACAGCGTCCCGCTCAAAGCAAAGCTGAAGTTGTATTGCACCGATCCCGAGCACGAGGATTTTGAGACCATCGTGCAGGATGTGTACCTGGGCACCATCCCGTACATGACCCCGAAAGGGAGCTTCATCATCAACGGGGCCGAGCGCGTGGTGGTGTCGCAGCTGCACCGTTCGCCCGGTGTGTTCTTCGGGCAAAGCCGCCATGCCAACGGCACCAAGCTCTACTCGGCCCGTGTGATCCCGTTCAAGGGATCCTGGATCGAGTTTGCAACGGACGTGAACAACGTGATGTATGCCTACATCGACCGCAAAAAGAAATTACCCGTTACCACGCTCTTCCGCGCCATCGGGTTCGAGAGCGACAAGCAGATTCTCGAGCTCTTCAACCTGGCCGATGAGGTGAAGGTGAACGGCAAGCCCTCGCTCAAAGCTGTGCTCGGCCGCAAGCTGGCCGCCCGCGTACTCAAGACCTGGGTGGAGGACTTCGTGGATGAAGATACCGGTGAAGTGGTTTCGATCGAGCGGAACGAAGTGATCATCGACCGCGAAACGATACTCGAGGAAAGCCACATCAACACTATCCTGGAGGCCAACGTAAAATCCATCATCCTGCACCGTGAAGATGTGAACGTGGGCGACTACACGATCATCTACAACACCTTACAGAAAGATACCTCCAACTCGGAAAAAGAAGCGGTGGAGCACATCTATCGCCTGCTCCGCAACGCGGAGCCGCCCGATGAGGAGACCGCGCGCGGCATCATCGACAAGCTCTTTTTCTCCGACAAGCGATACGACCTCGGTGAAGTGGGACGCTACCGCCTCAACAAGAAGCTCGGCCTGCAGATCGAGCAGGACGTGCGCGTGCTGACCAAGGATGACATCATTTCCATCATAAAATACCTCATCGAGCTCATCAACTCCAAGGCCGATGTGGACGATATCGACCACCTCAGCAACAGGCGCGTGCGCACCGTGGGCGAGCAGCTCTACGCCCAGTTCGGTGTGGGACTGGCCCGCATGGCGCGTACCATCCGCGAGCGCATGAACGTGCGCGACAACGAGGTGTTCACGCCCATCGACCTGATCAACGCCAAAACGCTTTCATCGGTCATCAACTCGTTCTTCGGCACCAACCAGCTGAGCCAGTTCATGGATCAGACCAACCCGCTGGCCGAGATCACGCACAAGCGCAGGCTGTCGGCACTCGGGCCGGGCGGTCTTTCGCGCGAGCGCGCGGGCTTCGAGGTCCGTGACGTGCACTACACGCACTACGGCCGCCTCTGCACCATCGAAACACCGGAAGGCCCGAACATCGGGCTCATTTCCTCGCTCTGCGTGTACGCCAAGATCAATAAGCTCGGCTTCATCGAAACGCCTTACCGCACCGTAACGGGCGGCAAGGTGGAAGTGGACAAGCACGTGTCGTACCTCAGCGCGGAAGAAGAAGACCAGGCCATCATCGCACAAGCCAACGCCAGGATCGATGAGAAAGGAAGGTTCGCTGACGATAAGATCAAATCGAGATACAAAGGCGATTTCCCAGTGGTGGAGCCCGAAAAGCTGCACTACATGGACGTGGCCCCGAACCAGATCGCATCCATTGCCGCATCGCTCATCCCGTTCCTCGAACACGATGACGCCAACCGCGCCCTGATGGGATCGAACATGCAGCGCCAGGCCGTGCCGCTCCTCCGCCCCGAAGCGCCCATCGTAGGCACGGGGCTCGAAGGGCTGGTGGCCCGCGATTCGCGCGTGCTCATCAACTCCGAGGGAGATGGCGTGGTGGAATATGTGGACGCAAAAGAAATTGTGATCCGTTACAACCGCTCGGAGGACGAGAAGCTCATCAGCTTCGAGGATGATGTGCGCTCGTATAAGCTCACCAAGTTCCGCAAGACCAACCAGAGCACCTGCATGAACCTGCGCCCGATCGTCCGTAAAGGCGACAAAGTGAAGCGCGGCCAGGTGCTGTGCGAAGGATACGCCACCAAGGACGGGGAGCTCGCGCTCGGCCGGAACCTGAAGGTGGCATTCATGCCGTGGAAAGGCTACAACTTCGAGGACGCCATCGTGATATCCGAAAAGATGGTGCGCGATGACATCTTCACCTCCCTGCACATTGACGAGTACGTGCTGGAAGTGCGCGAAACCAAGCGCGGCATGGAAGAGCTTACGGCAGACATTCCCAACGTAAGCGAGGAGGCTACCAAGGACCTCGATGAGAACGGGATGATCCGCATCGGGGCTGAGATCAAGGAAGGAGACATCCTGATCGGCAAGATCACTCCCAAGGGAGAGACCGACCCTTCACCCGAAGAGAAGCTGCTCCGCGCCATCTTTGGCGACAAGGCCGGTGACGTGAAGGACGCTTCGCTGAAGGTCCCGCCCTCCATCCGCGGGGTGGTGATCGACAAGAAGCTGTTCTCGCGCCTGATCAAGGACAAGAAAGCAAAGAGCGATGAGAAGCACCTGCTCGACAAACTCGACAAGGAATACAACGAGATGAGCGATGAGCTCCGCCAGAAGCTGATCGACAAGCTTTTCATTCTTGTGAATGGAAAAGTTTCGCAGGGCGTGTACAACAACCTGAAGGAAGAGATCGTGGAGAAGGGCGAGAAGTTCACGCAGAAGATGCTGAACAAGATCGACTACAACTCGGTGAACCCGAGCAAATGGACCACCGACAAAGACCGGAACGAGCAGATCAAGGTGCTCCTGCACAATTACATGATCAAGTACAACGACCTGCTGGGCGTGTACAAGCGCAAGAAGTTCGCGGTGACCGTAGGTGACGAACTGCCCACGGGCATCGTGCAGCTCGCCAAGGTCTACATCGCCAAGAAGCGCAAGCTGAAGGTGGGCGATAAGATGGCGGGACGCCACGGGAACAAAGGTATCGTTGCCCGCATCGTGCGCGCGGAGGACATGCCGTTCCTCGAGGACGGAACTCCCGTAGACATCGTGCTCAACCCGCTGGGCGTGCCCTCGCGGATGAACCTGGGCCAGATCTACGAGACCGTACTGGCGTGGGCGGGCGAGAAGCTCGGCATGAAGTTCGGCACGCCCATCTTCGATGGAGCCTCTATCGATGACATCAACAAATACACCGACATGGCAAACCTGCCGAAGTACGGCAAGACCTTCCTCCATGACGGGGGAACGGGCGAGCGCTTCGACCAGCCGGCCACCGTGGGCATCATCTACATGATGAAGCTCGGCCACCTGGTCGATGACAAGATGCACGCGCGCTCCATCGGACCATACTCGCTCATCACCCAGCAGCCGCTCGGTGGTAAGGCGCAGTTCGGAGGCCAGCGCTTCGGTGAGATGGAGGTGTGGGCGCTCGAAGCGTTCGGTGCCTCGCACATCCTGCAGGAGATTCTGACCGTGAAGTCGGACGATGTGGTGGGAAGGGCCAAGGCGTATGAGAGCATCGTGAAAGGCGACAACCTGCCGACACCGGGCATCCCGGAATCCTTCAACGTGCTGCTGCACGAGCTGAGGGGTCTCGGCCTGAACGTTACGATGGAATAATAACATAATAATAAGGATAAGGACCAACAAACAAATTCAACATAGCGATCAACATGGCTTTCAGAAGAGAAACAAAGGTTAAAAGCAACTTTACCAAAGTGACCATCAGCCTGGCCTCGCCCGAGCTGATCCTCGAGCGTTCCAGCGGTGAAGTGCTGAAACCGGAGACCATCAACTACCGCACATACAAGCCGGAACGTGACGGGTTGTTCTGCGAACGCATATTCGGTCCCGTAAAGGACTGGGAATGCCACTGCGGAAAATACAAGCGCATACGCTACAAAGGCATCGTGTGCGACCGGTGCGGTGTGGAAGTGACGGAAAAGAAAGTGCGCAGGGAGCGCATGGGACATATCAACCTGGTGGTGCCCGTGTGCCATATCTGGTACTTCCGCTCGCTGCCCAACAAGATCGGCTACCTGCTCGGACTGCCCACCAAGAAGCTCGACATGATCATTTACTACGAGCGCTACGTAGTGATCCAGCCCGGTGCAATAGCCGCCAATGGAATTACCTATCTGCAATTCTTAACCGAAGAAGAATACTTAGACATCCTGGAAAAGCTCCCCAAGGAGAACCAGTTCCTGGATGACAACGACCCGAACAAATTCGTGGCGAAGATGGGAGCCGAAGCGCTCGCAGAGCTGCTCAACCGCATCAAGCTGGATGAGCTGAGCTACGAGCTGCGCCACAAGGCCAGCACGGAAACCTCGCAGCAGCGCAAGAACGAAGCGCTCAAGCGCCTGCAGGTGGTGGAGGCATTCCGCCAGGCCAACATGCATATCGAGAACAAGCCCGAGTGGATGATCATCAAAGTGGTGCCGGTGATCCCCCCGGAGCTGCGCCCGCTCGTGCCGCTCGATGGAGGCCGTTTCGCCACATCGGACCTGAACGACCTGTACCGCAGGGTTATTATAAGGAACAACCGCCTGAAGCGCCTGCTGGAGATCAAAGCCCCCGAGGTGATCCTGCGCAACGAGAAGCGCATGCTGCAGGAAGCCGTGGATTCGCTCTTCGACAATTCGCGCAAAGCGAATGCCGTGAAGACCGATGCGAACCGCGCGCTGAAATCATTGTCTGATTCCTTAAAAGGAAAGCAGGGACGCTTCCGCCAGAACCTGCTCGGAAAACGCGTGGACTACTCCGCACGTTCCGTAATTGTTGTAGGACCCGAGCTGAAGCTGCACGAGTGCGGTCTGCCGAAAGAGATGGCGGCCGAGCTCTTCAAGCCGTTCATCATCCGCAAGCTCATTGAAAGGGGTATCGTGAAGACCGTGAAGTCAGCCAAGAAGATCGTTGACCGCAAGGAATCCGTGGTATGGGACATCCTCGAGAACGTCCTGAAAGGACACCCGGTGATGCTGAACCGCGCTCCCACGCTGCACCGCCTCGGTATCCAGGCGTTCCAGCCCAAGCTGATCGAAGGAAAGGCCATCCAGCTTCACCCGCTGGTGTGCACCGCCTTCAATGCCGACTTTGACGGTGACCAGATGGCCGTGCACGTGCCGTTGGGCAATGCCGCCATCCTGGAAGCCCAGCTCCTGATGCTGGCCTCGCACAACATACTGAACCCCTCGAACGGGGCCCCGGTAACCGTTCCTTCGCAGGACATGGTGCTCGGGCTGTATTATATTACTAAAGGACGGAAGAGCGAGCCGAAGAATCCCGTGAAGGGCGAAGGGCTCACCTTCTATTCGGCCGATGAAGCGCTGATCGCATTCAACGAAAGTAAAGTAGACCTCCACGCTTTCGTGAAAGTGCGGATCCATAACTTCCTCGAGAACGAGAAGCTTACGACCAGGGTGATCGAAACCACCCTCGGCCGGATCATCGTGAATCAGGTGGTTCCCGAAGAAGTGGGCTACCTCAACGAACTGCTCACCAAGAAATCGCTCCGCGACATCATCGGTGACATTCTGAAAAAGACCGGCACAGTGAAGACCGCAAAGTTCCTCGATGACATCAAGGAGCTCGGCTTCAAATACGCGTTCCGGGGAGGCCTTTCGTTCAAGCTCGATGACGTGATCGTGCCGCTCGAAAAGGAAAAGCTGATCAACGAAGCGTACGAGGAGGTGGACGAAGTGCTGAACAATTACAATATGGGCTTCATCACCAACAACGAGCGCTACAACCAGATCATCGACATCTGGACGCACACCACCTCGAAGATCACCAAGCAGGTGCTGGACCAACTCGCAAAAGACAAGCAGGGCTTCAACCCTGTGTACATGATGCTCGACTCCGGTGCGCGGGGCTCGAAAGAGCAGATCCGCCAGCTGGGCGGCATGCGCGGCCTCATGGCCCGCCCGTCCAAGGCCGGCTCTACAGGCGGTGAGATCATCGAGAACCCGGTTATCTCCAATTTTAAGGAAGGCCTCTCGATCCTCGAGTACTTCATTTCCACGCACGGGGCCCGCAAGGGACTGGCCGATACAGCGCTGAAAACAGCGGATGCCGGTTACCTCACGCGCAGGCTCGTGGACGTGGCGCAGGACGTGATCATCACGGCCGAAGACTGCGGCACGCTCCGCGGGCTGGTGGCCACTGCGCTCAAGAAGAACGAAGAAGTGGTGGAGTCCCTCAGGGACCGCATCCTCGGCCGCGTGTCGGTGCACGATGTGTACCACCCGCAAACGGGCAAGCTGATCGTAAAGACCGGTGACGAGATCACCGAAGGGGTGGCCGATATCATTGATAATTCTCCCATCGAAAGCGTAGAGATCCGCTCGGTGCTGACCTGCGAGATGAAGATGGGCGCGTGCGCCAAATGTTATGGCCGCAACCTCTCCACCGGCAGGATGGTGCAGAAAGGAGAAGCCGTTGGCGTGATCGCTGCGCAATCCATCGGTGAGCCGGGAACACAGCTCACGCTCCGTACGTTCCACGTGGGCGGCACCGCATCCAACATCGCGGCCGTTCCGAAGATCGAATCCAAGCACGATGGCATTGCCGAGATCGATGAGCTCCGCACGGTGGAGCGCAAGAACGCTGCCGGTGAAAAAGTGCAGGTGGTGATCGGCCGTTCGGCCGAACTCCGCATCATGGACCCCAATACGGGCCTGGTGCTTTCCACTTCCAACATCCCGTATGGCGCACAACTCTACATCAGGAACCACGAGAAAGTGAAGAAAGGGCAGCTGATCTGCGACTGGGACCCGTACAATGCCGTGATCATCTCCGAGTTTGGCGGCAAGATCGAGTTCGAGAACGTGGAAGAAGGCATCACCTACCGCGAAGAGTCGGACGAGCAGACCGGCCTCAAGGAAAAAGTTATCGTTGAATCCAAGGATAAGACCAAGAACCCCTCGATCCACGTGGTGGTGAAGAAGGACAACGTGAAGGCATACAACATTCCTGTTGGCGCCCACATCGTGGTGAATGAAGGTGACAACATCGAGTCGGGACAGATCCTGGTAAAGATCCCGCGCATCGCGGGCAAATCGGGCGATATCACGGGCGGTCTGCCGCGCGTGACCGAGCTGTTCGAGGCCCGCAACCCCAGCAACCCTGCCGTAGTGTCGGAGATCGATGGGGTGGTATCATTCGGCAAGATCAAACGCGGTAACCGCGAGGTGTTCGTGGAGGCCAAGACCGGCCAGAAGACGACCTACCTGATCCCGCTTGCCAAGCACATCCTGGTGCAGGAGAACGACTTTACGAGGGCGGGCGATCCGCTTTCGGACGGATCGATCACCCCGGCCGATATCCTGTTCATCAAAGGGCCAACGGCCGTGCAGGAATACCTCGTGAACGAGATCCAGGAAGTGTACCGCATGCAGGGCCAGAAGATCAATGACAAGCACTTCGAGATCATCGTAAGGCAGATGATGCGCAAAGTGGAGATCGATGACCCGGGCGACACCATCTTCCTCGAAAGGCAGCTGGTGAACAAGGCCGACTTCATGGATGAGAACGACCGCGTATACGGCAAAAAAGTAGTGCTGGACGCTGGCGACAGCGAAACCGTGAAAGCAGGACAGATCATCACCGCGCGCAAGTTCCGCGATGAAAATTCGCTGCTGAAGCGCAAGGACAAGAAACAGGTGGATGCCCGCGATGCGGTTCCCGCAACCAGCACCACGGTGCTGCAGGGAATTACCCGTGCCTCGCTGCAAACCAACTCGTGGATCTCCGCTGCCTCGTTCCAGGAAACCACCAAGGTGCTGAACGAAGCGGCCGTATCGGGCCGTATCGATGACCTCTCCGGATTGAAGGAGAACGTGATCGTGGGCCACCTCATCCCGGCCGGAACGGGACTGCGCGAATACGAGAAGATCATCGTGGGCTCGCAGGAAGAGTACGACCTCCTGATGGCTTCGAAAAAAGAGACCGAGAAGGTGAAGGAGAAGGAAGAGGTGTAAGCTGATTTTTTTATAGAGAGAAAAGGGGACTTTTGTCCCCTTTTTCCGTTTTCAGGCGTCCCAGTTAAAAGCCGAACGAGCAGTTTCGCCCGGCCAGTCATCGTCCAGGTATTTTACGATGAAATAAATTTTTCCACCGCCCTCCGTTACGAGCAGCTTCTATTGCGAAAATAAGGTCGTCTCTTGCGTAATTATGTTTCAACAGCGTTCGATGTTTCTCCAAATTCTATTTCGCTGAATATGTTGCAAGGATTTGTTTTACCACTTTGTATCAAAAAACTCAATCTTCTTCTGCAACCATTTGGTCGTTTAAATTGTCTTATTTATCGGTCAAAATCAATATATTTACTGTTTAAACCATCCCTGCCATGAAAGTTAATACGCACCCTAACCGCCTTTTCTGCGCAGTTTCAGCATTTTTTGTCCTTTCGGCCCCTGCCCTCGCCCAGTACGCCATGAACGGCCTGCAGGCCAGGAGCTGGACGGCCAGCCCCTTCGAACACTACGTGTTCATGAACCAGGCAGGCCAGTTCGAGCGCAAGAACGCCTATGGTAAGGAGGTGCATTTCGGGGCCTTCGCGCAGGGCCTGGAGCTTTACTTTTCTTCCACCGGCATGAGCTGGCGCCACGAGGCCCGCGACCCGCTGAACGAAAAGCAAAAAGATGAACTGGAAGCCCAGGGAAAAGTTCGCGAAGCGGAAAAACTGCTGAACATATCCCAGCAATATTTCGGCATGGAATGGATCGGGGCCAACCCCAATACGAAGATCGAGGCCAGCGATGAACAATCGTTCTACTACGTGTACAATCTCGATAAGGACCCTACCAAAAGCGTGAAGAGCAATTGCTGGAAAAAAATTACCTACAAAGATCTTTATCCCAACATTGACGTGGAATACATCCTGCCCGAAAAAGGCGGGGTAAAGTACAGCATCATCCTGCACCCGGGTGCCGATCTCAGCAAAGTGCAGATGCGCTACCTGGATACGCAAGGGTTCAAAAAGGACAAGGACGGCAACCTGGTGATCACTTCGAAGTTCGGTGATTTTGTGGACCACGCTCCCGCAGCTTATTACGCTGATGATCGCAAGCCCATTGCAACTTTTTTTGGCGGATCGGACAACCAGGTGGCCTTTGCCATTGAAGCGTATGACAACTCCCGCACGGTGATCATTGATCCGTGGACGTCAAGCCCCGCTTTCCCCACCAACAAAGCATTTGACGTGAACTTCGACCTGAACGGCAACGTGTATGCGTGCGGAAGCACCAGCCCCTACCGCCTGGCCAAGTTCAGCCCCGCAGGCGCGTTGCTGTGGACCTACGTGTGCACGGTGAGCTACAGCTACTATGGCGATTTCGCTACCGATGAATTTTCCGGCACCAGCTATATCTGCGAAGGGTTTTCGGGTGCGCGCGTGCTGAAGGTGAATGCGGCCGGTGCACAAACGGGCATGTACCCCGGCACGGTAAGCGCACAGATGAACGAGATGTGGAGGGCCGAATACAACCGCTGCATCCAGAAGATCGTTCTCGGATGCGGTGGCACCTCGCAGCCCTACCAGGCCGCCATGCTCGATACGAACATGACAACCGTTACACCCGTGAATGCGTTCAGCGCAGCCACCGCGCTGCACGATGTGTGCCTGCTGGCCGTTGACCCGAGCAGCAACTTCTGCTACATGGCCACTGCGCAGGGAGTTGTGTACCCGAACGTGCTGAACAATACCATGATCAAATGCCCGATCCCCAACCTTATCCCGGTCTCGTGGAGCGTTAGCGATGGTCACACTTTCGTGGAAGTGGGAACGCAAAGCTACTATACCCCCAACGCCACCTCCAACGGCTTCAACGGCATGGCCGCAAGCCCGAACTTTTTGTACACCTATGACGGGCTGAACCTGAAGAAATGGAACAAAGCAACGGGCGCGCTCATTGCCACCACCGTCACAGGCGGAACCATGTTCGCCTCGGGCGGACTGACCGCTGACGTGTGCGACAACGTGTATGCCGGTGTGGGCACGCAGATCAAGGAGTATAATTCTTCGCTTACGCTGATCAACACCTATGCAGCATCCAACACCTGCTACGACCTGAAGCTCGGCCCCACCAGCACCAACAAGCTGTACGCCTGCGGAAACACCTTCGTGCAATCCATCGATGTGCAGCCGCTGAACAACAACGTTACCATCACCGTTACCCCTCCCGCAGGCTGTACCGGATGCACCGGCCAGGCAGCTGTTACCGCCACACTCTGCGGAAACCCTTCGGCCTACTCGTACCAGTGGAGCACATCGCCCGTACAAACCACGCAGACCGCCACCGGCCTTTGCCCCGGCACATACACCGTAACGCTCGCTTCGCTCTGCTCAAGCACTGCCACTGCAACCTGCCAGATCATCGGTGGATCGGGTTCGCTCACCCTCTCCAGCGCACAAACCAACCCGCTCTGCAACGGGCAGTGTACCGGCACGGCCACCGTTACGCCCAGCGGAGGCAACACACCCTATACTTATTCGTGGAACACCGTACCTGTGCAGGTCACCCAGACCGCAACGGGTCTTTGCGCGGGAACATATACCGTTACCGTTACCTCTTCCAACAGCTGCCAGGGAACTGTGGCCGTTACCATCACCCAGCCTCCGGCAATAACCGCTAATACCAGCTCCAGCCCCGCAACCTGCTCGGCCTCCAATGGATCGGCCAGCGTAACTGCATCAGGAGGAACTTCGCCTTACACGTACAGTTGGAACACCACACCGGTACAAACGACTGCTAACGCCACAGGACTGGCTTCAGGAAACTACACCGTTACGATCACCGATGCCAATGGCTGCACGAAAACGGCAAGCGTGACGGTGGGCAACAATGCCGGGGGAACCGTCACCATCAGCTCGTTCACCAATGTAAGCTGTAACGGACAGTGCAACGGAACAGCAACGGCAACTCCGAGCGGGGGAAACTCGCCTTACAGTTATAGCTGGAATACCACACCGGTGCAAAC
>JACXTT010000265.1_pt1 | contig 85872 bp, 82 predicted proteins | sample 9270951 | NCBI WGS metagenome assembly JACXTT01 (sample SAMN15532306, study PRJNA645909) | rock metagenome | isolation source: weathered quartz diorite | place: Puerto Rico | collected 2017-06-21 | reverse complement strand
GGAAGAGAGGAAACGGCAACATCACGAGCCCTCAACCACCGCACTCTCGCAACGCGAGAGGTGAATATGATGTTGGGGTCCCCATGCGAGTCGTCGAGCAGCGCAGCGAGGGCGGGGGGATGTCGGCGAGGATGTCTGAGTGGCGAGCACAAACTAAGCCTTATGCGCCGAAGCCCATTCGAGCCACGAGTTCCGCAGCCGCCCCGCTCTCGCGAGCAGCGCAGAGCAGTCCCGAAGGGACCGACGACCCTGGGGTCGCCTTCTTTTGGTTACTTTTCTTGGCGAAGCAAGAAAAGTAACTTGCCGCCGGGCAACCCCCGGCATGCATCCAACTGCGCAATCAGTTAAGGCTCGTGCCATGCATCAAACGTCACTGGGTTCCCGCTTTCGCGGGAACGACGAATTACCTCTCGGGTGGCCCCTCAACAAACAATCGTTCCCACCCCTCCACCCCCAACTCCTCCAAAGTCCGAATATTCTTCTCAAATATCGTATCCGCCTCCGGAAACGCATCCACCGCCCGATCCACACTATCCTCCCGAAGCAAATGCAAAATGGGATACGGCGCGCGGTTGGTGTAGTTGGAAACATCGTCCGGCTCGGTGCCGGCAAACTGATACCGCGGATGAAAACTCGCCACCTGTACTACGCCTTCCAACCCCAACTCCTCCACCGCCGCATCGGCCACGTCGAGGAAGTCGTTGTAATCCAGAAAGTCCTCCAGCACGTGTGGATGGATGAGGAGCGTAGTGTCGACTTCCTGGGGATTGGCTTCGGCGAGGAAGCGAAGTTCCGTTACCAACGCTTCCAGTAACGCTTCCGTGTTCGTGGCGCGGCTCAACACGTAGCGAATCTGCCCCTTGACGTGCACGGCCTTGGCGAAGGGGCAGAGATTCAAGCCGATTACGGCGCGCTCCAGCCATAGTCGGGTGCGGGCGAATACCTGGTCTTGCTCGTCGTCGGTCTTGTCAGTCATGGGGAGGATTCCTGTGTGCGTGTAGCGAATTGTAACGGTGCTAAACAGGCCGCCGCCGGCGCATTCCCCTGTGATAGCCTAGATTGATGAAAACCTTCTTTTCAAACCTGCTGGCCACCAAGAACGGCCGCCTCACCGCGTTTTTCCTGCTGTACATGACCGAGGGGATTCCGCTCGGTTTTACCGCTGTTGCCATCGCCACGCAAATGCGGCGGCAGGGGCTGGGGCCGGCGGCGATCGGCGCCTTTGTCGGTTCGCTGTACCTGCCGTGGGCATTCAAGTGGGCGGTGGGCCCGTTCGTGGACGTGCTCTCCAGCGACCGCTACGGCCGCCGCCGACTTTGGATACTGATGATGCAATGCGGCATGATGGCGACGCTGATGATCGCCATGCCCTTTGATTTCGTCACACAGTTGGGCATATTCACCGCCATCATCTACGCGCATAACGCTTTCGGCGCCACTCAAGACGTGGCCATCGATGCTCTCGCCTGCGGTGTGCTGCCCGAGGAGGAACGCGGCATTGCCAACGGCTTTATGTTCGCGGGCGCGGGCATCGGCCAGGCGGTGGGCGGTGCGGGTGTGTTGTACCTCGCTGCAGTGGTTCCCTTCAATATTTCTTATCTGCTGGTGATCGGCATGATCCTGGCGGTCACTGTGCTGGTGGTGCTGCCCCTCAAGGAAAAAACGGTTCCGCGCCCGCAGTTCCCGGGCACCAAGGGCGAGGCCATCGTCGCAGAACTGGGCAACTTCGTGCGTGACGCCTGGCGCGCCTTCACCGGCACGCGTTCGGCCATGGTGGGGGTAGTGGTCGCCGTACTGCCGCCGGGGGCCATGGCCCTGGGGCTGGCATTACAAACCAACCTTGGCGTGGAACTGGGCCTGAAAGACAACGATATCGCCAACGTGAACCTGGCTTCGCAAGTCATCTTCTCCATCACCTGCATCGCCGGCGGGTGGGTGTCGGACCGTTTCGGCCGCCGCACCTCGCTGGCCCTGTTTATTTTCTGCACCACCCTGCCCACGCTGTGGCTGGCCTGGGCCATGCACCAGGCGGGCTGGATCATGCCGGTGGCCGCCAATGCCGCCAACCGCCCGGTCCCGCCCGAGACCCTGATGACGATTTATTGGACGGCGGTCATGATCTATAGCGTCTTCCAGGGCGCCTATTACGGCGTGCGCACGGCCCTTTTCATGGACGTAACCACGCCCGCCGTGGCTGCCACACAGTTCACCGCTTACATGGCGCTCTCCAACCTCGCCATCAGCTTCTCGGCCTGGTGGCAGGGATGGGCGGTGGAACGCTGGGGTTATCCCGTTACGCTGGCGGCCGATTGCGTTGTTGGTCTGTTCTGCGTCGTCCTGCTGCCGCTGATGAAACCGGTGCCGCGCGAGGAACCCAAGCCCGCCAGCGCAGAAGTTGCCGCCGCAGTCTGACGTGGACTTGACTCCCTGCAAACCGTAAAATAGCGGGTTGGCCGCGCGAGCGGCGCCCGCTCTTTTGCATCCCCTATGTCCACCGAAATTGCCGTTCCCGAAACTGCTGCCCAGCCTGCTTCTGCAGCTGCCGGCATAAACGCCAACACGAACTCTGCGCAAATCGTGCGCGAAGTTGCGCGCCGCCGCACCTTCGGCATCATCTCCCACCCCGACGCGGGCAAGACTACGCTCACGGAAAAACTGTTGCTGTTCTCCGGCGCCATCCAGATGGCCGGCACGGTGAAAGCCCGCAAAAGTACCCGTCACGCCACCTCCGATTGGATGGAAATCGAAAAGCAGCGCGGCATTTCGGTGGCAAGCTCGGTGATGCAGTTCGAGTACCGCGACCACGTGGTGAACCTGCTCGATACCCCCGGCCACCAGGACTTCTCGGAAGATACCTACCGCGTGCTCACCGCCGTCGATTCCGCGCTGATGGTGATCGACGCGGCCAAGGGCGTGGAAGAGCAGACCATCAAGCTCCTGAACGTCTGCCGCATGCGCGACACGCCCATCCTCACGCTCATGAACAAGATGGACCGCGAAACGCGCAATCCACTTGAATTGCTGGACGAAGTGGAGTCCGTGCTCAAGATCCAATGCGCGCCCGTCACCTGGCCCATCGGCATGGGCAAGACCTTTCGCGGTGTGTATCACCTGCTGCTGGACCAAGTGCTGTTATTCGCCCCCGGCGAGGAAAAAGCCGATCAGGAATTCGAAGTCCTCAAGGGCATCGACAACCCGCGCCTCACCGAGTTGTTCCCCATGGAAATCGAACAACTCAAGATGGAAGTGGAACTGGTCAAGGGTGCATCCCATCCCTTCGATCTGGACGCCTTTCTTTCCGGCAAGCAAACGCCGGTGTTCTTCGGGTCCGCCATCAACAATTTCGGCGTGCGCGAAATTTTGAACGCGCTCATCGAGTGGTCGCCCGCGCCGCGTTCGCGCGATGCCACCAGCCGCGAAGTGGCGCCCGCCGAAGCGCCCTTCTCCGGCTTTGTGTTCAAGATCCAGGCCAATATGGACCCCGCACACCGCGACCGCATCGCCTTCCTGCGCGTGTGCTCTGGTCATTTCGAACGCGGCATGAAAATCAAGCATCTGCGCATGGATCGCGAAATCCGTGTCAATAGCGTGGTTACTTTCATGGCGGCCAGCCGCGAGCAGGTGGAAGACGCCTACGCCGGCGACATCATCGGGCTACCCAACCACGGCAATATGCAAATCGGCGACAGCTTTTCCGAAGGAGAGGCGCTGCAGTTCACCGGCATCCCCTACTTCGCGCCGGATTTTTTCCGCGCGGTGCGCATCAAGAATCCGCTCAAGGTTAAGCAACTGCACAAAGGCCTGCAGCAGCTGGGCGAAGAAGGCGCGGTGCAAGTGTTCCGGCCCATCAACGGCGGCGACCTGGTGCTGGGCGCCGTCGGCATGCTGCAGTTTGAAGTGGTGGCCAGCCGCCTTTCCAATGAGTACGGCGTAGAGGCCGTATTCGAAGGCACGCAAATCACCTGCGCCCGCTGGGTGACCGTTAACGAAGGCGAAGACCGCCGCCTGCTGCAAGACTTTGAAAACGCCCTGGGCCACAACGTGGCGCGCGATGCCGCCGATAACCTGGCCTACCTGGCACCCAACCGCGTCAACCTGGAGCTCACGCAGGAACGCTGGCCCAAACTCACCTTCCACACCACTCGAGAGCATGCGGTGAAACTATGAAGAACTTATTCGAGTACCAGCTGACCCAGGAATACGTCGAGCTGAATCATCTGCTCAAGTTCGCCGGTCTCGCCGAGAGCGGTGGCGCGGGTGGTGCGCTGGTCACCACCGGCGTCGTCAAGGTGGACGGCCAGGTGGAACTGCGCAAACGCAACAAGATTCGCCCCGGACAAATCGTCACCACCCGCGGGTTGGAGATTCACGTTCTTGCGGCGCCGGAAGGTTCTGTGCAAAAGACCGTGAAGGCACCCAAGCCCGCGGCGAAAACCGAGAAAAAGCCGGCAAGAAAGTCTGCGAAGAAACCCGCGCAGAAAGCAGCGAAAAAACCGGTTGCTCCCTGGTAACTCCTGCACATGGCCCTCAACGGCAGCCGCGCCGCCTACGCGAATGACGAAGTTTTTGAAGGTGTCGCTGTAAACCCAGTTACAAGAGAATTGAAATACTGTCCGTAAAAATTCGTCGTTCCCGCGAAAGCGGGAACCCAGCGACGTTTGTCGAACGACACTGGATTCCAGCCCTAAACGGTGGCCGCGCCGCCGCCTACGCGGGAATGACGGTGTTTTGATAGCGTCGCAAAGACGCCAGCAAAAAACATGGCCCTAAAATCCACCATCTTCAAAGCCGAGCTCTCTGTCTCGGATCTTGACCGCAATTACTACGGCACGCACTCGCTCACCCTCGCCCGCCACCCCTCCGAGACCGACGAGCGCATGATGGTGCGCCTGCTGGCCTTTGCCCTGCACGCCGGCGAAGGGCTGGAATTCGGCAAGGGCATTTCCACCGACGAAGAACCCGCTCTCTGGAAAAAAGACCTGACCGGCGCCATCCAGGAATGGATAGAGGTGGGTCTGCCCGAGGAGCGGCTGTTGCGCCGAGCCTCGGGCCGTGCGGATCGTGTTTACCTGTACCTCTACGGGGGCGCGGCGGACGTCTGGTGGCCGCAGAATCAAAAACTGCTGGGGCGAATTTCCAATCTCAGCGTTTACCGCCTCGCGACGGACGATACGCAAGCGTTGGCCAAACTGGCGGAGCGCACGATAGATGTGCAGTGCACCATCCAGGATGGGCAGGCCTGGTTTTCGGCGGGGGATGCCAATCTCCCTATCGAGCCTGCTCTGATGCTGGGCGACGCCCGCTAGCTCCTGCCCCACAAAAAACGTCGTTCCCGTGAAGCGCAGCGAATCCCTTTAGGGGCGGAAGCGGGAACCCAGTGACGTTGCTTTAAAAGCTGGTCGGTATCTGGAGGCGCAAACGGCTAAAGTCCGTGATATGCATCGAACGACACTGGGTTCCCGCTTCCGCCCCTAAAGGGATTCGCTGCGCTTCACGGGAACGACGTTCTTGAGGTGACTCTCTCCAGGTACAACTCCCAGTAACAAGCCTTTGTCGCAATACGTTACCGATTGCCCCGCTCCGCCGGATGCAAAGCCGCTAAAATCATCCGGCATTGCCCGCATACCTATATATATCCAGGCAGGAGCTCCCTTGAAAACATTCTTCGCGCGCGGCTGCGCCGTTGCAGGATTCATTGCCGCAGTTTCCCTATTCGTCCCGGCCACTGCTTCGGCGGCTGCATCGGGTCAAACACAAATGCAGGTGCGTTACCCCGGTGTTATCGACCTGCGGGTGGACGTAAGCGATATCGATCGCAAGATTTTCCGGGTGTCGGAAGTCATCCCCGCTGCACCGGGACCGCTCAAGCTTTACTTCCCGCAATGGCTGCCCGGCACGCACTCGGCCTCCAATGTGGTGGCCAATTTCGCGGGGTTGGAGATCGAGGCCGGCGGCAAGCGGGTTGCCTGGACGCGCGACCCGGCTGACCCCTACGCCTTTCAACTCACCGTGCCTGCCGGCGCCAGCCGCATCGACGTAAGCTTTCAATACCTGAGCCCCAACCAGGGCCGCGTACTGGTCACGCCGGACCTGATGAACCTGCAATGGAACGCGGTGGTGCTGTACCCCGCCGGGTACGTGAGCCACGGCATTCAGGTGGAGCCGCGCCTCACCTTTCCGCAGGGCTGGAAGTTCGCCACCGCCCTGGAAACTGTGGAGAGCACGGACAACACCGCGCATTTCAAGCCGGTGAGCCTCACCGACCTCATCGATTCGCCCACCTACATCGGCCGTTATTTCAAGCGCTGGGACATTACACCCGGCGACGGTCCGCCAGTGTTTTTTAACGTGGTAGCGGACAATGCCGAGAGCCTGGTGGCCGATGAAAAAATGATCGCGCCGCACCGCGAACTCATCAAACAGTCGTACAAAGTGTTCGGCCGCCCGCCCTATTCGCATTACGATTTCCTGATGGCCTTTAGCGACATCTTCGGCGGCACCGGCGGGCTAGAGCACCGCCAATCCACCGAAATAGGCACCGGACCCAACTACTTCGCCAAATACGCAACGGCCGCACATCAGCGCCCGGTCGTGCCGCATGAATTTGCGCACGCATGGAATGGCAAGTTCAAACGCCCCGCCGATCTCACCACGCTCAATTTCAACGAGCGCATGGTTGGTACCCTTTTGTGGGTGTACGAAGGCGGCACCACTTACTGGGGCGACATTCTTTCCGCGCGCTCGGGCCTGCTCAACCCCCACGAAGCACGCGAGATGATTGCCCGTACCGTGGCCGAGATCGACCGCAGCGCCGGCCGCGCCTGGCGCCCGCTGCAGGACACCACCAACGAACCCGTGATCGGCTGGCGCGGCGGCGGCAATGCCAAGCCCTGGTCAAGCTGGCAGCGCGGAGCCGAGTACTACCCCGAGGGCGCGCTGCTCTGGCTGGAGACCGACTTCACGCTGCGCGAACTCACGCAGGGCAAACGCTCGCTGGACGACTTTGCGCGCGCCTTTTACGCCGTGCCCGCCGACAACTTCGCCACTCAGACCTACACCTTCGACGATGTGGTGAAGACCTTGAACAATGTCGCCCCTTACGATTGGGCCAAGTTCCTGCGCGCCCGCCTCGATTCCGTGCGCACCGACGACCCTCTGGACGCCTTGGCTAAGAGCGGCTGGAAACTGGTCTATACCGAAAAGCCCAACACCTACAGCGAAGGCACCAGCCGCCAGCGCAACAACGCGGACTATGGATATTCGATCGGCATCACCGTGGGCAAGGGCGACGCCATCAGCGAAGTGGCCTGGGGCAGCCCTGCCTTCGACGCCAGGATTCTGCCCGGCTCAACGCTGGTGGCCGTCAACGGTCGTGCCTACAAGGCGGAACTGCTGGCCCGCGCAGTGGAGGCCAGCAAGACCGAGGGCAAAATCGAATTTCTGCTCAAAACCGACGACCGCTATCACGTCGCCATCATCAACTACAAAGGCGGCCCGCGCCACCCGCACCTCGAACGCGTGGAAGGTACACCGGACCGTTTAAGCGAGGTTTTGGCGGCTTTGAAGTGAACATAAAGTGAAAGTTATCCACAAGGTGAAATTGTTGATTCGATTGTGTTTTTCGAATAAACAATTGCAATCTAGAAAATAGCTTCCGGGGCCGCGCGCAGGTTCCTGCGCGCGGATTGCCCCACGCGTATTACGGCAGGTTCGCGGCGGATGTTCCAGAAAGAAGTGTGGACATTTTTACTTGGTGGGATGGCACGCCGCCACGTCCGCACGATGTGCCGATAAAATCCACTACCGATAGGCATGGTCGGCGATGCCGGACAGCCCTCAATCGGCGGATTGTCTAATCGGTGAATGGAGAGAAGTCCAGGTGAGCCAAACAGCGAAAAGCCTTGCACTCGCTATCCAACAAGCCATCGATCGGCCGCTATATCGAATCTTCCTGTGGCCGATCTGGATGTTGATTGCCGTACCCTGTCTAGTCGGCGCGTTATTGGGCATTACATTTCCAATCTGGAGCCTGCCGGGTGCGGAGGCCTGGACGGGTCTGGTCGCAATCGTGGCAGGAACACTACGCCTTTCTACCAGCATGGCGTCCTTGCAGGAACGCCCGTTCAAATGGCTATTCATTTTGATCGGACTGGTTTGCGGGATCGCCCTGGCAGCCTACTTTCTATCGCTCATGTGGGCTGACAACGTGCAACCGGGGGTCTCGATTTATTCCGGCGCCCTTGTGTTTGGCACCCTCATGCTCGCAGGCACTATCGATGTGCGGAAATAGTTGCATCGGAAAAAGAGCATATCTAACGAAGTAGCGCTGCTACATTACTAGTCCTGATCCTTTTTTTGCGCGCTTATAAACCCTTTGGACCCGATATGAAAAAACTGACTCGCGTGCTCTGCTGCTTCGCCATCTGCGCCGCAACAATGAACGGCAGCGCATTTGCGGACACCACCAGAGAGACTGCGCCATCCAAAGCCAATAGCACCGCTCAGCTCGCCTCCGCCGTCAAATTATTGGACGACTACCGGGGCGACGGCAGCGATCTGGCTGAGGCTAGAAAAATATTGGACGGGATTTTAAAGAGCGATCCCCGCAACGCTCCTGCATATCGCGAATACACGCGCTACTACATCATGAGCGGGCATATCAATTATCTGAACTTCCAGCCGGGCTCTTTAGAGGCGGCGGAAAAGTCGCTTAAGAAGGCCATTGAAATCAATCCGAAATACGCGGAAGCCTATGTGCTGGGCGGCCATCTGTATCGCCTGATGGGCCGGCCTGCGGACGCCAAAGCGTCTCTGACCAAGGCCGACGAACTGGGCACTTCGGACCCCTGGCTGCAAAACAACTGGGCCGATCTGTTGATCCGCGAAGGCAAATACGAAGAGGCCATGCAACGGTACAACAAGGTCCTGGACAACAAGACAGCCAACGATAAAGCAGTGGGAGTGGCCTTTGAGGGCTTGGTCAACTATTACACGAAGAAGGGCCGCCTAAGCGATGTGGACGCTACCTACAAGCGAAGCCTTGCGCGCGAACCGACGGCATGGGGCTATGGCAACTACGCACAATTTCTGCTTTGCGATATGGACGACTATGAGGCCGCACAAGTGCAAATCACGCAGGCACTGAAAATCATGAATTATGGAGTCGGACAATCGATTCTGGCCGGCGTCCTGCAACGAAAGTGGGCGGCCAAAATCCTGAAGGGGGAACCGGCAGACGCTGAAGCCCGGGAAGCCATGCGGCTATCGGGATTGCCTCCTGTCCTGGCCATCAGGGCGGCGTGCGGGCCGGGCCCCGCAACGGATGCCGTGGTGCAAGCCAGCGCCAAGCTGCCAGTCATCAAACCCTAGTCCGTCCTTTAAGGCAATCAGACTGCCAGTCTTTGCCACCAGCGGGCGAAAGGCTACTGCGCCGTCTGCGGGTTCTTGAAAAAATTCAGCGTGCGTTGCGCCCAGTCCGAGTAGAACTGGTGCGTGGCCATCATGGCGTGCGCCTGGTCTTGCACGTCGTTGCGCTGCGTGGCGTTCAGCGCAATGTAGGCCGGGAAGGCGCCGGGTGTGGCTGCGATTTGCGCACTGAGCTGACTTGAGGTGATGCTGAAATAGCCATCGGCATTGACCATGCCGGCGGTGCGAAACTGGCCGGCGATCGCAGCCGACGCCGACGAGGACACGCCACTGACGCGGGCAAAGCGCTGGTCGTACAGGGGTGAGGCCGGGTGCAAATCGAAGATCGCGGCGATGCCGCGCCCCTTGGCGATGTTGTAGTTGGACTGGGCGGTGGTATTGGAGACCTCGCTATTATCGTCATTGGCGCACATGAACCAGGCGGTGGGCGTGGTGGTGTTCTGTGCGAAGGGGGTGGCGCCTTGCGAGCAATAAGAGGCCACCGCCGCGAAACGCAGTTGCGGGAAAGATGCTGCCGAACCGAAGGCGCTCAAGGCCCCCAGGGCAATGCTGAACGAGCCGCCATTGGACATGCCCACGGCGTACTTCGGTGTATTGGCGGTGAACGCACCTTGCGCCTGGAACGCGGCCAGCAGCGCGTTCCAATTGCCGAAATCGATATTATTCGCGGAGACGCTGGTGTCCCAGTGGATAGCTCCATCGTTGTTGAGATCGCCCGCCACCGCCTCCTCCGCGTCGGCGCTGACCACCCCAAAGCCCTGCTGCACCGCCGCCATCACCAGCGGCGAGGTCTCCACCTTGCTGATAAAGGTTGCGTCGCCGCCGGTACCATGCAGGAACAGGATGATGCCGCGCGGGTTGGATGGGAAGTAATAATAGACCGGCTTGGCGCGCGTGGTGACGCCGGTGAACGTGGTGGATTGCAGGGTCACGGGTGCGGTGGTGAGATTGGCGGTGAGATTGACGCCGCGGCCCGGCATGATGAAAGAGGTATGCCACTCGCTGGGTTCATTCAACAAGGTGGCGGCATCCCCGCTCCACGATGAAAGCATTTGCGTGAACGGATTCGCGGCGGACCAGACGTGCACCGTCTTCCCCGGCGGAAATTTGCCCAGGCTGTAGCCGTTGGCGACGCGGACGTCGAACTGCGCGGCAGGGCCGTTGTCGCCGGACTGGATCACGTCAAAGCCCGAGGGCGCGCTGCCAGCGTTGTCCACGATGATGGGCTGCGCAGGGTCTGCGGTCATAAGCCAGACTTGCAGCGTGCCATCGGGTTTTTTCCAGGCGATGTCGTAGCGCCCATCACCATTGAAATCGCCGGCGGCGTAGAAAGACCAAGTGGGATCGGCGCTGGGCAGGGCGACCTCGGTGGACGCCAGCGTCTGCGAGGTGGAGGTGCAGGACGCGTTGGGATCGTCCGGATTGCCGACAAAAGGCGGCAGGACGACGCCACGCGCATCCATGCTGATCAGATGGTTTTGCCCAGTGCCGGCATTGCGCACCAGCACGTCGCCACGCGTGCTGCCCAGAAAATCCGCCACCTTCACCGGGGAATACCCGTTGGCGATGGTGGCCGAGACGTAATTCGCGCAGGTGCGGGCCCCAGTGGCCATCAATACGCGAATCTGGTTTTGCGGGGAGACGTACACCATGTCCGCCGCGCCATCGCTATTGAAATCTCCGGTGCCCAGCAGGGTCCAGTTGCTGGGCACGGCGATGGGCGCGCCGCCGCGTTTGCGTACCACAGGTGCAGTTACGCCCGTGTTGAACCAGATATAGGAAACGCCGGTGTCGCGCGGGTCGGGCGCCAGATAGCGCCAGACCAGATCGATCTGCCCGTCGCCATCGAAATCGGCCACGGCCTGAACGTCCCAGGCGGGTTTGACCGCGCGCCACAGCCGCTCGCCGGCGGACTGGAAATCCGGCCAGACGCGCACGTCCGCCGTGGGGAATTGCGTGGTGTTCATGAACACCAGGTCGGCCTTGCCGTTGCCGTCCAGGTCCGCTAGGGCCACTACGCGGTAGGCCGCGCCGGGGTCGCTGGTCTGGGTGAACGCGAATTGCCCGTTGGCATACCGCCCTATCATCAGCTGCGGCGGCGAAACGCCGGTGTTGCGGACGACGATGGCGTGTTTGCCGTTGCCGTCCACATCCACGGCCGTTGTTGCCGCGCGAACCTGCATAGGGACAGCGACAAAAATCAGGGATAGGCAGGCAGTAATGCTAAGAGGCCGGTAATTGCTGGGAGCAGGCATTTTAGAAAACGGTAAGGGAGGCGCTGCGGATTATAGTAGTCAGGTCACCTTGCAACACACTGACAGGCCGCGGTTTGAGTCTGATTCGGCCCGGTCGGCGCTTTCGGTGTCATCTGGGAAGTGCTAGCCTTTGACGACATTGGGAGGAACAAACATGAGAAATGGTGTAACGGCTTTGCTGGCAACCCTGTTGACAGCGGCAGTGCTGCAACCGCAAAACCGCGCCTTTGCCGGGGAGGAACAAACCATTCCGGAAGAGGCCCGAAAGTCTCTGGAGAAGTATTGCCGGGAGAACCTCTGCCGCGAGCCGAAGGTAACCCGCATCATCCGCAAAGACGGCAGCGTCTTCGAGGACAAGAAGGCGCCGGTGGCCTTGCCCATCGTGTTGCCCAACGGCGTCGTAACCATCATGCAAGGTGAAGAAGTGCGCGTTGCCTTCGATGTGGATGGCGACAAATTAAGCAACCCAAGGGCGGTACCTCTCACGGGGAATGCCTCGAACGCTCTTACGTTCAAGCTGAGCCAGGATGAGAAAGGCAACACCATACTGCGGATCAGGAGCGATCTGCCAAGCATGGTGAAGTTTCAGTTGGGCATGATGCTGCTAAATTCGGATCAGATACGCTCTACCTCCAGCTGCCCGGTCGCCGCAGACAGCAGTTCTTACGAGCACTGGCCCGAGCCCATTTACCAGATCCTGGTGGCGGAAATACGGGTGCTGCCCAAAGAGGCGCCTATGGTGTGCAAATAGGTTCGGCGTACTTCGGGGTCTGACATCGTGCGCCGGGGAGGAGCGAGCATTAAATTCAGGAATGCGTGCGCCGATCTTGAATGGCTCGTCATGCCCCGAGCATCGCAAGTGCCTGCTGCCTCGCTGCGGTGCGAAGGGACTTGCGCAATCCGGGATCGTTGGTGGTGCGCGCCAGCACCATGCCGCCTACGCATAACGAGACGATGGTTTGTGCACGGTGGTCTGCATCGTGGCCGCCGGCCAGCGCCGCACCGAAGGCCCGCGTCATATTGCGAATGAGATCGGTATAGGCATTTTGCGGCGACAGGCCCGCCCGGGCCACGTCGGCCGGCAAGGCGTAGAGCGGGCAATGCAGATCGACGTTATCGAGCACTTCGTCGCTGAGGTAGAGATCGATCAGCATATGCGCCAGTGTGCGCGGGTCCCGGATCGGCGGGTCGGCCTGGCCGACCTTGACGGCGAAGGGATTGCAGCTCGTGAAACTCGAGACGGCAGCAGCGTAGAGCTGGTCCTTGCTGTCAAAGTGATGGTAAAAGGCGCCGCGGGTCAGCCCGGCCTCGCCCATGACTTTGTCGATGGACACTTGCTCGAAGCCATAGCGGTTGAACAGGCGCCGCGCCGTATCGACGATGCGGCCACGGACGCGTTCCTTGTGCTCAGCGGGGTAAGGCACAGCAAGTTCTCCAGAAGGCCAACCATAGCCGTCGACAAAATATGTTCTTTAACATATTTAATTTGCAGGGCATTCTACTCTCCACGCAATTCGTTGGGCAGGCATGCAATGAATTGTCGCTTAGTCGTGACCGCCGGTCACGAGATCGTTAGCAAATATATCGGAGATGATACAAATGAAGAAATTCATGGCGGTTTACATCGGCACTGCTGGGGCAATGCGGGCATTCGAGCAACGGCATCCGGACCCCGCAGCACGCAAGGCCTCGGAGCAGGCCGGCATGGCAGCCTGGGGCAAATGGGTGGAGAAGCACGGTAAAGCCATCGTCGACATGGGCGCGCCGCTGGGCAAGACCAAACGGATCGACGCGGAAGGCGTTACCGGTATCCGCAACAATCTCGCCGCCTACACCATCGTGCAGGCGGAGTCGCACGAAGCTGCCGCGAAGATGTTCGAGAACCACCCGCATTTTGTGAACTTTCCCGGCGACTCCGTGGAAGTGATGGAGTGTCTGCCGATGCCGGGGGCTTAGGCTGGAATACGGCGGGGCCGATTATTCCGGAGAATATTGACGCCGGCCGCGTCACTGCCGCCGGCAGCCGCTCCTGTGAAAACGCCTGCTTTTGCAGGCGTTTTCAATTTTCAACGGGGATGATGCAACGCCTACTCCTTGAGCTTCGCCCCCGCCAACTCCGCCACCGCCCCCAGCGTGGTTTGCGCGGCATTCAGGCCCAGCAGGAAGTCCTTGTCGGAATAGCTTGAGAACTTGTCGGTAGCCTGGTGGTAGTGCGGGTTCCAGCCGGCGCCGATTTGCATGCCGCGCTCGTTTTCGCGCAGGCTGATGGAGGGCACCAATTCCTTGAAGGGGTCGGAGTCGGTGTTGGTCATGTGGTGGCCGACGGCGGCGGGGTAGTTGGTGGCGTATTTCTCGTTGGCGTCCCGGAAAAAGTACGCGAGCTTGGCCGCCTGCTCGGCCAGTTTATTGTCCATGCGGAATTCGATGTTGACGTCCGCTTCCTTGCGCTGCTCGGGGCTTACCTTGCCGTCGGCGTCGGGCATGCCGTGGTCCCACATCATCATGTCGTGCTGGATCATGCCCAGCCACTTGGGTTCCGGGTATTTACCGGAGCCGGGAGGCGATTCCTTGCCTTGCAGGGCCGCGCGCTGCTCCACGTAGGCCTTGGCGCCGTTGAGGCCCGTTTCTTCGTTGTTCCAGAGGATAAAGCGGATGGAGCGATCGGTCTTGATATCCGGGCTGCTGAACACGCGCGCTAGCTCCATCACCAGCGCCGTGCCTGAGCCGTCGTCGTCCGCCGCCTCACCCCAGCCGTGGCCGTCCATGTGCGCGCCGACGATGTACATTTCCTCCGGGTGCTCGCTGCCGATCTTGGTGCAGAACACCTCCTCGCGCGGCCCATTCACGGCGGGCTGGGAGTTGAGCTTGCGCAGCGCCTCGTCTTCCTGCTTTTCGGGGTCCACGTTGACCGATACCGGCCCCACGTTGCCGCGCATGCGCGATCCTCCCACGTTCTTGCGTATCTCGCCGCTGGCGATGGTGTTGGGCAGCGGCGCCGGCGTGGTGTACTTGCGCGGTGCATCGTCGAAGATGTACTTGATGCGCTCGGTATTGGTGCAACCGTAACTCTTGAGCTGCGCCTCAATCCAGTCGATAGCGGCGCGGTTGCGATCCGTGCCCTGACGGCGGTCGCCGAACTGGGTCAGCCCCTTGATGGTGGCCTTGTAATTGGCCAGTTCCAGGCGGCCGACCATGGTTTTGATGGGGTCGGGTTTGGGGGCCTCGGGCTTGGGAGGGTCGTATTGGGCGAAGGCCGGCGTAGAAAGGGCCATAGCCAGAGTACAAGCGGTGACAAGGACGTTTGCGCGCATGGTCATTTCTCTGTCAAAGAGGCTGAAGGGACGGGGTAGTGTTTATCTTAGCGAACAGGGGCGATTGCTTGGACGATATAGATCAAGTCACCTGTTGCAGTGCACTAAATAGTGCAAACAGCGTCTGGCTCGCTTTATTCCCAAAGCGGGGCGTGCGGTAGGTCATTGCCTCTAGCCAGAAAATGATGGCCCGCCCCCTACTATTACAGAACTCAGACAGGTTTTTCTCCTGTTGTCCGCCTGTGTCGAATGCTCTTTCCCGTCAAAAAGCGTTTTGCCATTCGTTGAAGCCGCTGAACACGTTCTAGCTTTTTTAGGTCCCGTGGCATATCCATGAAGCGTGCACATTCATCCAATCCGGAAAATAGCGATGCGGTGCTTATTACAAACCGTAGTGCATCCCACACAATTTTGTCTAGCAAAAAGAGCGCGGCGTCAATTTCTGGCCCCTCGTACCCACCATGAACAAAGCGGTGCCTGTACTCGCGGAGCGTATCGAGAATAATTTCAGTGTGTTCTCCGTTCTGGTATAAGAATGAGGCTCGCCTGATGGTTGCCCTACCGGAATCTTGGGCACTTGCAGTAAGGAACTCCAGAAGGCCCCATAAGCGCATAAAGCAGATATGTCGATCCCAAGTATCCAAGGCATGGGCGTATCGAATAATGGCTGCTTCAATGTCATTTCGATAGTGACATCGTGAAAGCTGGTCAAGTACCCACTCCTCCTGTTTAAGGGCTTTCGCCCAATCGGAGTCTGTCAGAGACTCAACCTCGGGTTGAGATACATATTCTTCATACCAAAATAGCCCTTTCTCGACGGGCTTACCATCTTTGTCATAAGGTGTCATGAGAGGGGCGCGTCTCACGCGACTTATCGGCTTTGATATTCCCGACCGATGAATTGGCACCCTATTCAAAGAAATATTCCAGATACCCCGGCGTAAGTCGAGGGCTTCATATGCCGCCTCCGATGCAGTCATCACATCCGAAGCGGTAACCTGAATAGTCGCCGCCATTGCAAACGGCGGCAGGTCATACCATATGTAATTCTCGACCTCGTGCCTGAACTCCTCACTCCGCTCTAGAAGTGGTGACCAATTACCTTTAAATGCAATTCGCGTGTTTCGGAGTACGCGAGAAGGCACGCGGACCTTAAAAGAAGAATTGACCAGAACACCTGTGCGGAAAATGAACCGCTGTTGCCGCTTTTTATGTGTATCACGTTTCAGTTTTTCAATCGCACTTGCAAGCGACTGTGGTGTAACCTTTCCTTCTTTTGCGGCTTCAAAACCAGCGCGATGCGCGATGAAGTGTCTCTGATAATTTGAAAAATCGGCTCGACCAAGCTCTCCCTCACAAAGCAAAGTAGCCGCCGTTTCATAGGAGAAGCTGGAAAAGCTTGCACCTTCCTGGCTAGCAGCGAGTAGCTTTGCCGCCTCAAGAAAAGCCTTGTTCTGTTGCTCGCGCGCCTCGGCCAAAATATCTCTCCTTGACTAAATTGTGCGGAACGCAACGCGAATGAAAAGCAATCCGCACAATTTCCCCTATTCTCCTACACTACACAGTCGCCTCCGAAAACACATGCCCCGGAATTAAAAAAACAAAAGGGGTCAGGGTCGATTTCTCGAAAGAATCCACCCCACCCCTTATAGTTCCACGACCTATCTTTCGCCTCACACGCAGCCTAGCCGCGCCGACTAGTTACATTTGGCAATGTCGTGTTTGCACGCCTCGTGATGCTTCCAAAGCGTATCGATCGCCGCCTGGTTGGGTACCTGGTTCATTGCCGCCGCAGCTTCGCGGACTGTTTGCTCGCGTTGCGCGGTCAAGACCCGGTGCCGTTCAATCACGTCGGGCGGGGGCGTCTTGTCCGGTTTGTCGGGTGCGGTTGGTTTGTCAGGTTTATCCGGTTTGTCGGGCTTGTCCGGCGAGGCCGGTTCACTGCCGCACTCGGCATTCTTGGGCAGGTTTTCGCATATCGGCTTGAAAGGACCGGCGGGCTTGGCGTTGACCACCGGTGCCGCCGGGGGTGGGTCGCTTTTTGCCGCAACCGGGGTGCTTGCCTTGTCGCACCCCAGGAGAAAGCAGGCGGCGATGAGTGCAGGAACTATTTTTAATCGAGTTTGTAGCGTTGGCATGTTTATCGGGCCTCCCGTTTTTAGAGTTTTTTAAACGGCCGAGTCCGGCAAACAGCAATATCCCCTCACCGGGCCTCGCCGCATATATACAGCCAGGCCGTTATATACCTTGCTAACCCTGTTTGTCTCCTACCCGAACGGGTAGGAAACCTGGTCTCTTCAGCGGAAGCGAGCGGAAGGAGCCGGGACGGATCAAGGAAAGTATCTGGCTTGACCCGTCTTAGCTTTAAATCGCCTTATTGCTGCGAGTAGTTCACTCTTCGTTGCGAAAAAAGTTCCGCAACTCCTGATCGGCGACAAAGACCTTTCGGGTTGGCGAATGTCCGATACATTTGCGTGCGCCGTTCATCTTGTGGGGCTTGCAAAACAAGCAACCCGAGCGGGCATTTTTAGGTTTTCTGCGTTTGTGATGCACTCTTTTTGCCTCGCTGGAACTAAACTGCAGTCTCCGAAAACACCGCTCCACGCAAAGTGCCTTCGGATTTTTCGCGCGTAGCCGCCTTGCGCGCCAGCAATGTTTGCACGATCTCCAGCCCCGTTTGCGTGCAGGGCGGCAGTTCGGCGTCGCTTTGCGCGATAGGGGTGGTGCGCTGGCCCCAGCGGATGAGCTGCGCGGAGAGCGTGAGGCCGGCGCCGAAGGCGGGGATCAGCACCAGGCCGCCTGCGGGCACCCTGCCCTCTTCCAGCGCTTCGATGAGCGCAACCGGCGCGGTGGCGGCGGACATATTGCCGTACTTGTGCACGGTGAGGAACACTTTTTCCATGGGGGCGCCAGCGCGCTTGGCGACGGCTTCGATGATTCTGAGGTTAGCCTGGTGCGGCACCACGACGTCGATCTGGTCCATGGTCACGCCGGCGCGCCGCATCACCTCCACGGAGGCATCGGCCATGCCGGTGACGGCTTTCTTGAAAATCTCCTGGCCGTCGAAATCCCAGGAGGTGTCACCCAGCGGCACATCCTGGTTGCAATAGAGGCTGCCCATGCCGCGCACGCGCAGCGTCTGGCGCGCATCGGCGAAGCATTGCAGCTTTTCGGCGACGATGCCTTCATCCGTGTCGCTGGCCTTGAGCACGAAGGCCGCCGCGCCGTCGCCGAACAGCACGGCCACGTTGCGATTGTTCCAGTCCATGAATTTGGAAACCACTTCCACGCCGATCACCAGAGCGTTTTTCACGGCGCCGGTCTTGATCATGGCGGTAGCCACCGAGATGCCGTAGAGAAAGCTGGTGCAGGCGGTGTTGAGGTCCATGGAGGCCGCGTGGGTGGCGCCTATGGCCTGCTGAATGCCCGAGGCGCAGTTGGGCGCGAATTCGTCAAAGCTGGTGCTGCCGTAAATGATGAGGTCGATATCTTCGCCGCGCATGCCGGCGCAGGCCAGCGCGCGCTCAGAGGCCACGCGGCAAAGCTCTATGCCCGGCACATGGGTCACGCGCCGCTCGCGGATGCCGGTGCGAGAGGTGATCCAATCGTCGTCGGTGGGCAGGAAGGTGGCAAGATCGGCGTTGGTGAGTATGGCCGGAGGAAGGCATTTCCCCCAACCCACCAGCGCTGCGTTCGGCATATGGGCTTGCATCGTAGTGGTCCCTCGCGAGTGGGTGCTTCAACCTCGGCGGCGGCAAGCCGGGTTCGGGCTGAATTGTTGTAGTCGAACTTGTTACAAATCACATTGTCTCGCAAAAAGCCCCGCCGAATATTTCAGCAATTGCTGCACTGCGCTATCCTGATGCCATGAGAACCAAGCTACTCATCCCTAACCGCTTCGCCATTGCCTTCCTGGCCTTGCTGCTGGCCCTGCTGCTACCTTCATGCAGCAAGGTGCCGCCCCTGCCGCCGTTATCCTCCGGCGCCACGGTGCTGGCCTTTGGGGATAGCCTCACGTTCGGCACCGGCGCCACGCCCGCTGAGTCTTATCCCGGGCAATTGCAGGGGTTGATCGCGCGCAAGGTGGTCAATGCGGGCGTGCCGGGTGAACTCAGCGAGGATGGCCTGGCGAGGCTCCCCGGCGTGCTGGACGAGACGCAACCCAAACTCCTGATCCTGTGCCACGGCGGCAACGATTTTCTGCGCAAACTCGATGAGGGCAAAACCATCGCCAATCTGCGCGCCATGATCAAGCTCGCGCAAAGCCGCGGCATCGCCGTGTTGCTGGTGGCCACCCCCAAGCCTAGCCTGCTGCCCGCGCCCCCGGATTTTTATACCGACCTCGCCAAGGAAGCGCAGATACCGTTGGAAAAGGCGGTACTGAAGGACGTGCTGGGCGATAGCAGCCTCAAATCCGATCTGGTGCACCCCAACGCCACCGGCTACCGCATGATGGCCGAGGCTGTTGCCAAGCTCTTGAAAAAAGCGGGGGCGGTGTGAAGGCGTTACTGCTGTGCGCGCTGGCCTGTGCGCCCTGCTGGGCAGCGACGGCTGTCGACAAAGATGCCATCAGCACGCCGTTTACCTCGATAGCAGGTGATGCCGCGCATGGCCGCACGCTGGTCATCAGCCGCGACGGCGCGCATTGCATCCTCTGCCACACTCTTCCCTCCGCGGCCAATGCGCCGGACGTAAAATTTGCCGGCAATATCGGCCCGCCGCTGGCAGGCGTGGGCGGGCGGCTGAACGCCGCGCAACTGCGGCGGCGCGTGGCCGACATCACCGTGCTCAACCCGGAGGCGACCATGCCGGCGTTTCACCGTTTGGACAATCTGCAAAAGGTGGCGCCGGAATATCGGGCCAAGCCGGTGCTGAGCGCACAGGATGTGGAAGACGTGATTGCTTATCTGGCGACACTGAAATGAGTTTGCGGACATGAATGCACGCCGGCATTTTCTACGCATGGCTTCGCTGCCGGCCGCCCTGCCCGGCGTGGCGGCGCTGCAAGCAGGTGCACAAACGTTAATAGCCGAGCCCGACATCACACCCCTGATCGAAAAGCTGACCGGCGGCAAAACCGTTACCGAGGGCCGCGTCAAAATTACCCTGCCGGTGTTCGCTGAAAACGGCCAGTCGGTGCCGCTCACCATCGCCGCCGCCCCGGGTGAGGCCCAGGTGAAAAGCCTGCATGTGTTCGCGCCGCGCAATCCGCGCCCCAATATCGCCAACTTCTTTTTCGGGCCGCGCGCGGGCAAGGCCTCCGTGAACACCCGCATCCGTCTCGCGGGCTCGCAAACCCTGCGTGTGATCGCGGTGTTTGCCGACGGCAGCTTCGGCTCCGCCCGCGCCGCCGTGGAAGTGACGGCCTCGGCCTGTCTGGACCAGTCTGGAACCTGAGATGGCCACTTACCGTCTCTCGGTTCCCGAGCGCGTCAAACGCGGTGAGGTGTTTGCGATTCGCATCATCATCCAGCACCCTATGGAAACCGGCTTCCGGTTGGACGCTGCCGGTGCGGCCATTCCCCGCAACCTCATCAACCAGATCGTCTGCCGCTACGCGGGTGAGGAAGTGCTGCGCATCGAGCTTTCCTCGGGCATCACCGCCAACCCCTACTTCGAGTTTTACGCGCGCGCCGACAAGAGCGGCGAGATCGTGATCGACTGGCAGGACGATGCTGGAGTGCGCGCCTCTGCCAAAGCGAACGTCATGGTGAGTGATTGAAAGCAGCCGCCTGCATTTTGTTGTTGGGCCTGAGTGCTGTGGTGCTCGCCGAGCCGCCGCAGCGCGTACTCACCGAAATAAAATCCGGCCGCGAATTTCAAAGTGCCGAGGTCCAGGCCCTGCAAGCCGATGATTTCGCCAACCCCGGCATGCTGTGGGTGGAGCGCGGTGCGGCGCTTTGGAACACAGCCGACGGCAAGGCCGGCAAGAGTTGCGCGAGCTGCCACGGCGAGGCGGCCAAGACCATGCGCGGCGTGGCGGCGCGCTACCCGGCTTATGACAGCGGCAGTAAACGCGTTCTCGATCTGGATGCGCGCATTCTGCAATGCCGCACCACACAACAACAGGCCCTGCCCTGGAAGCATGAATCGGAAGAACTGCTTTCACTCAGCACCTATGTTGCCCATCAATCGCGCGGCCTGCCGTTGAAAGTCGCAATAGACGGCGCTGCGGCCTCAACCTTTGCGGCCGGACAAAAGCTTTACACCACACGCATCGGCCAACTGAACCTCGCCTGCACCCACTGCCACGATCGCCAATGGGGCCGCACCCTTCTGGCCGAAACGGTCAGTCAGGGGCAACCTAATGGCTACCCGGCGTATCGCCTGGATTGGCAGAAGCTCGGCAGCCTGCAAAGACGCATACGCGCCTGTTTTTTTGGTGTGCGGGCTGAGTTGCCGGAGTTTGGGTCGGACGATATTGTGGCGCTGGAGCTTTATCTTGCCTGGCGGGGCGAGGGGTTGGCGGTGGAGACGCCGGCGGTAAGGCGCTAATACCCTAAGGTCCGAATCCCGCCTCAATCAAACGCACCGCTTCGCCCACACCATCTTCCCCTGCCATTGCACGCGCAAGCTGCGCCGCACGGGCGCGCATGACCTCACCACGCGCCGCGGCGATGGCCCGCGCGAGCGTTTCGGCGGTCAAGTCCTTCATTTTCAACATCGGCGGCGACACCCCCGCATCATGGCATTGTTCGCCCCAGAAAAACTGGTCGGCGGCGTGGGCCAGCACGATGCCGGGCACGCCCGCGCGCGCCACAGTGTGAGTGGTGCCCGCGCCGCCGTGGTGAATCACCATGGAACATCGCGGGAACACACGGCGGTGACTCACGTAGGAGGTGAAATGCATATGCGGTGCGCTCGGCAAACCGTCGATCCGATGCAGGGGCAGTTGCACGATAGCGCGGCTTTGGCTGCGGCGCAAGGCTTGGTCGAATAGCGCAAGGTTTTGCGCAAAATAGCCGGATTCCGCCGGGGTAAGACTGCCGAAAGTAATAAAGGTGGGCGCCTCGCCGGCGGCCATAAACGCTTCCAGCTCCGCGTCCATGCGATCCGCCGTCGGCCCTTCCGGCAAATCCAGAAAACCGGTGAGGTGCGTGGACGACGGCCAGTCTGCCGGGCGGGGAAACAGCTGCGGACTGCTCGCCACGATATTCATTCTTTGGCTGGCAAACACGTCGGTAAAGACATTGCTTTTTGCGGCGAGCCCCAGCCTCACGCGCAGGGCATTCACCTCCTTCATAAAGATGTGGTTGCAGGCCTTGCCCGCCAGCCACCAAAAGAAGCGGTTACTCCATTCACCCCATTGCGGCGTGCCGCTGGGTGCGTTGTAACGTGAAGGCGACATCAGGGGTGCCAGGGCAACGGTGACGTATGGAATATTGTGACGCTCGGCCTCGGCTTGCAGGGGGTAGAAAATAAAGTGGCCGATGGCGAGGTCGCTTTCCTCGCAAAGCACGTGGGAGCCCTGTAGCATTTCTTCCAGCACCGGCAGGAAAAATTCTTCCAGAAAAATCCGCCCCTGGCGCAGGGGATTGGCCTCCAGGCTGCGCCTGCCGAGTTCGTGCAGGCGCGCCACGTCGGCAATCACCGGGGTGGCAACCTGGCTGAGCTGGAAGCCGTACTCCTTCGCATAGCCTTGATAGTCGCGCGCGTCGATATCGGTGACGACGAGATGCACCCGATGGCCGGCTCGCTGCAGGCCGGCGGCGAGCGCAATGAAGGGCCTCACATCGCCGTTACTGCCCCAAGTTTGAATGCCGATGCGCATCCGCCCGATTCTACCGGCGGTAGTACGCGTCAAACAATCTTGATACCCAGATTCGGCAGCCCGTCGATATGGCAGTCGATGACATCGCCGCGCACAACCGGCCCGACATTCTCAGGCGTACCCGAGTAAATGATGTCACCGGGCATCAACTCGAACGCTTCAGACAATTTGGCAATTTGTTCGGCCACGCTCCAGATCATTTGGTTCAGGTTGGCGTTTTGCTTGAGGGTTCCGTTTACTTTTAGCCAGATGGCGCCGTCCTTGAAGTGCTTCACGGCGGACACCGGGTGGATATGGCCCAGCACGGCGGAGTGATCGAAGCTCTTGCCGATTTCCCAGGGCTTTTTTTCGTCGCCCATGGCGCGCTGCAAATCGCGGCGCGTCATGTCAAGGCCGATGGTGTACCCGTAGACGTAGGCCAGTGCCTGGTCGACCGGGATATTACGGCCGCCCTTGTGCAGGGCCGCCACCAGTTCGCATTCGTAGTGATAGTTTTTGGTGAGCGTGGGATAGGGGTGGTCGGCCAAGGTGCCGGCGGCCACGTGCTGGATGGCGTCGCTGGGTTTCTGGAAAAAGAACGGTGGCTCGCGGTTGGGGTCCGAGCCCATTTCGCGCGCATGCGCGGCATAGTTGCGGCCTATGCAATAAATGCGCCGCACCGGGAAGACCTCGTTGGAGCCAACGATGGGGATGGTAGACCGCGCGACCGTAAACGGCGTGGCCGCTGCACTGCTGCCGGCCTGGCCTTGGGTAGCGCATCCGGCCACTGCACCCAGGCCTGCGGCAAGACCTGTCTTAAGAATCTCTCTGCGTTGATTCATATGCCACCTCCTCACCGTGGTTTGCGTGAAATCTTGGTGGGGAGCATGCCGAAAAGCAATGCCCGGCGTCATCTTTCGCCGCGCTGCGGCGGCTGGGGCTGACTAGCGTTTTTTCTTGGCGGCGCTACGCGGCTTCCTGGCCGCTGATCCGGCATCCGCCTTGGGCGTACCCGGCATCTGGTTCCAGGCCCATTTGGCGGGGTCGAAAGCCTCGGCGAATTTTGCGTGTACGTCCGCGCCGACCTGGTCGCCGGCCTTGGTGCTGGTCTTGCTCTGCCATTCCTTGAGCCAGGCCAGTTGCACCTTCATGGTTTCGATGGAGAGTTCCACCACGCCCGACTGCGCCTTCAACCACAGGAGCACGGTTTCCATCTCGGCGATTTTCTTTTCCAGTTCCTTGGGGTCCAGGATCGGAAAATTGGGCATGGCCTGCGAGTTGCCTTGCGCGAACGGCTGCAGGAAGCCCTGCAGCATTTCAAAATAGTTCGGCGCCTTATCGGTGGACATGAGCGGCGGGCATGGCTTAAGGTCTAAGGATAGGTCTAGCGATGTTGCGAGGCGATGAAATCACGGATTTGCGGATATACCGTTTCGCGGTATTTGCGTCCGCTGAAAATGCCGTAGTGGCCCACGCCCGGCGCCGTGTAATGATGCTTGCGCGAAGCCGGCAAGCCGGTGCAAAGATCGTGCGCCGCCTCGGTCTGGCCGCTGCCGGAAATATCGTCCAGTTCGCCTTCGATGGTGAACAAGGCAGTCTTGCGGATGTCCGCCGGATTGACCTTCTCGCCCGCCACGACCATGGTGCCCCGGGCCAGGCTTTGCTCGTGAAACACGCGCACGATGGTGTCCAGATAGTATTCGGCCGGCAGATCCATGACGGCGTTGTATTCGTCGTAAAAACGGCGGTGCGCCTCGGCAGATTCGCCGTCACCTTCGACCAGGTGCTTGTAATAGTCCTGGTGCGATTCCATATGCCGTTCAGGGTTCATGGCGATGAAACCGGTCAGCTGCAGGAAGCCGGGGTACACGCGGCGCATGGCGCCCTCGTATTTCACCGGCACGCGCTGGATCACGTTTTGCTCGAACCACCACAGCGGGCGGCGGGTGGCGAAATCATTGACGGCCGTGGGATTGCGGCGCGAGTCGATGGGGCCGCCCATCATGGTCATGCTGGCGGGCATGGCTTCGCCGCGCGAGGCCATCAGCGAAATACCGGCCAGCACCGGCACGGTGGGCTGGCACACCGAAACCACGTGCACATTTCCGGAACGCGCCTGCATGAAGCGGATGAACTCCTGTACGTAGGCCACGTAATCGTCAAAATGAAACGGGCCCTCGCTGATGCTGACGTCGCGAGCGTCCTTCCAATCGGTAATCACCACATCGTGGTCGGGCAGCATGGTGCGCACGGTATCGCGCAACAGGGTGGAAAAGTGTCCCGACAGGGGAGCGAAGATCAGCGCCACAGGTTGCGAGGCGGTCTTTTTGGCATTGCCCGATTTCTGGAAATGCAAAAGCTGGCAAAAAGGCTTGTCCAGCAAAACGTGCTCGGTGACATCGACCTGGCGGCCGGCGACTTCGACGTGATTGATACCGAAAGCGGGACGGTCATAACGCTTGGTGAGCCGCAGCATCAACTCCAGGCCGGCTGCCATTTTGTTGGCGCTGGGCGCGTAGGAGAACAAGGACATGGGGCTGCTGTAGGCATCCACACTGGCCTGAGCCCACCAACGCCAGGGTTCCAGAATGGCCCGTTGCAATTCATGCGCTTGATAAAGCATTGAAAACCTTCCTATTCTCTAACCGAGTCGGATTACCGCTTTATTGCATTTCTAGGGTCATTTTACTGCAGCGCAGCATGCTTCGGTGGCTTCCGGCCGGTATAGATCGTCAAAATTCGTGGCCGCGCGGCCCTTCCTGAGCCGTGCTACGCTCTCGGCTGCGCAACCCGTCCCGCCCCAGGAAACCACATAAATGACTGAAAAGACAGACTTTTATCCGGCCATCGAGGCCTTTGAGAACGGCATCCTGGAACTGGACGGCGTGCATCGCATGTATTACGAGCAGTCCGGCAACCCACGGGGCGTGCCGGTGGTGTTCCTGCACGGCGGGCCGGGATCGGGCGCGTCCCCCACCCACCGGCAGTTTTTCGATCCGGCTCATTACCGCATTGTCATATTCGATCAGCGCGGCGCCGGCCGCTCCACACCGCACGGGGAACTCAGCAATAACACCACCCCGCACCTGATCGCCGATATGGAAACCCTGCGCACGCACCTCGGCATAGAACGCTGGATCGTGTTCGGCGGCTCCTGGGGTTCCACGCTGGCGCTGGCCTACGCAGAGCACCATCCCGAGCGCACCATGGCCCTGGTGCTGCGCGGCATTTTCCTTTGCCGGCCATCTGAAATCGACTGGTTCATGTATGGCCTGAAACAGGTGTTCCCCGAGGCTTGGCGCAAATTCGCGGAGCCCTTTCCGGGCACGCAACCGGGGGATTTGTTAAACGCCTATCACGCCCGCCTCACCGACCCGGACCCGGCGGTGCATGTGTCGGCCGCGCGCACCTGGAGCACTTACGAGGGCTCCTGCTCCACGCTTCTGCCCAGCCCGGGGACGGTAGCCAATTTCGGCAGTGACCGCGTGGCAATCGGCCTCGCGCGCATCGAGGCGCACTATTTCGTCAACCGTATTTTCCTGCCGGATAATTTCCTGCTGGACAACGTGGGACGCATACGTCACATCCCCACCACCATCGTGCAGGGCCGCTACGATATGGTCTGCCCCATCGTCTCAGCCGACGAATTGTCGCGCGCCTTTCCCGAGGCCGAATACCAGATCGTGGACGACGCCGGACACTCCGCCTTTGAGCCGGGGACGCGCGCGCACCTGGTGGCGGCGATGGAAAAACTGAAAAAGCGGTTTCCGGTCTGAAGTCGCCGCAAAGCTGCGGCGACTATTCCGGCAATTATTCTTTGCCGGCCGCGCCGCGCTTATAGACGATCTTCTTGGTGTTGCCGTCGCAGGTGCCGACCACGCGCAGATCGGTCGCTTCGGCAGCGGGGATCACCGTCAGCGTGTAACCCTTGACGCCTTTGCTCTCAAGCTTTTGTTCGATCTTGGCGGTCAATTCTTCGCAGGACACTTTCGCCATCGCGGGAGCGGCGAACAGCGCCAGCAAGGCCAATATAAAAACACGCTTCATCTCACTCCCCCAGTATTCGCACGGATTTATCGCCAGCGATTGTAGCGGATAGTCATCGGCTACGTCACGATCCGGGCTGTTACGAATTGCGTACAACGCAGGGTTGTCGCTCAATCCCGACAGTTTGAAAAGGGGCTTCGTTTATTCCGTGGCCGGCAGGAAAATCTTCCCGCCGCGTCAGACGTAAATCCCAGCGTAAGACTAGCCGCCGGAATCCGATGCGGTATGCGGCGGCACAAGATAGGGGAGACCCTGAGCGCGCAACAGCACCTGGGTCAGCGAGACCAGCATGCCGGCCGTCGCGCCCCAGATGTAACGCTTGCCGTAGGGCACCGACATGTAACGGCGCATGCGCCCCTTGTACATGGCCTGCTCGTAGCGGTGGTTGGCGGCGTCGGTCAGAAAGCCGAAGGGGACTTCAAAACACTCATCCACTTCGGTGGGATCGGGGGCGTAGGCTACCGGCGGCTCGATCCAGCCGACCACCGGGGTAATGAGATAACCGGTGCCGGTGGTGTAGGTGGGGATGGCGCCCAATACTTCGATGCGGGCAGCGGACAGGCCGGTTTCTTCCTCGGTTTCACGCAGCGCCGTGTGGGCGTGATCGGGGTCCGTTTGCTCGACACGCCCGCCGGGAAAACTGATCTGTCCGGCGTGATCGGTGAGGTGCGCGGTGCGCTGGGTGAAAAGCACCGTGGGTTCCTGGCCGTGGTTAATCACCAGGATCAGCACGGCGGCAGGTTTCAACACCTTGCCCGGCGGTGGGGTGCGCAGATCGCCGTCGTCGGCAAAACCGGCATCGCCCAAACCTTGCGCGTCGCCTGCCGCACGCAGCCAGCCGCGCAGCTGCTCCTTGACTACAGGCTCCCTGGCGATGGCGCGATGACTATAATCGTTCATCGACGAATTATAGTCGCCCACCAACACCCGAGGCATCCCATGATCGTGTACGGTTATTTCCGCTCCTCCGCCGCCTATCGCCTGCGCATCGCTCTCAATCTGAAGGGCCTGAAGCCCGAGCAGCGTTACGTGCATTTGCTCAAGGGGCAGCAGCGCGACCCCGCTTACCGCGAGATCAATCCCCAGGGTTTCGTGCCCTATTTCATCGAGGATGACTTCCAGCTGGCGCAGTCCATGGCCATCATCGAGTATCTGGACGAGACCCATCCCGAGCCGCCGCTGCTGCCCAAAACGCCGCGCGATCGCGCGTTGGCGCGGCAGATCGCACAAATGATCGCCTGCGATATCCACCCCCTCAACAATACCCGCGTCCTGAAAATGTTGAGCGAGGAAATCAAGGTCAGCGACGAGCAAAAGACCCGCTGGTACTGCGGCTGGATACACGAGGGTTTTACCGCCATTGAAAAGCTGCTGAAACAACGCGGCGACCCGTTTTGCGTGGGCGACACCCCCACCCTCGCCGATATCTGCCTGATCCCGCAGGTGGCCAACGCCGCCCGCTTCAAATGCTCCATGGACCCTTTCCCCTGCATCGCAGCCGTCAACCAGCGGGCACTGGACCTGCCCGCTTTTGCCGATGCACACCCGCTCAAACAGCCTGACGCCGAGTAGTTGCGGCGGCAGGCGGTTCACCTCCGGCAGCCCGACGCTGAATAGCGTCCGGGGCAATCCACTGTCCGGCAGCCGGACGCCGAGTAGCGCCCCTACGGGCGCCCTCCGGGCCACCCTTGGCCGGGCAATCCAGGGCTGAAACCGGGAACCTTTTTACCCCCCAGGGGTAATACAGGCAGACCAGCCCATTACGACCGTACCGCGACCTTGACCGATCCCGCCCAAGACCTGGAACTCCTGCGCAAAATGCGCGCGGGCGACGCCGCCGCCTTCACCGAGATATATCGGCGTCACCAGGGGCCTTTGTACCGCTTTGCCCTGGCGCGGGGCGGCTCGGTCGATACGGCAGCCGATATCGTCCAGGAGATTTTTTTGGCCCTGCTCAGCGACAAAATCAATTTCGATCCCACGCGCGGGCCGCTGCTCAATTTCCTGTTCGGCGTGGCGCGCAACCTGCTGTTGAAGCGCGACGAACGCGAGCACCGCTATGTACCCCTGCCGGAAGACGGTGACGAGGATAGCCTCGCCCCTATGGTGCCAGCCGACCCCAGCGCCGAACCCGCTGCACAGCTGTTCTCGCGCCGCGACGCCGATACCGTGAACGCCGCCCTGCGCAAAATCGCGCCGCATTACCGCGACGTACTGATCCTGTACGAAATGCACGACCTTTCTTACGTCGATATCGCCCACATTTGCGGCATCGACATCGGCACCGTGCGCTCGCGCCTGTCGCGCGCCCGCGCGCGGCTGGCTGATCTGCTGCAAGACTTTCGCCCCCCCTCCCAGGCCCGAACCCTAGAGGCAAGACTATGAGCTCCATCAACCAAAGCGATTATCAGGACACCCATCTGGACCGGCAACTGGATGTTTTGCGCGAAGCCCTGCAGGCGCACAACACGCCGGCCGCCGTCGAAAAACAATTGCAGCAGGCCTTCGCCCGCCGGCACGGTCACGCCGCACCGGGGCGCCGCTGGCTGGGCCGCGCCGGGCAGTGGTTTGCTCCGGCCGTGGGGCTGGCCGCCGCAACCGGCATGGCCGCCTGGGTTTCGCTTTCGCCCATGTCCAACGCCGGCATGGTGGTCGAGAACCCGGCCGTGGTGGTCCGCGACGACGGCGCCCCTTTCATTGCCCTGCAACCGATGGAGCGCATCACCGCCGAGCCGGAACCGCGCCTGATCGAAACCGCCGTCCCGCGCAGCATGCTGGCCTCGCTGGGCCTGCCGGTGAATCCCGAAGTCGCCGGCGAAGCGATGCACGCGCAAATGCTGGTGTCGGCCGACGGACAGCCGCTGGCCATGCGCCTCACCCAATGAACCATGGTTTTTTGTAACCGGACCTCTCTGGACCTTTTTACCGCACTGCACAGGAGTAATAAATATATGAAACCCAACCTGAAACCGATTACCGCACTGTTGATCGCAACCGGGGCTGCCGGCTACAGCCTGACCGCCGCCGCCGATCCGACCTTGGTGCGCCCCGCCGAGCGCGCGGAGACCTCTTACGCTTACGTCTACAGCACTGCCGACGCAGCCGGCGGCGAAGCCCGCATGGCGGCCGATGGCGAGACCAAGCAGGAACACCGCGTCGAAATCATGACCAATAGCAACGGCAGCTTCGTCGACCTAGCGCCCCTGGAAAGCCTGGGCAGCCTGGCTGAGTTGGGCACAGTCTTTTCCAGCGTCTCTTTCGACCCCAGCGGGCGCGGCGTCATGATGCGCTCGGGCAAGAACGTGAAGAATGCGCCGTACAGCGCCGAGGTGATTTCCGAAAGCGTGCAGACCCTGGCCGACGGCAACCAGATCAGCAAGCGCAACAGCTCCTTTGCCTATCGCGACAGCGCCGGCAGCACCCGCCAGGAAGTGCGTGACAGCAAAGGCGAGGTGAAGAACGTGCATATCCACGACGTCGCCAGCGGCAATAACTACTCCCTGTCACCGGGCAAGAAAACGGCGGTTAAATTTCCGGCACCGCCCGCCATCAAACTCGACGGCGCGGCCATTCGCGAGAAGGCGCGCGCGATGGCCAAGGACGGCAAGCACACCATCATCGAAAGCGGCGGCCCCGGACAGACCGTCATCATCAAGCGCAGCGAAGGACCGAACGGGGAAAAGGTCGAGATGCGCGAAGAGGTGAAGGTCAACGTCATCAAGACCGGCAGCAGCACCACCATCAACGGCGTCAACGTCGACGAAATCGTCAACAAGGCGCTGAACGAGGCGGCGGTGTCCGGCCCCATGGGCCTGTCCTTCCGCGATCACAAATGGTCCAGCAAGGCCACCACCACCTCGCTGGGTACCAAGGATATGGAAGGTGTGAAGGTCGAAGGCAAATCGGTTGCCTATACGATTCCGGCCGGAGAAATGGGCAACAAGAATCCGATTACTGTGACGACAGAGAGCTGGTATTCGCCCGATTTGCAGGTGACGGTCTATACCAAGCACAGCGACCCGCGTTCTGGCGACTCGATTTACCGCTTGGCCAATATCAAGCGCAGTGAACCCGCGCCGGCCCTGTTTACCGTTCCTGCCGATTACACGGTCAAGGACATCGATGTGCATACCAGCATCGTCAAGGATCGCCGCGAAGCCGGTAAAGAGGCAGGCAAAGAATCCGGCAAGGACAGCGGCAAATAAACCCTTTGGAGTGTGTCTTTGGGCGCGCCTTTTCCAGAAAGGCGCGCCATTTTTATGGGCGGCCCGTACGCACGGTACCGCCTCGTGCCGCTATCTGCCGTTCAGCTTTAATCCACCGTTGCCGAAGGATTGGCTGGCGGACTGGTAATAGGCTATCGCGGCATCCACGTGACGCCGCACCTTCGCCTCATCCTCAATCACTTCGCCGGTACTGGCTTTGACCACGCGCACCGTGGCCTTGGGCCGCAACTCCACCAGCACGTCGTCGGCCATATAGGCCACCGTCTGGTAATTGGCCATCAGCGCGCGCGGATGCGGGTTGCTGAGTATGTCCTGGCCGAAAAAGCGCGAGGTGTAGCTCATATTGAGCAGCGCCAGTATGGTTGGGGCCACGTCGATCTGTGAGGCCACGCTATCGACACGGCGCGCGGCAATGTGCTTGGGCGCGTAAATGAACAGCGGGATGTGAAAGCGCTCGATCGGAATGTCGGTGGTGCCGCGCGACGACGAGCAGTGATCGGCGACGATGACAAAAACGGTGTCGTCGAACCAGGGTTTTTTACGGGCGCGGGCCATGAAATCGCCCAGCGCCCAATCGGTGTATTTGACGGCGCCGTCGCGGCCCAGGCCCGAGGGGATATCGATACGGTCGGCAGGATAGGTATAGGGGCGGTGATTGGAGGTGGTCATCACCTGCGCAAAAAACGGCTTGCCCTTCTGGTGGCGCTTGTCGAGTTCGCGCAGCGTCAGCGTAAACAGGTCCTCGTCGGCCACACCCCAGATGGTTTCGTGGTGAATTTCACTGGCAGCCAGGGCGACGCGGTCAACAACGGTGTAGCCGTTGTTGCCGTAAAAGTAATTCATATTGTCGAAGTAGCCGTAGCCGCCGTAGAGAAACATGGGCTCGTAGCCCTTGCCGGCCAGCACATTACCGACGGTGAACAGGTTCTCGTTATGCGGTCGCTTGACCACCGAGTAGCCGGGGGTGGGCGGTAGCCCCACCGACAGCGCCTCCAGCCCGCGCACGGTGCGCGTGCCGGTGGCGTACAGATGCGTAAAGAACAGGCTTTCCCCGGCCAGCTTATCCAGAAACGGAGTAATGCCCTTGCTGTTGCCGAAAGCCGCCATGAAATCGGCGGACAGGCTTTCCACCGAGATCAGCACCACATTTAAACGTTTCTCGGCGCCGCTGGCGGTCACATGGCGCTCGAAGGGCGCCAACGGGTTGCCGGAAAACTCCACCTCCCTGCCCGCCGCGATTTCTTTGCGCAAGACGGCGGCGGCCTGGTCCTGCGGCAGGGTTTTGTAAAACTGCTCGTAGTCGATTTCGTTGGTGCGGAAGGCGCGGAAGAATTCGTACTGGCCGTTGGCCGCCAACTGCACCGCTTGGGCTTGCGAAGTGAATTCCTTGATGCCGGCGTCGACGAACAAAAACGATGCGATTGCCAACAAGGGATACGCCACAAAAAACACGCTACGACGGCGCAGGGGAACGAAAGCCGGCAGCAGCGCGCGCCGCAGGGGCTTATTGAGCAGCCATAGCAGCAGGGCCAGAATCACTATCAGCGCCGCGAACACCGGTTTCAGGTTGTACGACTGGCCGATATTGCCGATGACTTCGCGCGTGTAGATCAGATAATCGACGGCGATGAAGTTAAAGCGCGTCGAAAATTCATTCCAGAAAAATAGCTCCGAAGCGGCTACGAACACCCAGATGGCGAGGCACACCACCACCAGCACGGTACCGACGACATAAACGATCTTGCGCCAGCGCCCCGAGTCGGGCGCCAGCCAGGCGAACAGGGCAAACGGCAGCATCCAGTACGCGGCCACGGCCAGGTCGTACCAGGTGCCGATCAGCAAGATAGGCAGCAGATAACGCGGCGCCAGCATCACCGCATCCTGATTGAAGGCCAGCAGGGCCAGGCGCGTCAGCAAGCTGATGACCACAAAGGTCAGCAGCATGATGCCGGGCACGGCATAGCGGCCCGGGAACCAGCGGGCGGCAAGTCTCTTCACAGCCGCTTTCACTCGGAGCCGTCTCCCGACATGCCGGCAGCCTGCTCGCGCCGTACTTTTTGTTTATCGACGCCCCAGATCTGGCGGAAGGTGGCGAGCTTTTCCTGCCAGGTCAGGCCCTCGCTGGCCAGCGCCTCCATGAAGTTGGCGAGGCGCTTGGAAATCGCCACCGTATAGACCCCGAGGGCCACCGTCGGCACGAACACGATCAGGAAAATCACGAACTTATCCCAGGCCGGCAGCTCCGCGTGGGCGTAGAGATTCATGCCGAGGAAGCCCGTGACCACGGTGCCTATCATGCCGCAGGACGACACCACGGTCAGGCGCATGGCGTTGTCGGTCTGCTTGCGGGTGCGGTCGGCGTCCAGGTATTCGTTGATGTCGCGCGCCTCCTCGCGCACTTCGGCGTAAAGCGCGTCCGAGCCCAGTTGGTGGCTCCAGCGCACAAAAAATTCGCCGGCCTGCACCTGGTTGGAAATTTCGTGAAACCAGTAGCGGTGGTTGAAGCGCAGGAACACTTCCAGGGTCTCGCGCACGTGCTTCTTGAAGGTGCGTACCGACTCGTAGTCGCGCACGTCCAGCCGCTCGACGGCTCGCGAAAAGCGGTTGGACAGGGACAGCAGCGCCGCCTTGTGGAAGTGCGCCATCAGGCCGATCTGGAAAAACTGGTGGCGGTACTGGGAGAGCAGCATGCGGCCCACCGAGTCCTCGCGCGTCACCACGGCAAAAGCCAGGCCGCAAAACATATAGCGGGTGTTCATGCCGCGGTCCACCGTTGCCGTGTCCCAGTAGCGGTCGTAGCAATAATCCTTTTCGAAATCGCAAAGGAAGTTCTCGGCATACGGCAGGGTGTCCGATTCGCCCCATTTGGCGGCGTAGGCGATGCGCGTCATATCACCGCGCGTCAGTTCGCGCGGGTCGTCGAACGACAGATAGGACATGATCGGAATACGCTTGTTCTCGATCTGGTAATACTTGAGCTCGCCGCCGGGCAGATAGGCCGGCACCAGCGGCGACATGAAAAATTCCCAGTGCAGGGAAAGCGGCGTCTGGCGCTGGTTGCGTACCAGGTCCACGTATTTCTCGCGGTCGCCGTAGTCGGACTGTGACAGCAGCGTGCCGTCGGCCGCCAGAAACTCCACGCTATATGGGCAGTGTGCCGCCGCGTCCGGCGCGGTCCAACCCGGCGGATAGGGACGGCCGAAGCGGTCCATCAACTCCACCGCATCGGCCAGCGGCAAATCGGTGGCGGCAATTTCCAGCACCGCCAGGGCGACGTCGATATCGTAAAAGAAATACAGCCGCGCCCGCTCCACCTGCAGGGTGAGGGCGCGTTCGCCGTCAAGGTGCACGCGCACCTGTTCGATATCGTCGCGGCGAAAGGCGTGCAGGGAAGCGTGCGCGCCCTGCCCTTCGTCACCCACCCCGTACAAAAAGCGCTGCACATAGGGCAGGAAATAAACGAATTCCGTGTAGCCGGCGATGCAGGCCGCGTCTTCCATGAGCAACGGGTCTTCCACGTGCTGCCAGGCGCCGGGGCGGTGCTTGAGCACGTCCCAGTGATAGACCAGCTCCGCATCGGGTGTGCGCGGCAGGGGCCGCAATGTGACCGGCCACAGCAGGGTGTGGCGGAACTGACGGACGATTTTGTCAGCCTCACTCATTTGGGCTGGAACGCCGGATCGCCAAACTGCCACAGCAGGAAGGAATAAATATCAGCCAGCTCCGCGTTGCGCTGGGTGCGCGAGGAACCGATGCCGTGGCCCGCGTCGTAATCCAGGCGCAACAGCACCGGGTTGGCGAAAGGCGCTTTCGCAACAGCGGCCTGCAGGCGCGCCGCCATCTTGAGGGAATTCCACACTTCCACACGCGGGTCGTTGACGCCGTGCATCAGCAATACCGCCGGATAGTTTTCACCGTCGCGCACGTGGTGCAGGGCGCTCATTTCGTACAGGCCTTTAAAGCCATCCTCAGTACGAGCACTGCCGAACTCAGGCACATTGGGCGGACCGTTGGGCGTGCCTTCCATGCGTAGCGGGTCCAGTAAACCGACCTGCGCGATCACGGCGGCAAACAGATCGGGGCGTTCGGTCATGGCGCGGCCCACGGTGATGCCGCCGGCACTGCCGCCCTGTATGGCGAGCTTTTCCTTGCGGGTGAATTTGCGTTGCAGCAGGTATTCGCCGCAGTCGATCAGGTCGCGCCAGGTGTTGGGCTTTTGCAACTTCTGCCCGGCCTTATGCCAATCCTCGCCGAACTCGCCGCCGCCGCGCACATGGCAGACGCCGAGGATGCCGCCACGCTCCAGCCAGGCCAGAGCAGCCGGATTGAACACGGCCGCCTGGCTGATGCCATAAGCGCCGTAGGCGCGCAGCAAGGTGGGGTTATCGGCGTTGAGCACCGTGCTCTTTTTGTAGTACAGCGAGAGCGGCACCTTGGCGCCATCGCGCGCGGTGACGGTGAGATAGACCTCGTCGATAGCGGAAAAATCGGCGGCCGATTTTTCCTGCAGGCCGGTGTCTTTCAGATTGCCGCTGCGCGCTTCCACGCTGGTATAGCGCGGCGACTCGGTCCAGCCTTGCAGACGCAGCAGCGCGCCGTCGCGCAGCGGGCTGGTAATCATTTCGCCGATGGCGAGGTCGAACGGCAGGCGCACGAACTCCATGCGGTCGCGGGCGAGCAGGCCGCCGAACAACAGGCGCTGCAGACGATCCACACCGCCGAACAGCTCGCGCACGTAGATTGCGTCTTTGGCAATGGAAAGCTCGCGCAGCACGGTATCGCCCTGCGGGATCGCCACTGTCGCCTTGGCGAGGTTGGGCTTATCCAGGGGTGTGCGCAATACCTGGAAGCGCGGCGCCTGGTGGTGCGAGAGCAGGTAGAGATTTTTTTCATCGGCGACGAAGGCGGTGACATCGTCGCCGGTGTCGGCCACCTTGGTCCAGGCGGGCGGCAGATTGGCTGCCACCGGTGCGCTGTACAGGCTGATTTCGTTCAGGTCACCGTGGCGTATGCTGCCCAGCCAGAACTTGCCGTTGCCGGCCAGTTGCACCTCGGGGATATCAATATCGAGAAAGGAAATATCGCGGCTACCGGGGCCGAACAGGACTTCATCCTGCTCGGTGGGGCGGCCCATGACATGGCGCAACACGCGGCTGCCCAGGTAGCGGTTTTTACCGCCCTCAGCCTTTTCTTCCGGCAGCCGGTTGTAAAAAAACGCCCTGCCGTCGGGGGACCAGTGCGTGGCCTCGGCGAAACCGATGCGGTCGATGATGAGCGCGGCTTCGCCGGGATTGACGGCGTTGACGACATACAGGGAAGTCGTTTCCGATCCACCGGCGGCAACGGCAATCGCCACGTTGTGTCCGCTGGGAGAGGCCAGGAAGCGATTGACGGTGTAGCGTTTGCCGGGTGCGGAAATGGCGGCGGGGTCGAACACCAGACGCTCGGCGCCGGTATAACCAGTGCGGGTATAGACCTTGCGTGTGCTATCGCCGGCCGCCTGCTTGAAATAAAACAGGGTGGGTTCGGCGCCCGCGCCGGTCAGTTGCACGCCGCTGACTTCGTTGCCGGCGGCGGCCAATTGGTCGATGCGCGCCGCCATGGCGCGCCGGCCGGGAATGGCGTCCAGCGTCTGGCGGGTGAAGTCGGCCTGTCCGCGCATGAAGGCAGCCACCTCAGGTTGACGGGTATCTTCCAGATAGCGATAGGGGTCGGTGACACTGCGGCCGAAAAAGGTTTCGGTGACGGGCCGCACGGCAGCGGCCGGTGGGCCTGGTCTGGCTGGCGGTTCCGGCGCGGCGACCGGGGCCGGCGGCGGGGGCTTGGGCGCTTCGGGCGCAGGAGCCGCGCAGGCTGCCAGCAGCAAGGCCGGCAGCCACCATAGCCGCGCCGGTGTGCGATTTGTGGTGCGGTGCGTGGTGCTATGTGTAGTGCTATGCGTGGTGCCGTGCGTGGTGCGATGAGCGCAATGATTCATTCGCATATCGACCTCAACCGTATTGGGATGAACGCAAGCTACCATGGAACAATTGCCCGCGCCAAAGCAAGCAGCTTACCAATAGTTTTCGACAATAATGTGACCCGGCGTCAGCCGCCGGTTCATGCGAAAACCGCGTTCTTTCAAGAGGGCGCGCATCGCCTCGACCATGTCGGGATTACCGCACAGCATGAAGCGCGAACGCTCGTCGTCGAAGGGGATTCCGGCCGCGCGCTCCAGTTCGCCCGACTGCGCAAGTTGCGTGACGCGCCCGTGCAGATGGCCTTCCAGCGGGTCGCGCGTCAGGGTGCTCACCAGGGTCAGCTTGGCCTCGCCTGCGGCCGGCGTGCGCGCCGCCCAGGCGCGCAATTCGTCCAGGTAGGCGAAATCGCGGTGATCGCGCACCGACAGCACCACCACGATGTTTTCAAATGCCCGCCACACCTGCGCGTCGCGCAGCATCGAGAGGTAGGGAGCGAGGCCGGTGCCGGTGGCGATGAGCCATAAATCACGGCCCTGGCGAAAGCGGTCCAGGGTCAGGAAACCCTGCGCTTGCGCTTCCACGCGCATGGTTTCCCCGGTCTTGAGGGCGGCCACCCGCTGCGAAAAGCGGCCATTGGGCAGCACCACCAGGAAAAACTCCAGGAAATCCTGCCCCGGTGCCGAAACGATGGAATAGGCGCGCCACAGATCCTCGCTATCGGGCGCAGTTGGCAGACCCGCCAGACCGATGCGGGCAAACTGCCCCGGCAAAAAGCGGTAGGCGGGGTCGCGGCGCACCCGGAACGACATAAGACCCGGGTTCCAATGGTGCTGCCACAGCACCGGTTGCTCGGTATAGGTGGCGCCAGTGGCGGGGGTAGCGGCGGGGGCCGGGGTTTCGGGCATTGCAGACATAACAGGGGAAGGTTCTGAAGCCATTGGGTAATAGTTTAGCAAATTACTCGGATATTTGGGCGAGGGCCTGTCTGCGTCGTTTGCGCGGTTTACACGCGGGTTACATTACGGCGGCGCTGTTCTTAATGGGTATTGAATTGCAATGCCGCCAGCCGGGCGTATAGGCCGCCGGCCTGCACCAGGCTCTCGTGGGTGCCCTGTCCCACGATCCTGCCCTCTTCCATGACGACGATGCGGTCGGCCGATTTCACGGTGGCGAGGCGGTGGGCGATGATGACCGTGGTGCGGTTTTGCATGAGTTTTTCCATGGCGAGCTGCACCATGCGCTCCGACTCCGCGTCCAGCGCGGAGGTGGCCTCGTCCAGCAGCAGGATGGACCGATTGGCCAGAAAAGCGCGCGCGATGGCGATGCGCTGGCGCTGCCCGCCGGACAGGCGCACGCCGCGCTCGCCAAGGTAGGTGTCGTAACCCTGCGGCAGGCGCGCGATGAAATCGGCCGCGTAGGCGGCTTCACAAGCGGCTTTGACTTCCTCGTCATTTGCCTCCGGGCGCCCGTAGCGAACATTATCGGCCACGCTGGCCGCGAAAATCACCGGGTCCTGCGCGACGATGGCCATGCGCCCGCGCACCGCCAGTGGATCGGCCTGGCGCAACTCGACACCGTCTATGCGTACGCTGCCCGCCTGCGGATCGTAAAAGCGCGACAACAATTGGAACACGGTGGTCTTGCCGGCCCCGCTGGGGCCGACCAGGGCCACGCGCTCCCCCGCTGCCACCGATAGCGAGAAATTCGCAAGCGCCGCGCGCTCGGGGCGCGACGGGTAAAAAAACTCCACGCGCTCCAGGTCGATGCGCCCGGTCGCCGCATCACCGTTGCCGCCGCCGGCCGGAAAAGCCTGTGGTTGCGCGGGCGCCTCGATGGCGGGCTGCGTATTCAGAATTTCCATGAGGCGCTCGGAGGCGCCGGCGGCGCGCATCAGTTCGCCATAAACCTCGGATACGGCGTTGACCGCATTGGCGACGATGACCGCGTAAAACACGAAGGCCGATAACTCGCCCGCCGTGATGCGGCCGGCGATGACGTCGTGCCCGCCCACCCAGAGGATAACGCCGATGGCGCCGAAGGCCAGCACGATGACGGTAGCGATCAGCGTTGCGTTGAAGCGCGCTTTCAGCGTGGCCGCGCGGAACACCGATTCGATGCGCTCGGCAAACCGGCTGCGGTCCACCGGCTCGTGACCGTAGGCCTGCACAGTGCGCACTTCGTGCAGGGTTTCATCGATAAAGGCGGTGGCGTCGGCCACGCGGTCGGTCATGTCGCGGGCGAGTTTACGCACTCGCCGGCCCAGCAGCAGGATGGGGGCGATCACAAACGGGATGCCGGCCATGACCAGCAGCGTCAGCTTGACGCTGGTGATGAAGAGCATGGTCATGCCGCCGATCAGCAGCACCAGGTTGCGCAAGGCCCAGGAAAATGCGCCGCCGACCACCGAGTCCAGCAGCGTGGTGTCGTTGGTGATGCGCGAAATGACCTCACCCGTGCGCGTGGTTTCAAAAAACACCGGCGATAGTTTCAGCACGTGGTCGAACACGGCTCTGCGTAAATCGGCGACAAAGCGCTCGCCCACCCAGGTGATGAGGTAGTAACGGGTAAACGTGGACGCGCCCAGCACCACCAGCATCAGCATCAGCCAGACCAGGGTCTGATCCAGGGTGGAAGCGTCGGCGGCGGAAAAGCCCCGGTCGATCACGTGCTTCAGGCCCTGGCCTATGGCCAGCACCATGGAGGCCGCCACCGCCAGCGCCACCATGGCCGTGGCGAAACGCCCCTTGTAGGGCAGGATAAAACGCGTCAGTGCGACCAGTTTTTTGAGGTCACCGCGCTTGGCAGCCGGGGTAGCTGGGGCGGGACCGGGCACGGATTCGGTGGAGTCGCTCAAGAGGGACGCAGTAGGAAGAGTCGTGGAGGGAATCGGAAAAGACAACGCGCCGGGGACTACGGAACTACAACTACATATTGGGCGAAAGCGCGGAATTCAATAGGCCTGGCACCGCCGAATGAGGGCGGCTTACCTTTCCCGCGCGTGCTGGCTTAGCTGCGCTTCAGAATCGGCCGGGCCAGGGTGCCGCTCAGGCTGAAGTTGGCGTGATCCTGCGCCACATTGGAGCGGATTTCCGAGATCACCTGGCCGGACAGATTGCCGTCGACAAATGTGACGCCGACATTACCGTTGGCAAACAGCACGCCACCGGCCAGCTTGACCTTATCGACCTTCACCATACCCTCGCCCACGCGCAGCGTGCCGCCCAGGTCGGAGAACTTGGATTGCCCGCCGCGCCCGCCCGATTCCGGCGAGCGCATCAGTTGCACCAGATCGACGTTGCCGATGGAGCCGTCCTTGGCCGTGAAGCTGCCCTGGAACACGGGCTTGTCCAGCATGGTGGTCAGGGTGGCGCCAGAAGAGGTGACGTTAAATGAGCCTTCCATGCGCCCGGTGATGGCGATGTTATTGGTGAAGGCGCCCACCAGCGCATCGAGCTGCACCTTCTGCGCTGAAAAGGCGGCGTTGAAGTTGAAACCCTGTTTCCAGTCGACCTTGATACTGCCGGAGGCGCTGCCCTCGAAGGCGCGCGCGTCGAACTTGGTGAAATTGATTTCGCTATTCAGCCAGACGCCCTTGGCGCTGAAATCGGTAAAGGCGATCGGCATGCCGATGGGGGAGTTCATGCCGCGCGAGGAAAAATCTACAATCCAAGGACGCTCGGCCCCTGCTTCCACCTGCACGGTCTTGTCCGAATACAGGTCCAGCGTCCAGCGCCCGCCGCGTTGCAGCGCCGAGACTTTGATGAGCGCGCCGTGGCTATCGAAATCCAGGTCGGCGTCGAAAACGTCGATGGGTATGCCGGGCACTTCCAGCTTGACGTTGCGCAGCAGGACCTTCTCGATTTGCATGGCCTTGCCACGGTCGCTGCGCGCCCACTCGGCGGCGCGCTTAAGGGACTCGGCCGAGATGGTGACGTCGTCCAGTTGCAGGGTCTGGATGCTGAACTTCTCCTTCAGCAGGGAACCCAGGTCCATGTAAATTTTGCCGCTGCTGGCTTTGGCGTCCAATGCCTTGCCCAAGGCGATCTGGTCCAGCGAGGCGTGCGGTTTCGGGAACAGGCTCACGCGCAGGCCGCTGGAGGAAACGTCGTCGTGAATCCACGCCGCCATGGCTTTTTCCAGGCTGGCATTGACCGCACCCAGCGGCACCACGTGGATGGCGATCAATCCGCCGATCACCAGAAAGATGATGAGGCCGATGGCAAAGCGGATGGGGTGAAATTCGCGCGGCGGACCGGGGCGAAATTTTTTCTTGCGGGTGCCCACCACCTCTTCGGCGTCGTGCTGCTGGGCCTGTTCGGAAAGCTCTTTGAGCCTTGCTACCTGTGCCGCGTGCGAGGCCGCTTCGGCGCGCTCATCAGCGTAGGCTTTTTGTTCGGCGCGTTCGCGCGCCTCGCGTTCCGCCGAGACCTGTTGCTCCAGGTCGCGCCGCTCCTCGGCGATGCGCGCCTCGACCTGACGCTCGGTTTCCTGGCGCTTGGCGACCTGCTCGGCAACGGCGCGTGAAGCCACCTCGCGCGCCCTGGCTTCCATGGCGGCCTTTTTCTCGGCTTCGTCGCGCGCCTTGCGCTCGGCGGCGAACTGGGCCTCGACTTCGCGCTCGAACTTCTCGCGCGATTCGGCTTCCTGCAACACCTTGGCTTGCGCCTGGATGCGCGCTTCCTGCTCGGCCTTCAGTTTGGCGGCCAGTTCGGCCTCTTGGCGGGCGCGGTCCTGCGCTTCTTTTTTGCGCTGGGTTTCCAGCACCGCTTCAGCGGCGCGATGCGCTTCCTCGCCGGCCTTGAGCTTGGCGGCCAGTTCGGCAGCGGTTCTGGCAGCGGCTTCCATCTGGGCTTCGGCCATCTTGCGCGCCTCGGCTTCGACGCGCGCTTTTTCCTCGGTCAGCGCGGCGATACGCTGTTCCATCTCGGCGCGCATGCGCGCTTCCTGCTCCGCCAGCATTCGCTTGGCATCTTCCTCGGCGCGGCGCTTGGCTTCCACTTCCAGGCGCTCCATGGCGGCGCGCTGCTCGGCCATCTGCTCTTCCATCATGCGGCGCGCTTCTTCGCGCGCTTCCTCGGCGATAGCGGCCTCGACTTCGGCGCGCGCGCTTTCGTCGATATCGGCCTTCATCAGCTCCTGCATCTCAGCGCGTACCTTGGCCTCGATTTCGGCCTTCATCTGCACGCGCAGTTCCTTTTGCGCGGCGGCCAGATCCTCGGCCTGGCTCTTGGACGCGGCTTCGGCCTTGGCCCGCTCTTCGGCTAGCGCCCGTGCTTCAGCCTCGGCTCGGGCCCGTGCGGCCGCCAGGGCGCCTGCCTCGGCTTCGGCCTTGGCGCGTGCCGCCGCCAGGGCGCGCTGCTCTTCTTCCTGCTTTTGCACCTGCTCGCGTGTTTGCTGCTGCAGGCGCGCCTGCTCCATGGCGGCGCGCTGCTTTTTTTCCGCTTCGAGTTTGCTCTCCAGGTCCACGCGCGCCTGCTCGGCGGCCTGCTGGGCGCGCCTGGCTTCCTCGACGGCGCGCAGCTCGGCCTCCTTGCGCGCGCGCGCTTCAACTTCCAGGCGGGCGCGAATCTGCGCCTCGCGTTCGGCGCGCGCCTGCGCCTCGGCCTTGGCCTTGGCGCGGGCGGCGGCCAGAGCGGCTTCCAGTTGCGCGGAATTGTCGGGAGCGACGGGTTTTGCCGGGGCTGGTGCAGTAGGTGCGGTAGACGCAGCAGGCGCCGAAGGAGCGCGGGCAGCAGCGGGAGTAGCGGCAGGCGCTACGTTTTTACTGGGCGCGGTGAAGTCGAAATCATCGTCATCTTCCGCGTCGCCGAAATCGGACATCGGGTCTTCGCGCTTGACCTCAAATATTTTGGTGTAGCCCTCTTTTTGCAGCTGGGCCAGCACTTTTTGCAGATTGACGACCTCGATATCGGTCTTGTCGGAAAGTGCGGTGACGTTGGACTTGCCGTCGATGGCTTTCAAAACCTTCATCAACTCGCGCGACAGCGACTGGGTCTTTTGATTGACCTGGGTAACCCCCTTGGCAGTCTTGGTAAAAACGGTTTTCACGTCCATCGCGCGGCTCTCTCGTCCTGACTTTGTTTTTGCGTAGGCATCATGAACTCGCCCCACGTTTCCCTAGCGGAAACTAAGCGGCCCCCTGTAACCGATAATGTTCTCACGAAATGAGGCTTTACAGGTATAGAGCGCCCCCTTGTTTGCTCCATGGTCGCAAGACCGTCGCATGGCAGCGACACCCGTAGGTGCAAACCCTATTTGCGTTCCCAGTAGGGCGGGTCGCCGAAGGCCTTTTTGATGAAGTCGATAAAGAGCCGCACCTTGGCGGGTAGGAACTTGCGCTCCGAATAGACGGCGTAAATATCGTTGCCGGGGGCCGCATAGGCGCCCAGCACCTCGATGAGACGGCCTTTTTCGATTTCCTCGGAGACTTCCCAGGCGCTGCGCCAGGCCAGCCCCTGCCCCTCCAGGGCCCAGCGCGTCAGCACTTCGCCGTCGTTGCATTGCATATGGCCGGCGACCTTTACGGCGATGTTGCCGGCCTTGGCGGCATCGGCCTTATCGGCCTTATCAGCCCTGAAGGTCCAGTTATCGGCCAGGCCCTCCTCGGTGGCGGTGACCAGGCAGTTGTGCCGGACGAGATCGTGCAAATCGACCGGCTTGCCCTTGCGCTTGATGTAGGCGGGTGAAGCCACCACCACGCGGTGATTGCGCGCCAGGCGCACGGCGATCAGATCGGCGTTCTTGAGATCGGCGATGCGGATGGCGAGATCCACGCGCTCGTTCTTGAGGTCGACCAGGCGCTCGGACAAATGCAGGGTGACGCTGAGATTGGGGTGGGCCTCGATGAAGGCCGGCAAATGCGGCGCGATATGTTTGCGGCCGAACGCCGTAGGCGCGGACACGATCAGCCGGCCCGAGGCACTGCGCGCACCCACCGACAGCGATTCCTCAGCCGCGCGCAACTCGTTGAGGATATTGCGCACATCGTCGTGAAACGACACGCCTTCCGGGGTCAGGGTGATTTTGCGCGTGGAGCGTTTGAAGAGCTTCACGCCCAGATCGGTTTCCAGTTGGTCGATGCGGCGTCCAACCATGGCGGGGGTGACCCCTTCCTCGCGCGCGACTACCGAGAGGCTTTCCGACTTGGCAACGTCGAGAAAGGTTTGCAAAGCCTTGAATCTGTCCATGTTTCCGGTAACTCCTCTACGATTGCATCACAGAGCGGAACATCAGCATTCAGGAAAGTATTAAATACTTTCTCTTTTCTGGCGATTATCATAATATTAGTAACATAATACACTGGACGTCAACCCTTGCCTTAGACCAGCCCTGCATCAGGTAAACACCATGGACGCCCAAAAATCCCCCGCCTCTCCTGTCCGCGCCGGACTGGAAGTCCACGCCGAAATCGCTCCCGCCTTTGCCGAAATCCTGACGCCGCAGGCTCTGCAATTCGTAGCCCGTCTTGCCCGCCGTTTTGAAGCCACCCGCCAGAATCTGTTGGCGGCACGCGCAGCCCGCCAGATCTTGTTCGACCGTGGCGAGCTGCCGGATTTTTTACCGGAGACCAAAGCCATCCGCGAAGGCGACTGGACCGTGGCAGGTGTCCCCACCGATTTCCAGGACCGCCGCGTGGAAATCACCGGCCCCACCGACCGCAAGATGGTCATCAATGCGCTGAACTGCGGCGCCAATACCTTCCTGGCCGATTTCGAGGACGCCAACTGCCCGACCTGGGCCAATATGATCGAGGGGCAGATCAATCTGCGCGATGCCAATCTGCGCACCATCACCTTTGAGCAAAACGGCAAGTCGTACCGGCTGAACGACCAGGTGGCCGTGCTGATCCCGCGCCCGCGCGGCTGGCATCTGGATGAGAAGCATGTGACGCTGGACGGCAAGCCAGTGTCGGGCGCGATTTTCGATTTCGCGCTGTACTTCTTTCACAACGTCAAAACCCTGCTGGCGCGCGGCAGCGGCGTGTATCTTTATTTGCCGAAAATGGAGTCGCATCTGGAGGCGCGCCTGTGGAACGAGATTTTCGTGGCCGCGCAAGAAGAACTGGGTGTGCCCCAGGGCAGCATCAAGGCCACGGTGCTGATCGAGACCATCACCGCCGCCTTCGAGATGGATGAAATCCTGTACGAACTGCGCGAGCATTCGGCCGGGCTCAATATCGGCCGCTGGGATTATATTTTTTCCGCCATCAAGAAATTCCGCCTGAACCGCGACTTCTGTCTGGCCGAGCGCGCGCAGGTGACCATGCTGGCGCCCTTCCTGCGCGCTTATGCGTTGAGCCTCATCAAGACCTGCCATCGCCGCAATACCTTTGCCATGGGTGGCATGGCGGCGCAGATTCCTATCAAGAACGATCCGGCCGCCAACGCTGCTGCTTTTGAGAAAGTGCGCGTCGATAAATTGCGCGAAGTCACCGACGGCTGCGACGGCACCTGGGTGGCGCACCCCGGCCTGGTCGATACCGCCAAGGCAGTGTTCGACGAGCATATGCCGACCCCCAATCAAATCCATCGCCAACGCGACGACGTGACCCTGGACGCCAAGGCCCTGCTCAACTTCGGCCCCGAGGCCCCCATCACGGAAGCGGGACTACGCAACAACCTGCAAGTCGGTATCCAGTACATAGGTTCCTGGCTGGGCGGCAACGGCTGCGTGCCGATTTTCAATCTCATGGAAGACGCCGCCACGGCGGAAATCTCGCGTTCGCAGGTCTGGCAGTGGATGCGCTCGCCCAAGGGCGTGCTGGACGACGGCCGCAAGGTGAGCGCGGAAATGGTTGCGCAGCTGGTGGCCGACGAACTGACCAAGACCCCCGGCATTGTCGGCGAGGCCGCCTATGCCGAAGGCAGGTACGCGGAGGGTGCTGCGATGCTGAAGGATTTGATCCTCAGCGACCGTTACGAAGAGTTCCTGACCCTGCCGGCCTACCGCGCCATAGATTAAAGATGCTTGATTAGGGACGGCGGCATCCCCATTATGCAGGGATGCCCTTCCCCTACTACGACCGCCTGAGCGCCTCGCGCCAGCGTGTGTATCGCAAAAGCGACGCCATCGAAAGCATCCCGCTTCCCGATGCGCCGGCGCTTGCGGTGTTGACGCCTGCCATTTCCACCGGTCTTGAGATCGCCGACCGCAGCGCTACCGAGCGCGCCTGCCAGGCACTGGTCAACGCCCTCAACGCGCAAATGCAAACCCCGCCCATCCGCGTGCGCGTGCTGGAACGCCGGCCCAGCGACGATTACGGCGAACTGCACGGCCTGTACGAACCGGATAACGACGGGAAAGTTGCTGTCATCACGGTCTGGATGCGCACCGCTCGCAAGGAGCAGGTGGTGAAGTTCCGAACCTTCCTCCGCACCCTGATCCACGAGGTTTGCCACCACCTCGATTACGAACACTTCAAACTGCCCGAGACTTTTCACACCGAAGGCTTTTACAAGCGCGAGTCGGTGATGCTCAATACCCTGATCGGTGCGTCTGAAACGCCGGCTGCTTGATCCTGCGTTACCTGATCTTGCGTTACTTAATCCTGCGCTTCATGAACTCGTCTTCGATATTGTCGCGGAAGTAGCTCTGCATGGAGCCGGATGTGGAAAAGCGCCGCCAGATTTCCGGCGAGACGTTGCTGTATTCGTAGGTGCCGGCGGATTGCTCGACCACCAGTACGCGGCGCTTGTCGTCGTAGCCGATGGCGCGCAGGTTGCCGGCGTTGACTTTTTTCAGTTCCACTTTTTCAGTTCCATGGCTACTGCGGCCTAGTCGTGATTGTCGCCTATGGTGGCGGCGATACGCTCCATCACGCCGGCGTCGAGTTTGGCGGCCAGTTCCAGCGCTTTCATGTTTTCCTGCAACTGCGGCCCTCTGGATGCGCCGGTGATGACGGTGCTGACGTTGGGATTTTTCAGGCACCAGGCGATGGCCAGCTGGGCTACGCTGGCGTCGAGATCGGCCGCGACCTTGGATAGCTTGCCGACCAGCGCGTTGCGCTTGGCGTCGGTCAGCTGGTCTTTCATCCAGGCCATGTTTTTGAGCGTGGCGCGGCTACCCTCGGGGATGCCCTTGGCGTACTTGCCGGTCAAAAGGCCCGACGCCAGCGGGCTCCAGGTGGTGAGGCCCAGGCCGATTTCGCCGTAGAGACGCGCGTATTCCTGCTCGACGCGCTTGCGGTGGAACAGGTTGTATTGCGGTTGTTCCATCAGGGGCTTGTGCAAATGATGCTTGTCGGCGATGTGCCAGGCCGCGTAGATTTCGGCGGCACTCCATTCCGAGGTGCCCCAATAGAGCGCCTTGCCGCGCGCGATCATATCGTGCATGGCGTAGACGGTTTCTTCCAGGGGCGTATGCGGGTCCGGGCGATGGCAGTACACCAGGTCCACGTACTCCAGACCCAGGCGCTTCAGCGAGCCGTCGATGGCTTGCATCAGGTACTTGCGGTTAAGCGTGTTTTTCTCGTTGACGCCGTCGCCGAATTTGGCGGCCAGGCCCCAGTAAAACTTGGTCGAGACGATATAGGTGAGCCGGTCCCAGCCGAGTTTTTTCAGGGCCTCGCCCATCAGGGTCTCGGATTTGCCGACCGCGTACACCTCGGCGTTATCGAAAAAATTGACGCCGTGATCGCGCGCGGCCGCCATCAGTTCAGTGGCGGCCTTGGTCTCCACCTGGTTGCCGTAGGTCACCCAGGAGCCGAACGAGAGAGCGGAAACTTTCAGGCCGGAGCGGCCCAGACGACGATATTCCATGACTATCCTTGGTGAAGAATTCGATTGAGGCAGAACATACCACCAAACCGGCGCACCGCTATGCGTCGCGTTCCCGGTCCAGATCCTCGTACGGCGCCGCAATCAGGACGCGGGTGCGCTTGGGTCCGGCCGCATAGCGTTCCATTTTGACGAGAATGGGATATTTTTGTTCCAGGGCCGCGCGAGCCGTGGCTTCGTCGTCGTACAGCAACGCTTCGCCGCGCTCGTTGAGCACATCGTGCCAGCGCTCGGGGTGCGCGTCGTCTTCCTGTACCTGCAGCTTGTATTTTTTCATCGGCGGTCAGTATCGAGCCTGGAACACCGTCGCCGGCAGCGGCTTGGACAGCAAATAGCCCTGCGCTTCCTCGCAGCCGTTGGCCATCAGGTAATCGAGTTGCGATTGATGTTCTACACCCTCGGCCACCACACGCAGGCCGATGCTCTTGGCAAGGCCGATGATGCCGCGGGTGATGGCGGCGTCGTCGGGATCGGTGACAATGTCGCGCACAAAGGACTGGTCGATCTTGAGCTTGGCGATATCGAAGCGCTTCAAATAGGCGAGATTGGAATAGCCGGTGCCGAAATCATCCACCACCAGGCGGAACCCGGCCTCGGCCATTTCCGCCAACGTGCTATTGGCCACACTGCCTTCCGCCACCAGGGCCGACTCGGTCAGTTCGATTTCAAGATCAGCCGGCAAGAGGCCGTTTTGCTGGGCGGCCGCGCGCAGCATTTCCACCAGCCGGCGCGACTGGAACTGGCGCGCGGACAGATTCACCGTCACCGGGAACTCGTCCAGGCCGGCGTCGCGCCATATGCGCAACTGGCGGCAGGCCTCGAAGATGGCCCATTCGCCGATATCGACGATGAGACCGCAGTCTTCAGCGACCGGGATGAATTGCCCGGGCGAGACCTCGCCCAGGGTCTCGCTATGCCAGCGCAACAGCGCCTCCACGCCGATCAGGCGCTTCTCGGGCACCCGAAAAATCGGCTGATAGGCGAGCGTGAATTCGTTTTTGCGCAAGGCCTGGCGCAGCGCGGTTTCAAGCGTCAGGCGTTCGCTGACGTTGCGGTTCATCTCGGCGCGGAAAAAGCTGAACTGGTTGCGCCCCTCGGACTTGGAGTGGCGCATGGCGAGGTCGGCGTTGCGCACCAGTTCGTCCAGGGCATCGCCGTCGGCCGGCCACACGGCCACACCCACCGAGGCGGTAAAGACGATTTCGCGGTCCTCGAAAACATGCGGGCGCGCGATGGCGTTTTGCACGATTTCGACGATGTGCGCGAGATCCGGCGCCTCGCTCACCCCCGGCAGCAGGACGATGAACTCGTCGCTGCCCTGGCGGGCCACGGTATCGGTGGAGCGCACCGCGCGCTGCAGCCGCTGCGCCGTCTCGGCCAGAATGCTGTCGCCAATATGGTGGCCCAAGGAGTCGTTGATGTTCTTGAAACGGTCGAGGCCGACGAACAGCAGGGCCAGCTTATCCTTGGAACGCGCCGCCTGGCGCTCGGCAAAATCGAAACGCGCCGACAGCAGCATGCGGTTGGGCAGCCCGGTCAGATGGTCGAATTCGGCCAGGCTACGCAGCTGCGATTCGATTTCTTTTTTGTCGGTGATGTCGAGCCGCGTGCCGATCACGCCGCCATCGGGGGTCTTGCGGTCGGAGGCCCAGATCCAGGTGCCGTTTTCCAGCAGGTATTCGTTATCGCGCTCGTCCGGGTTGAGGTGGCGCTCTATACGCGCCTGCACATAGGCCTCTTCGTCCAGATCGGTGCGGCTGGCGTAGCCCTTGCGGTAAAACGCACGGGTGATGTCGGCATAAGCGGCGCCAGGCACCAGCAGGTCCGCCACTTCGCTGTAAATCTCGCGAAAGCGGCGGTTGCAAAAAATCAACCGGTCGTCCGGGCCGTACAGCACCACGCCGGGCTCCATGCTGTCGAACGCCTCCTGGATATGCGCGAGGCGACTCTCGGCGGCCTCCCGCGCAGCTTCCGACGCGGGCTCCAACGCGGGTTCCAAGTCTGGAGCTTCGGATTTCCGGTTCATGGTCTGTGGAAAACGGGGCGCATGGATCAATAATATGCCGCAGAGCCTTTTTTCGCGAATTTTCCTGCCGGTAGAAACAAATTTAGAAACTGTCGGCCTGAATAAGCCTAGTCCTGCTCGCGTAGATAGCTGACTTCCTCTTTCAGGGTCACCCACCATACCTTGCCCTTGGCGTTATCCTTGCCGCAGGGGGTGAAGGTGGAGAAACCCGGATACTCCTTGCCCATATTATTGGCGTCGTCCTTGCGGGTGCGCGGCGGCGCCAGCAATTTGCCGTCTTCGAGTTCCAGCGGAAACAGCCAGCAACCGGCGGGCTTATAAGTCCACTTGTGCTTGCCCAGCGAGACCGCCAGGGTCTGCAGGGAACATTTGCCCTCGTCGTCGGCCATGACGCAGCGAGTGTTGGCGAAGTGCGCCGGCTTGTTGCGGTACTCATGCGGACGGACGTTGGTCTTGGGGCCGGTGTTGCCGTACCAATCGCCCTTGATGATGAAATCATCCGGCAGGTGCGCGAAGTGCTCGGGGTGCCGGTCCACCACGCGCCGGATTTTGCGCACCTCGGCGGGTTGAAGGTAGGCGCCGTCGCTGCAGCAAATGCCCTCGCATTGCGATAAATCGCAGTAGTGCAGGCGGGTGTGTTTTTTGGCGGGCGTTTGTTTTACGGCAGCCTGTTTGGCTGCGGGGCTTTTCTTAGGCATGGTTCATTTCGCGGAGGTCATGGTTGCCGCCGTTGCTAAAACGGTCGGCCTGGATCAGGGCGATGATGTCGCGCGCCACATCGGGCGAGGGACGCAGCGCGCCCTCGCTTTTCATGTTGCGGAATCGCTCCACATCGGGGAAATCTTCCTTGCTGGCCGAGCGCACGCGGCCCTGCATAGGGGTATCGACTACGCCGGGCGCCAGGGAGCAGATTTTCAGCGTGGGATCGTTGGTCTCGGCTTCCAACGCAGCGACGCGGGTGGCCATTTCCAGCCCGCTCTTGGCGGTGCAATAGGCCGACCAGCCGGCGATGGCGCGTTTGGCGGCGCCGGAGGAAATATTGACGATGAGCCGCGACGAGGCCTTGCCGCGGGTGGCGTTGGCGAACAGAGTCGAAAGCCGCATCGGCCCCAACAGATTCACCAGCAGGTTATGGTGCAGGGCCTCGCCGTCGATGGCGTCGAAGCGCCCCACCGGACCGGCCACGCCGGCGTTGTTGATCAGCACTGCGCGCGTGAATGGTCCGGCGCCGGCGTGGCTCATCGCGCGCTCGAACGCCCCATCGATGGTGCCGGGGTGAACGAAGTCGAGAAACACATTGGCTGCGACTCCCGGCGTCGCGTCGCTATCGGCGGCGCGCGATAAGGTCACCACGCGATTGCCCGCGTCATTGACCAGCTCATCGCGCAGTGCGGCGCCTATGCCGGTGGTGGTGCCGGTTATCAGATAAAAATTCATATCTCTAATCGAATAGGGAGGAAATCCCGGCCGCCACCAGATCGACCACTATCGAAGCGGCTTCCGCTGCGACGATGGTATCCACGATGTCCATCGCAGATGGGTTGTTGATGGGCGCCGGCGTGTACGTTGGGCCTGATGTTCCGTAGTGCGGCTGCTGGCTGGCACGCGCCTCGTATTCCTTCAGGGTCTTTTCCACCGCCTTTTCGTCCAGCACCGAAACCGCCGCGCCGCAATGGCTGCAGGCGGTGTCCTTGTTCAGGTCTATGGGCGCGCCGCAGCTGGAGCAACGCAACTGCTTCACGCTGGCCGACAGCGTACCGACCTCGGCAGGATTGAGGCTGCGCAGAAAACTCTTTTCGAGCAGAAACTGGGTAAAGGCGATCAGCCGCCCGTCGCCGCGCGGGCAGCGCTGGTAGGCGAATTGACCGCCCTTGGCCATGTCCTGGGTATAGGCCAGCGCCTCGTTGCAGCGCGGACAATTGCAGCGCATCGACAGGGTGTTGCGGGGCAGGTCGCGCGCTTCGTGAATCTTGCGAAACAGGTCGATCACCGACTGCGGCGACAGGGAGACGCTTTCCATATCGTCGAACCAGATCGACTGGCAGGGCCAACAGACATCGATTTCGATCGGCTGGCCGTAGGCGGAAGAAAGCTGCAGCGCCTGCATGCCGCTGCGGCAGCTGGGACACTGCATGGCGTTTAGCCGAGCAGGGCTTGAATGCCGGCCTGGGCGATCTGCGCGTCTTCCACCGACTTCACGCCGGATACGCCGACCGCGCCTATGGTCTCGCCTTCCACCTGGATGGGCACGCCGCCCTCCAGAAAAGTAATGCCCGGCATGGACAGGGCCGATACGCGGCCGTTATTGACCATTTCTTCGTCCTGTTTGGTGGCGCGGCGGCGTATAGCGGCGCTATGCGCCTTACCCTGCGAAATAGCCACACTGGCGGGCGGCGAATTGTCCAGACGCTGGAAGGCCAGCAAATGGCCGCCGTCATCGGTAATGGCGATGCACACCGCCCAGGAATGCTTGGCCGCCTCGGCCTCACAGGCCGCCATGATTTTTTTGCAGTCTTCGGCGGTCAGGTAGTGTTTGGTCTTCATGGTGCAGCCCCCCAGGCAAAAGCATGATCAAGAATGCTGCACACATTATACGGGGCCGAATGACAGCTTGAAGGCGCCCGTAGCAATGTTTAACAGAGCCAGCGGGCCAAATTGTCCGGGATCAAGACTAGCGCTTGACAGGTTCGATTTATGTGTATTATTGTATTAATACACTTTGACACCGCCATGAGCCCTAAACCATCCACTCCCTCCCCCGCCGCCCTGTTCAGCGTTTCCACCGGCAGCGGGGAGCCGATTTACCGCCAATTGACCGAGCAGGTGCGCCGCCTGGTGGCGGGCGGACAACTGGCGGCCGGCGACGAGCTGCCTTCGGTGCGTGACGTAGCCGCTGCCTTGGCCATCAACCCCATGACGGTTTCCAAAGCCTACGCGCAGCTGGAAGGCGCCGGCATTCTGGAGCGGCGACGCGGCGTGGGCATGGCGGTGGCGGCTCAACATACCCGCGCGCAGGCCAAAAGCGAGCGCATCGAACTGCTGCGCCCTATTTTGGAGCGCGCTGCCGCTGAGGCGGCGCAACTGGAAATCGAACCGGCGGCGGCGGTCAATTTGTTCGACAAGATTCTGAAAGGACGCAAATGAGCGAATCCGTTCTCGATATGAAGGCGGTTTTCAAGCAGGTTCCAGGCAAGTACGCGCTGGACGGCTTGGATTTCTCGGTACCCAAGGGGCGCGTGCTGGGCCTGCTGGGCCGCAACGGCGCCGGCAAGACTACGCTGCTGGAATGCGCGCTGGGGCTGAAGGAATTCGACAAAGGGGAAATCCGCCTGTTCGGCGAAGCCCCTTCGCAACTAAGCGACGCCAATCGCGCGCGACTGGGCTATGTCCCGCAGGAAACCGATTTGTTCGAATGGCTGACGGCTGAGCAAATGCTGGCGTTTTTCAAGGCGTTTTATCCGCGCTGGAACGACGCCAAGGTCACGGGCCTGCTGCAGCGGTGGGCTATCCCCGCCGATGTCGTCATCGGCCGTCTGTCGGGCGGCGAAAAACAACGACTCGCCATCATCCGCGCGCTGGCGCACGACCCGGAATTGCTGCTGCTGGACGAGCCGGTGGCGAGCCTAGACCCGGCCGGGCGGCGCGATTTCCTGCGCGAATTGGTCAGCGAGGCCATCGAGCGCGAGACCACCGTGGTGTTCTCGACCCATATTCTTTCCGATCTGGAGCGGGTGGCGGCCGACGTGGCCTTTATGCGGGCCGGCAAGATTATCTTGCAGCAGCCGCTGGATTTGCTTGAGGAGCATACGCGTTGCCTTACAGGACCCAGCGCGGCCCTGCCACTCGGAAGATTCGGCGGAGAACTCTCCCGCAGCGTAGACGCCTCAGGAACAACCCGCCTGATTACACGATTGGACGCACAAGACCTACCAGCGCTGGAGGCATTGGCTGCCCAAGGCGTGCGCGCCGAGGCCGTCGGCCTGGAAGATCTGTTTATAGAGGCAACGCAATGAGCCCATCAATAAGCCCATTCGAGGCCTTGCTGGCCTATCCCTTCGATAGGGAACGAAATCGCACGCGCCGGATGTACTTGGTGATTTTTGCCTGCGTGCTCCTGGGTATTGCCTACAGCGAATCCATATCTTATTTCCGCCACAGCGTAGCGGAAAGACTGACCTATGGGCTCCTTTTTGGGTCCAAGTTGCTGATCGTCTGCTGCTGGTTTCAGTGCGTTTCCGGCATCGCCGACGTGTGCAAAGCGGTCCCCTTGCAAACCGTCCCCGGGCTGAAATGGCGGGCTGCTGTAACAGTACTTTTTTTTTGGATATTGCTCACCTCTTTGCAGGCGTCTCATTTCGGCGATGATGCTGTGTTTGAGATTGCTTTTTGGGCGGCGATTTTCTGCCTCACGCGGCAATCGCGATTCCTTGCCGGGTTTGCCTTGCTCCTGTTGGCTGTCACAATCATCATGGGACCAGCCTGGGAATATCTAAAGTACTTTTACCCGCGCAGCACGCTGGGTCAGTGGTATCAATGGCATATTGAATATGCGTTTCCACGCGCGGCAGCCCTGCTTGCATTCATCGCTTTTCTACGTTTTTTTCCATTGCTGTCAGCCGCATTTTTCGCTGCCTGGGTTGCCTTTGCGCAATGGGCTGAACCGCTCGTCGGCACACCCTACTGGAAGATCGAAAAATCGGTCAAAGTACTTGCTAGGGAGGACACGCACTATTGGATAGTCGCCCTGGTAATGATGGCCATGGTGCTATACGGGCTGATCGGCCGCCCGGCCCGCCGGAAATTCGCGCCGCAGCAACTGGCGTGGGCGTCGCCATCGCCGGGATTATTGGCCACCATTCGTCGCGAATTGTTTTCCGGCGCAGGCACATCGCTCCCGCCCTTGCCCGGCTATTACAACTCGCTGAAAGCCGCGCTCTCGAAAGGAAGCGAGCCAGCCCACTTGCTGATTTTCGGCATGGGGCGTGCCCTGCATGCTTCTACAGTTACCTGGGTGAGTATTTTCTACATAACGATGGCGGGAATCCTCCTGATCCAGAGCTTCAATACCCTGGACCCGGATGATATGCCGCACGAAATTCGCTCGATCTGTATGGCGCTGACGTTTGCGTTTGTTCCCGCCTGCATCGTACCCATTCGCCTGGCCGCGTATCGCTTACGCAGGGAACAGGCCCTGCTTTGCATCGCACCGCAAACGCCGCGCGGTTCCGCGTTGACACGATTGTTCGCTACGGCCATCGTCTCGCAAATGCTACGCATGTGGCTGGTTTCCCTAGTCATCACTGCGGCCATGGTGGGAATAGCCAGAGTGGAATGGGACGCTGCTACCATCCCGGTAGCCCTCGCGAGCTTGCTGCTGCTCAGCGGGCTGGCCTACCTGGCGCAGGACTTCTCGAGAATGACCAATCCCGGCACTTTTTCTATTCAGCCTCTGCTGGCCATCGTACCGACGTTTTTGGTCTTCTACAGCGTGCTGATGCTGAAATGGCCATTCATCTGGCTGGGTGTTCCGGTCGCCATGACCGCCATCGCCCTGTTGGTGTGGCGCGGGCACGCCATGTTGCGCGGCCCGCAGGCCTGGCCGGTCGGGCGGTTGGCCTAACGCTGACCGGCTGGCCGCTTTTCGTTACGCGGCCTTACCTGCCCGCAGTTTTTCAGGCGCGCTGCGCCAGGGTGCCGACGCAAAGGTATCGACTAAAAAGCCTACGAACGCCGCCACCCGTGGGCTTTTATGTTTGCCGGCAGGGTACACCGCCGACAGCGGCAGGGGCTCAACGTGATGCGCATCGGTCAATAGCGGCGTGAGCCAGCCGGCGCGGATGCCGTCGGCGACGATCACGTCGGCCAGGCGGATGATACCCACGCCGGTGGCGGCCATTTGCAGTAGCGTCTCGGCATTGTTGGCGCTGACGTTGCCTTTGACTTCTACGGTTTCCACCTTGCCGTTGACGGCGAAGGGCCAGCGCCGCAGCTGCGGCGCGCCGCTGATGGAAATACAGTTGTGTTTGACCAGATCGGCCGGCGTTTTCGGTACACCGTGGGCTTTCAGGTAGCTGGGCGCTGCGCAGATGACGCGGTGCATATCGCAGATCTTGCGGGCGATGAGGCCCGAGTCTCGCAATTGCCCGGTGCGGATGGCCACGTCGGCGCCCTCGTCGACCAGGTCGACCAGGCGGTCGGTGACGGTGATGTCGAGTTCGATTTCCGGGTAGCGCTGCAAAAAGCGCGGCAGGGCCGGGGCCAGCTGATGCAGGCCAAAGGCGAAGCCCACGTTGATGCGCAATAGCCCCTTGGGGCTCACCGAAAAACGCGTGACATCGGCTTCCGATTCCTCGATGTCGGCGAGTATTCGCCGGGCGTGGGAGAAGTAGGCCTCGCCCTCGGCGGTCAGCGAGAGCTTGCGCGTGGTGCGGTTCATGAGGCGCACACCCAGCCGGTCTTCCAGACGGGTGACCAGCTTGGACAGGGCCGAAGGCGTCAAATCCAAATCACGCGCCGCCGCCGAAAAACCCGCCAACTCCACCGAGCGCACAAAGGCGCGCATTTCTCCCGGTTTATCCATGAACTCCTCGTTGTTTATTGCCGGTATGAGACTGCCACGGCGTCATTCGTGAAATTTATTCCATAATTTTAAGCCGAATCGGCCGATTCTCTCTTTACCTGCGGGAATACCAGGAACGCGCATGTCTTGCAGCGGTATAATTCGCCTCCCGCCTTTGTAAGAACTCAGCCCCTTACTTCCCACCAAATCCCAATGAAGCGTCAACGCGGCAAAACTCCCATTCGACTCACCCGCGATGCGGAACGGCTGATCGCCTATTCCACCGGCATCGTCGCGTCCCACAGCCGTCGCGAGGACCGCTCCTGGGAACGGCAACTGGACCAGCTGGCGGCCAAACTGATGGACGCCGGCAACGATATTTCCCTGGAAAGCGCGCTGGACCACACCCTGCAAAGCAACCCGGACGCACACGATGCGCTGGCCGAGGCACTGGAGGCGCAGGCCGAGTCCTGCACCATCGAAGTCGATGGCGCCACCTGGGACCTCACTCTGCTGGGCGTGCCGGTGGTGGCCTGGTCGCGCTACTCGGTGCCCTCCGGCCCGATTGCGGCAGCGGCGGTCGAAGCCATCGCACCGCATTTGTACGCGCACATCCTGGCAGGCAAGGCGCGCATCTGCATTACCCCGTTTCTCTACAGTATCGACCAGATGCCGCGCGACTATTCCGGCATCCGCAAGCTCACCCTCAAGCTGGGCGAGGCCGCCATCGAGCAAAAGCCACCGCGTTTCGATTTTTCCAAGCTGCCGGAAACTGCGCCGTTGCTGGCCGACTCGCGTTTCCTGCTGGTGGGCGTGGCCGTGCCTAAAGACGAGCCGCTGTTCCGCTGGCAGGAGTTCGATGCCCCCAATGGCCGCGCACCTTCGCGCAGCGACTGCCTCTCGCGCTGGATCGAACAGGGCCGCCCGCATCTGGCGCGCCTTTTGACCGGCTGCTCGTTCGAGTGCGGCCTGCCCGACGCCTATTTCGGCAACTGCCGCGAAGCCGAGCGCCGCGTGCGCCCCTACGCCATCCGCGCTGCGGTTTCCTATCTGGAGGCCAGCCTCAAAACTACGCCGGATAAATTGCGTGCCATCATCGCAGGCATCGGCGAGGAACGTATCGACGAGTACCGTATCGGTTTCGCGCAGGTGGACGGTGAAGACATCATCCACGGTATTGTCTGGCCCCTGTTCGGCAGCGAGGAAGACGATAACGTGCCCGGCCCGCGCGGCGATATCGAGGCGGTGCTGAAGGAGTGCAAGATCAGCGAAATCATCTGGGTGGAAGGCATGCTGGCGCCCGAATACTGCGAGGACTGCGGTGCGCCGTTATTCTCCGACCGCGATGGGGAGATGGTGCATCCGGAACTTCCTGAAGAAGTTGAACAACCGGTCACGCACTACCACTAGAACCCGTTTCAAAAATGAGCGAGCGGGGTCGGGTGGGCGGCGAGGAGCGGAGATGTACGAATGTACATTGAGCACCGGAGCCGACCAATCGGCCCCGCGCAGCCATTTTGGAAATGGGTTCTGCCGCACCTGCGCTCAGCGCAGGGCCTTATACAAAAACGGCAGGCTCACATCCATGCGGTAGTCGATACCGGAATGGGTGTCGTCGAATTCCTCGTAGACGTGTTTGATGCCGGCCTCGTGCAGGCGCTTGGACAGGATGCGCGAGCCATAGTGAATGGCGAACTGGTCGCGCCAGCCGCAATCGATAAAAATGCCCTTGAGCGATTTCAGCGCGGCGCGGTGCTTTGTCACCAAGTTGATGGGATCGTGTTTCTGCCAGGCCTTCAGACGGCCGGGAATGGGCTCGCCGGTTTCCAGGTTGAAGGGCAGGCGGAATTTCAGCGGTGCCTTGGGATCGGGATCGTAAGTAGCCGCCATGGCGAGATTCATCAGCGCCATGCCCTCGGCTTCGGATAGCTTGTCTTTTTTCCACACCGCGTCCAGGAAGTTGCGCACGCGGCCGTCGTCTATGCCCTTGTCGGCGTTTTTTTCCTCACGGCGTACGTCGATGGCGCCGGCCGTACGTTTTATCTTACGGTGCTTCATGAGTTCTGTGAGCGTATTGGGCCAGTCGCTCATGTATAAAAACTCGAAGTAGGCGTCGCCGGAATGATCGGCAATCGCCCCCCAGTACTTGGCGTACTTCATGCCGTGGATGATGGCGCCGTAACCACCCGAGGATTTGCCGAAGCAGCCGCGGTGCTCACGTGAAGCGAGAGTGCGAAATTCCTTGTCCACGAAGGAGATGATTTCCTGCGTGAGGTAATCGGCGTAGTCGCCGATAGCCGGGGAATTGACGTATTGGTTGCCGCCCATGGCCGTGAAGCAATCCGGGAAAACGATGATGGCCGGACCCATTTTCTTTTCATGGATCAGGCGCGCCGCACGTTCGGGCACGTTCTCGTCAAAATTTTTCCAGTTGACGTGCGAGAGGCCCGAACCCATGAACCCGACCAGGTCATACAATACCGGGAAGCGTTGTCCACGCCCTTTGCCCGCGCCTTCATCGTATTGTGGCGGCAGCCACACGGCCAACGGGCGCACGTGCGCATCACCCAGGGGGTTGCCGCGAAGAATCTTGGAATCGTGCTCCAGCAGCACAGTGCGGCCTTGCGGCCAGCGGGGACGTTTCAGGGACATGCTTTGCTCCGCGTTCGGCGATGCCGCATTATCGCAGAGCTTTCTTCACTGCAGCGGGCGCCGCAGCTGTGTCCTGTTACCTGCTCCCGGTAAAAGCCGGGTAGCCATGTCGCGAAAAATTACGCGCCGCTTGTTACACACGCCGGGCGGTAACAATGATGGTATCCATTTGTTGAATCCGCGAAACGTTTTGTGCCGTACCAGTAGAAGCATCCGCAGCGGGAATCAGGTTTGCCACGGGTTCGAAGGCGCCGAGCATCAGGCCGGTGATCAGCACCGCGACGGCGGCGGCGATCAGTTGGCTGGGTTTTTCACGGTTGTCGTAATCGGTATTCAGTTGAGCATTCATTTTGTTCTCCATAAATGTATAAGTTGAAGTGGTTTCCTTTCGGGTCGTTTGTTGCATGCGCTCACTGTATTCACCTGCCCTCCCGGGCGAAAGCGCGATGCGACGAAATGCAGAAAAGACCGGGTCAAGTGCCGAATTCGCCCGCCATTTGTCTTTCACCAGAAGGCAACGCATCGTGCACTAAGCTTATTTCCCCGCTATGACGCCTTAAGTTCCCGCTTTGGATGTGCAAACCGGCTACTGTTAAAATTTGCTTACAACATAGGAGAATCTGATGACCATTTCCCTCTACCAGGCCTCGGTGCCGGTACTGCAAAAAACCCTGGGCAATCTCAAGGACCTGCTCAAAAAAGGCGAGGACCACGCCGCCGCCAGGAAGATCGATCCGGCCGTGCTGCTCAACTCGCGCCTGTATCCGGATATGTTCGCCCTCACCCGCCAGGTGCAGATCGCCGCCGATGTGGCCAAGGGCATGTGCGCCCGCCTGTCCGGACAGGAAATCCCCAAATACGATGACACCGAGGCCACATTCGCCGATTTGTACGCTCGCATCGACAAGACGCTGGCCTACATCGCCACTTTTCAGACTGCGCAAATCGACGGCCAGGAAGAGCGCGAAATCGTCATCACACCCGGCGGCGTGGAGCGCAGATTCAAGGGGCAGGCCTTCTTGCTGCACTGGGCCATGCCGAACTTCTTTTTCCACGTCATGGCGACCTACGCCATCCTGCGTGAAAACGGCGTCGAAGTAGGCAAGATGGATTACCTTGGCAGCTTCTGAGGTCAAGCCGCGCGCCGCATTACCTCGTGCACTGCGCAGCGCCGCGCGCATCCTGGCCCTGCCGGCGCTCCTGTACACCCTCATCGTCGGCCTGGTGTATTGGTATCAGGAAGCGCTGATCTTTCACCCCACGCCACTGCCCGCCAACCACCGCTTCTCGGTGCCGGGCGTGGAAGAGGCTTCGGTCACCGTGGACGGCGCCGTCTTGTCGGCTCTGCGGCTGCGCCTACCCGATCCCAAGGGCGTGGTGTTCTTTTTGCACGGCAACGGCGGCAACCTCGACTCCTGGCTCACCAGCGTCGATTTTTACCGGCGCAATAATTACGATCTGTTCATCCTCGATTACCGCGGCTACGGCAAGAGCAGCGGGGAGGTCCAGAGCGAGGCGCAGTTGCACGCCGACGTACGCGCGGCCTGGAACTCCGTCGCTGCGCAGTACGCAGGCAAGAAAATCGTCTTCTACGGCCGTTCGCTGGGTACAGGGCTCGCGGCGAAGCTGGCCGCAGAAATGCAGCCCGACCTCACCGTGCTGGTTTCACCCTATCTCAGCCTGGACGCAATGGCGCAGCTGCGTTACTCCTGGTTGCCGTCCTTCATCAACCGCTACCCCATGCACAGCGACCGCTGGCTACCGGCAATCAGGAAGCCGGTGCTGATCGTCCACGGCGATATCGACGGCATCATCCCGGTCACGCAGGGACAGGCGCTGGCGGCCACGCGGCCGGGTACCGAGCTATTGGTGGTGCCGGGAGCGGGGCATAACGATATACATAAGTTTCCGTTATATCTCGATACGCTTTCAGCGCGTTTAGCCGGCCTCTGAAAGAAACCGTTCCGGCTATCGATTGGTATCGATCACCTGCAACCGCACTTTTCGTTCCTTGCCATCGCGCTGCACCGTGATTTCCGCGGTGTTGCCGATGCCGACGCGGTCCAGTTCGGTGAAGTAGGTCGAAAACGTTTCCACCGGGCGGCCATTGACGGCGATGATGACGTCGCCCAATTCACCGGTGCGCTGTACCAGCGGCCTCAAGCCCGCTTCGGCGGCCGGTGTGCCGCGCTGCACCTCGCCGATCACCACGCCGACGATGCCGTTTTGCGCCACCAGCTCGGGGTTGATGATGCGTATGCCGATGCCGGGGTTGGCCGCCTTGCCGCGCGCGATCAGCTGCGGAACGATGCGGTTGACCAGATCCACCGGTATCGCGAAACCCACGCCCGCCGAGGAACCCGACGAGGAGCGGATGGCGGCATTAACGCCGATCAGCCGTCCCGCGCTATCCAGCAAAGGGCCGCCCGAGTTGCCGGGGTTGATGGCAGCATCGGTCTGGATGGCGCCGACGATTTCGGCGTAATTATCGGTGGGCAGATGCCGGTCCAGCGCCGAGACGATGCCGGTGGTCAGGGTGCGCTGCAAGCCGAAGGGATTGCCGATGGCGATTACCGATTGGCCCACTTTCAATTCGCGCGAGGTACCCAGCGGAATCGGTTTGACGCCGGCGGGGGTGCTGGCGAGTTTGACCACGGCCAGATCGTACTCGGGCGCGCCGCCCACGTACTTGGCGTTGATCGGCTCCTTGCCGGCGTCCAGTTGCACCAGGATTTGCTGGGCGTTGCGGATAACGTGGAAATTGGTGACGACGTGGCCCTGCGTGTCCCAGATAAAGCCGCTGCCGGCGCCCTGAGAGACGGAGGGCCCGAAAAAGCCGCGCATCTCGCTCTTGGTGGTGATGTAGGCCACCGAGGGCGCCGCGTTCTCGAACAGATTGACCAGATTCCTTTCGCCTTCCGGCAGGCTGCCGCGCGCCGTCACCGGGCGCGGCTCGGGTGTTTTCTCGGCGGGCTTGGCCGCCCACAGGGCGGCTGAAACGACGGCCAATGCGGAAACTGCGGACGCGGCCAGAAATTTTGTGTGGCGATTCATATAGTGCGAACGGTTCAGAGTGTCGCTTAGCTAAATAAGTTCATCCGCTTGCAATTCAAGCGGTGCTACGCACAAGGCGAAACGCCGGCACGATGCCTACGCCCCCCAGCAAATGGCGCGGCTCGTGCGCAGCCACCTTCCAGCCGGTACGGCGGTAAAAATGCCGCGCCGGGACATTCTGTTCCAGCACGTAGAGATAGAACTTGCCGCAGCCGCGCGCACGCGCCCAGGCCGCCCCCTCTGCAATCAATTGGCTGGCAATTCCCAGCCTCTGGAATTGCGGCAATACGTGCAGATTGTCCACATAGGCCAGCCCCTTGCTTTTGACTTCGATGCAGAGGAACCCGGCGGGCTTGCCGGCTACGCTGGCAAGGAAGATTTCACCGTCGATATCGCGCAACTCCGGCACGCGTTTTTTCCAGTGGCGGGCGCGATCCGCCTCCAGTTCGTGCTCCAGAAAATAGCGCGGGTAGATGTCGCGATAAGCGGTGCGCCAGCTATCCGTATGGAGTCTGGCGATGGTGCGGGCAATGTTGGAATCGTTCATGCCGCATATTTTACTGTTTGCAAACCCGGACTAACGATTGCCGGTCAAGCGGCTATCATAGGCATAACAACAGCCGGGGAAGCCATGCAAATAAAACAGATGAACTGGATGCAGGTCGAGGAATACCTGAAACGAGACGACCGCGCCGTGGTGCCGATCGGCTGCACCGAGCAGCACGCTTATCTCAGCCTCGCTGTCGATATGATCCTGGCCGAAAAGGTCGCCACCGATGCGGCAGCACCCTTGAACGTGCCGGTGTTCCCGGTGCTGCCCTACGGCCACACGCCCACCTTCATGGCCTATCCCGGTACTATCAGCCTGCGCTTGGAAACCCTGATCGCGGTGATGCGGGACGTGCTGGACAGCCTTGCCACGCACGGCTTCAAGCGCATCCTGATCGTCAACGGCCATGGCGGTAACTCGCCGGTGGCCAATTTCCTGGGCGAATGGATGGGCGACCACCCCACCGTCAAGGTGAAATTTCACAACTGGTGGAACGCGCCGAAAACATGGGCCAAGGTGCAGGCTATCGACCCGGTGGCTTCACACGCGTCCTGGATGGAAAATTTTCCGGCGACCCGCCTGGAAGGTGTGGCCCAGCCGCAGTACCAACGTGCGCCCATCGACTACACCAAATTAAAACTACTCAACCCCGCCGAGACCCGCGCCTACCTGGGCGACGGCAATTTTGCCGGCGTGTACGAAAAGCCCGACGCGGTGATGGCCGAACTATGGGAGGTTGCCGTAAAAGAAACGCGACAGCTCATTGAAGGACCCTGGGGCTAAGCCCCGCCCTGCCCACAGCTGCTAGCGAAGACCTTCCACGTTGGCGAGGAAGGTGCGCAACGCCGAGCGCGCCACCGATTCCGTCAGAGTGGGCGCGTGGCCGCGGTTGGCGATGGTGAGTGCGGTGAACTGCGGCATGCGCTTGGCCATCTCGTTTACCGTGGCCACCGAGAGAATGTCCGAAGTCTCGCCGCGCACCACCAGCATGGGTTTTTTCGGCAAGGCATCGAACAGCGGCCAGAGATTGGCGATCACACCTCCGGAGTTGACGCCGGCGCCGATGGCGGGATCGTAATTCAGCACCGGCGCAGCCCCTTCCTGTATGTACAGATCGCGCGCCATGGCGTGCCAGTCACCGCTGCCGTACTCGGGGAAGGCGAGACCGTTGGTGCGCGCCGTCTGCGCGGCGGCGCCGTCCCAATCGTTGACGGGCGGTGCCTTGCCCACATAACTGGCGATGCGCGCCAGACCTAGCGGGTCTACCTCGGGGCCGATGTCGTTCAGCACCACGCCGCGCACGCGCTCGGCCTCGGTGGACATCATCAGCATGGCCATCAGGCCGCCCAGCGAGGTGCCGACCACCACCAGGCGGCGGATGTCCAGCAGGTCCAGCAGCACCTTCATGTCTTGTACGTATTTGTCAGGCCGGTAGGTGGCCGGGTCCGCCCAGGCCGAACGGCCGCGGCCGCGCTGGTCGGGGCAGATGATGCGGTAGGCGGATCGAAACTCGTCGGCGAAGGCAGCGAAGTCCTTGCTGTTGCGGGTCAGGCCGGGCAGGCACAGGATCACCGGCGCCGAGTCGTCCGGCCCCCGGTAGTCGCGGGCGTACAGGCGCAGACCATCTTCGCTTTGATAAAAAACGTCGGCAAAATTCATCAACGAGCCTTTAAGGATTTAGAATGGGGTAACTCCCCAGAAAAAGGATGCCGCTGCGCCGCAAGGCCCGAACGGCCGGCAGCAAGCGCATAACCATGAAAGCCACCCGCGACAAAGGAAACACGGGCAAGCCGGCGGCGGCGAGCAGGAAAGAACCCGCCAGCCCAAAGGCGGCCAAACCCAAGCGCGCCACGGTCGGCCGGCCGCGCAAAATGGATGGCGCGTCGGTCACGCCCGACCGCATCCTGGACGCGGCCGAAGACCTGTTTTCCAAACGCGGCTTCGATGGGGTCACCATGCGCGAGGTGGCGGAGCTGGCCAACGTGGACCCGGCCCTGTCGCATTACTACTTCGCCACCAAGCAGGGACTGTTCGACGCGGTACTGGAGCGGCGCGCCGAATTGGTTTTTTCCGAGCGCATGGAAGTCTTCGACCAATACGAGGCCACCCACGGCGACAAGGTCACCGTCGAGGGCGCCGTGGCCGCGTTCGTGGTGCCGCTGCTGGACCGGGCGCGCAACGGCGGCGAGGGCTGGAAAAACTACTTTCGCCTGATCGCCCTGGTCAATAACGACGCCTCTCACGTGGCCATTTCGATCATGTCCTACTTTGACCCGCTGGTGCACCGCCTGATCACGGTGGTCAAGCGCGCCCTGCCGAATGCCAAGGAAGAAGAACTGTTCTGGAGTTTTCATTTTCTTACCGGCTCTCTCACGCTGGCTCTTTCCCGCACCGGACGTCTGGATCGCGTCAGCGGCGGACTGTGCCGTTCCGATGACCTGGCCTCGATCGAACCGCGCATGATCGAGTACTGCGCCGCCGGCTTCCGTAGCGTCTGCCTGCGTGGCGCGGGGCCCACCTCCAAAGCTGCCGTCAAAAAATCCGGCGGCGCCCCGAAGGGCGCCACCGGCCGGGTCAGAACTTCAGGCTGAGCGTTGCCTTGATGGTGCGCGGGTCGCCATAGAAGGCCGTGACGGTGTTGAAGAACCCGCTGAAGTTGTAGCCCGCCACCTTGTAGCGCTTGTCGGTCAGATTGCGGCCGTTCAGCGCAAACTGCAGGTTGCGGTCCTTGCTGGTCCAGATCAGGCTGGCGTCCCACAGGGTGTAGCCCTCCTGCGCCAGCAGCAGATTGCCGGGGATGTTGGCGTCGGTTGCCGCGATACCCGTGGCGCGCGAGATTTCCGTCTGGTAGACCTTGCTCTTGTAGGACGCGCTATTGGTGAAGGCGAACTTGCCATCGCGGCCCAGCATGGAGTACGCCCACTCGTAGGTGGCCGACACATTGGCGGCGTTCTTGGGCGTGTTCTGGAACTCGGCGGAGTTGGCGATGTTGATAAGCGAGGTGCCGCTGGCCACCATCCACTCTTTGTACTTGGCGTCGATGTAGCTGACCATGCCGCTCATGCTGAACGAGTCGGTGAAATGCGCCATGCCTTCCAGTTCCAGGCCGTCGATCTTGGCCTTGCCGGCGTTGGTGAGCGAACCGGCGAAGCCGTTCACATTGCCGCTGGCATCGTAGGTGGGAATCGAGCCGGGGATTTGCACATTGGTGTAATCGGTGTGGAACACGGCGATATTGGTCTGCACGCGGCCATGATCCAGAGACGATTTCAGACCCATTTCATAGGTTTTGACTTCTTCCGGCTTCACGCCCTGGCGCTTCAGCAGCGAAGCCGCCGTGGTCGGCGCGCCGCCTAAGTCCATGCGCGGATCGAACATGCCGCCCTTGAAGCCCTGCGAATACGTGGCGTACAGATTGTGCTCGGGCGCAAACTTCCAGCCGAAGCCGATCTTGGGCGTGAACTTGCTGTCGGTGCGTTGCAGATCACCCTTGCCCAGGTCGGTATTGGCGGCCAGGCCCACCGCGGCCGGATTGCCCAGTGTGGGCGAGCCGGAGAGGCCGAGATAGGTGCGCTTGTAGATGGCTGCTTCGCGATGGTCGTTGGTCTGGCGTCCGCCGACGGTGATGTTAAAAGTGTCGGAAACGTTGTAACTGAGGTCCGCGAAGGCCGCCCAGGTACGGGTGTCGATATCGTCGCGCGTATAGAGCGAGAGTCCGCCAGCGGCGTTATACAACACGTCGAATTCGTTGAAGGCGTTGGCCCGCATGAAATACAGGCCGGCCACGCCCTGCCACTTGGCGTCCGTATACGTGAACTGGAATTCCTGGCTGGACTGCTTGTTGCGGTAAATCGCCGGGGCCTCGAACAGCGGGTTATTCAGCGAATCGAAATCGATGGGGGCGTACGATTCGTCGCCACGATGTGCGGTGATGGATTTGAACGAGAGGTTGCCATTGATAGCCCAGTCGATCAGCAGCGACTCGCCGTGGGTGATGACCTGCTGCTTGTGGCCCAACACCGTGTAGAGATTGGAGCGCGTGTCGTAGTTGCTGCCCAGCACCGGCTCATTGGTGGGTGCGGGGCCGGCGGTGAGGCGGTAGCCCTGGCGGGCCTGAGAATCATCCACGGTACGGTCGGCTGCAAAGCGTACGAACAGCGAGTTATTGGGCGTGAATTCCGCACTGACGCGGCCGGCCAATACATCCTTGTTGTAATTGTCGTAGTTGTTGACCACGTTCTTGCCGTAGCCGTCGTGCTGGAACGAGCCGATGGTGCCGCCAATGCGGAAGGTGTCGGATACCGGCGTGCTGGCTTTGACGACGACATCTTTCTCGCCGTAATTGCCCAGGGTGAGCTTGAGGTTAACCTCGGGTTTGGCGGCCAGTTTTTTGGTCACGTATTTGACCGCACCACCGATGGTGTTGCGCCCGTACAGCGTGCCCTGCGGGCCGCGTAGCACTTCGATGCGCTCGATATCGTAAATATCGGTGAGGGCACCCTGCGGGCGGGCCAGGTAAATATCGTCCAGGTAAATACCCACGCCCTGTTCGTAACCGGCCACCGGGTCTTGCTGGCCGATACCGCGGATAAAGGCGGTCAGCGTGGTATTGGTGCCGCGCGAGGTTTTCAGCGTGGTATTGGGGGTGAGATCGGCGATGCCGGTGAGATCGACGATGCCGGCATTTTCAATGGCGGCCGCCGAGTAGGCGCTGACGGCGCCGGGAACGTCCTGGATCAATTCCTCACGGCGGCGCGCGGTAACGGTGATGACCTCGATTTTTTCGGTGGCCGAGGCCTTGTCCGCATCCTTGGGCGCGGCACTGGCGGGCGCGGCCTGTTGCGCGGAAACACTGCCGCTGGCGGCGAACAGGGCTGCGACAGCAACGCTGAGGTACTTGGCTTTCATCTCTCTCTCCTAGGTGGATATTCTTTGAATTTAATGAGCGGCTTGCCGTAACGGGCAGACTCGCGCTAAAATTCATTAATTGTTGAATTAATCGTAACAAAGAAAAAAGCAAAGCGCAAGCGTGCTTAAAACCGCGAGTCAAATTGGCCGCCGGGTCCACACGCTGCGCCGCGCTTACAATGCATTGAACGCAACGGGCGCAAGGATTTCGACCAAGACGCCCGGGCACGCCGCCGACATCCGAGGAGAACACCCGCATGAAAAACCGTTTTCGCGCCGCCATCTTTGTTCTCAGCACCCTGGCGGCGGGCGCCCTGCACGCCCAGGAAATCCGCATCGGTCTGGTGTACGACAAGACCGGGCCGCTGGAGGCCTACGTCAAACAAACCCAGGCCGGTTTCCAGATGGGGCTGGACTACGCCACCGGCGGCAGCATGATGGTGGCCGGCAAGAAGCTGGTTGTGAAAGAACGCGATAGCCAGGGCAAACCCGATGTGGCCAAGGCGCAGCTGGCCGCAAGTTACGCCGACGACAAGGCCGATCTCGCTGTCGCCGCCACCGGCTCCGGCGCCGCGCTGGCGATGCTGCCGGTGGCCGAGGAGTACAAAAAAATCCTCATCATCGAACCGGCGGTGGCCGATTCCATCACCGGCGACAAGTGGAACAAATATATTTTCCGCACCGCACGCAATAGCTCGCAGGACGCCATTTCCAATGCCGTCGCCGTGGACAAGGCCGGCGTCAGCATCGCCACCCTGGCGCAGGACAATGCCTTCGGCCGCGACGGCGTAAAGGCGTTTCGCGCTGCCCTCAAGAACGCCAAGCTGGTGCACGAGGAATATCTGCCGGCCGCCACCACCGATTTCACCGCCGGCGCGCAACACCTGATCGACAAGCTGAAAAGCCTGCCGGGCCGCAAGCTCATCTGGATCGCCTGGGCCGGCACCGGTAATCCCTTCAAGATCGCCGACCTGGATCTGAAACGCTACGGGATCGAAATCACCACCGGCGGCAATATCCTGCCGCAGATGGCGCAGTACAAGAATTTTCCGGGCATGGAGGGTGCGACGTATTACTACTACGGCATCCCCAAGAACCCGGTCAATGCCGAGTTGGTGAAACGCCACCAGGCCAAATTCAACGCACCGCCCGATTTCTTTACCGCCGGCGGTTTCGCTGCCGCCGTGGCGATCGTGACCGCGCTGAACAAGACCAAGGGCGACACCGGCGCGGACACCCTCATCAAGGCCATGGAGGGCATGAGTTTTGAAACCCCCAAGGGCACCATGACCTTCCGCGCCGAGGATCACCAGGCCTTGCAAAGCATGTATCACTTCCGCATCAAGGTTGACCCGGCCCTGGCCTGGGCCGTGCCGGAGCTGGTACGCGAAATCAAGGCTGCCGATATGGATGTCCCAATACGTAATACCCGCTAACCGTTGCCAATGTCGCAGGCTCCGCCACGAGGGCCGCACACGAGGAGAAAGTCATGTACCGCTACGCCGCCAGCCTTGCCGCTGCTTTCACTGCCCTAGCTTGTTCCGCTTTCGCCGCACCGCTGCCGCCTCTGAATATCGACAAAAGCCAGACCACGGTGTCCGGCATTTCCTCAGGCGGCTATATGGCCGTGCAGCTGCACGTGGCCTACTCCTCGCGTTTCGCCAAGGGTGCGGCCGTGATCGCCGGCGGCCCGTTCGATTGCGCGGAGGGCGCGGTGCTCAGCGCCGTTACGCGCTGCTTGGGCAAGAGCGCCATCCCGGTGGACGACCTCATCAAGATCACCGATCAATGGGCCAAGGATGGCGTGATCGACGCCACCAGCAATCTCGCTGCCTCACGGGCCTATATTTTCTCGGCGGCCAACGATAGCGTCGTCAACCCCTCCACCTCGGCCGCCTTGCAGAGCTATTACCAGCACTATCTGCCCAAGGCCAATATCACCTACAAGGCGGACGTCGCCGGTGAACACGCCTTCCTCACCGACGATCATGGCAATAGCTGCATGACCAAGGCCGCACCCTTCATCAATAACTGCCAGTTCGACCTGGCCGGCGCCCTCCTGCAAAACCTGTACGGCACGCTAAAACCGCGCAAGGACGGTGAGCTAGCCGGCAAGTTGGTCGAGTTCGATCAAACCGCTTACGGGGCCGGCCACGGCCTGGGCGCCAGCGGCTGGGTCTACGTGCCCAAGAGCTGCGCGGCCGGCGCCTCCTGCCGCGTGCACGTAGCCCTGCACGGCTGTAAACAGAACGGCACCGACGTAGGAGAGGAATTCGTACGCTTTGCCGGCTACAACCGCTGGGCCGACAGCAATGACATCGTCGTGCTGTACCCGCAGACCGGCAAGGGTGCCGTCAACAGCTGCTGGGACTGGTGGGGTTACGACGACGCGGGCTACGCTAAAAAAATCGCGCCGCAGATGAGCGCCATCATCGCCATGTTGGATGCGATGAAACCCGCCAGCCCGGCAAGCGCCACCACCCCCGCCGCCGCTTCTGCCACCAAGTACTAAGCGAGCCTACGTGGCCGTGTTGCGCACCGCAGACCTCACGGTCCGCTTCGGCGGACACGTGGCGGTCAACGCCGTCAGCTGCGCTTTCCACCCCGGCACGCTGACCGCCATTGTCGGCCCCAACGGCGCCGGCAAGACCACTTACTTCAATCTCATCTCCGGGCAGCTGCCCGCCAGCAGCGGCCGGGTGCTGCTGGACGAGCGCGATATTTCCTCGCTGAACGCCGCCGGGCGCACGCGCGCGGGGCTGGGCCGGGCGTTCCAGCTGACCAATCTGTTCCCCCTGCTGTCGGTATTGGAGAACGTGCGCCTGGCGGTACAGGCCAGCCGCGACGGGCCGCACCGGCGCGGCCTCAATCTGTGGAGCATTTGCAGCGATCACAAGGCGCTGACCGAGCGCGCGCGCGAAATCCTCGATAGTGTGGCCATGGCAGATGCAGCCGATCAAATCGTCGCCAATCTGCCGCACGGCGGGCAACGCAAGCTGGAAGTGGCCATGTTGATGGCCCTGGAAGCGCCGGTGCTACTGTTCGACGAACCCACCGCCGGCATGAGCGCCGACGAGGTGCCGACGGTGTTGAACCTGATCCGCAAGCTGCGCGAAGACAAGTCCAAGACCATCCTGCTGGTCGAACACAAGATGGACATCGTGCGTGAACTGGCCGACCGCATTATCGTGCTGACCAACGGCACGCTGGTGGCCGATGGCGAGCCCAACGAAGTAATCGCTTCGGCGGTGGTGCAGGAGGCGTACCTGGGTGTGCGCAAAAAGGATGCCGCATGAAGGCCAATGCCGGCATCCTGCTCAGCGTGGCCGCGCTGCAAACCCATATCGGCGCGTATCACATCCTGCACGGCGTCGACCTGGCCGTGCCGCGCGGCGAAGTGACCATGCTGCTGGGGCGCAACGGCGCCGGCAAGACTACGACGCTGCGCACCATCATGGGCCTGTGGCGGGCCTCGGCAGGCGGCATCCATTTCAACGGCAGCGATATCACCGGCGCGGCTACCGCCGATATCGCGAGGCTGGGCATCGCCTACGTTCCTGAGAACATGGGCATTTTTGCCGACCTCAGCGTGCAGGAAAACCTGCTGCTGGCCGCCGGCAGCGCACGCCGCGCCAAGGACCTGGACCGCACGCGCCTGGAATGGATTTTTTCCCTGTTCCCGGCCGTGGAAAAATTCTGGGACTACCCGGCCGGCAAGCTCTCCGGCGGGCAAAAACAAATGCTGGCGGTGGCGCGCGCCATCATCGAGCCGCGCGAACTCCTGATCGTCGATGAACCCAGCAAGGGCCTGGCCCCGGCCATCATCGACAATATGATCGCCGCTTTCGCAGAACTGAAAGCGCAGGGTGTGACCATTCTGTTGGTGGAGCAAAACCTGCAATACGCCGAGCGCCTGGGCGACACCGTCACCGTGCTGGAAAACGGGCGCAGCGTGCACGCCGGCGCCATGGCCGCATTCTCCGCCGACCCGGCCCTGCAGCGCTCGCTACTGGGGTTGTCGTTATGAGCCGCAGTTCATCTACAAGTTTGCCGAAGCGCGAATTCGACTGGAAGCCCCTGCTGCTGGCGCCGGCCATTGCCCTGGCGGCCCTGCCCCTGATCGAGTCGCCTTCCACCTGGCTGACCCTGACCGCCGCCGGCCTTGCCATGGGCATGATTGTTTTCATCATGGCCTCGGGCCTCACCCTGGTGTTCGGCCTGATGGATGTCTTGAATTTCGGCCACGGCGTATTCATCACCGTGGGCGCCTTCGTCGCCACCAGTGTGCTGGGCCTGATGGGCGATTGGACCGGCACGGCCGACCTAGGCCTCAATCTGCTGGCGGTATTCGCCGCCATGCTGGCGGCGATGCTGGCGGCCAGCGCGCTGGGGCTGGTGTTCGAGCGCGCGCTGGTGCGCCCGGTGTACGGGCGCCACCTCAAGCAAATCCTGGTGACCATGGGCGGCATGATCATCGGCGAGGAAATCATCAAAATCATCTGGGGCGCGCAGCAGATTCCGCTGGCCCTGCCCGAGGGCCTGCGCGGCGCGCTGCTGCTAGGCGACGCCGCCATCGAAAAATTCCGCCTGCTGGCGGTGGTACTCGGCGTTGCGGTGTACGCGGCCCTGGCGTGGACGCTGAGCCGCACCAAGGTGGGCCTGCTGGTGCGCGCCGGCGTGGAAGACCGCGAGATGGTGGAGGCGCTGGGCTACCGCATCCGGCGTTTATTTGTGGCGGTGTTCGTGGCCGGTAGCGCCCTGGCCGGGCTGGGCGGGGTGATGTGGGGCATGTACCAGCAGAATGTGATTCCGCAAATGGGCGCGCAGATGAACGTGCTGATCTTCATTGTCATTATCATCGGCGGCCTGGGTTCCACCGGTGGTGCGCTGATCGGCGCGCTACTGGTAGGGTTGATGGCCAATTACACGGGCTTCCTGGCTCCTAAGGTTGCCCTGTTTTCCAATATCGCGCTGATGGTGGCGATCCTGCTGTGGCGGCCGCGTGGCATCTACCCGGTAACGAGCCGCTGATGTTGCGCCGCTTGTTTTCTCTCGATACACCCAGGAGCCGCTTACTGACGGCCATGCTGGTGCTCATCCTGCTGGCGCTGGCGTTTGCGCCCTTCGTGCTGCCGGGGGTCAAGGCGCTCAATGTAGCGGCCAAGATCCTGGTGTTCATCGTACTGGTGGCGAGCTTTGATCTGCTGCTGGGGTACACGGGTATTGTCAGTTTTGCCCACACCATGTTTTTCGGCATCGGCGCTTACGGTGTAGCCATCGCCGTGACGCGCTGGGGCGCCACCTGGCAGTCGCTGGCGCTGGGCACCGTCTGCGCGCTGCTGCTGTCGCTGGTACTGGCGGTGGCCATCGGCCTGTTTTCGCTGCGGGTGCGTGCCATATTCTTCGCCATGATCACGCTGGCCATCGCCTCGGCCTTCCAGACCCTGGCCTCGCAGCTGCCGGACTTCACCGGCGGCGAGGACGGCCTTAATTTCAAACTGCCCGAGCTTCTTCGCGCCAGCCACAAGTTTGCCGATGCACCCCTGCTCGGCGTCAGCATGGACGGCCGCGTGCTCTGTTACTACCTGCTGTTTTTTGCGGCCCTGGCCCTGCTGCTGGCCCTGTTGCGCGTGGTCAACTCGCCTTTCGGCCGCGTGCTGGAGGCGATACGCGAGAACGAGTTCCGCGCCGAGGCGCTGGGTTACCGGGTGGTCGTGTTCCGCACCCTGTCCAGCGTCATCTCCGCCCTGTTCGCCACGCTGGCCGGCGTGATGCTGGCGCTATGGCTTGCTTATAACGGCCCGGATACGTCGCTGTCCTTCGAGATCATGCTGGATGTGCTGCTGATCCTGGTGATAGGCGGCATGGGCGCGATGTACGGCGCAGTGATCGGCGCGGCCCTGTTCGTGGTGGCGCAAAATTATCTGCAGGACCTGTTGCGCCTGGGTAGCGAAGCGGCCAGCGATATCCCCTGGCTGGCAGCCGCCCTTTCGCCGGACCGTTGGCTGCTGTGGCTGGGCCTCTTGTTCGTAATTTCGGTTTATTACTTTCCCAGCGGTATCGTCGGCAGGCTGCGAGGGCAAAAATGAAAATCGACCGCATTCTGGAACGTCAGGCGCAGTTCCGGCCGCAACATACGGCTGCGATCTTCGGCGAGTTGCGCCTCAGCTACCGCGATTACCATGCGCGCGTATCGCGTCTGGCCGCTGCCTTGCAGGCCCTGGGGGCAAGCAAGGGCGAGCGGGTGGCGACTGTCCTGCCCAATTGCCTGGAACTGCTGGATTGCTACTGGGCTTGTGCCGCCATAGGCGCGGTGATGGTGCCGCTGTCGCCCTTGCTAACGGTAAGCGGCTTGCGCTCGCTGCTGGGAGATGCGGCGCCGCGCGTGGTGCTGGCCGATGCCGGCACCGCGGCCACGGTAGGCGAGGCCCTGGATGCGGTGCCGGGTGGCATCGCGGTTTGCATAGACGGCGAGGCCGCGGGCATGCCCGCGCTACCGGCTTTGCTAAAAACCGCGCCGCCCAGCCCTGCCCCGGTGGAAATTGGGCCGGAAGACCTCTACAACATCATGTACACCAGCGGCACCACGGGCACGCCCAAGGGCATCATGCACACCCACCGCATACGCGCGCACTACGGCACGCTGTTCGCCAACGCCTGGCGCATGCGCCCGGAGTCGGTGGTGTTGCACACAGGCGCCATCGTCTTCAACGGTGTGATGACCACCCTGATGCCGGCCTTCCTGTCGGGCGCCACCTTTATCCTGCACCGGCAGTTCGACGCGGTTGCGTTGATCGAAACCGTCGCCAGGGAAAAGGTCACGCATATGATGCTGGTGCCCTCGCAGATCATCGCCGTGCTCAATGCCCCCAATTTCGCCGCCGAAAAACTGGCCTCGATAGAAATGCTGCTCTCGCTGGGCGCGCCCCTGCACATAGAACACAAGAACCGCCTGGAAGCGGCGCTGCCGGACCGGTTTTACGAGTTGTACGGCCTGACCGAAGGTTTCGTCACCATCCTCGACAAGACCGAGGCGGTACGCAAACGCGGCTCGGTGGGCGTGCCGCCGGTGTTTGCCGAGTTGCGTATCGTGCGTGAAGACGGTAGCGATGCGGCTACCCGCGAGATCGGCGAAATCGTCGGCAAAAGCCCGCTGCTGATGCCGGGTTACTACCGCCGCCCCGACCTTACCGCGCAGGCGATCCGCGACGGCTGGCTGTACACCGGCGACCTGGGATATGTGGACGAGGAAGGCTATCTCTTCCTGGTCGACCGCAAGAAAGACATGATCGATTCCGGCGGGGTGAAGGTTTACCCGCGCGATATCGAGGAGGTGATCGCCCGGCACCCGGACGTGGTCGAATGCTCGGTGTTCGGCGCGCCCGACGAGAAATGGGGCGAGACACCGGTAGCTGCGGTGGTGCTGCGGTCCGGCGCCGACGGCGATACTGAAGGACTGAAGGCGTGGGTCAATGAACGGGTCGGCGCGCGCTATCAGCGCGTCAGTCGCATCATTGTGTATAGCGAATTCCCGCGCAACGCCGCCGGAAAAATCCTCAAGCGGGAAATGCGCGACCCCCTATGGGCGGGGCGCGATACAAAAATCTGACTATTCGCGTACGGCGTCGGGGGAGGCCTGGCGCCACTTCCATTTCATCGCGATAACGGCAAGACTCAGGATCAGGGTCAGGGTATTGGCAACGATCACCGGCCAGGACTGCACGATCACGCCGTAGACAATCCAGCTCGCCACTCCCACCGAGAAAATCAGGTACATGGGTAGTGAGATATCCCGGGCGGCGCGTGTTTTCCAGATTTTCAGCACCTGCGGCACGAAGGCGCAGGTAGTCAGCACGGCGGCCAAGCTGCCGATCGCGTTGGCCAGATTCATGTCTTCAGCGAGAAGGGACTGAAATCGGTTTTGTGGTCGTAATAGTCTTCCTGCTCGGCGCGTTTGAGGAAGCCGACGATCTTGTAAGTCACGGGGGTGAACACCACTTCCACGGCCACCTTGGTGACGAACTGTGCCAGCATCACCATGGGCAGCTTGTCGTCGGGAATGATGCCGGTGCCGTAAAAGGCCAGCGGATAAAACAGCAGCGAATCCACGCCCTCGCCGAATATGGTCGAACCTATGGTGCGGGTCCATAGCCATTTGCCGGCGGTGAGAATTTTCATTTTCGCCAGCACGTAGGAGTTGACGAACTCGCCGCAGCAAAAGGCTATCAACGACGCCAGCGCGATGCGCCAGGTGGAACCGAAGGCGATTTCGTAAGCGGGCTGGTTGTGCCAGAACGGCGCCGGCGGCAGGGCCACCACCACATAGGCCATGATGGAAGCGAAGGTGAGGCCTGCGAAGCCGGCCCAGATCACGCGCCGCGAGCGGGCGTAGCCGTAGACCTCGGTCAGCACGTCACCAAACACATAGGAGATGGGAAAGAACAGCACGCCGGCGCCGAAGGTCAGCGTGCCCAGGATAGGCGCGTCCCATTGCGCGATCTTGGCCGGCCCGATCAGGTTGGAGCAGATCAGGATGGTGACAAAGGCCGCCATGACGAACTCGTAATAGCGGTAGGTGCGCTGCCGCTCTGGCTGCGGTTGGGGCTGCGGAGGCGTTTCGGTGGTGGACATGGCAAGGACTCCGGGTAATTGTCAGGGCTGGCGCTGCCGCACCATTTCAAACAGGGCGATGGCCGCCGAAGCGGCCGCATTCAAAGATTCGGCCGCGCCCGGCATGGGGATGCTGACACAATGCGTGGCGGCGGCCTGCAATTCAGGCGTGAGGCCCGAGCCTTCGTTGCCGATCAGAAAGGCGGTCGGCCCCTTGAGCTTGCAGCCGTAGAGGGTCTTGCCGCTGCGCAAAGCCAGCGCCAGCGACTGGCCCTGGAACGCCTTCACATATTCGGGCAGATCGACACCTTCGGCGATGTTCAGCGCAAAGTGCGCGCCCTGCGCTGCGCGCAGCACCTTGGGCGACCAGGCGAAGGCGCAGGTGGCCGACAGCACCATCTCGGTCACGCCGGCGGCCGCAGCACTCCTCAACATGGAGCCCACATTGCCGGGGTCCTGCACGTCTTCCAGCACCAGCACCGCGTCGGCGCTGACGGAGGGCGGGCGCGGTTGCGGGGTGGGCACCAGAGCGATGACACCGGCGGGCGAATCCAGGCCCGAGGCTTCCTTCATCCAGCGGTCATCCACCAGCGCGACGCGATCTTCCGGCAGACGCTTCAGCAAGCTACTCACCGAGCCTAGCGCGGATTCGCCTATGTAAATCGACTGCGGCGTGCCTAGCGCATCGAGGTAGGCCGTCACCAGATGTTCGCCGTCGAGCACCGTCAGCCCGGCTTTTTTGCGGTCGCGCGAGGATTGCGAAAGTGCGATCAGCTGCTTGATCTGCGGGTTATCGCGCGAGCTTAGTGTTTTCATACGCCGACAACGATAGCGGACGGCGGGACTTCGCCATCGTCCCAGGCCAGGCGGCCCTGCGACTCCGCCTCGCGCACCGGCGCGAAGCTGCGGCGATGCAGGGCGCAGGGGCCGAGGCGGCGCAGCGCTTCCAGGTGCTCACGGGTGCCGTAGCCCTTGTGGCGCGCGAAGCCGTACTGCGGAAATTTTTGGTCCCACTCGCACATCTCGGCGTCGCGTGCGGTCTTGGCGAGTATGGAGGCGGCGGAGATTTCGGCGTGCAGGCGGTCGCCCTCCACTATGGCTTTGCCGGGCACCGTGACCTCGGGCAGGTAGAGGCCGTCCACCAGCATTTGCTGAGGCGCGACCGTCAACCCTTCGACCGCGCGCTTCATGGCCAACAGGGTCGCCTGCAGGATATTGAGGCGGTCGATTTCTTCCACACTGGCCACGGCAATGCAGCAGGCCAGGGCGCGCGCCTGGATTTCTTCCGCCAGACGCTCGCGGCGCCTGGCGCTCAGGGTTTTGGAATCGGCCAGGCCGGCGATGGGTTGAGCGGGGTCGAGTATCACCGCCGCCGCATAGACCGCGCCGGCCAAGGGGCCCCGCCCCGCTTCGTCTACACCGCAGACCAAGGCGCTGCTCATCGCTACGCCGCCCGCCGTTCGCGTGCCAGGCCCGCCTCTATCATGGGCCGCAGGGCCTCGCGCACCCGCTCCTTGTTGCCGACCGCTAACGAGGCGTGAATATCGGCAAAGCGCTCGCGCAGCCTGGCCGCCGCGTCGCGGTGGTTAAGCCAGTTGGCCAGCGCCCGCGTCAGATTGGCGGGGGTGGCGTCGTCCTGCAGGAGTTCCGGCACCAGCCATTCGCCGGCCAGAATATTCGGCAGACCCACATAAGGCAGGTAGGCCTTGCGCTTCATGAGGCGATAGGTCGCGGCCGAGAGGCGATAGGCGATCACGTGCGGGCAGCCGAGCAGCGCCGCTTCCAGGGTGGCGGTGCCGCTCGCCACCAGGCCCACGTCGGCGGCGGCCAGGGCCAGGTTGGCATGGCCGAACAGGATTTGCATAGGCAGGTCCTGCGCGTTCAGCTTCCAGCGCATGGTGTCGAACTGCTCGCGCGTTTCGCGCGTGGCCAAGGGCACCAGGAACTGCGCCTGCGGGAACTGGATGTGCAGGGCCTTGGCGGTTTCGAGAAACAACTCGGCGTGGTAATCGAGTTCGCTCTGGCGGCTGCCGGGCAGCATGGCCACCACCACGCTATCGGGCTTTAAGCGCAGTTGCACGCGCGCGGCATCGCGCTGCGATTTTTGCGGGATGGCGTCGGCCGTGGGATGGCCCACGTAGCTGGCGGTAATGCCCTCCTTGGCGTAAATGGCGGGCTCAAAGGGAAACACCGTCAGCATGCGGTCCACCGCACCCTTGATCTTGTGGATACGCTCGTAGCGCCAGGCCCAGATCGAGGGACTCACGTAGTGCGCGGTGGGGATGCCCTGATGCTTCAGCGCCCGTTCCAGACCCAGGTTGAAATCGGGCGCATCTATGCCGATGAACAGCGCCGGGCGCTCCTTCAGCATGCGCTCGCGCACATTGCGGCGTATGGCCAGGATTTCGCGAAAACTCTTCAGCACCTCGAAGTAGCCGCGCACCGCCAGCTTTTCCATGGGATGCCAGCTGACCGCCCCGGCGCTTTGCATTTTCGGCCCGGCGATGCCGGCAAACTGCAATTGCGGCCATTCTTCTTTCAGGGCTTCGATCAGCATGCCGCCGAGCAGATCGCCGGAGGTCTCACCGGCAACGATACCGATTTTCATCAGCGCACGATGCCGCGGGTGGATTGCACCAGGAAGTCCGCCAGCATTTTTATTTCCGGGAACTGCGCCGCCTCCGCACTCAGCTGCGCCTTGGCCTCGGCAAAGGTCAGGCCGGAGCGATACAGGGTTTTGTAGGCGCGTTTGATATTGGCGATTTGTTCGGCATCGAAACCGCGCCGCTTCAGCCCTTCGGAATTGACGCCGGCTGCCGTCAGCGGATTGCCGCCGCAGGTTACATAGGGCGGGATATCCATCAGCACCACGCTGGAAACGCCGCACATGACGTGCGCGCCGATTTTCACGAACTGATGCACGCCGGTGAAGCCGCCGAGAGTAGCCCAATCACCCACGTGCACATGGCCGGCCAATTGAGTGCAGTTGGCGATGGTGGTGTTATTGCCGACCTGGCAGTCGTGCGCCACGTGCACATAGGCCATCAGCCAGTTATCGTTACCGATGCGGGTGACGCCGCCGTCCTGCACGGTGCCGCGGTTGAAGCTGCAGAATTCGCGAATGGTGTTGCGGTCGCCGATTTCCAACCGCGTGGGTTCACCTGCGTACTTCTTGTCCTGATTGGCTTCGCCCAGCGAGATCGAATGAAAAATGCGGTTGTCGCGGCCGATCTTGGTGTGGCCGGTGATCACACAATGGTGACCGACCGTGGTGCCTTCGCCGATCTCTACATCGCCGTCGATAACGGTATAGGCGCCTACGCTGACGTTGGCGCCCAGTTTGGCGCCGGTCGCAATAAGGGCGGTGGGGTGAATCGCTGCCGTCATCCTTCGATTTTCCTCAGGGTAACCAGCAGCTCGGCTTCGGCGGCCAGTTGATCGCCGACGTAGGCCTTGGTGGCGTATTTGATGAGGCCGCGTCGGTCGAACAGCAACTCGGAGTCGAGAAACAGGGCGTCACCCGGCACCACAGGGCGCTTGAAGCGCGCGCCGTCAATGCCGACAAAAAAAATGACGGTGTCGTCGCCGGCGCGAATATCGGAAGACTTGAACGACAGCAGGCCCGAGGCCTGCGCCAGGGCTTCGATGATCAGCACACCCGGCATTACCGGGAAGTGCGGGAAGTGCCCCTGGAAAAACGGTTCGTTGATGGTGACGTTTTTGAGCGCGCGAATGCGTTTGCCCAGTTCCAGTTCAAGCACCCGGTCCACCAGCAGGAAGGGGTAGCGATGCGCCAGCAGGCTTTTGATTTCGGCGATGTCCATGGTGCTCATGATTGGTTCCCTTTGTTCTTCGCTTTGTTCTTCGCTTCGTTCTTTATAGCGCCGGCGATATCGTCCAGGCGGCGGAAATGCGTTGCATTCTTAAGCCATTCGTCGTGGGGCAGCAATGGCGTACCCGAAGTATAAATGCCCGGACCACTGATCGACTTGGTTACCAGGGTCATGGCCGAGACGGTGACGTCGTCGCCGATTTCCAGGTGGCCGATCACACCAGCCTTGCCGCCGATCAGCACGCGCTTGCCGATTTTGGTGCTGCCGGCGATGCCCACGCAGCCGGCGATGGCGCTATGGTCGCCGATGCTGCAGTTGTGCCCCACCTGCACCAGATTATCGATTTTCACGTCGTTACCGATGACAGTATCGTCGATGGCGCCGCGGTCTATGGTGGTGTTGGCGCCGATTTCACAATCGTCGCCGATGATAACTCTGCCCGTTTGCGGAATTTTTACCCAGCCGCCTTCGGTTCCATCTGACTTCTTGAAATCCGGCGCGAAACCGAAGCCATCGGCGCCGATCACGGCGCCAGAATGCACGATGCCGCGCGCGCCGATGCGGCAGCCCGCCAGCACGGTGACGCGCGGGTATAGCCGGGTACCGGCGCCGATATGGGCGCCTTCGCCGATCACGCAGCCGGCGCCGATGACGGCATGTTCTTCAATCACCGCGTCGCGGGCGATCACCACGAATTCAGCCACGGCTGCGGAGCGCGCTACTTTGGCTGTTGCATCCACCGAGGCTCTGGCGTGCACCCCGGCCACGTGGGCTACTGCGGGCTGCAGGCTCTGCGCCACGCGGGCGAAATAGGCATAGGGGTTGGCAGTGATGATTCTGGGCCGGTCGGTAAGGCCGCGATCGGCTTCGCCGACGATCACGGCGCCCGCCAGGCTGGCGGCCAGCAGAGGCCGGTACCGGGGGTTGGCCAGGAAGGCGATCTGGTCGGGTCCGGCGTTTTCCAACGTGCCGATGCTGCGCAATGGCGCAGCAACTTCGCCGACGGCTTCACCGCCGAAGCGGCTGACGAGGTCCCTGAGTTTCATGAGCGGACGAGGGTCGCCCCGGCGCAGCCGCACCGGAGGCGAGACGGCTTACTTGTCGGCAAGCGCCTTGATGACCCGGTCGGTGATGTCGATCTTGCCACTGGCGAACACCGCTTCCTGCACGATCAAATCGAATTTTTCTTTTTCGGCGATTTCGTTGATGATCTTGTTGGCGCGTTCCTGCAGGGACACCAGCTCCTCGTTGCGCCGCAAGTTCAGGTCTTCGCGCAATTCGCGCGACATGCGCTGGAAATCGCGCTGGATCTGCGCCAGCTGCTTGGCCTTGGCGGCGCGGTCCGCGTCGGTCATGGTGACGTCTTCTTTTTGCAGGGTCTGCTCCAGCTCGCGGCCCTGTTTTTCCATACGCGCCACTTCCTCGGCGCGCAGCTCGAATTCTTTTTGCAGCTTGGTCTGGGTGCGTTTGGCCGCAGCCGATTCGCGCAGGATGCGCTCCTGGTTGACGAAGCCGATCTTGGTTTCGGCGAACGCCGCCGTGGAGGAAACGGCGGACGCCGCCGCCAGCACAATCATTCCAATAGCCAGGTTACGCATAGTTCGGTTCCTCACTACGCCGCGGGTTCAGAATACGCGGCCCAACAAAAACTGGAAGCGTTCCGGCTGGTCCCCGGCCTGGGTCTTGAGCGGCTTGGCCAGGCTGAACTTGAGCGGACCCACCGGCGAGAACCAGCTTACCGCAAAGCCGACCGAGGTGCGCAAATCCTCCAAATAAAACTTCTGCTTGCGCCCGTACTGGTCGGTGCCGAAAACGTTGCCGGCGTCCAGGAATACGGACAGGCGCACCGATTTATCGGCCTTCACGCCGGGCATCGGGAACAGCACTTCCACGCTGCTGACAAAGCGCTGGTTGCCGCCCAGGAATTCGCCGTTGATGTCGCGCGGGCCCAGCGAGCTTTGCTGGAAGCCGCGTACCGAGTCCACGCCGCCGGCGTAGAAATTCTTGAAGAACGGCAGGGTTTTGCCGCCGTAGCCGGCCGCGTAGTTGTATTCCACGTTGGTGCTGAGCACCAGGGGGCCCCAGAACGGCATCAGGTGCTGGCCGTGCAGGCGCAGGCTGTAGTATTTGAGATCGGCGCCCGGCAGGCCGACTTCGATGCCGGCTTCGCCGATGTAGCCCTTGGTGGGGAAGTAGATGCTGTCGCGGGTATCGCGCGAGAAACTGAGGGTGCCGCGCGCCGTGGTGCTGCGCGAGCCGAAGGAGCGCACAAAATCGATGTAGCGCTGCGGGCTGGAGGAGTCCAGGAACAGATTGGTCTGCTCGCCGGCGATGCCGAAACCGATGCCGTCGTATTCCGTCACCGGGATACCGAAGCGCACGCCGGCGCCGGTGGTATTGGACTGATAGTCGCCGGTGAGCAGCGAAGCGGTGTTCAGATCGCGGCGGAACAGGTCGATACCGCGCGACACGCCGTCCACCGTCCAATAGGGATCGAGGAAGGACAGCGAATAGTTTTGCTGGATGGTGCCGCTGTTGACGCTGAACGAGAGCTGGTTGCCGGTACCGAAAATATTGGCCTGCGACACCGAGGCCGATAGCGTGAACTTCTCGTACTGGGAATAGCCGACACCGAACTGCAGGCTGCCGGTGTTGCGTTCCTTGACGGTAACGTTGAGATCGACTTCGTCGTTGCTGCCGGGCACCGGCGGGCTTTCGACGTTGACTTCCTCGAAGTAGAAGGTACGGTCCAGACGCTCCTTGGAGCGGTTGATTTTTTCGATCGAGTACCAGGCCGATTCCAGCTGGCGGAATTCGCGGCGGATCACCTCGTCGCGGGTGCGCGAGTTGCCCTGGATGTTGATGCGGCGCACATAGGTGCGGCGGCCCGGGTCCACGAACAGGGTAAAGGCGGCCGTCTTCTTGGCGGCATCAACTTCCGGCACCGGATTGATGCTGGCGAAGGAGTAACCGTCGTTACCCATGCGGTCGGTGATGCGCTTGATCGAATCGACGATTTTCTGTTTAGAAAAGACCTCACCCGGCTTGAACAGCAGCAGGGAGCGCATTTCCTCTTCGGAAATTTTTAGATCGCCGGCAAACTTGATGTCCGAGATGGTGTAGACCGGACCTTCGAAAATAGGGATGGTGATGTAAATCTTCTGCTTGTCGGCCGATATCGACACCTGGGTGGAATCGGCGCGGAAATCCAGATAGCCGCGGTTGAGGTAGAACGAGCTCAGCTTTTGCAGGTCGCCGGTCAGCTTTTGCTTGGAATACTGGTCTTCCTTGGTGAAAAACGAAAACCAGCCGCCGGTGGAGAGTTCGAATTCCTTGAGCAGGGTCGACTCCGAAAAAGCCTGGGCGCCGATGATGTTGATATCGACGATCTTGGAGGATTCGCCCTCGTCGATGGTGAAGGTCAGCGAGATGCGGTTGCGCTCCAGCGGCGTCACCGTGGTGGTGACCTTGGCCGAGTAAAAGCCGCGGCTGGTGTACTGGCGCTTGATTTCTTTTTCGGCGCGGTCCAGCACGGAACGGTCGAAAATCTTGGCTTCCGAAATGCCGGCGGTCTTGAGGCCGTCTTTCAGATTGTCCTTGCTGAATTCCTTGGAGCCGTTGATGTCGATCTGGGCGATGGCGGGGCGTTCGGCCACCTGCACCACCAGGATGTCGTTCTCGACCTCCAGGCGCACGTCGCTGTAAAAGCCGGTGGCGTACAGGGCCTTGATGGCTGCTGCCGCCTTGTCGTCGTCCATGCGGTCGCCCACCTTGACCGGCAGATAGCCGAACACGGTGCCGGCGTCGGTGCGTTGCACGCCCTCGACACGGATGTCGCGGATCTGGAACGGTTGGATGGCGAGAGCGGCGGCGGAGAACAGCGAACCGAGCAATGCCGCGAGGAGTCGTGACGGAGTACGAGAAAAATGCATCAAGTTTTTGTCAGCCTGATTTCAGCCTGAAACCAGGCGATGAATGTCGTTGTAAAAAGCGAAGGCGGTCAAACCCAGCAATAGCGTGAGGCCCACCTGCTGGCCTATTTCCATCGCCCTTTCGGACACTGGACTGCCCTTGAATACCTCGGCGATATGATACATCAACTGACCCCCGTCCAAGACGGGCACAGGCAGCAAATTAAGCACCCCCAGACTGATGCTGATGAGGGCCAAATAGTTCAAATACGCCAGCCAGCCGACCTCGGCGGACTTGCCCGCGTACTGGGCGATGCTGATCGGTCCGGACAGGTTTTTCCAGGAAATATCGCCCGTCAGCATGCGGCCCATCATTTTCAGAGAAAACCAGGACATATTGACCACCGAGCCCCAGGCGCGCGGAAAGGCCTCCCAGGGCGAATAACGCACGACAATGCTCTCCCGGTCGGTCAGGGGTTGGGCGAGCACCTCAACACCTATACGCCCAATGGCCGGGCCCACGGTTTGTCCCCCGGCGGCGAGCGCTTCGGCCGTTACCGTGACTTCCAGCCGGGTTTTATCCCGCTCCACCACCACCGGGAAGGTCTTGCCGGGGCGTGCGGCAACCAGTTTTACCAGACTGGACCGTCTGGCCACTTCCACGCCGTCTATGGACACCACCCGGTCCTGGCTGCGCAGGCCGGCCCGTTCGGCCGGGCCGCCGGGCAGCACGCCTTGGATCACCGTTTGGGCCGGCGGGTCCCAGGGATTCAGCGACACCCGGGTGAGAAAGTCCTTGTCCAGATCGTCCTTGCTGACCGCGGAGAGGTCCAGGCGGCGCAGCTGTTTTTCGCCTTTGGCGGTTTCGACCTCGATTTCGACCGTTTCGCGCGCCGCCGCCGAGACGATCAGGGCGAGCCTCGCGTCGGTCCAGGTGCGCACCGGCTCGTCGCCCACTCTCAGGATCAGGTCGTCCTCGGCAAAGCCCGCCGCCGCGGCGGTGCTGCCGGGCAGCGGCGCCGACACATAGGGTTTGATCCCCGGCACGCCGCTCACGAACAGGACCCAGTAAAAAAACGCTGCCAGCACAAAATTGGCCGCCGGGCCCGCTGCCACGATCAGGGAGCGCTGCCAGACCGGCTTGCGGTTGAAGGCGCCAGCCTCCTCGCCCGGCAGGCAGGAGCCGTCGCGCTCGTCGGCCATTTTGACGTAGCCGCCCAGGGGGAAGGTGGCGACCACCCATTCGGTGTTGTTTTTGTCGGGGCGCAGCCATAGCGGCTCGCCGAAACCCACCGAAAAACGCAGGATTTTCACCCCGCACAGCCGCGCCGCCCAGTAGTGCCCCAGTTCGTGAAAGGTGACCAGTACGCCGATGGCGACCAAAAAGGCTGGGATGGCGATCAGCAGGGACATGGGTGGCTCAAGTCCCGCTTCGTTTGCGGTCGATGCGGTGCAACGCCTTCATCTCGATGCGTTTGATCATGGCGGCGGTGCGCGCATAGCGGTCGGCAGCGACGATTTCCTCCACCGTACCGGCTTCCGATACAGTGGTCTTTGCCAGCACATGTTCGATCAAGGCCGGTATCTCCGTAAAAGCCAGCTCCCCGGCCAGAAACCCTTCGACAGCGATTTCGTTGGCGGCGTTCAATATGGCCGGGGCGGTACCGCCGCGCCGCATGGCCTGGTAGGCCAGACCCACGCAGGGAAAACGCCCATTGTCCAGGGGCTGGAACTCCAGCTTGCCGATCTTGGCGAGGTCCAGGGGCGTCACGCCAGCCTCGATACGGTCCGGGTAAGCCAGGCCGTAGGCGATGGGGGTGCGCATATCCGGGTTGCCCAGTTGGGCGATTACCGAGCCATCGATGTACTCCACCATGGAGTGGACGATGCTTTGCGGGTGAATCAGCACCTCGATCACGTCGGGCGCGGCGTCGAACAGCCAGTGCGCCTCGATCACCTCCAGGCCCTTGTTCATCATGGTGGCGGAATCGACCGAAATCTTGCGGCCCATCACCCAGT
>JACXTT010000264.1_pt1 | contig 86057 bp, 71 predicted proteins | sample 9270951 | NCBI WGS metagenome assembly JACXTT01 (sample SAMN15532306, study PRJNA645909) | rock metagenome | isolation source: weathered quartz diorite | place: Puerto Rico | collected 2017-06-21 | reverse complement strand
TGCCCTGGGTTCCCCCGCCGATCGTCGAGGAGCCGGAGGAGAGGAGAGTGGCGAAGGTGCCGAGTCCCGTTGAGGTGAGGTTCCCTGCGGAGAGGACGGTGGCAAAGAGGTTGGTGGAGCTGGCCGTGGTGGCAAAGAGGCTCGAGGAGGTGGCGTTCCCCAAACTCGTCGTGGCGAGGGTGGCGATTGAGGCAAAGAGGTTGGTCGAGGAGGCGGTGGTTGCGAAGAAGGAGGTGCTGGTTGCCTTGGTGGCGGTGGCGTTAGTAAAGGTGACGCTCTGGAGGGTGGTGGAACCTGCCGCAAGGAGGTTCGCGAACGTACCGAGCCCGGTCGAGGTGATGTTGCCTGTGCTCAAGATCTGGGCAAACAGGTTCGTCGAGGAGGCAGTGGTCGAGAAGAAGTTAGTCGTAGTCGCCGAAGTACCGGTAGCATTTATGAACGTAAAACTCTGGAGAGTCGTGGAGCCCTGTACGTACAGATTCCCGAGCACTTCGAGCTTTGCTCCGGTCGTCGTTGTCGCAGAACCGCCCAGCACGACAGCGGTCGCTGCGTTCGGGTAAATTGTGAGGCTATTTGTGCTGGTAGCGAACTTGTCTGTCGAAGAGCCGCCCCCGCCTCCACCGCCGCTACTTATGCACGTCCCGTTCACCGAAACGCACCCGCCGGTGAGCTCGATGCCGTTTGAGAACGTCGAGGTGGCCGTGGTGGTCGATACTCTAAGGACGCCAACGGAGAGAGCGCCGTCGAACGTCGAGGTCGCCTTCACTGTGGAGTTGAGTATCCCGGTGAGGGTACCACCGGAGAGCGACAAGGAGTTCGAGTTCGAAGCATTGACCGTATTGGAGCTGTCGATGGTCGAGTTGCTTATGGTGACGCTTCCAAGATTGTTGATTATGTTCGTGAGCGAGATGGCGCGATAGATGCCGGCGAGCTGCGCGGAGAGGTCTCCCGATGGCACGCTCGCTACGCGCTCTGTGAGGCGCGTCTCGAACGCGTTGAGCTCGGCCGTCAGGGCACGCGCGGTCACATAATGCTCTCCCGCGCTGGACGTATCGCTCGAGCTTGTCGAAGAGCTCGAGGGCACGGTCGTCGATGTCCTGCGTCCAACCAGCGCCTCGACGCTTCGCTTCACGCCCTCAAGCGAAAGCGCGGCCATGGAACGTACCAGGATGAGATGCTCCGAGGAAATGTCCCAATGCGGAGAAACGTACACGGTCGCACCATAACTCATCGGTTCCGCTTTTTTCTCCACAGCAGGGGCGGCAAGGCCACGCAGCATCGCGACCGCAGGTTCGACGCTCGCGGAAAGCGAGTAATCGATACGTGCTTTATGCGTGGGGAAGGCGGAGAGCGACCAGGAAAGACTCGATCGTGGTGGGTGAGGCGAATTGGCAAAAAGCCCATCGACTGAGGCGCGAACCGCGAGGGTGGCCGACGCCAGCGCTGCGCGCGTTTCATCGACGGGACCGATATCGGCACGCAGCGCCTCGTCGTACACGGGAAGCGACTGTGCGAGGGGCTCCAGAGATTCATGAAGCGCGTCGGCGTAAAAAGATTTTCTGGAAATGGCAGTATCAGCTACCGACGCGTAGAGGGCCGCACCTGCGGCGGAAAACACGTTCAGCGATTCCGCGAACGGGAAAAACGTAAAGCGCGAGAATTCCGCATAAAACAGGTTCGACCCGAGAGGCGTGTCGGAGAGCCAAGCGTTCGGAACCCGCGACGCGTCCGCAAACACGTTCTCCGAGAGGAGGAATGGGGCGACACTCTCATGCGCGAGCGCATTTATGAAAAATCTCAGTGTCGCGCGCTGATCACTCCATCGCACCGTGGGCCATGTAGCGAGTGAAGCAGCGAGGAGCGGCGTATGTGGTATGCCTATCAGAAAAGAGAGTTTCTCGCTCGTATGTCCAAGCTCGAGGTCGGAACGTGAAAGGTTTATAAATCCGAGATGAGAGAAATCATCGAACGTGCTTGTTATATGTCGAGAAGGATTTCCTTCGGCACCAAACTGTTCAGCATGATGGGCCAGCACCCCGTACGTGATGTCACAAGCGGCAAGAAAGGTAAGAACGCACAGGGTCCCGACCCGGGCAGCGCCGAAGACCTTAGCGGTTTTCACTCGAAAGTTTTGTTTGTGAAGGATGCTGCGTGCTTCATGTGAGAGCGCTGCATGACGGATCTCCTCGCGTCTCAGACTGTGAGCCTTAAAAGCAAGGAGCGAACCAGGCTCCACGTACCAGAGCTTCCCGATGAAAACACCTCTCACCTTACCTTGTCGGCACAGGCGGGTCACGTAGTCATAGGAATAACCCGAAAGCTTGGAGGCTTCGTATGACTTGATATAACCCTTGGGTAAAAAAGAAACGTGGTCGGCCATTGGAGGTCGCCACCCGAAGTAACCTTATTTTACGTCATTTTTTCAGAGTCTGCCCTCCTTCTTTCTGGTCATCTGTGGACAGAGCGCTATCCGCCACATACCCTTATTTCTCGCCACCAAATACGATCGGCTCATAATTTTTATGCCGGCGTCACACCCCCATACGCTATACTGTGTCCATGATAGAACACGTAACGGTCCCGGTCAGCGACTGGGGGAAAAGCAAGAAATTTTATGAGGCAGCGCTTAAACCTCTTGGGTACGCGCTTTATCGAGACTATGGCCCTGACGCTGGCGGCTTCCTCGAAGGCGAGTCGACAAGCTTTTGGATAGCGACGAAGAAGGAGAAGATCACGCCAATGCACGTCGCACTTTTGGGAAAAAGCAAAAAGGCGGTCCAAGAATTCCATGCAAAAGGCCTCGCTGCAGGCGGCAAGGACAACGGCAAGCCCGGCTTCCGCACCGACTATGGCGATGACTATTACGCCGCGTTCCTTCTCGACCCCGACGGCAACAACATCGAGGCGTGCTATTTCGGTGCAAAGGCATCCCAAGAAGGCTAACGTCTGGTCCGCTGCCGGCTATACCCCGTAGCACTTTTTTATGAAAAGCGCTACGGGGTATACTTTTTCCATGGATGACCTGACGACCGTGCGCTATCCCAACACGACGCCGGTGTTCAAACATCAACCGCCCACGCTCGACGACCTGCGCAAGATGCGCCCGCCGATGCGCAACATATACATCGCGCAAAAGGAGCATCTCACGCCGACGCAGCGCCTCGCCGCCTGGGTGACCGAGAGGCTTGGCACGCTCGGGTTTTTCCACGTGTTGTTTTGGTGGACCGTGCTGTGGCTCGGCTGGAACATGTTCGCTCCGCAAGGGCTCCGCTTCGACCCTTACCCTGCCTTCGTACTGTGGCTTTTCATCTCCAACATGTTCCAGCTGCTTCTCCTCCCCATCATCATGATCGGACAAAATCTCCAAGCCATCCATGCCGACGCGCGAGCGCAGGCCGACTTCGAGCTCAACCAGGTGGCGGAGCGCGAGATCGAAACCGTCCTCCTCCATCTTGAAAACCAGAACGAGATCATGCTCGGCATCCTCCGAGAGCTCGAAACCCACAAGCACTAGAGCCTTGCCTGGAAATGCACTATACTGTGTGACGTGAAGCGGCCACGACTGCGTCTCACGGGCGGCTCCCTCCTCCATCAGCTCTTTGATGGCTTCGTGTTCGTGAAACTCGTACAGGGAGTGCTTGAGGTTGGGGTCGGCACGGTGGTGCTTTTCAATCCACACCTGGTGAGTCAATTTCTCCTTCGGCTTACCCGTGGAGAGTTCCTTGAGGACCGCGCCGATGTCATCGCGAGCTACCTGCGTCATACGGCCCTCTCGCTCACCCACAGCACGCAACTGTTCATCGGCACCTACCTTTTTCTTTGGGGATTCATCAAGCTTGTCATGGCGCTGGGGCTTCTCTTCGAGAGGCGGTGGTCGTACGACTTTGCGCTCTACGCCCTAGGCGCGTTCATTGTGTACCAGGTTTATCGCGTTTCCCATACGCACTCGCTTTTTCTCTTCACCATCATCCTCCTCGATATTGCGACGCTCTATCTCGTGTATGTGGAGCGTAAACGAAAACACTCCGCTCTCGGGGCATAAGCAAAAACACCCTCGCGCCTAAAGCGAAGGGTGTTTTTGCGAAAAATCCCTCTACGAGAGGTGCTTGCTGACGAGCTTAGTCATCTCGAACATCGAGACGGTACCCTTGCCGTCAAAAACCTTCTTGAGCTTGTCGTCGGCGTTGATATTGCGCTTATTAACGCTATCCTGGAGGCCGTTCTTCTTGATGTACACCCAAAGACCCTTAACGACCTCGGAGCGAGGCATGGGACCTTTCCCCACGACCGCCTCGAGATCGGCGCTGAGGTTCATCGGCTTCATAAAGGCGGAGTTCGCTTTTGCCATATCTAAACGGGAAGTACGCTAATGTTTCTAATGTAGCTAGTCTAGCAGGATTTCCCCTCTGGCAATACCCCCCTCTCCCCCAAGTGAGGAGATAAAAAAAACGCCTTGCTTGCTTGAATAGTTCGACGAGACCAAAGGAGACCCGCCGACAGGCCTGCCTGCTTCGCTTCTACGGCAGTTCACGTCCTCTTCAGTGACAGTTCAGTATTCTTTAATGAACGCATCAAACCATGGAGCTCGCTCCCGGCATGGGAAAAAATAGGACCTCGTCGGAAGGATTCTTGACGCCCTTTGCGGCCGCCGTACAATTGCCGCACATGCGCAGCCTCCTCTCGCGCCTGGAACTTACGCTCCTCCTTAGAAACGTAGTGGTCTTCATTCTTTACTTCGGGGCCGCTCGATATTTCCTCGGACTTACCGCCGTCAATACGTTTGCGGCCATCGTTTGGCCGCCCTCAGGCATCGCGCTCGCTGCGGTTTTCCTGTGGGGATACCGCGTCACTCCCGCCATCGCCGCGGCGGCGTTCGCCGCGAATTTTTCCATGGGTGCCCCCTTCGTTCCCGCCCTTGCGATATCGCTCGGCAACACGCTTGAATCGGTCGTCGCCACATACATCCTTCGTCAATACATCGGATTGGACCCGACGCTCTCGCGCATACGCGATGTCTTCGGCATCATACTCTGTGCTGCGACGGCTTCCCTCATCAGCGCCTCGATCGGGGTCGGCATTCTGACGTCAACTGGATCCCTCCCGGCCGACTTGTTCTTTTCGACCTACCTTGCCTGGTGGGCTGGGGATACGGTCGCCATGCTCGTCATAACACCGTTTCTCCTCCGTTGGCTCGCAAGACCGCTCTTTCGCAGGAGCTTCCGCCAGCTCCTCGAGGGAGCGGGTATTTTCAGTTTTCTCATAGCCATAGATTTCATAACATTCTACGGGCCGCTCGGCTCGAGACCGGGAAGCTCCCCCCTTATCTTTGCGACCCTACTGCCGCTCATTTGGGCTTCCCTTCGGGCCGGGCCGCGCGGCGCCACCCTTGCCATCATCGTTACCTCGATCATCTCTACGAGTGCGACTATCCAGGGGTATGGGCCGTTTACCCGTGACGCGGTCCCGATCGCGCAAAGTCTTGAGATACTCCAAATATTCAACGCCATGCTTGCTATAACGTTTCTCCTCTTCGTCGCAGCGGTCGAGGAACGAAAGGATGCCTTGCGACGCACCGGTGAATACGTCGAGAAGCTCGAACAGGCCGTGCACAGGGCAAGCTCCTCCGACCAAGCGAAGAATGACTTTCTTGCCATCCTCGGGCACGAACTGAGAAATCCCCTCGCTCCGATGGTCTCGGCGCTTGAGCTTCTTAAGCTCGAGGAGACGGCGGCCCCGCGCAAAGGAGAGCTTGTCGACGTGCTGGACAAGCAGATGCGCAATATGGTGCGGCTTCTTGACGACCTTCTCGACATGAGCCGCATCACTAAGCGGAAGTTCAAAATCCAGAAGGAGATCGTTCCGCTCCAGAAGGTCCTCGCGCAGGTGGGACAAAGCGCCTCTCCGTTCATACGCGAGCGCAGTCATACATTCCTGACCGACATCCCTGATTCGTACATCTACGTCGACATAGACCCCCTGCGGATAGAACAGGCCGTCGTGAACCTCCTCAACAATGCGGCGAAGTACACGGAGCCGGGCGGGAGCATAACGCTCAGGATGCGCTCTGAAGGAAACCACGCGCTCATCGAGGTCTCCGACACCGGCATGGGTATCGCCGCCGCATCGAAGGAAAAAATCTTCGAACCGTTCGTGCAAGGCTCTTCCCTAGAGGGGCGTAGCCCTTCTCTTGGCACCGGGCTCGGCATCGGTCTCTCCCTCACCAAGCGTCTCGTTGAGCTCCACCGCGGGACGATCGGGGTAGAGAGTGAGGGCCCAGGACGCGGCAGCACCTTCCGCATCACGCTCCCCCTGGTTCCGAAGGAGAGCTGGCCTGAAGAATCGTCTCAGGGCTCGCTAGCCCTTGCTGAGCAGAAAGCGCACATGGAGGGGAACAAAAAAGCTCCGCGAAATAAAAAAGTCCTTATCGTCGACGACAATGTCGACGCCGCAAAAGGCCTCTCGCTCCTTCTTGGTCATAACGGACGCACTGTCGCGGTTGCCTATAACGCACAAAGTGCGTTCACCCTCATGGAAACGTTCGGCCCCGACGCGGTAGTGCTCGACATAGGGCTTCCGGACATGGATGGCTATGAAGTAGCGAGGCGCATTCGCGGGCAGTACGGCGACAAGTACACGCTCATCGCGCTCACCGGCTATGGGCTTGAGGAAGATAAACTGCGCGCCCGTGTCGCCGGATTCGATCATCATCTCACTAAGCCAGTCGGGGTCGTCGAGCTTGAACGAGCCCTCTCCTAGATAGTTGCAAACGATACTGTGCACGTCGGGCGTGGATCTACGTGCTAAAAATCGTATAGGGCAGGGAAATAAAAAGAGCGGCCCTCGAAAGACTGAGGGCCGCCCGAATTCATGGGATAAGGAGCTTCGCTACGGCCTAGCCGTTGCGCGCGACGGGTTGGACCTGCACGGTCTGGCCGGGCCGTACGGTCGTGCCGCCGTCCGCAGGCGCGCCGTCGAGGAGACTGGTCATGCCGGGGGCCGAGCCGGCGCCGCCGGTGAGGCCGTCGATCGTCGAATCCCGCAGCAACTCGCAAAACTTCGCGGGTTGTCCGGGAAGGAGCACACGTGCCGTGTTCATGAGGACTCCTTCAGGTTGATGGGTTCACCATGCCGTAGGTGGTCGCCTCAAGCACAGTGCCGTCGAACGTCACTTTCCATGGGTGACGCCCCTCGTGAACGAACCGGGCGATGATGCACCCGATAAGCCCAGCGAGCACGTACGGAGTATGGGCCGAGATCTTCTCCGGTCGCGGGGCGGAGAACGCCGCGCTGTCGGAGAAAAGGCACCCTCGATAGCGCTTCACGTCGTCCTCGTTTTTTGGATCGACAGCGTAGAGATCGACGAATTCATTGAACCGCCGATCGAAACGTCCATCGATGAAAAGAGGAATACGCTCGCGCTGCCGCATCACCTCGTCAAAGACCACTTCCCTACTCTGCATTGAGTCTACGGCCGCAATTATGAAGCCGTCAAGCAAGTCACCCTGCGCGAAGCGCCGCAGTCGCAAGTCGAGTTCGACCTGCGGATTAAGGCGCGTCACGCTCCTCCCGACAACCGCGGCTTTCGATTTGCCGAGATCCTCCGGCCCGAAGTTCTGCATTGCGAGGTTGACCGGCTCTACGACATCATCGTCGTATACCGTCAGTCTTTCGACACCGAGTTTCGCAAGAAGCGGTGCCACGTTGCTGCCGATACCCCCGGCCCCGACAAGCGTCACCGGGGCCCGGAGATAGTTCGTGTAGAGGGTTTTCTCGTTCACGATAGCCTCCTAACCTTCCGGTTCGCCAGGCTTGCACTTTCGTATGGGTTCGAGCCTGCCGTCGTCGAGGTACTTTCGGTACTGGGTGACCAGTATGAAGATACCGTCGTCGTTTACGTGCCAGAGCGAGTCGAGGACGAGCATGATGAGCGCAAAGTATTCACGCTGTTTTACGAGCTCATGCACCCGCTCATTACGCCCTCCGAAACAGAACCCGCCGGGAAAGCTTTCGGAGTTCTGCGTGTAGAGATGCCGTTTTGCCTCATCGTGCCGGCCAGATTCGACGCAGCGCACCTCAAATCCGAGCCTCTGCGGGTGAAGGACTATGAAGTACTCACCAAGATACCAGATGTTTCGCTGTCCTTGGTGGGTCACCTCCATCGAGACCTTGGTGATGACGCTTATCAACTCATCCGTCACGTCGATGCCTCTGACTCGGCAGTCCCGAAGCAGTACGTCAAAGTCCCGCTTCGCGAACGCGGTCATGTCGATGTCTTTACCCGTTTGGCAGTGATGCACCCACAGCTTGCGCGACTTTCGCAGTTTGAATGTTTCCGGCGGAAGTCCGTTTCGTATCCCTAAATGTACCATTGCTCCCTCCGTTAAGGTCCCTTCCTTGGGATGTTATGCCACAAGTACAGCAACTAGCCAAGCAGTAAGGGGGTAACGGTAAGCGCCCCATTGCGTCTTCATTAGCACAGGTCATACTTATTATCTATGAACAACACACGAGGGGTTTGGTATGTCGCCGTGCTCGTCCTTGCGGTCGTGGTACTCGGCGGAGGTCTTTACTGGTATTCGCATAAACCGACGGCCGGAGGCCCACAGGTCGAAGGGACATCGACGCAGGCGGCGCCGACGAGCGTTCAAGAGGCGGTTCGCGCCTATGCCGCGCCGCGCCTTGCTGTCGGGCCGGGGGCTATTTCTGTGGTCTCCTCGGCTCAGCGCGAATGGTCGGACTCATGCCTCGGGCTCGGAGGGCCGGCTGAATCTTGCGCGCAGGTGATAACACCCGGCTACGAAGTGGTCATTTCGGTCTCCGGTTTACACTACACGCTTCGGACCAACGCCGACGGCTCTGTTATCCGTGGTACGGGAGTTCTCGATGTGCTGACCCCGTTCCACGATAAAGGCTGACGTAAAATCCCCGCGAGTGCGGGGATTTTTGTGCTACGCTTACGCCATGTTCGTGCCGAAACGGCGTAAAAAAACCCTCATCGGCCTCGTCGCTTTCGGGATTCTCTACCTCATCGTGCATGCCCTCGTTTTCGATCGCTCTATCAACTACGGCTCTCTCAAAGTATTCATCTCGGAGAGCAAGGAGCATGTATGGCACGTCCTACCGCTTCTTCTCATCTTCATGGCTTTTTTCGCCAAAGACGGCTACGACCGGGTGCTAAAGCGCGGCCCATACGCGCCGCCCCAGCGACCGCCAACTACATAAAGTGCGCCGGCTCGACGAGCCGGCGCACGCGAAGAGGCTACCACCGATGTTTGTGGCCATAGTAGCCCCGAGGTCCGAAACCAAAGTTGAAGTAGAGCCCCGGTCCGTATCCGTAGTAGTACGGCCCGTAATAGGGCGTGTAGTACGGCTGATAGTACGGCGCGTAGTAGGAAGGGTACGATGGTGGGCACCACGTGCGCACCATTGCTCCGTAGTACGGACTCCATGCCCAGTAACAGCCGGAGCCGTCATAGTAGTTGGCGCTTGCCGGTACGGCAAGGGCCACCGCTGCGAGGGCGACCGCCCCCGCCACGACCAGTCTCCTCATACAAAGTACTCCTTGGTTTTTTCCCCCACCAAGAATAAGTATAGCAAAAGCGCGCCGCGTACCGCAGCGCGCCCTTTTTGCTTACTATTTGCTTACTCTCAAGGCTTCTGAGCACGCTCCCGCTGCTGTGACGGCACCGAGAGCACATCCACGGACGGCGCCGGCGCGGGTACGAGCGGGACGAGCATGGCTCGCGGGTCGATTTTCTGGAACGGCCCGTAGGGACTGCGAACTTCCAGGCCGCTGGGCCCGAGCCGACCCAGTACGTTGCGAGAGAGCTCAGGTCGTTCCCGGTCGGAGCCGACGATGGTCTGTCCTTGCACCATCGAGATGGCGCACAACGACAAAAGACCAGAGAGAAGACATCTCCACATGGGGGTTCCTCCCCGGTTGTTCTCCTTTAACGCTACGACAAATGGTCCCACTCCGCAATGCGGAGAAAAAACGCCCCGTAACGGGGCGTTTTTTCGGCCGGACGGTTAGATACCGGTCGTGAAGCTTCCTTCGGAAGAGTTTGCTGCGTTACTCGAGGCGTCCGTAGAGCTCACGAAGAAGTGGTATGTGGTCGAGGCGGTGAGGCCGCTCAGCGTGAAGCTGTGCGAGGTCGAGAGGCTCGAGGTGCTAACGAGCGTCGTCTGCGCTCCACCAATGATGACGGGGGTCGATGTCGAGTAGTAGACCTTGCCGGTGGCCGCCTCGTTGGTCGTCCAGGAAATCTGGGCAGATGTGTTTGTAACACCACCCACGGAAACCGCGCTTATGACCGGGGGCGTGGTGTCCGGCGTCGCGCCTGTCGTGAACGAGAACTCACTGCTTGTGGTCGCGTTCCCTGAAGAATCTGTTGCGACTATTTTCACGACGTAGGTCGTCGATGCGGAAAGTCCGCTGACGATGTCATGATGCGCGAAGAGAAGCGACGTATCATCGACGTGCATGGTCGACGACGCCACCGCAACCGGAGAGGTCGTGCTGACATACACCGTGCCGCGTGAGCGCTTGGAGGTCGTCCAGTTTATCGTCGCGGAATTCGTCGTGATACCGGAAGCATTCATCGAGGTTATGGTCGGTGCGGTGATATCCGGTGTCGTCGAACCGACGTGGAAGATGCCGAGGAATTTCCTCCAAATGCCTGGCGCGTGGAGAAGCCCTGGCGGAACCTTGCCGCTCTTCCCTGCTCCGCCGGTGAGAAGTGCTTCGATGTGTAGGAACCAACTGCCGTTCGGGCCCGGGGTGGTACTGGCCGAGAGAAGCGTGATCATGGTCGACGAGCCTGCCGCGCGGTCATGTTCGCCGTTCCCGCGGTCCTCATTATTATTGTCCTCCTCATCCCCCTGTGCGTTCCCTTTTCCTGCGTGCGTTCCAACCCGAACGTTGGCGGAAACGTTGAGGCCGTTCTTTTTGCCGTGCTCGTTCTCCCTGGCGAAAGCGAGCGCCGGAAGCGAAAAGGCACCGAGGAAAAGCGACGCAATGAGCGATGAGCTGATAATTCCTGCCGTAAGTTTTCTGTGCATAGTTCTGTTTTAGAGGGAGCCAATAATCGCAGGAACCATAGTTCCCGTGCTACTACTGACGTTCGGTGATGATTACGGTGACTTTCTTTTATAGTTTTTACGTGGTGCAATGTTCTTATCTAAAGAGACAGTCGTAACCTTTCCCCTAACCCTGCGTCTCCATCATATGAAGTGGCCTTCATGAACGCTTCACCGCAAAAACGCTACAGTGTAAGGGTTTTTCGCTTAATAGGAACTAACCTTCCGCGCGTATGAAGATACTTATCGTCGAGGACGAAAAGAAACTTTCGGAGGCGCTCGAGAAGGGGCTTGCCCACAAGGGGTACACTACCGATACCATTGACGACGGCAAGAAAGCCCTTACCCGCATCCTCCTCCACAAAGACGATTACGACCTTATCATTCTCGACCTCATGCTCCCCTCCATGGACGGGCATGCCATATGTCGTGAGGTCCGCGCCCAGAATATAACGACTCCCATCCTCATCCTCACCGCGCGCGCCGAGATCGAGAACAAAGTCGATCTCCTTCTATCCGGTGCGGACGACTACCTCGTGAAGCCCTTTTCGTTCGAAGAGCTCGCGGCGCGCATCCACGCACTTCTGCGTCGTCCGGTCGAGGCGGTGCCTTCGACCCTGAAAATTCACGACATAGAGCTTAATCCCGCCGAGCGCACTGTGCATAGAAGCTCGCGAGAAATACCGCTCACGCTCAAGGAATTCAACCTTCTCGAGTACTTCATGCGTCACCCCAACGTGGTCGTCAATCGTGAAGATCTTCTGAGCCATCTGTGGGATTTCAATTACGCCTCATTCAGCAACGTCGTCGACGTCCATGTCAAAAACCTCCGTCGCAAACTCGATCAAGGAAACCGCGGCAGCGTACTGGAAACGGTTCGCGGTATTGGTTACCGCCTTCGCGCATAGGTACCGCTACGACCTCTTTTTCCGCACCGAACTCAACATCATCGCGCTGCAGCTCGCCTTTTCCATTCTCCTCCTCGGCACGGTCGTCCTGGGGCTCTCGTTCCTTTTCCGCTCCGCCGCGCACGATATGGTGAGTGCCATTGCGGGTAGTGTCAAAGTGACCCTGAGAGAGTCTGCCGAGACAATCATCCGCAGCCAGCTCGATTTCATCCGCACGCGCAGTTTCCTCATCGTCGCGAGCGCCATCGTCCCCATCACGGTTCTCTTCGGCTACCTTATAGCGCGCATCACGCTTATCCCGACCCGCAACGCGCTTTCCTCCCAAAAGCAGTTCATCGGTAATGTCGCGCACGAGCTACGTACACCTCTTTCCATCATTAAGACCAATACCGAGGTGCGACTTCTCGACAAGGATGTGCCGCCTGTCGCGCGTGAGCTGCATCGGAGTAACATCGAGGAGCTCGACCGCATATCCGACATAATCAACAACCTCCTTTCCCTCAATACGCTCAACCGACCCGCGGAAATGGATTTCAAAAACGTCGACCTCGGTGAGGTGGCTCACAGCGTAGTTCAGAAGGTACAGCCTCTCCTTGAGCGTCGCAAGCTCACGCTCGTTTACACGGGCGGCGACTATCGCCTCGTATGGGGGAACCGCTCCGCACTCGAGCAGATACTTATGAACATCGTCAAAAACTCTATCAGCTACAGCAAATCCGGTGGTCGCATCGATGTCTCTATAGCGCCGGACTATCGCTCCCATGTCGTCCTCAAGGTCTCCGACACCGGGGTGGGCATCGGAAAGTCCGACCTTCTCCACATTTTCGAGCCGTTCTTCCGCGCCGACCGCTCACGGGTCCGCGAACATGGCGGATCGGGGCTCGGACTTACCATCGTCTCGGAGCTCGTAAAGCTCCACGATGGAAAAATCACCATCAAGAGCGTCCCCCGGCTCGGCACCACCGTCGCCGTGGTGCTGCCGTGCGGAAAGGCCGACGGGCCGTCGGCAGAGGTGCGGCGCCCTCTCAATGAGATCAGCCTGGACTTCTCAGGAAATAGCGCACAACGGACCTCCTAGCACGTCATTCACATGGGCTTCACCGCCTGCGTTTTACACTGGTACACAGGACAGCTCATTCGTCCATCCATGCGCGCACGTGGCGCGCCTGCCCCGTCTCGCACGTCGCAAAACGGGCAACAAAGGATCGGTGACGTCAATGACGACCGCTCCATTATAAGAGTCGTAACCGTAACGAAGCATACGACGATGACTATCATGAGAGAGGCTTCCGAGTATGGATTGCGGAAGTGTATCGCGTAAGCCGGGGGGTCGCCTGCGACATGGAGTTGCTGGCGACCTCCCGGCGCATTCACTCCACCCGATTTTTCTCCGTCCTTTTTACCAATGGGGAACGTAGTGCATCCAGACCGAATCTTTCAATGGGCCGAGTAACATAATATGGCTCTACTAAGCCATATTTTAAGTTTGTTAGCGACGCCATTGCGCCGCTGATATGAGGGTGGTAGAGTCGTTTTCGGACTAGAAACAACAAAGGAGAGACGCTCTTGGGACACATCGCACTCGTTGTGGGCGCATTCGCGCTTGCTCTTGCTTCGACCTCGCATGCCAATCCCCCGCTCGACCCCGGCCTCTCCGTCACAGCCGGCGGCATGCACTATCAGCTCGCCGACGCCAAGGCCGACGCCGTGCTCGCAGCCGCCTGCAAGAGCAAGGCCGCCGGTGCCACCGTCAAGATCGACGGCAAGGACGCCAAATGCCCGACCGCCGCGCCGAAGAAGGCGGCGATGACCGGCAAGCCTAAGGCGAAGCCGGCAGCGAAGAAGACCGCCGCGCCGATGGCCCCCAAGCCGCCGGCCGCCGTCCCCGCTCCGGCTCCCGCGAAGACCGCAGGCCCACTCGATCGCGGCCTCGACGCCGTCGGCCGCGTCGTGAGCAGGATCGTCCACTTCCTGCCCTGCGCCATCGCCCGCTCCGATGGCCTCTCGCCGGGCGCGTGCAAGTCCTGACGGACGCTTTCTCGCAGTTTGGGAAGCCGACCCGCACCGCTGTAGCACACACTCGTGCTGCAGCGGTTTTCTTTTTTAGTGAAACTCCACGCTCTGCAGGAGCATCGGGAAGTCAGCAAGAGTGATATCGGTCAGGCTATCGTAGGTCGCCGTAAAGGAGTAGAGGTACTCGCCTTTCGCGACGACGACGGTCCGTCCGTTGTAAAGCCCGCTCCAGGTGTAGGCGACTCCGGGGACACCGCCGACGCTCTCGCGAACGAACGTACCCCTCCCCAACGTGTAGTTAGACTCGCTTCGCTCTACCATCCACTGCTCCGGCGTCAGGTTGTCGAGATTGTTCTGGTATATATCGACGCTCAAGCTTATCGGCCCTTCGGTGCCCTGGACCTTCCCCGCGACAAGGTCGCGGTTGAACGATGTATCCTGAAAGAGCGATACGTTGTAGTGCCCGCGCTCTAGCGTTCCCATGTCACGCTGCGCGACAAAATAGCGGGACGGGTATGAAAAGGACACTCCGTAGTCCGGGCTAGCGTAGGTCGCTACCGAAGTGGTCGTCCGCGTCGGGACTGGGGAGCTTCCGGTGAGAATACCCGTGTAATACAAAATGCCCGCGACGATCACAACGATGGTCGCCATGAGCGCGAGACGGTTGACTGGTTTCATCTTCCCAGTCTACTAAAAATCGCCGACGTGTGGCGTTTGAGGAGGAGCATCATGAAGACAGCTGGCCTGAAGAGCCCTGGATAGAAGTACCGCTTAGTGTTTCGTGAAGAAATACCCCACACCTGTTAATAATCCCAAAGCTTCGGAGGGGTCGCGGCGCTATACTAAAAGTGTGGAGGGACTCCCGCACTACTACAAAGAGACACGGCCGTGGGGGAATTTTGAACGCTTCACTGAAAACGAATCATCGACGGTAAAAATCATCACCGTCGAAGCTGGCGAAGCCTTTTCCCTCCAGAGCCACACTCATCGGAGCGAGTTTTGGTACGTGCTCGACGGGCAGGGCTCCATCACCGTTGGAGAGAGCACGGCCGCAGCGTCCGCCGGTATGAGTTTTTTCATTAAAGCGGGCCATAAGCACCGGGCCGAAGCATCCCCGAGCGGTCATTTGGTGTTCCTCGAGATAGCCTTCGGGACTTTTGATGAAGGCGACATCAGACGCTTCGAGGACCGCTACGGCAGAGCGTAGAGGAGATCTATGAAGAACCACGCGCATCTCTTTTTTCCTTTGGCGACGCTCAAAGTTGCGATCGGCTACTTTTTCATACCTGCACTCCTCTTTCTCGCCTGTATCATCGCCGCAGAGTTCCTCCTTGCGCGCCGGGCTAAGATCCTCAAGGCGCTCCGGCTTGAGCGCTTTGTGGAAAATCCCATCCTCGCGCCGCATCCCCTCAATCCCTGGGAGAGCGAGGCGGTATTTAATCCCGCGGCCGTCGTTCACGACGGCCGCGTGCACCTCTTCTATCGCGCGCTCGGCCCCGACGGAGTGTCGCGCATAGGTTACGCACTCTCCGACGACGGCATACACTTCGAGCGCCTTCCCCATCCGGTCTACGACCATGGAGCTGGCTACCACCTCCTGCACTCTCGCCGCTATGCGCCGCTTTCCTACAACCCAGGCCTCTATGCCTCCGGCGGCGGTTGGGGCGGCTCGGAAGATCCGCGCGCGGTCATGCTTGAGGGCTCGCTCTTTATGAACTTCAACGTCTTCGAGGGCTGGGGTTCCATTCGCGTCGCTCTTACGGAGCTTCACGGGGAGGACCTCACCGCGAAACGTTTCCATTTCAAGCGGCCGATGCTTATTTCCCCGTCAGGAGAGACGCACAAGAATTGGGTGCTCTTCCCCGAAAAAATCGGTGGCCGCTACGCCATTCTCCACGCCCTCACGCCCACCGTCATGATCGACTACCTGGACTCGCTCGAAGAGCTTGAGGAAGATCCCATACAAAGTAACAACAACCGCGGCGGGCGCGAGGGCGCGTGGGATACCTTCGTGCGTGGAGCCGCTGCGCCGCCCCTTAAGACCCAAAATGGCTGGCTCCTTCTCTACCACGGCATGAATCCGGCCGAGCCTGTAGGCTACAAGGTGGGCGCCATGCTCCTCGACCTCATCGACCCCTCCAAGATCCTCTACCGCTCCATTGTTCCCGTCCTTGAGCCCTTGATGTGGTACGAGAACGATTGGAAGCCTGGCGTCGTCTACGCCTCCGGAGCGGTCATTTTCGGCGATGACCTCCTCGTCTACTACGGTGGCGGGGACAAGCGCATCGCCGCGGCGAGGGTCCCGGTGCGTAAGCTTCTCAAGGCGCTCATGAGCCCAGTGAATGCGATTTCGGGCGCGAGGAAGTACTAATAATTCCACGCTATAGTAGAGCGATGTACGTCGTACGCAGAAGCAAGGATAATCCACTCATAGCTCCTATCTCCGACCGCTACTGGGAGGCGCTGGCCACGTTCAACGGTTCCCCCGTGAAAGCCGGCTCCATCACGCACCTCCTTTACCGCGCCATGGGCCGTCCCGATGCGCTCATGACGCCCTCTGGTGTTTCGACCATCGGCAAGGCCATCTCGCTCGACGGGGTCCACTTCCAGGACCGTCGGCAATTCATCACTCCTCAGGAGCCGTGGGAGCGCTACGGCTGCGAGGACCCGCGCGTAACCTATTTCGAAGGCCAGTACGTTATTTTTTACACCGCGCTCGGGGGAATTCCCTTTAACGCCGGCAACATCAGGGTGGCCGTTGCACTATCAAAGGACCTCACTGAGGTCAATGAGCGCCACCTTGTCACACCTTTCAACGCGAAAGCTATGGCGCTTTTCCCCGAGCGCATAAACGGTAAGGTGACGGCCATTCTCACCGCACACACCGATGAGCCGCCCGCGCAGATCGCCATCGCGCAGTGCGACAAGCTCGAGGAGCTTTGGGACGTGAAGTTCTGGGAGCACTGGCACGGCGGCATGGGTAAAAACACCATCAATCCGCGCCGCTACGAGCGCGACCACGTGGAGGTCGGCTCCGCCCCCATCAAGACGAAGGACGGTTGGCTCATCTTTTACTCCTACATTCAAAATTACTTTGGCGGTGGAGAGAGGGTCTTCGGCATTGAGGTCCTCCTCCTCGACCTCAATGACCCCCGCCAGATCGTGGGGCGCACGAAGGGGCCCATCATGGTGCCGGAGGAGATCTATGAGTGCTACGGCGCGGTCCCCAACATCGTCTTTCCCACTGGCGCGATACTCGAAAAAAACGGGCGCATCGACATCTACTACGGCGCTGCCGATACCGTCACCTGCAAAGCGTCCATGAACGTCGAGGACCTCCTCGACGCTATGGTGCCGCAGCGACGGGTCGAGCTCGCCAAGCGCATCAAGGAAAACCCCATCTTGAAGCCCAATCCCAAAAACGCTTGGGAGAGCCGGGCTGTCTTCAACCCCAGCGCCCTCGACATCGACGGGACGGTCCACATGCTCTACCGCGCCATGGGCGAGGACAACACCTCGGTCCTTGGCTATGCACGCAGCAAGAACGGCATCAAGTTCGAGCGGTTCGGCAAGCCCGCGTACGTGCCACGGGAAGAGTTCGAGGTGAAGCACGGGGAGGGTAACTCCGGCTGCGAGGATCCGCGTCTCACCAGAATCGGCAATACCGTCTACCTGGCCTACACCGCTTTCAACGGGCGTGATCCGTGGCGAGGCGCCATCTCCTCCATTTCACTGAAAGATTTCGTCGACATGCGCTGGGACAAGTGGGAACGGCCGCAGCTAATCACGCCGACCATGGTGCAGGACAAGGACACCGCGCTTCTCCCCGAAAAAGTGAAAGGGCAGTATATGCTCCTTCACCGCATCGACCCGCAGCTGTGCGCCGATTTCCTCGATACGCTCGATTTTTCGACTTCCATGCTCACCCGCTGCATCGAGATCATGGGTCCACGCCCAGGTATGTGGGACAGCAAAAAAATCGGCATCGCCGGAGCGCCCATAAAAACTAAGAAAGGGTGGCTCCTTATCTACCATGGCGTATCTGTGAACACGACCTACCGCCTCGGTGCGGTTCTCCTCGATCCCAAAAACCCTTCCTTCGTCCTCTCACGCAGCGTCGACACCATTCTTGAACCGCTCGAGGAGTACGAGCGTATCGGCGTTGTGCGCAATGTCGTCTTCTCCTGCGGCTCGATACTCCGCGGTGACAGTCTCTACATCTACTACGGCGGGGCCGACACCGTCATCGCGCTCGCCAAGGTCTCCCTCAGGAAACTCCTCGATATTCTTCTGCCTAAAAACCTGCAGCAATGAAGGATTTTCCAGACCTTGTCGCTTTCGATCTGGACGGTACGCTCGCCGCGAGCAAACAGTTCGTCACCACTGAGATGGGAAAGCTCCTGCGAGCGCTCCTTGAGAAAGTACCGGTCGCGGTAATGAGCGGCGGGGCTTTCCACCAGTTCCAACGGCAGCTCCTCCCGTCCCTACCCTCCGATAGCCGCTTCGAGCGCCTCTACCTTTTTCCGACGAATGCGGCCGCCGGCTATCGCTTTGCGAACGGGGCATGGCAAAACGTATATAAGAGCGATCTCACCGACGATGAGCGGCGCCTTATCCGCAACGCCTTCGCCGAGGCGCTCGCGCAGGTGGGAATGGCGCAGGAGCCGCAGAAACTATGGGGGGAGCGCCTGGAGGATCGCGGCCCACAGTTTACCTTCTCAGCGCTTGGGCAATTTGCCCCGGTCGAGGAAAAACGCACGTGGCACGATGGCCATCCTCAAGCGCAAAGGAAACTCCGCGACGCGCTTGCGTCGAAACTTCCCGAGTATTCAGTGAGCACCGGAGGTTTAACCTCCGTCGACGTCACGCATCGAGGCATCACGAAATCCTATGGACTCCGGCAACTCTGCGCTCTCACGAACATTCCTGTGGCGCAGATGCTCTACGTAGGTGATGCGCTTCAAGAAGGCGGCAACGATGCCGTGGTCAAAGAAACCGAGGTCCAAACGCGCGCTGTCTCAGGCCCGGAAGAAACGGCAAAGGTCATCGAAGAGATTCTTGCTCGCCTCTAGTCTTATCTTTGGCCAAGCAGTGTGCCTTCGTTAAGCTACGACGTGTGCCTGGACAAACCATAAAATAATGCTAGAATTTTACGCGGCAACTTACGGAGGAAGTACCGTGAAGACCCTCCGCCTGCACCCCTCAAAATTCGTACGACGCATCGTCGGAAGCGGCCGTGGCGCCAAAGCGGAGCTCGAGCTCTTGCAGCGGTATCTACAGAAGTTCTGGGAGCATCTGGGCAAAGACGGACGAGAGACCGTCCGCCTCGCCGCCCTTACGACTATCTGCTACCCAGAGGACGGCTGCGACCCGATGGCCGGCATCCCGAGCGTCTGATTTCGAAGTGCTCCCCTGCCTCGCCGCCCTCACGGGCGGCTTTTTTTCAAACACAACATCGCTCCCCGCGAGACAATGTTGTGCCGACCCTCTACCGCCTAGGCGGGAAGCGGGGGAATCGACGCTGCGAGCACCCTATCGTCTTAGAGAACGTCTCCGGAGTTTCCCTCGCTGCTGTTGACCCAGGTATGCTTGGCGCCGGCGCGATAGATCCAACCCCACCAACTGTAGTCGAAGGAGTAATCCGGGTTGAAGTATTGGCCGACCCAGGTGATTGCTCCCGGGCAATTGCCGGAGAGATCGCACTGATAGTCCGTGACGCCGACGTTCCCCTTGAGCGGCCAGAGCGGCTGCGTAAGGAGGGTCCCGGTGATGGCGGCGGCATAGCCTCCTTGGATAGGACCGCGCTCATCCCCGCTTAGCACGCCGGTGTTCCCCGGCGAGGTCTGCCCCTTTTCCGCCACAAAGCTTCCTTGGTAGCGCACGACCGCACAAAACACATTGCTGGTGCTCGTCTTCCAGAGCTGTATCGTGCGCGTGAACGTATCAAAGCCCCAGTAATTGCCCGCCTGGCCTGAGTCGGCATCGTTTTTGATGCTCTGCGCGACGTTGACGATGGGGCTGCCGACCCCTTCGCAACGGGACGGGGCAAGTTGGCGGCCGAAGTCAAGCCGCAAGGCCGCAACCTCCGGTGAAGCGACACCGGTGAGGGTAGTCGCGGCGCCGAACGGGCCTGCCCCTGCGGCAAGTCCCACGGCTCCAAGCACTGCCAAGGTTCCCACGCACCCGGCAAGACCCGCTTTCACTACATCATTCATGCATAGGGAAAAGACTGGTAATGACCTCAGTCTAACAGCACCGCTTCCTGCCCAAAGCGACGCCTGTGCACAAAACCACCCGCTTTCGCGGGTGGTTTTGTGCACGTCAGGGATTTACGGATTATTCCAGAAAGCGAGGTCAGCCGACGCTTTCGAAGCTGAAGGTGTTGCCTTCCCTGTCGGCGGAAGCCCGGCCGGAATGGCGCCGGTATCAAGACTGTTGTTGTACGCGTCGAGGGCGCCTGAATCGGCGAGTATCGCATTCTTATCCCCCGCTGCATAGTCCGCATCTGCTTTGGCGATGAGCGTTGCCGTGGCGCTCGAGCAACCGAACGCAGCGCAATTGAGCTTTGCCGCAAGGAGCTGCTGAAGGAGCGTTATGCGAGCCTGATCTACAGGGGTTCGTTTAGCTCCAGCGGTGGTTTTCGGTATCGGTGCGTAGAAGCCACCAAATATTTGCGCTGCGGTAATGAGGACGCCTTTATGGGGAGCTATACCGATCGGGAGACTGCCGCCCAAAATCGTGCTAAAGACGGCCGAGGTGAAGCTCGTGTGCGTCTGCCAGAAGCCGAGCGTGCGAGTGGTCGTGACGACCATCACCGTCGTCGAGGAGGTCTCTGAAGCGTAGCCGTTGGTGGGCGTGATGTCGTTGCCGAGCGGGTCAGTGCCGTGTCCGACGACCGTGAAGGTCGTATTCGCGCTGATGAGGACGCTCACGGTCCAGCTCCAGGTTTCGCCCGGGTCCATGACGCCATTGCCGTTCGTATCGCCGCTGAAGTTCGGGCTGTTCTTGTCGAGCGTGATGGTCGTCGCGCCGTAGGTGAGGACTACCGAGTCGTTCGTGAGCGGTACTGCCCCATCGTTTTTGTCAGAGATGGTCAGAATCACGTTCTCGCCCGCGACCGTCTCTTGCGTGTTTGGCACGATCGAGATGCTCGTGTGTGGGAGCTTCAGGGTATTGGTGACCGTTGCTGGTGCCGTTTGGCCGGCGACGACCGTGACGCTTCCCCCTCCGGTCACTGTCGCGGTCCAGGCCACGCCTGAATTGAGCTCAATGACGTGGTAGGTGCCGGGAATAAGCGGGGTCAAGGTCTGCGCCCCGGAGACGACGCCATTTAGTACCGTGAAGGTAAGGGTTGTGCTTGCGCTCGGAGCCGGATACGACGGGCCGTCGACGGAGACTTTGAAGGTGCCGTTTACCGGAAGGCTGTATCCGCCGAGGACGAGTGCCTTGGTCACTTGGAGCGAGCCGGCAACGTAGGTTTTGTTCGCGTCAGCGCTGTCGCCGGTCCTGCTATCCCCGCTGCTACGAGTCAGGGACACGCCGCCGACGGTGAGCGTCACCGTAGCATGAATAGCGACGGTTCCGGGGGTGGCGCTATTGAAGATGATCGTGCATTGTCCGCTGCCGTTGGTGTTTGGACCGGCGTCATCGCAGGTGCTTGCCGCCGTGTCGACGACCGGGGTCGCCCCGCCGGCGGGAGTAAGGGTGAAGTCGACGTGCTCGCCTGCCGCCACGACGGATCCGGAGCCTGGATTCTTATTGACCGTCACGGTCACTGTGTGAGGGGAGCCGATGTTGTTGGTCGCATCGAGCGGTGTAAGTGAGATATTCGCGTCTACCCACGTCTTGTGCGTGTCCGTGCTATCGCCCGAGAGGCCATCCCCGGTCGCGCGGGTGATGGAGACACCATTGAGGGTAAGGGTGACCGAGGCGTGGACCGTCCCGGTGCCCGCGGTCGTCGAATGAACGATGATGGTGCACTGTCCGGAGCTATCCGTGGTTGCGCTGCAGGTGCCGCCCGAGATAGAGCCGGTGCCGGAGATATTCGAGGAGACGGCTGCGCCGGAGGCGACCACGAGGCCCGCGCCGTCGCCGACGTCCTTTTTGACCGTCACGGTGAAGGCGTGGTCATGGCCGACTTCGTTCGTGCTGTCGCCGGTGATGGTGATCTGCGCATCTTCGTAGGTCTTGTGCGCGTCGGCGGTATCGCCCGAGAGGCCATCCCCGGTCGCGCGGGTTATGGAGATGCCGTTTACAGAGTAGGTCGCGGTCGCGTGAACGGTATTAGCCCCGGAGCTTGTCGAGTTTATGTGGACCGAGCACTCTCCGGAGCCATCGGTCGTACAGGTGTTCACGCCGCCCACGAGGGCAGCCGAGCCGGAGGTGACCGAGAAGGTCACGAGGACGCCGGAGGCCGGAGCGGAGCCGGTGCCGTCATTTTTGGTCACCGTCGCGGTGATGGTGTGCGCATCGCCTATCTTGTTGTACGCCGTTGCCGGAGAGATTGAGAGGGTGCCGTCGACGACCGAGAGTGGCTCGCAAGCCGCCGTAGATCCGCTGTAATTGTCGTCCCCTGCGTAGGCCGCCTGGAATGAGTATTGTCCGGCCGTTAGCGGCCCTTCAGAAGTTGAGGGATGCGCGACGCCGGAGCCGTCGAACGCCACCGAGCCGGCGGAAGTGCCGGTAGGCGTGCAGGAAGCGTTGTTGAAGAAGGTGAAGTCTGCATTGCCAGTCGGAACTATGGCATCCACTTTGCCTGTGAGCGTTGCTTTATCGTGGACCGAGCCTCCGGTCGCGATAGAAGTCACTACTCCCTCCTGAGAGTTATGAATTTCGGTCGAGAGGCCGGTGCTTGCTTTGGCTACCGCGAGTGGCTCGCAGACAGACGTAGCACCTTCGTAGTTGGCATCGCCGGCGACCGAAGCTTGGAAGTTGTAGGAGCCTGCGGTAAGCGTGGACGTGTCATTCGATCGAGGATCGCCAGTGCTGAGATCTGGGCTCCCCGCGGTTCCGATCGCCGTCGCACCACATTGGCTCGGCGATTTATCGAAGGTGAAGGTGACCGCGCCGGTCGGGACGATCGAGTCGACTTGCCCGGTCACATGCGCGGTGTCGTGGACGACCGAGCCGAGAGTCGAGCTTGTGATCGCAGCGTGCTGATTGTCGTGGATGGTCGTCGCGATCGAGAGCTGTCCTTTGTCGACGGTGAATGGTTCAGGATCGCTTGTTGCTCCGACATAGTTGCCATCAGAGGCGACCGCAGCCTTGTAGGTGAAGCTGCCTGCACCAAGCGCTCCGGAGCTTACGGACGTCGCATCGAAGCCCGCTTCCGTAGAGCCGTTTGCGATCGGGCTAGCGTTGAGCATGAAGCTGATAGAAGGAACGGGGAACCCTCCGACTCCCCCGGTCACGGTCGCGTTGTCATGCGTTGCGGTGCCGAGCGGTACGTGCGCGCCATTGGCGATGACCGCATCGGGAGCATCGTGAACTGTGGTCGTGATTGAGAGCTGCGCTTTGTCCACGGTCACCGGCTCACAGGAGCTCGTCGTGCCGAGATAGTTGGCATTGCCAGCGACAGCTGCGCGATAGGCATAGGTGCCAGCGGCAAGCGGAGAGCTTGGGACGGAATTTGCATCACCATTTTGCTCACCGGCGCCGTTTGCTACGGACGTTCCCGCAGAACAGTCATTGCTGTAGCCACTTGTGAGAGTGAAGGTTGGGGTCGGAGCCGTAAAGCCGCTTGCCGTGCCGCCGAGCTGCGCGGTGTCATGGAGGGTCGTGCCGAGCGAAACATTGCTTGGAGCGGTCGTGTGATCAGCCTTGTGGATGGTCGTGCCCAGTGTGAGCTGTGCTTTGTCGACGACAAACGGTTCATCATCGCTCGCAGCACCTGTGTAATTGTCGTTAGAGGCTACGGTCGCGTTGAATTTATGATTTCCTGCACCAAGCGCGGCGGTAGCAACTGAAGTTGCATTGAAGCTGCCCTCGGCCGCGTCATTGCTGATAGCTCCTCCATCGAAGGTGAAGCTGATGGCCGGGATTGGGAAGTTCGCTACAGCGCCCGTTACCGTCGCATTGTCATGCATCACGCTAGCAAGTGGAACATGAGCATTGGAAGCAACCACTGCATGTGATGCATCGTGGACTGTCGTCGTGATGCCGAGTTGAGCTTTGTTGATCGTAAGAGGCTCGCAGGCAGAGGTTGCGCCTTTGTAGTTAGGATCGTCAGCGACCGAAGCCTGGAAGTTGTAACTGCCAGCTGCGAGAGCTGAAGTACCTACCGAGCGAGGGTCGCCGTTGTCGAGCGAGCCATCGGTTGCGATGACGCCCGATCCGCACTGTGGACCGAAAGTGAAGGTGACCGTGCCGGTCGGGACGATGGAGCCTACCTGGCCGCTTACGTGCGCGGTGTCGTGGACGATCGAACCGAGCGGTCCGCTCGTGATCGGATTGTGGTTCGCATCATGGATGGTCGTCGCGATCGAGAGCTGTCCTTTGTCAACGGTGAGCGGCTCGCACTGCGCCATCGAAGCATGGTAGTTGCTATCTCCCGGATACGAAGCCTTAAACGAGTAACTTCCCGCACCAAGAGGCCCTTCGGTAGAAGACGGATGCGCTACGTTGCTTACAAGCGCGACCGATCCTGCTCCTGCTCCGGTTCCGTCGCAGGTCCCGTTGGTGTACCACGTAAAGTTTACGGTGCCGGTCGGAGCGATGGTGCCGATCTGACCGGAGAGCGTTGCCTTGTCGTGGACCGAGGAGCCGAGCGGGAGGGGTGCCGTGACCGGCGAATCACCAGACTCATTGTGTATATCGGTAGTAAGCGACGTATCAGCCTTCTCAACGGTCAGGGGTTCGCAGGCCGCATCGGAGGCGTTGTAGTTGCCGTCTCCCTTATAGTGCGCGCTGAAGGAATACGAGCCAGCATTAAGAGGTCCTTCGCCACTTGAAGGGTGTGCGATCCCGGAGCTATCGATGGCGATCGAGCCCGCCCCTACTGAGTCTCCTTGGCAGTTATTGCCCGCAGTGTAGAAGGTAAAGTCAACCATGCCGGTCGGGACAATCCCATCGACTTTGCCAGAAAGCGTTGCTTTGTCATGGACGGTCGTGCCAAGCGGGACGGAAGAAGTAATTATCGCTTCTTGCGCATCGTGAATCTCCGTCACGAGAGACGTATCTCCTTTTTGAACACTGAATGGCTCACAGATGCCCTTTGAGCTCTTGTAGTTGCCATCGCCGGAGTACTCCGCGACGTAGCCATAACTTCCAACAGCAAGTGCGCTCGTCGGGCTTGATTCAGAGCCGACAGCGACAGTCTCATCGGTCGGCTGCCCACCGCACTGTGTCTGGGTGTAGAAGTGATAGGTGACCGTGCCCGTTATCGGGAGGCTATCCACTTGGGTTCCAACGGTCGCGCTATCGTGAACGATAGAGCCGAGCGCGAGCGTCCCGTTCGTGACGTCTTGATGGTTTGTGTTGTGAACTTGAGTCGAGGTGGTCGTATCTGCCTTGTTTACCGTGAGCGGCTCGCACTGTGCGTCGGCCGGGTCGTTATTGGCGTCGCCCACATAGTGCGCTTTGAACGAGTAGGAACCTGCTGCGAGCGGTCCTTGAGGGTCCGAGGGATGCGCGATGCCGCCAGAGAGGAGTACCGAGCCGGCAGAAACGCCATTTCCCTGACAAGAAGCACCTGTGTAGAAGGTGAAGTCGACGTTACCAGCCGGACTGAAGCCGCCCGAAATAGCCGCGCTGTCATGAACGATAGAGCCGAGTGCGACCGATGTTACCGGGTTATGAGCTGCGTCATGGATGGTCGTCGAGAGAGTTGGGCTCGCTTTCGTGACGGTGACCTGCTCTGCCTGACAGCCGCTTGAGGCCGGATTATTGCTGGCGTCGCCCGAGTAGTCTGCGCTCCAACCCCACGTGCCCGCTGCGTTTGAGGCAAATCCAGGGCTTGTCGCTGCCGAACCAGCCGTAAGCGCGACCGTTTGCGCATAGGAAGCCGTGCCAGCGCACGCCGCGTCTGAGGGCGGGAAGAGCTTGAAGGTGACGCTGCCGGTCGGGGTGAAGCCGCCGGTAACGTTTGCGGTGTCGTTGAGGGTTACCCCGACCACGCCTCCGGCTGAAGGAGTGGTTGAGATCGAAGGTGTAACCTTATTTACCGTTAGCGGTTCGCACGCTCCATCGGCTCCATTGTTATTCCCATCCCCGTTGTAGTGCGCCTTGAAGGAGTACGAGCCGGCGTTAAGCGGTCCCTCATCGCTTGAGGGGTGCGCGACGGCACCCGAAAGCGCGACCGTACCAGCCGCAGTCCCACTGCCCTGGCAAGAAGCGTTAGTGTAGAAGGTGAAGGCGACGGTCCCGGTCGGATTCGAGCCACCGGAGAGAGTCGCGGAATCGTGGACGGTCGTACCCGCGTCAACTGAAGTCACCACCGTGTGCGCTGCATTATGAATGTCCGTTGAAACGGTCGGCGTTGCCTTGTTGACGACAAGGTGCTCGCTCATGCACACGCTCGTTGCGGCACTGTTGTTGGCGTCGCCCGAGTAAACCGCCTGCCAGTAGAAATCGCCGGCGTTGTTGAAGGTAATAGGGTCTGAATCGGGGACCGTGCCATTGGTAACGGTCTTCGTCCCTGCCGACTGGGCATTTTGGGAGCACGAGGTGTCGGTGTAGACCGTGTAGGTCACGGTTCCACCGGCGTTTACCGTAGCTCCTGAGAGAGTTGATGAGTCATGTACCGAAGCGCCAAGGGCTACCGGAGCAAGGCTTGAGAGCGTGGTCGAGATAGACGGCGAAACCTTGGCCACCGTCACCGACTCAGCGGAGCAGCCGCTCGAGGCGGGGTTGTTGTTTGCATCCCCGGCGTAGTCAGCAGTCCAGTGCCACACACCCGCAGCGTTGGAAACAAAGCCTGGGCTTGTCGCGTAGGGAGCGGTCCCGGCCGTATTGGTGTAGGAAGCCGTGCCAGCGCACGCCGCGTCTGAGGGCGGGAAGAGCTTGAAGGTGACGCTGCCGGTCGGGGTGAAGCCGCCGGTAACGTTTGCGGTGTCGTTGAGGGTTACGCCGATAGTACCCCCCGCCGAAGGAGTCGTTGAGATGAAGGGTGTGACTTTCGTGACCGTGAGGGGCTCACATGGGCCGTTTCCGGCCGTGTAGTTGGGATCGCCAGAATAGTGAGCAAGGAATGAATAGGAACCTGCGGCAAGCGGCCCCTTAGCGAAGCCGGTGACATCGGTAGTGTTCCCCGAGATGGTCACAGCTCCAGAATTTGAATCGGCTGGACCCGTACAAGTGCCGTTGGTGAAGAAATCTACGTTTATGGTCCCGGTCGGGGTCGGATTGCTTCCGCCGACGTTCACGGAGTCGTGCACGGTCGTGCCGGCGGGCACCGAGGTAACCACTGTATGAGAAGCGTCATGAATCGCGGTCGTCACTGGAGCCGGCGATTGAGTCTTGGTGTTGACGAACGTGCAGGTAACGTTCTCGCCATTTCTAAGCACGATCGTTATTCCGTTTGATACCTGCGTGACCGACGACTGGGTGTTTCCCGCACATACAATGGGACTTCCGAGCGACCACGTCACCACCGGGGTCTCCGTGATAGTCGCGCTCGTGCCTGAAGCGATGTTCGTCCACGTTTGGCTCCCCCCGTTCATCAGAGATACCGAGGTCGGCGTGACGGCTGTGGCACTGAAGCTAAAACTCTGAGAGGTCGCGGGATTCGTTTGTTTAATGATCGTAATGCTCCCTGGCGGAACAAGAATGTCCGAACCTTTGATCTGGTTATCCTGACTGCCCCCTACTCCGTCAAACTGAACGCTCTTGATGTGGTAGGGTCCGCCATTGATCTGGGACGATCCGAGTCCCGGCCCCCAGCTATCGCCGGAGCCATTTCCGGTTCGAGCAAGGTGCCCGCCGAAGTAGAGGATGAAATCGCATTTATTGTTGTTGGTGCAGGTATTTGTTGGAACGGTGAACGTAATGGTCGTCGTAGCAAAGCTATCGCCCGTGTCAGCGCCGCTTGCCACATCATGTCCAATAGTAACCGCTGGCGACGTGACGATCGAGGATCCGCTCACGACCCCGTTGCGCGCAAACATCGTGACGTAGCGAGAGCCGTTCGCGCTCTGGTAGGCCGTCTCTCGTGCCGATTGTGAACCATTCTTGCTCGTGTACGTATCCGCAGGAACTGGTATATGCACCCCCGTGGTTCCCGTCAGGCTGTTGCATGCGTTGGTGTCGCTGCCCGCACCGCCGCTTGTACTTAGATTGTCGCACTTGTTGAAAACAGTCGTGCCGGGCGTAAATGCCCCATTTCCCTGGGCTATACTTGGGTCACTAATTGCGGGGTCTACATAGGTGAGGAAATCGTACGCATGTATGCCACCTTTGGTGTACTGATACTGGAACGTAATGGTATGCGATGCTGAACCAACGAAGCCCCGGAAAAGAAGCCTCTGGGGTACCGTCATCCCTTCGAAATAGGTGGAGTTGTTTTGCTGAATGATGGAGCCGATCCAATTGCAGCCCCCGGCCGGCACAGGACTGTTGTTGTTGGAACATTGAGCGAAATCGGTCGGGAGCGAGTCGGTGAAGTTTGTTTCCGCGAGCTTGTTACCGTTTATGTCGAGGGCCACAAGATTATAAAACGGCACGAAGAGATCGCTGAGGTTCCACCCGTAGGTGAATGAGCCCTTCGCGTCAGCAGTTACCGGCACCGTCTGGTCAACTACGTTTCCATCAGCTGCAGAACCGCCGGTAAGGTGAAGAAAAACATTTTGAAGGGCAGCGAACATCGAACCGAAAATCGAAACAACTGCGCTTGGGTGATAGTCAGATTGGTCGGTCGAGAGCGTCGGGGTTGGGGCCGGCGTCGGAGCTGGTGTAGATGCGGTTGGAGTCGTCGTGGTATCCGCAGAGGCGGGTACCGGGGTGTTGCTTGTCGAGGAGGCTTCGGTCGTCGGGGTCGAGCTCGAGTCGGTGACGGTCGTATCGGTGACGGTCGAGCTTGCCGTCGATGAAGCGACCGTGGTTGTCGTCGACGAAGTGATTGTGGTTGGGTCGGGAGCCGTGGTGCTTGCCGAGGTATCCGATGTCACGACGGTCGAGGTGCTCGCGGACGTGTCCGTCGAGGTCGCGCTGACTACCGGCGTCGGGTCGGAGACAGCTCCGACGGTCGAGGTCGTCGTAGCGTCCTGCGCGCTCGCGATGTTAAGTGCGAAGCCGCCGACGAACGCGACGAGCGCGAAAAGCAAAATACCGCCGATAATCGTGCGGACCGTGATGGAATGCGTCATGATGTTGCAGTGCTTAGTAATGGAAAGTGGAAAGATAGCCGCGCACCTATACGCCGCGACTTTCTTAAAACCTAATAAAAGAACCCAAACCACGTGTTCGTGGCTCATTTCTACAGCCGCAAAGCGCTGCCGTCAATGGGGATAGCGCCGAAAATCCGCACTACTGTTTTGTTCACGTTAACGCGCTACCTGGCCCATTTCGGCTATTCTATAAGCCATGCTTTCTACATTCTAGTGCTTGACCACTAAAATGCAGATGAAGTGGCGCTTAAAACGCAACAATTGTCATGGTTGTCAAACTTCCCGTACCTCGATCTTGTTTAGTTTAGAATGCGGCAACGCCAGAGGGCGCGCCAAGACCCGTAGGGCCGTCGTAGCCGATCCCTGCAGTGCATAAGTATGAACCACCGCAGTTTCCGTTGCTGCCGCTTACGACGTCGAAGAGACCCCCGCTGTGCGCATAGGGATACGAGGCGGCAGTGGTAGCGGCGCCATTTCCGGCAAGCGCGTACATAGCCGCGACAAGGGGCGAGGCGAGGCTCGTGCCACCGACCTTGAACCACCCGCGTTGCCCGAAGTAGCCATAAGAATCATATACTGCTGCGCCCGTGTTTGGATCTGCATCCGCAGAAACATCTGAAACGGTTCGATTGGCGCAGAGCGCATCGTGTTGCCACGCGGGCTTCCCCTCATACTTACTGCATCCGCTTCCGGAGCCGCTCCATGCCGTTTCGTCTGCGCGGGTATTGTCAGCGTTGAGGTACAGTGAGGTTCCGCCAACCGCAGTCACATAACGGGATGAAGCCGGATATTCGGCACCGTACCCGGAATCTCCGGAAGAGACCGTGATGGGTACACCTGGACGATTAAAATGCCCATCGTAATTTGTGCTTGTCTGGCCCGAAAATTCATTTCCGCCCCAAGAATTGCTCACAACGTCCGCGTGCGCACTCGCGTAATCTTCAGCGGTGAGAAGATTTGCAAAGCTATTGCTCGACGCTTCAACGAGGAGGATCTTGCAGGTCGGACAGATCGCGTGAGCCGCTTGAACATCGAGCGAAATTTCGAGCGCCCAACCCTGATTGGCGCGGGGTGCCGATGAGCCACCGTTTTGATTTACTTTTTTGAAACACCCGTTCGCGGTCGTACATGCCGGAAGTCCGAAGGCGGAGGAGTACGTAGTGAGATCGCCCTCCGCGGTCGGATCATCGTAGGCATCTACTATAGCGATGGTCTGTGTGCTTGAGAGTCCTACAGCCCCATAGGCAGTTTGGAACTGCACTGGGCCGTAGCCCGTTGGGCTCGCGTGCGTGCTTGCCCTCCCAGTATCGTCGACAATGACTCGTGCGTGACAGCGCGCAGAATTGGGATCCGCTTTGCCGGGACACACGGGGATATGATTTTGAGCCTGGGGAGCTTGCGCGAGAGCGCTTACCCCTAAGAGAGCGGATACCAAGAGAGCCGAGACGCCGAGAAACCCTGCAAGAGTTTTTCTCATGGACTTAAGTATGCATTCTCTAGTTCGTTTGTCAAGATAGCGCTCCGGAAAAAACACAAAAACCGGCTGAAGGGTAGTCTTTAATGTGAAATTTAGAGCACGACGACACTTCCGAAGAGGGTCGATTGATACACATACAGGAGGGCGGCCATAAGAACGAGGAGTCCGGTACCGTAGGCGATGTGGAGGGGATGCTGGCGGCGTATCTCGACCGCGATCATGAGCGTCATAACGAGGAAGATGAGCGTGGCGAGCGTCAGGTAGACCGAGCCGAGCGCGGTTTTCGGTGAGGCTGCGATACGCTTCCAGAGCGAGGGACTTGCCGGAGCGCTCTGTGAGACTGCGGCGACCTTAGACTCCTCACCGGCTACACTTCCCTGCTCCTGTGGGACGCTTTTCACGGCGATAAAGGTGCTGTCGGAGTGCAAAATTTTGACCGGCGACTGCGCGGCCTGCGCTGCCCCCGCGGCGGGCTTCGCCGCGGGGGCGATGCTTTGCGGCTCGGATTGCGGCGAGCCGAAAAGTTGGACGACGAAAATGGTCGGCTGGCCTTCGTAGAAGCCGTCCGCCATCGCAATGCCTATCTCGGTGAAGTAGCCGTTCAATATGTTGGCGCGATGCGTCGGCGAGAGCATCCAGGCGCGCTCGACATCGGCGGAATCGCTGAAGCGAACCGCGAGATTCTCCCCCGCGTAGAGGAAGTCGTAGCCCGCCTGCCGGAACCAGTACCACGGCGTAACGCCCGAGGGCGAGACGTGCGCAAAGTAGCCGTGCGCGGCCATGTCGTTGGCTTTCATCTGCGCGGCCTCGGTGAGGACAGGGTTGACGTGAAGCGGCGTAAGACCGTTGCCGGCACGGTCGGTATTAGCAAGGTCGACAAGGACGCTCGTGATGACCGCGGCAAGGAAGCCGTTGTTGCTTCTGATGCCCTGCCCCACGAGGTAGGCGCCGGTAAAAAGAAGAACGATGACAAGCGCCACCGCAACGACTCCCTCCATGCGCAAAAGGTGCGGTTTGTAGCGATTTTTCTTGTGCGGAATGAGGTATTTTTTGAGCTTGCGTCGCATGTTCATGATCGAAATTATGCCACGAAACGGCCTCTCTCGCAATGCACCTGAGAAAAACGCGGCGTTTCCGACTTTCGGAAACGCCGCGTGCTTACTTTTTCCCCCGCAGGTACTCACTGCGCAGTTTCCGGCGGCTCACGTTGCGCTTCGCCCCCATAACGTAGCCGACGGGGAGCGCGGCGAAGAGCGTAAAGAAGAGCGGCCAGTGCCCGCTTACGCCAAGCATGAGCCACCAAATGAGCGCAAGGATGGACGAGAGGGTCGGCAGAAGCGTCACCTGGTGGAGAGTTTCGGATTCGCTCACCGGCTCAAGCACCGCGATCGTCATTAAGACCGCGACACAAAGCCCGACGAGAAAAATGAGGAGCGTCGAGACCGAGCGAAGCGATTCAAGCTGCTCGGCATTGTACGCGGCCGGCTCTACTAAAAAGTACATAAACGCGCAGAAGAGCATGACTGCGCCAAAGGCGATCCGAGCGACACGCTGCATGGCTTTCTCCCTCGTGAGAGCGCGACTTAGGGCATTTAACACGGGGAGTGGGGATCTTGTCTACCTGCTGAACGCAAAATGCGCCCGTATCCTCGGGCGCATTTTGATCACTATCGTCTAGAAGATGCTGCGGAAGAAGTTGCCGATTCCCTTCCAGAAACCGCCGGAAGAGGGAGCGTTGCCGGTCCCTGCCGTCTGCGAGGTACCGGTATTTTTTCCGCCGACATCGGGAGTGCCTTGCGTCGCAGGAGCCTTGCCACCCTGTGGTGCGAAGTTTCCTGGAAGCGATGGCGCGGTGCTTCCCTGGTAGGCGGCACCGAGCGCTTTCACGCGCGCGATCTCAGCGAGCTGGTCGGAGCTGAGCGGGAAATCTTTCGTGAACTTGCAGTAAATCTCGTTGATCTTTTTCTGCGTCGTGTAGTAAACGTAGCCGGTCGGGCCCGTCGCGCCCCATGGCGTCAGAACATCGCTCTTGTAGCGCAGCTGGAAAGCGTTCACTGCCATAAGCGAGCTCGCGTCGTAGGAGCCGGAGGAGGAGACGCTTGTGAATCCTTCGAGGTCGTGGAGGAAGCGCTGGAGGCGCAGCACTTGGTCGGTGTTGTTCGCACGACCCTCCCTGATGTAGCTCGTGAGGTATTTGCTGCAGTCTTCGGCCGAAACGCCGAGCACAGCACCGGTCGATGTCCCAAGGACCGCACCGCCGCCGCCGAAGCTACCCGTAAAAATCGGGCCGTTGCCTCCCGCCGGCGGGTTGCTACCGCCGCCGCCACCACCGCCACCACCGCCTCCGCCCGGAGGAGGAGTCGGGGTATTCACCGTGACCGGCGCGGTCGCGGTATCGTTGCCGCTGTTGAAATCATTGTTTTCAGATGCGGAAACGGATGCCGAGTTGGTGATGGTCTTCCCTTCCGTGCCGCTTTGTACCGTCGCGGTGATATGCAGTACCTTCTGCGCGCCGTTCCCAAGCGAACCGACGAACCACCGCCCCGTCGAGGTCGCGTAGGTCGTGCCGGTCGTCGACGCATCGTCGGAGACGTAGGTAAGCGTCGTGGTCGGGAAATCATCGGTCACGACAACGCCGCTCACGGCCGCCGGGCCGTTGTTGACGACCGTAAGCGTGTAGGTGATGGTCTGTCCGACGTCCACGGTCGTGCCATTGACGGACTTCGTAAGCGCGAGGTCCGCGCTCGAGGCGAAGTTCGTGAAGGTGCAGGTGACGACGTCGCCGGAGTGTAGCGTTACGGCCTCGCCGTTCTGGACGGACGGCGCGCCGACGCTCTGTTCTTTAGAGAGGCACGATGGATGGCTGCCGCTGAGGCTCCAGCCGGCGGGCACGAGTTCGGTGACGCTGTAGTTGCCCGCGTCGAGCGCCATCGTGGATGTGCCGGCGCCGTCGACGGTCGTAATATCGGTGTCGTTCTGTCCGGTCACCGTGAAGGTAAATTTCGCATCAGGGCCGCTTCCGACGTGCTTCACGACGTTGAGGGTCGCTTTGCCGTCGTCATTGGTGATAGTGCAGGTCTTGCTCTGCCCCACCCCGATGGTGCCGGAGCAGTCAGAAGAGAGCGTGGCGCCGTAGCCAGTAACGTTATCCTCGGAGACCGAGTAGCTTCCGGCGTCGAGGGTCACATCGGTACCGCTTTCGGAGCCCGGGAACGACGCCGAAGAAACGTTCGTGCCGTCGACGTGCATGGTGAAGTTTTCTGCGACCGCGGAGCCGCCGTTGTCATTCACGACATGCTTTATGACGTGGAGGGTCGCCGGCTGGTCATCGTTGACGATGGTGCAGGTCGCGACGTCGCCGATGGTGAGGGAGATAGAGCTTCCGACAACGGGCTCAGCGCCGTTTTTAACGCAGCTCCAACTTCCGGCGGTGTAGCCGGACGGGCCGGTCGATTCGGAGAGCGTGTAGGTGCCGGCCTGGAAGGAGGCGTCGCTCGTCACGCCGCCCTGTCCGGAGAGGATGGTCGGATCTTGCTGATTGCCGAGGGCCGAAAGAGTCCAGTTAGTCGCAACCGCAGAGCCGCCGTTGTCGTTGGTGACCTTTTTAACAAGCGTGAGGGAGGGTGCCTTGTCGTTGTTGGTGATGGTGCAGGTTTTGCTCTGGCCATTGACAACGGTGACAGCGCCGCTCCCGTCGCAATCGCCCGAGAAAGTCGCACTGTAGTTACCCGTCTGGGAACCGGTCTCAGAAATGGTGTAGGGGCCGGCCGCGAACTGGTGACTCTCGCCGCTTCCGACATCGGTCACGATAGTGCTACCGTCGGTGACGTGAAGCGGAAAATCTCCCACGACCGCGCTGCCTCCGTTATCGTTGTGGACTACTTTTACGACCGTGAGGCCGCCGGTGGTCGCAGGATTGTCGTCGTTGGTGACCGTGCAGGTGAGGGTGCCGCCTTCGGGCATCACTCCGGAGCAGGTGCCGGAGAGCGTCATGCCGTAGAGGTTCGTCGGGCCGCCCGTTTCGCTGATGCTGAAGGAAGCTCCCCCGTCGATAGTGACGTCGGTGCCCGTCTCAGAACCGTTAAAAGAAGCAAGCGACGGATTGCCACCGGAAACGGAGAGAATGAAGTTGGAGGCTACCGCGGTGCCCGTGTAGCCTTCCGGCTCGTCATTGATGACGTGCTTTATGACGTGGAGCGTGCCGGGAGTCTTTTCCGTGTTAATGATGGTACAAGATTTGGACGCGCCGATCGCAAGCGTGATGGAGCCGTTTGTAGCGCAGTCTCCCGAGAAAGAGACGTTGTAGCCGGTGCCGTTGGTCTCCCCGATCGTGTAGGCGCCCGCGTCGAAGAGGTGCGCGATGCCCGTGACGACGCTCGTAGTGCCGACGACGAGATTGAAGTCGCCCGGTTGGAGCGTCTTGCGAATGTTGTGGACCTCTTTCGTGACAGTAAGCGAAGCCGGCTGGTCGTTATTCGTGATGGTGCAGGTCGTAGTCGCGCCATTGACGACGTTCCCGACTCCGGAGCAACCTGCGCTGTAAGTGGTCGTGTAGCCAGGAGCGGTCGGCTCGGTCACCGCGTAGGTGCCGCCGGGAAGCGTAAAGTCATTAGTGCCACTGGCCGCAAATGGAATAGGCGTCTGGTTGTTTATCGAGAACGTGAAATCGGAAGCGACCTTAGTGCCGCCATTGTCGTTGACCACGACTTTGTGGACCTCAAGGACGCCGGTCGTGGCAAATGTGTTGGAGACGGTGCAGGTGTATGAACCGCCAGACACCGCGGTGCCCGTGCAGCCTGAAGAGAACGAAGCAGTGTAGCCCGAAGGGCCTCCTGATGCTTCGGAAACCGAGTAGTTACCGACACCGACATTCACGACCGTTCCTGAAGAAGATCCGGCAAACGAGCTTGGGGTGACGCTTGTTCCCGCGATGTTAATAGTGAAATTGGAAGCAGAAGCAGTACCTCCGACGACGTTTTTAATGACCTTGAGGACCGCGGGAGGAATGACGACATTGAGTGTCGCTGTACTATCTGCACCCTCGGCACCCGTACAGCCCTGGTGACAAACTGCGACTGTGATGGTTTTAGGGCCGGTCGTAGCGTAGGAGTGAGAAACCGAACCCCACAAGGCCGTAAAATTTTTTGCTGGAGAAGTCGAGGCTGTAATGGAGAACGGCGCGGGATTCGTCGAGGATGCATCGCCCCAATCGACGACCCCTATACTCTGCTGGCCAAACTGTCCAACGTAATCCGTTGCAAATGCGTCACCGGAGAGAGTGATGGATAGTGGTCCGTAGACCGTAGATTTTATCGCGATGCCATACACCTTTGCCGCTTCAGCGGGGAGCGCGGCGAGCGGGGAGAATGAGAGGGCAACCGTGGTAATGACGAGAGCAACGCCAAAGGATTTCCTGAGCGTTGCGGGAAGCGGAGAAACCGACTTCATGATCATTGTTTGCTACATCGCATTACACAAGCACGAACCAGCTCGACTGCCAGCTCTTGATACACGTACCCGTTTGTAAAGTTACCCCGAAGTTTAAACCCCCGAGCCTCGTCGTGTCGTAATCGGGAGCAGCACCATGTAGCTAGTGTCTACAGCAAGAAAGTGCCTCTGTCAATGGCTGAAACCGGACCACGAGGCACCAAAAAAAGCCCCCTGACGGGGGGCCTTTTTGACGTCGCGCAGTTAGCGTGTCACGCAAATGGAACCGGGGTTTCCGAGAGCCGCCTCGTTGGCGTTCGGTGCGCACACCGTGACCTGTCCGGTGGACGAAGCTGCGACGGTATACTGCGTGTCTGCCCCCGTTCCGTTGGTCGGATCGGTCGGGATGCCTGCCGCAATGTAGGTCGGCGTGAGGCATGAGAGGTCAGTGAGACCAGCACCCGTACCAACATGCGTTGCCGTCGCAGGGAGCGTAACGGAACCGCATTTAAAGATCCCTTTGTTGTCGGCCATGTTCTGACCGATTGCGTTGAGGATCGTGGTTAGGTTGCTGTTGCGCTGCGTGTTTCGTGCCTGCGCGAACTGGCGGGCCGGATTAATGGCGATGAGGACGATCGTGGCAAGGATGGCGATAATGCCGATGACCACGAGGATTTCGATGAGCGTGAAGCCCTTAGAAGCTGACGTTACTTTTTTCATTAAATACTTCTGGAATTTAGTTTATAATCGAGCCTCTTGTGACCGACTAGGCTCCGGTTTTGCTAGTTTGGGTCTACCATAGCGTCCCTATCGGCGCAATATCCTAGAAATTCGCCACTTCTTGCCAAGAATTGACGGTGAGCGTATTCGCGTCGATCGAGACGGCAAGGTTGGTATAGGAGTTGTTGAAATAGGAGCGTGTTTCAAAGCTTTTCTGCCCTCCTGCGCTCGTCACGGGCCCGACGTAGCAGCTGTCGGTCGCCGAGAGTGTTGAGGTAGCGTTGCCGGCATAGGTAGGGTCATTGGCGACCGCGAGGAGCGCGATGTCGACGCAGGCATCGGCGGCGGCGAAACTTCTCTCTTTAAGCTCCGAATCAAGCGCATTGAAGCGTCCGAAAAAGCCGGCGAGACTTCCGGTCGTGACGAGGAGAAGCAGCACGACGGAGATTATGATCGCCGACATAAGCGCAATGAACCCAGCCTGTCCCTTACTTTCTCGCATAACGCGTGGTGGTGAACGTCTCTGTGTTTATAGTGGTCGACGCTTCGACGCCGCCCGGGCCTTTTCCCGACGCAGGAATGGCATAGAATTGGAGGGCGCTCACGGAGACATTTTCCGTCGTGATGGGCTCGTAGATCCCCGTCGCCCCGCCCTCGCGCATCTCGATAGAGCTTCCGTTCAGGCGAAAATCAACTTGGGTCCCGTCCACGCGCTTTAGACTAAGCGCCGCTCCGTACGTGCCCACCGCAGGTGCGAGAATGATTGCGAGCGATGAGGTGCCGGTGAGCGCCCAGTCGATCTTGCGGAGCACGAAATTCCCCTCCCCCTCGATGACGCCTGCGGCGCTGAGACTCGCGCTCCCTTGCGAGAGCGCGTAGGCGGCCGCGACCGCCCCGCCCATGATGATGGCGAGGAGCGCGATATAAATGACAGTCTCTATGAGAGTAAATCCGCGGGTCATGATGGTCCGACTATTTGAAGCGCATGCTGACTGCGCTCACCGACAAAAAGCAAATTGCCCTCACAATCAAACCCTGCGGTCGAAGATTGCTGGATATTGAGCGGGTTCGTGTCGTAGCGCGAGGGTGGAGAGCTTAGGCTTGAGACATCGTATACCTCGAAACCGCCATTTGTTTTATCAGCAGCAACGAAAAGCAAGCTGGTTCGGAGAACCATGCGGTTCACTCCATCATTTTTTGATTTCGTCGCCGTAATCAATGACCAATTCACGGAAAAATCTGATGCCTTTAGGGAGTAGAGTTGCGGATAGTGGTATGCACTACTGCCTCCTCCATCGCGCCCAAAATAAAGTGTGCTTCCTGAAAGCAGTAGGCTCTTGCCCTCCAAGAGACCTCCCGAATCGTCGTCGAAGTGCAAGGTTTTCGTAACATTGTTCGGGTCACTGATATCGAGGGCGATGAGCGGAGAGCTGCTCGCCGAAGCGACATAGGCGATGTTTCCGTTGACGACGATCTGGTTTACCTGGGATCCGACCCTGAATCCCGTTCCTATTTTCGTGGGATTTTTTGGATCAGAAACATCGATAATGTAAAACCCTTTTGTGGTGCCGAGATATACGCGGTGTGTCTTGTAATCGAAGAAAAGCGTGTTGCCGATATCTCCTGTCGAGGAGACCTTGAGTTTTCCATTGGCGGGAATCTTCATGCTCGCGGGGTCCGACTTGTCTATGACGAGGAACTGGTTCGCTGCGCTATCTACCGCAACAAAGGCGTAGTTTCCGGAGACTCGGACATCCGCAAGTCCAAAAGACGTAGCGAAGGACCAGTAGTTGGTGAGTCTCGCTCCTGGAGGGCCCGGGTTACTCACATCGACGACGTAAAAATCGTCCGCTCCGCCGCTCGGATTAGTCGTCAGATACGCCCTTTTCCCGGCGATATCAATTCCGGTCGTACCAGCCGCGCTCGGAAAATCAAAATACGAGTAGCCCGGATTGTTTCCATTTTGCTGTCCGAGAGGTGTGCTCCAATCACCTGAAAGCGTTGGGTTACACGTGTCACCCGTGAGGTCTCCAAGAGCATCCGTGAAAAGCGTCCCGAGGGTCACGGAAAGATTCCGGCCGCCTTCACTCCAGGAAATGGTGCTTGTCGCCTGTTTGGTAAACGGCGCGGTGTCCGCGACCGCGAGGGATTTGGTATAGGTGAGCGGCCCGACCGTCTCCGTGGAGGACGTCGCGCTCAGGCCATAGAAGTCCGCGCGCGCCGCGGCGCGCGCGGTTTCGAGCATGGCCTTGGCGCGATAGAGCGCTTCGGTCGCCGTCTGCGTATTGGCGGAGACCGTTTGGTTGCCGAATACGACCGTAATGACCGCGGCGAGCGAAATGACGAGAATGGAAAACGCGATGAGTATCTCGAGCGTCGAGCTCCCCTTTTGCGAACGTGCGGCATTACCAATCGATACGTCCTTCGTCATTGATGGAAATGCTGGCTGTTCGGGCGTTTTCGACCAGAGTTATGTTCCGGGGCGAGGTGGTACCGGAGAGCTGCGCGAAGACGATGCCGGAGCCGGAGGAGCAGAGCGGGAAGTTCGTGATGGTCGCGCTGGGGCTTCCGTCGAACGATTCGTTGGTCGCCGCGCCCGCGACATAGGTGCTCCCGCGGAAGGTCACGTACGCATGCGCTCCATCGTCGTAGCATACACCCCAGGCGGTCTGGTGGATGTTATTGATGGCGCGGCTACGGGCGCGCCCGAGGATCGAAAGGGCCGTATCGCGGTCAGTTCTGAAGAGCGTCCCACGGAAAGTCTCCATGCTCATAAAAAGTCCGAGCGCAAAAATGAGCGCAACTATGGCAATGACCACGATGAGCTCTATCATCGTGAATCCGCTAGCGGGGTTGGAGGTGCTGGGTGATCTCATAGATAGGCATGATGACCGAAACCGCGATGATCCCGACGAGGAGCCCCATGACGATCATGAGGACCGGCTCGATTGAGCTGCTGAGATTTTTCGTGAGTTCGTCGACCTCAGTCTCATAGAGCTCGGAGAGGTAGATGAGCGTGTTGGAGAGGTTTCCCGTATTTTCACCGATCATGATCATGTGCGGGAGCACATCCGGGAAAAGACGATGGTTTTTGTTGAGCTCGGCTGACATGGTACCGCCCACCGTGACGGCATCCGCTATGTGTGCAAACTCGCGACGATAGACGCGGTTGTTGGTTGTCTCTGCCGTGATGGCGATGCTCTCGGAGAGGTGCATGCCGCTTCGAAGGAGAAGCCCCAGCGTGCGGCAAAAATTAGAGAGATTGTAGTTGCGCGAAATGGAGCCTGAGAACGGGATGGCGATGGTGAGGCGATCGGTCCAAAAGCGAAGCGCCGGGATCTTGCGGCGTGCGATGAAAAACGCAACGAAGAAGACGACAAGGCCAAGGATGAGGTAGAGCCCGTCGACACGCAAGAAATTCGAAATGGTGATGAGAGCGCGCGTCGTCCAGGGGAGCGTCACATTGAGGCTCGAAAAAATAGGCAGAATTTTCGGGAAGATAAAGACCGTGAGAAGCCCGGTGATGCCGAGAGTAGCGAAAGTGATGAAGACCGGGTAGACGAGCGCCCCGAGCACCTTTTTGCGCAGGAGGTAGCGCTTGTGGAGTTCGTCAGCGAGATAGGAGAGATTTTGCGAGAGAATCCCGCCGCTCTCCCCCACCTGGATGATGTTTATGGCAAAATCCCCGAACAGCGAGCCGAACCTTCGAAGGCTCGTTGAGAGAAACTGGCCGCTCTCGACGTCTTTGATGATGCGGTCGAACACGCGCACCTTGCCGCGCGAGCGCGTCTGCTGCCTGATGAGGTGGAGACACTCAAGGAGCGGCACCCCTGCTTTTACGAGGAAGCTCATGCGCTTGGCGAAGAGCGTCTGCTCCTTTACCGAAAAACGCACGTAGGAGAATGAAGCAAGGGAAGAAAATGAAAAAGCGCCGTGCTTCCTTTTCTTTTTTGACACAGGCTTTCCGGGTTGAAAGGAGTGCTGCCGTAGCTCGATACCCGAGAGCGTCTTTTTAGGCTCCGGTTTCTTGCGCGACATGAGCCTTTCGAAGCGCGCACCGTGGGCGGCGAGAACGCCGCGCACGCGCTCGACGGTCGTTGGAGCTTTGCCGCTACTCATTGATGACGCGTAGTACTTCGGCGATGGTCGTGTCGCCGGAAAACGCGCGTTCGAAGCCGTTGTGGAGCATCGTGGTCATGCCGTTTTTAACCGCGATAGCCTTGATGGTGGAAGCGGGGGCTTTTTTCAAAATGGCATCGCGCACCTCCTGGTCGACGACGAGAACCTCGTTGACCCCGATGCGACCTTTGTAGCCAGAGCTGCCGCACGCTTCGCAGCCTTTTCCCTTATAAAACATGTTCTTTTTCTTCGCGCGCTCGGGAAACACCTCGAGGAGGTTTTCTCGCTCCGTGTCCGTGAGCGGGTCCTCGACTTTGCACAAGTCGCAGATCTTTCGGACAAGACGCTGGCCGATGGCTAAGTTTACGGTCGATGCGACGAGATAGGAATCGATGCCCATATCGAGAAGGCGCGGAAGCGTCGTCGCCGCGTCCGAGGTGTGAAGCGTCGATAGGAGGAGGTGGCCGGTGAGCGCTGTGTTGACGGCAATGCCCGCCGTCTCGCTGTCGCGGATCTCGCCCACCATGATGACGTTGGGGTCTTGGCGCAGGATGCTACGAAGACCGTTGGCGAAGGTGAGGCCCGCCACAGAGTTGACCTGTATCTGGCGGATGTCCCCGATAGCGTACTCGATGGGGTCCTCGATGGTGACGATGGAAACGTCCTTGGTGTTGAGCATCTTTACGAGCGTATAGAGCGTTGTCGTTTTTCCGCTTCCGGTCGGGCCCGTGGCGAGTATCATGCCGTGCGGGCGGCGGATGGCGCGTATGACTTTCTTTTGATCGGCTTCGTTGAAGCCGAGCTTCTCAAGGGTGTACTCGTCGGCCTTGTCGGAGAGGAGACGCAGTACGACGTTCTCGCCGAAGTAGGTGGGCGCGATGGAGACGCGTATATCTATGGAACTGCCGGAGGGAAGGTTCACTCGGAAGCGGCCGTCCTGGGCTTTCTGGTGTTCGTCGGTGCGCATACGCGCGAGGACCTTGATGCGCGCGATGACCTCGGGGTGGAGGATCTTTTCAAAACTGCAACGGTCCTGGAGGACTCCATCGATGCGCATACGGATGCGCACCTTACTCTCGCTCGGATCGATGTGGATGTCCGAGGCGCGAGCACCCTGCGCCTCGGCGATAAGCGCATCGACGAGAGATACGACTGAAAGAGCCGCTCCGGAAGAGAGCACGTCGTCGAGATAAACCTTGTTCGAAGTGGGAGCTGGCATAAGGGGCGCCGTGGCGAATCGCAGCCTGTCGGAGACGCGGCCGTCAGGGGTAAAACGTCGCTTCTCGATACCAGAAATATGACCCGTTGGCAAGGCGTACCCTGTAGCCTGGCAGGGAGAGCGTGAGCGTGCGGTGAAGGCCTCACCGCTCCTTTTCCACAGCGAGCATCCGACGCCTCTCATGCTTTAATGAGCCCATGCCGCTTGAGCGAGAGAATTCTTCGATACCCATGGTCGTATCGGTTCTCGTCCTCATGCTTATCATAGGATACGCCGTCTACAACAAAGTCTCGCACAAAAATCTCCCGGCCGTTTCGGTGCCCGAGACGTCGCTCGCATATCTCACCATCAACAAGCAAGACACGAGCGAGACGCCGTCTTTCTCGATAGATGTCGAGTACCCGGAGTTTAAGGGGCTCGGGTACTCGGGCGACAATGCGTTAAACGCGCTCGTCGCAACGAGCGCGGAGAGGGAGATAGATTCATTTAAAAAAGATGCGTCCCGCGTTTCCTCTCCCCCTGGAGCCTCATCTTCGACGCTCTCCGTGCACTACGAAGTGCGCGAGGCGTCGGAGGCGTTCGTGAGCGTCGTTTTTGAGACATCCGCCTACATCTCCGGTGCGGCACACCCCAACGACTTCATCTCGACCTTCAACTACCGTCCCGACACGGGCAAGACCGTCTCGATCGGCGATCTTTTCGTACGCGGCAAAGATTACCTGGGGGTTCTCGGTCCTATGGCCCGGGAAAAGCTCCTCGGCGACCCGCAGCTTGCCGGCGTTGTAACCTCACCCTGGCTCGAACAGGGAACCGCGCCGAAGCTCGATAATTTCAGTGCCTTCAGCCTCACGCCGCAAGGGCTCACGCTCTACTTCAATCCCTACCAAGTGGCCGCCTACGCGGCAGGAGTCCTCTCGGTGACCATCCCCTTCTCTGAGCTTCGAGGCATCGCCGACCCCGCCGGAGCGATATCGCTTTTTCACCCGTAGTGTCTGATACAATGCCGGTATGAGGGGCTACGTCAGAAACCTCAGCGTCATCGCGATGGCGCTCCTCGTCGTCGCCGGACTTCTTCTCTATTACGAGCGCGTCGAAGCGCCGACCGACACGGGAGGCGCCACCTCGACCGCTAGCACATCGGAGGCTCCCTCGCCCTCCTTTCCCCACGGCGCCGCCGCCAAAGCGGACCTCATTATTGCCGATGCCCCTAAAGCAGGCACAACCATAAAAAGTCCCGTCACTATTTCAGGTAAAGCCCGCGGCGATTGGTACTTCGAGGCAAGCTTTCCGGTGCGCATCCTTGGCTCAGAAGGGAATGTCATAGCCTCCGGGCCGGCTCAGGCACAGGGGAAGTGGATGACGACTGACTTCGTGCCATTCTCAATAACCCTCACGTTCCCGAAACAACCCTCCGGCTCCAGGGGCAGCGTAATACTTCACAACGATAATCCCTCTGGCGACCCTGCCCGCGACGACTACCTCGAAGTGCCCGTGCGGTTTTGATTATGACCTCTCCCTTTGATGCTCTCGACTACCTTCCCGCGTTCGGCGGAAACTTCGGCTTGCTTCTTTTTGCCATGCTTTTTTTCCTATTTCTCGTGTTCAGTCTCGTGCTTCTCTACCACTGGCTGCGCTATGCGCCGAAAAACCTGGTCATGCTCATCGCGACAATCGCGTACTTTGGCGGCAGCGCGATTTTCCTCCTCGGCATGCTCGGATCTAGTGCCTTATGACGCTTCTCACCCTTGAAAACGACGAGCAAAAGGTGCTCACGGTGCGCAAGCACTGGTTCGTGCTCGCACGTTCGCTCTTCGGCATATTTTTGATATTCCTTCTTCCCTTTCTTCTCATCGGGCTCCTGCGCTTCGTACCTGGGGGCACTCCCGCGTCGGAAGTTCTGGGCACGGTGCCTTCCTCCGCCCTCTCCTTCGCCATTTTCGCGTGGCTTTTGATGTTTTGGATGAAATCGTTCGCCGTCTTTACGGACTACTACCTCGACCAGTGGACCATTACTGACCGGCGCATCATCTCTGTCGACCAACGCGGTTTTTTCAACCGGGAGACCGGGAGCCTCCGGATGGAGAAAATACAGGACATCGAAATAGACGTCGTGGGTGTCATCGAGACGCTTCTCGACTTTGGAACGCTGCGTGTGGAGACCGCCGGAGCCGAGCCCGCGTTCATCATACGAGGCATTCCGCACCCCAAGCGTGTGAAGGAGGCGATCCTCGAGCAGTACGACCCTCGGGTCGTCTCAGGAAACCGCGAGCAAGGCCCCTGAAGGTTCGCTGTCACCCGCACCAACCCTGCGCAAAGTAAGTAAGGGCGCCCACACTCACATACTCAAATCGTAAGCTATAGCTTATAATTTGAGTATTGGGTTAGCTGACAAATAGTGCAAAAGGAAAAGGCCCTCGCGAGGTTGTCGCAAAGGCCCTGGAAAGGTTATTCTTCGAGGAGGCCGCTACAGCGACAGCACTGCACAAGCTTGAGGCCGCAGTTTACGGTGCGTCTGATGGGTGCCTTACAGCAGGAGCTGCGCTCGAGGCCGGTGTCGACGTAGAGAATCGCTCCGAGGGCCTCCCTATGCTCCGCCGGCTCGACCGGCATGAGGTCTATTTTCGCGGGGTCGACTCCAGGAAACAGGAATATTTTCACCATGGCCGTCTCCCTTGCCTCCTAGAACCCTAGCGCCACACCAACCCCTCTGACAAGTAGGCTTCTTTCCGCTAGAATGAGCGAGTATGGCTTCAAGGAAAGCATCTCTCGGGACCGAACCCTACAAAGGCGTTCGTGATTTCTACCCGGAAGACCAGGCCATCCAAGACTACCTATTTAGCGTGTGGCGTCGCGTCTGCGAAAGTTTCGGTTACCAGGACTACAATGCCTCTATACTCGAACCCTCTGAGCTCTATTTTGGCAAAACCTCCGAGGAGATCGTGAACGAGCAGACCTACTCCTTCAAAGACCGCGGCGATCGCGAAGTGACCCTGCGGCCCGAGATGACACCCTCGGTCGCTCGCATGGTCGCGGCGAAACGCAAAGAGCTCCACTTCCCCCTGCGCTGGTATTCCATCCCCAACGTCTTCCGCTACGAACGCCCCCAGCGCGGGAGACTGCGCGAGCACTGGCAGCTCAATGTAGATCTTTTCGGTGTTTCCGGCGCACCAGCCGAAGTCGAGATAATTTCGCTCGCGCATGCCATCATGCTCTCCTTCGGCGCGGAAACCGGGCAATTCGTCATCAAGATAAACAGTCGCAAAACACTCGACGAGTTGTTCGGCTCCTACAAGCTCTCTCCCGTCAAAGCCAAGGAGCTACGTCTTCTCATCGACAAGAAAGACAAGATCAAGGATTTTGAATCACAGGTTGAGGCGCTCGTGGGACGCCCCTTCTCGTTCCCCACCGCCGCGCCGGTGGATGTTGCGGATCTTATCGAGAAACTGCGAGCGATCGGTATCGATAACGTCATCTACGATCCGTCGCTTGTGCGGGGATTCGATTACTACACCGGAATCGTTTTTGAGCTGTTCGACACCGATCCGAAGAATCCGCGTTCTCTCTTTGGTGGCGGCCGCTACGACGAGCTCCTCTCTATTTTTGGCGTCGACCCCGTACCGACCGTCGGTATCGCCATGGGTGATGTCACCACGCGAGACTTTCTCGAGACACACTCGCTTCTGCCTATCCCCACTTCGAAAACAAAGCTGTTCATAGCAACCCTCTCGGAAGAATTCATCCCGGAAGCGCAGAAGCTCGCGAGCAAGCTGCGCCTCAGCAACATTCCTGTCGCCATCAACGTTACGGAGCGCAAAGTGGGCGATCAGATAAAGTATGCTGATAAAGAAGGAATCCCCTACGTGCTCGCGATCGGCGCAGACGAAGTGAAATCCGGCTCCTATAAGCTCAAGGAGCTCTCCTCCGGGGCCGAGAAGGAAGTTTCTGCCGAAACGATCTCCAGCTTTCTCTCATAACTATCCGCATGAGAACCGTCGTTTTCGACATCGAGACTATTCACGACGGGCCCTCGTTTTTCATGCCGGAGCTCGACAAGCTCGACATTTCGGTCGTCGGCATCTACGACTCGCTGACCGATTCCTACCAAGCATTCGAGAAATGGGAACTCGGCAAGCTTTGGCCCATTCTTGAAAAGACGGACGTTCTGGTGGGCTACAACTCCGATCATTTTGATATCCCTGTCCTCAACCGTTTTTATCCCGGCGAGCTCGGACACATCAAAAGCGTCGATCTCCTTAAGGAAATCAAGAACACTGTCGGGCGGCGCTTCAAGCTCGACAACGTCGCGCAGGCGACGCTCGGACGGGGTAAGAGTGGGGACGGCATGCAAGCGTTCGAGTGGTGGAGGGCTGGCGAGCGTGAGAAGGTGAAGGAATATTGTCTCGACGACGTGCGGATCACTAAGGAAATCTTCGACTATGCGCTCAAAAACGGCACCCTCAAGTACACCGACTTCGGCGGTGAGGTGCGCGAGTTCAAGATAAAAACTGCTGGCTGGATGAAAAAGGAGCGCGGTGCGGCCATGACCCATACCTTGCCGTTCTAGCTTTTTCCCCAACAATGCGGACTTTTCCACAGCAATCCACAGGATATACCGGGCTATCCACGATTTCATTTGACGCGAGGAGCTCCCTTGCCACACTGGAGGTAGTTTGCCTGCGAGGGGTTCCTAACAATCTACATGGGCCCGCCGTGGCGGGCTTCCGAGCTTTGCTTAGGGCCCAGAATATACACTCGAGGAACCATTCCTCCCGGGCAGACTCCCGCAAACGCCTCGCCTACGCGGGGCGTTTGCTTTTTTGCACGAAAGGAAATGCATTTTGGAAGAGTCAAGGCCTCCCATTCATCCATGCTTCACCGCTCCTTCGGTACACTGCAGGAAGTTTGCAAGCGCGTGAGAAGGTTCCCAATTAATCAACATGGAGCCAGCGTAGCGTCGCCTCCGGGCGAACTCAGGCTCCAACTAATAGTGTGAGGGAACGTTTTCTCTCCGAGCAAACGGCCTTACAACAAACGCCCCTCAACGGGGCCTTTGTTGTCGTGCCTATAGATACGCGATCGCGAGCACGACGGCCGCGAGCGCGACGCGGTACCAAATAAAGACCGAGAGCGAATGTGTCCGCAAATAGCGCAAGAGCCAGTGGATGACCAGCATGCCGGAGAGGAACGATACGAGGAACCCGATGAGAAGTTCCGGTCCGAACGTCGCCGTGAAGCCACCCTTGATGAGTTCGTACAGCTTCAAAAGCCCGGAGCCGAACGTTATCGGAAAGGAGAGGAGGAAGCCAAACCGGGCCGCGTCTTCACGCGTAAGCCCCAGAAGTAGCCCGCCAGAGATGGTCGCGCCGGAGCGGGAGACACCGGGGACGAGCGCCAGACATTGGTAAAAACCTATGGCAATGCCCTTCCTGAGCGTAAGCGCGACGTTCTGCTTCCCCAGCCGCTCGGCGACGTAGAAAAGGAGCGAGCCGGCAAGGAGCGAAAGGGCGACCAGAGTGCCGCTGCGAAACACCGTCTCCATTTTTTTCTCTAAGAGGAGCCCGAATACGACCGCCGGCAGCGTGCCGAGGAGGAGCGCCCACAGGAGGGTGCTTTCGCGCACTTCGACCGGCTTCCGGAGCACGGTCCGGCCAAAGGTCCCGAGAAGTCTCAAATAATCGCGTCGAAAATAGATGAGGACTGCGAGCGCGGTCGCAAGCTGAAGGACCGCATCGACGGAGAGCCCGGAGCCCGTATTGATGCCAAGGGCTTCGCGCGCGAGTATGAGGTGCCCGGTCGACGAGATCGGCAAAAACTCGGTGACACCCTGCACGAGCCCTAAAGTGACGGAAGAAAAGTAATCCATTGAACGAGCGGTATGGAAAGACTTCCCCTTCCGCTTTTTGTGCTACAATCCTAGCACATTATTTTTCACACCTATGCCTCCGGAAACAGAATACCGCGGATCGTCCTCGCCCACTAAAAGCGTAAGCATCCCCGTCGCTATCATACTTGCGGGGGTGCTCATCGCTGGGGCCATCTACCTGGTAAACCGCCCCGCGACGCCGACGACCTCCGGCACCGGCACGCCCCGGACCTCCGAGAGCGTCAACATCAAGCCCGTTTCGACGAGCGATCACATCCTCGGAAACCCGAGCGCCAGAATAGTCATCGTCGAATACTCCGACCTCGAGTGCCCGTTCTGCAAGCAATTCCATGCGACGATGCACGCCATCATAAACGAGTTCGGCAAGGGGGGTGACGTTGCATGGGTGTTTCGCAATGCCCCTATCCCGCAGCTCCACCCGAAATCGCCCCATGAGCACGAGGCGGCGGAGTGCGTCGCAGAGCTCGGCGGCAACGACAAGTATTGGCAGTATATCGACAAGATCTACGAAGTGACTCCGAGCAACAACGGCCTTGACCCGGCGCTCCTGCCGCAGATAGCCGCGGAGATAGGCATCGACTCCACTAAATTCCAGACCTGTCTTGCGAGCAACAAGTTTGCACAAAAAATAACCGGCCAATTCAACGAGGGCCTTGCGGCGGCGACCATCCTGCTGGGCCCCAATCAGTTCGGCACTCCCTTCTCGATAGCTGTGATCGGCAACCAGAAGCTCCCTATCGAAGGTGCCCAGCCGCTTGCGGCGCTGCGCGCGGAGATACAGCAGATACTCTCGGCGCAAAAAGCCACTCAGTAACGCCAGGTACAAAAAGAGCCCTCAGTGAATACTGGGGGCTCTTTGCTCGTCGCTCCATTCCTCAAGCCGGCTAATAAGGACGCAGACGTGCTCGAATTCTTTTTTCTCGAGCCGAATGCTGGAGTGCAGCGACTTCGGTATCCTCTCATGGAGCAATTCACGAAAGTACCCGACGAAGTAATTCTCTTGCCCGCGAAGAAGCTCGAGGGCGAAGCCTACTTCCCCGTGCTCGAGGAACCGAAGTGCTTGGATATGCTCTTCAAGGAACTTTTTGTTCTCTTCCATCGTGCGCGCAACCGCCTTATCTACTCTCTCTTCCACCTCCCGGTCGCTTAGCCGCTCGTCACGATAGGCCTCCTGTACGGCGCTGCGCAGAACGCTCCTGAAACTCTCGGAGGAACTCTCCCCAAGACGTAGCGTTCCTCGTATCTCATCCATACGCTTTGCAAGATAGAGCTTTACCGCAGGACGCGGGTCTCTCATGGCTTTCTCCTAAGAAGACTGCTAGCCCTCACTATAGCAAACGGGTCTCCCGGCTCAATTTTCGACGAGCGAAAGCCGGTAGATCGCGAGCGAGTCTTCACCCTCGAATAGGTCTGAGGGATTCGGCAAGAATACGCGTTTCCCTTTGAGGTCTTCCGTCGCATCGTTGATGAGGCGGTGAAAGAGCGAAAACTCCTCATCGAGCGTATCGAACTCGAGCGTGTATTTACGCAGCTGCGCGGAGCCATCAGCGTTGCGCGTCTTTTTGAGCTCGTGGACGATAAAACGTTTTACTTTTTTGCCGAACGCTTCCTTTACCGTGTAGTAATTGAAGAGCGCCTGAATGACGAAGAGCGATTTTTCTGCTTTGAGCGGACTAAATGAGTCGACAAATTTATGATCGACGATGTCGACCGCGTTCGTATTCCCCTTCGAGACAACGACGAGATCGGAGACGGCCTTGAGCGGAAGAGGCAGTCCGGGCACCGCGGTGGTCGCCTTCACCTCAACTCCGAGCACGTCGTAGCGAGGCGGCTTTTCGAGATAGAACGCAACAGCTTGTAGGTATTCTTTCTCCATCTGGGCACGCTTTTTCTTTTTTGCCGCCTTCGATTTTGCCAGTTTTCCGAAGTTAATCTCAAAGTCCGCGATGTTGCGCAAGTACTCGAGCCCGAGAGCCATTGCGCCCTCTTTTTCTATTCCGCCATAGAAATGCTCGAGTGCTTTGTGCGCAGCGCGACCAACGAGCGAGGAGGGAGAGCTCGGCGTGTCGTAGACCTCCTCGACGTAGCGTTTGTACCAGGCTAGAGGGTTACGAAGGTAGGTCGTGAGCGAGCTATGGCTCCAGTGGGATATGGGGAGTTTTTTTTTCGACATTTCTCCCAGTATATCAGCCATCTTCAACCTTGACTTTTTGCATAAAATATGCTACGATTTATTCAGGTTTGAACCTTAACTGGGGAGAATTCCATGGCCATCTTTGGGACCATCGCCATAGACGTCGCCCTGACGATAGCAGGGCTATTCCTTCTAGCCGGCGGCTGCTTAGCCCTCGGCCGAGGGGAGAGCAAGGGCGGGCTCATCGCGCTCGCCGTCTTCTGCCTTATCGAGGCGTGCGCCCTCGGTGACCTCGCCGCAACACAGCGTGGGCTCGATCTCTCGGGGCTCATCGGCGGCGACCTCGTCACGATTCTCAATCAGGGAATCGTGAAAGGGGCCCTCGTCGGCGGGTTCATCATGCTCGCGCTTTTTACGAGCATGATACTTCTGATCTGGGCCCTTTTGGTCCCCCCAGAGGAGAAACGAAAAAACTACATCAGCCTCTAGGGGACTTGAATTCCTCACTTTAGCGCCGCATCGCACGATGCGGCGCTTTTCTTTTCAGGAGCGTTTGACACCCTGAAGTCAGAGCTCTAGGCTAGAGGGACGTCTTCGGATCTCATGGAAACCATTCCCCTTCCGCGTACCAAGCGCGCTTTCGATGTCGTGGTGAGCATATTCCTCATCATCCTCCTCTCCCCCGCCATTGTGGCAATACTCCTTGCCATCGCGATAGAAAACATCCTTTCCTCCTCTTCCCGCGGCCCACTTCTTTACGCTGAAACACGCATCTCCCAAGGGCGGCCATTCACGTTTTATAAAGTGCGCACGTTCAAAATGGACTCCTTAAACGGCGAACTCCTTCAAAAAGGCGGAGGGGTGGTCCACACCAAAAGGCTCGAGAGAAAGCCGGAGGCTCTGACCGTGGTGGGGCGCTTTCTCAAAAAAATCTATTTCGATGAGCTCGGCCAGTTCATCAACGTTCTGCGGGGAGATATGTCGCTCGTCGGCCCGCGCCCTACGAATACCGAAAACTACGAAAAAGCCCTCCATGAAGGCCTTCTGGCGAAGCGCCTTCTCGTCGCCGGCATCACGGGGTACTTCCAGTCCCACAAGGGTATGGCGCTGTCGAAAAACCAGGAGGAAATCGACCTCGCCTACGCGCGGCTCTCCAAAAAGGGTCCGTGGTGGAGGATAGTGCTCTATGACTCCTACGTCCTCCTCGTTACCGTCATTACCGTACTTCGGGGAGAAGGGCTCTAGGTGAGCGCCCTCTTCTTTTTAGTGAGACGTGTCAGTGAGATGGTCCCGGCATCTGTAGGCGATTTTCTTTTTATAGGAGATATGATTGAATCTGTCCGGAAAAGGAGTTCGCAATGCTACCCAAAGAACGCCTTGCGGAGATACGCACAGAAATCCGAACCGGACTTAGACTTGCTCATCGTTACGGCGCGACAAAACTTGCCGAACGACTCGTGGCGAAAGAAGAGTATCGGAGAGCCATCTACCATGGAGAATGCGCTGTTCATCACGAAACGCTTCTAGCGCTTGCTCTTGATGAAATTGGCGAGACGAAGGTTGTAAAAGCGATACGCGCGGCTCCCTACGGGGAATGGGCTTACTATGCGGTTCGCGGATTTAGATTACGGCGATTGAACGCCGAGAAATTGGTCGAGCACATTGCTTCCGTTGGGGACCAAAAATGGGCATATTGGGCCCTGCATGATTTCCTTTGGATTTCCACGATACAAGAGACCCTGCTCCTCCACGCACTCACAGCCCTGTGACTGTCCGCCCATGCCATGGGCGGATTTTCTTATGCCTCCCTCGGGCAATACAATTTTCCAGTCTTAGGTTCTCGGAAAGCGCACACAAACCGTAAGCCATGGCCTACGGTTTGTGCAGCTGTGTTGGCGGCTAAGCTGACTGGCCGTTTCTACCTCTCGACTTGGGCGTTTAGTAGCTCTTAAGACGGCGCGCTTTTTCGTGCGTGCGGATTTTCTCGAGCGCCTTCGCTTCGATCTGGCGAATGCGTTCGCGCGTTACACCAAACTCTTTCCCTACTTCTTCAAGCGTGTGATAAATGCCGTCCATGAGCCCATGGCGCATCTCGAGGATTTTGCGCTCCTTGGGAGAGAGGTCATCGAGAATTTCCCGAATTTGGTCAGCGAGGATGCGTCGAGACGTCTCCTGGGAAGGAGAGAGAATGCTCTCGTCTTTGATGAAATCTCCGAGCGTCGACTTGTCGTCGCCTTCGTCCCCGACCGGGTTTTCAAGCGAGACCGTATCCTGATTTATTTTTTCGATATTGTAGATTTTCTCAACATCCACACCCATTTCGTTGGCGATTTCCTCCGCCATTGGGTCGCGACCGAGGTCCTGGGAGAGGCGGCGCACTACCTGCTTGTACTTCGCGATGGTCTCGACCATGTGGACCGGTATGCGGATGGTGCGGCTTTGGTCGGCGAGCGCGCGGGTGATGGCCTGCCGTATCCACCACGTCGCGTAGGTAGAGAATTTGTATCCCTTCGTGTAGTCGAATTTCGTGACGGCCTTAAAGAGGCCGAGGTTCCCTTCCTGGATAAGATCGAGAAGCGTCAGGTCGGGAGAGCGGCCGACGTATTTCTTGGCAATAGAGACGACGAGGCGCAAGTTCGCGCGCGCGAGAAGGTTTTCCGCCTCGCGCTCCCCCTCCGCGACACGCTTCGCGAGCTCGCGCTCCTGTGCGGCGTTGAGGAGCGGGTATTGCCCTATTTCGCGCAGGTACATCTGGATGGAGTCGTAGGTCGAGTCGGAGCCGCGTTTGTAGACGTTCTTTTTTTCAAGAAGTTCCTCGGTCGCGCTCTCTTCGAGCATACCTCCGCCTTCGAGCACGTCGATGCCGGCAGTGCTGAACTTTTCATAGAGTTCGTCGAGGAACATTACATCATTCTCGATGGTCGGAAATTCTTTCAGTATTTCGTCATAGGTCACGTAGCCTCGCTCGCGACCCTTTGCGAGAAGACGTTGCGCCTTCTCCTCGAACTGGCGCTGTCGCTTCTGGAGCTTCGGCGGGAGGTCGAGTTTTCGGGCTGAAGAAGCCGCCTGTTTCGCGGGCTTTCGTTTGAGGGTCTTTTTTATTTTGCGTTTGAGTATCGCCATAATGAAATTATTTAAGCAAACGGACCTTTTGTGAGACTCATGAGCTTATCGGATACGTTTTTCGATTCTCGGAGCAGCTCCTCGGAGCGCGCTTCGTCCCCCTTCTCTTCACTTTCTCGCAGCCTTGAGAGAATATCCTCGAGACGCCTCCGGAGCTCGCCTTCTTCAAGCCTTCCGAAGAGCTCATCCACATCGCGCTTAATATCCTCCGAGCCTCCGAACGCCGCTTCGGCCTGGAATATAAGTTCTTCCTCCTCGGCTTTTGCGGCTTTGATGACCTTTTCAAATTCCTCTCCAAGCACCTCTTTCAATCGCGCCTCCATGACGGTAGCATCCATGGCTTTCAATGCGCTCTTTGCCTGCCCTAGCAGTATTCCGAGAAGCGCATTGAGGCCGGCGCTCCTTTGCACGTCGCGCTCTTCACTTCCCACCACCCCTTCCGCCGGCGGTACGGAGGCTGTCAGCTTTTCGACCTCTTCCCGTATCGGTTCCTCAGAGAGATGGATGCGGCTCGCGACCCGACTTATGAAGTGCGCTCGGTCGATGCGATTCTCTATCCGCGCGATGAAGGGCAGTACCTGCGCCTGGACCGCTAAGCGGAATTTCCGCCCATCATAGCCTTCTGACGCGATGACGTCGAGAAGGTAATCCACGATGTGTTTCCCCTCTCGCACCGCCCTCTTGAAAGCTTCTTTGTCTTCCTTGATGAGCTGCGCCGGGTCGAGTCCCGCAGGAAAATGGGCCACTTTAGCGTTGAGACTAAGCTCGAGCGCGATGAGCGCGGCTTTCTGGGTCGCCGCGATACCTGCTGCATCGGCATCGTACGCGAGGAGAACATTGTCCGAGAGCCTGCGGAGATGTCCGAGCTGCTCGCGCGTCAGCGCGGTCCCCGAGAGCGCCACCGCATTGCTGAACCCAGCCTGATGCGCCATGAGAAGGTCCATCTGGCCCTCCACGACCATCGCGAAGTTGTACTTACGTATCGAGAACTTCGCTTTGTCGAGGCCGTAGAGAACGTTTCCCTTATGGAATATCGGCGTTTCGGGAGAATTGAGGTACTTGGGCGCCTCGGCGCCCTCGCTTCCCGGGAACAGCCTTCCGGAAAAAGCGATGACTCGGCCGCCGGAGTCAAAGAGCGGGAACATGATGCGGCCACGGAAACGATCGTAGCTCTTGCCTCTCTGCTTTTCCGAAGGCTTGGTGATCCCGGCGATGAGAATTTCACGGTCAGAATAGCCGCGGGAGCGCATGGACGTATACGCACTCTCCCACTCATCCGGTGCATAGCCAAGGCGCCAGAGCCCCAGGGACTTCTCCTCGAGCCCTCTGCCTCTAAGATAGTCTCGTGCCGCTTCGTTTCGAGCGAGATTTCCTTCAAAGAACACGGCAGCATCTTCCATGAGCGCAAAGAGACGCTCGCGCTCGTCGCGCTTTTTCGGGTCCTCTGGTCTTATCTCGACGCCCGCGCGCGCGGCGAGGAGTTTGAGAGCACCGAGGAAATCGAGACCCTCAAACTGCTCGACGAACGAGAAGATGTCGCCCTTCGCTCCACACCCGAAGCAGTAGTAGCTACCGCGCCCGGGAGAAATGAAGAAGCTCGGGGTCTTTTCGTTGTGGAAAGGGCAGCGCGCCTTGAAGTTTTGCCCGGCGCGCTCGAGCTTCACATAGGAGGATACTACCTCCGTAATGCCGAGGCGATCCTTTATTTTCTGTACGGTGTCGCTCATAGTCTACACAGTTGCCTCCCCCAAGGCTTTCCGCTATCATACCGCCAAACGTACAAGGAGAGAGCAATGGGCTTCCGCTCCCGTCTTCCAACATCCAGCGATCCGCCGCCCGATCACTCCGATCACCCCTGGAGTGGTGCAAACGACGTGCTTGATCCCACCGCACTCCTGATCATGGGCAAGGCACGCCGGTGCGGGAAATGTCGGCGTGTTACGGACAACAAACACCTCCTTGTGGGTAAGTGTCCTGACTGCCGATAAGAACTTTCTGGACCGGTGCAAAAAAGAATGTTTGCACCGGTTTTTGATTAATTTTCACTCTTTACTTCCTCGCGTGGGGCGGCTCCAAACGCAGACGGTTCTGCCGGGCGGGTCGCCGCGATGCGGCGATTTTCTTCCTCGATGAGCTTCTCTTTTTTGCTTCCTGAAAAGCCTGTGCCGGCGGGGATGAGGCGACCGATGATGACGTTCTCCTTGAGGCCGTGGAGCTCATCGATGGAGCCGCGCACTGCCGCATTGATGAGCGTCTTGGTCGTGTGTTGGAAGGAGGCTGCGGAGAGGAAGCTCTTGCGTGAGAGGGCTACTTCAGAGATGCCGAGCACGATGGGTTCGGCCGTCGCCGCCTTACCGTCGCGGTCCTTCGCCTCGCCATTCAGCTTCAGGAGGTACCACTCCTCGACGATATCGCCTGGGGTAAGCGGGGTGTCGCCGGCATCCTTCACTTTCTTGCGGGAGAACATCTGTCGCACGATAACCTCAATGTGCTTGCGGGAGATGGTAACGCCCTGCAGCTCGTAGATCTTGTTCGTCTCGGCAATGATATACTCTTCGGCTTTTTCCTTGCCGCCGAAGCGGAAGAGCTCAGAAATATCCGCGGAACCGTCGGTGAGGAGCTGTCCCTTCTCGACATGCTCTCCCACTTTGACGAGCGCCATGCGGCGGAAATGCACCGGGTATTCGACGGCCTTCTTCCCCTTCTTCTCGCCGGCGTCGGGAAGAACGACGATGGTCTTCTCGCGACCGTCATCGCGTATTTCGGAGACGGTTCCCGCGATATGCGCGACCATGGCTTGGTTTTTGGGCGTGCGCTTTTCGAAGACTTCCTCGACGCGCGGGAGGCCGGTCGTGATGTCGCCACCGACCGAGGCCGTGCCGCCCGAATGGAAAGTGCGCATGGTGAGCTGGGTGCCCGGCTCCCCGATGGCCTGCGCGGCGATGGTGCCGACCGCCTCGCCGATGTCGATGAGCGCTCCGGTCGTGAGATCGGCCCCATAGCAGGAAGCGCAAATACCGCGCACGGTCCTGCAGGTCATAGGAGAGCGCACGATGACGGAGCCGGCGGAGCTAGCTTCGATCGTCTTGGCGTCGCGCGCCGAGAGAAGGTGCCCTTTCTTGAAGAGAGTTTTGTCGCCGTCTTCAACGTCCTGCGCAAGGACGCGCCCTTTGATGGTCTTTGCAAACGGTATCTCTATACCGGATGCGCTCCTGCGGGAAATGGTGATGCCCTCCTTCGTGCCGCAGTCATCCTCGGACGTGGTGACGTCCTGGGAGACGTCGAAGAGTTTTCGGGTGAGGTAGCCGGCCTTCGCGGTCTGGAGCGCGGTGTCCGCGAGACCCTTGCGGGAGCCGTGGGTCGTGACGAAGTACTCGATGGGAGAGAGGCCCTCCTTCATCGAGGTAAGGATCGGAAACTCAATGGTCTCGCCCTTTGGGTTTGCGATGAGGCCCTTCATGCCGGCCATCTGGTTGATCTGGCCCAGCGAGCCGCGAGCGCCCGAAGTCACCATGTCGAAGACGGGACCATTCTTGTCGAGCGTCTCGGGGATGAGCTTTTCGATCTCGTTCTTGGCGTGCTGCCAGATCTCTATCTTGAGGCGCTTACGCTCCTCCTCCGAGAGGAGACCTTCGCGATACTGCTCATCGACGGCGTCGGCCCTTTTCTGCGACGCATCGATGATGTCGTGCTTCTTGGCGGGAATGGGAAGGTCGGCGATGGACCAGGTGATGCCCGAGTAGGTGGTGTACTTGAAACCGAAATCTTTGATCTTGTTGAGTATTTTCGGGATGGCAGGGAGGCCGTAGCGCTCAATGAGGTCGTCGATGAGGGTCGAGAGCGTTCGCTGTTTTATCTCGTCGTTGATGTAGGGGTAGTCGGAGGGAAGAACCGAGTTGAAGAGGAGACGTCCGACGGAAGTCTCGAAAACCTCGTCGCTAAATTTCGCGTACTTCTCCTTCCCCTCGGTGGGCATGACCTTAATCTTCGCGCGGAACCCGACGACACCGTAGTCAAACGCAGTGATGGCGGCGTTGGGGCTCGGGAAGTACTTCCCCTCGCCCACCTCTCCGTCGACCGTCTTGGTCATCCAGTAGCACCCGAGCGCGATGTCGAGCATTTTCGCCGACACGACCGCATCGCCGCTTCCGGGCTTCAGGATATTTTTGTTGGCGGACATCACCTCGCGCGCTTCAAGCTGAGCCTCTTCGGAAAGAGGCACGTGCACGGCCATCTGGTCGCCGTCGAAGTCAGCGTTAAACGCATGACAGACGGACGGGTGGATCTGAATGGCGTTTCCTTCGATGAGGACCGGGCGGAACGCCTGAATGCCTTGGCGATGAAGGGTCGGGGCGCGGTTGAGGAGGACATGCTTGTCCTTGATGACGTCTTCGAGAATGGCCCAGACTTCGGGAATTCCCTCTTCGATGAGGCGGCCGGCGCCGCGGATGTTGTAGGCGAGCTCACGCGAAAGAAGCTCCGCGATCACGAACGGGCGGAAGAGCTCGAGGGCCATATGCTTCGGGAGCCCGCACTGATCGAGCTTGAGGTCGGGGCCGATGACGATGACGGAGCGGCCTGAGTAGTCGACGCGCTTCCCGAGAAGATTCTGGCGGAAGTAACCCTGTTTGCCTTTGAGGTAATCGGAGAGCGACTTGAGCGGTCGGCGCTGTGCCTGGCTCATCGCGGAGAACATCGTGTTGCCATGGCGGATGGAGTTGTCGATGAGCGCATCGACGGCCTCCTGCAAAATACGCTTTTCGTTACGCAAGATGACCTCCGGCGCGTTTATTTCCTTGAGCTTGCGCAGGCGGTTGTTGCGATTGATGACGCGGCGGTAGAGGTCGTTGAGGTCGCTTGTGGCGTGGCGGCCTCCTTCGAGCGCGACCATGGGTCGAAGCGCCGGCGGGATGACCGGAACGCGTACCATGAACATCCACTCGGGGCGCACCCCGGCGTGTATCATGCCGCGCAGGAGTGAGAGGCGCTTCATGAGCTTCTCCCTCTCGACGGAGCCGGCGTCTTCAAGCGCCTTTTCAAGCTCTCCCACGAGTTTCGGCAGCTCGATATCGCGCATGAGGGTATAGAGCGCCTCGGCGCCGACGCTCGCCTCGAAGAGCGTGCCGTACTTCACCGAAAAGCGATGGTACGTGGCCTCGTCGAGAACTTTGCCCATGACGATGCTGTCGATGTCGCTCTTGGCCGCCGTGAGAAGCTCCTTGAGCTTGGCTTTCGTTTTGTCGTCCTTGGCACCCTTTACTTTTTGTTTGTATTCATTGTCGAGCTCCCGGAGCACGCGCATCTTTTCCTCTTCGTTGACGCGCATGATGATGTATCCCGCAAAGTAGACGATGCGTTCCGCATCGCCGGAGGAAATGCCAAGTACTGCTGCGATACGGGAGGGTACCGAGCGGAGGAACCAAATATGGGCGACCGGCGAGGAGAGCTCGATGTGGCCCATCCTCTCGCGACGCACGATGGAGCGGGTTATCTCGACGCCGCACTTCTCGCAGACGATGCCCTTGTAGCGGATGCCTCGGTATTTGCCGCAGTAGCATTCGTAGTCCTTTTCGGGACCGAAAATTTTCTCGTCGAAGAGGCCGTTTTTCTCCGGACGCTGGGTGCGGTAGTTGATGGTCTCGGGCTTGGTTATTTCCCCGAAGCTCCATTCCTTGATGCGATCCGGTGAGGCGAGCCGCAGCGTCACCAAGTCGAAGTCCGCCGTATCGAAGGCTTGTTTTTTGTTAAGCATGGGGATTTTTCTTAGTTTCTAGCGAACCGTGCATTTTTTTGAGATCGACGTCGAGAGAGAGGCCGCGCAGATGGTTAAGAAGTACGTTGAAGGATGCGGGCAGATGCGGCATCGGTATTTTCTGGCCCTTCACGATGGCGTCGAACGCCGCGGAACGGCCGGTAATGTCGTCGGATTTGATGGTGAGCATTTCGCGAAGCGTATAGGCGGCCCCATAGCCCAGGAGCGCCCAGACCTCCATTTCGCCGAAACGTTGGCCTCCGCCCTGCGCCTTGCCGCCGAGCGGCTGCTGGGTAATGAGCGAATAAGGGCCGATCGAGCGCATATGGATCTTGTCCTCGACCATGTGATGGAGCTTGAGGATGTACATGTAGCCGACCGAGATGTCCTGGCTGAACGCCTCTCCCGTGCGGCCGTCGTAGAGCTTCATTTTGCCGCTCTCCGGGAAGCCGGCGGCGGCAAGCTCGGAGCGCACTTCCTCTTCCGTCGCGCCCGCAAAGGGCGGCACGATCGCTTGGTAATTGAGCGTATTGGCGGCAAGACCGAGGTGCAGTTCGAGGATCTGCCCCAAATTCATGCGGGAGGGCACCCCGAGCGGGGTTAAAATGACGTCTACCGGGCGACCATCGGCCGTAAAGGGCATGTCTTCCTCCGGAAGGATTTTCGAGATGACGCCTTTGTTGCCGTGACGGCCTGCGAGCTTATCGCCGACCGAGACCGCGCGAAGCTGTGCAACGGTGACGTGGATGCGCTTGATGATGCCGGAGTCGAGTGCGTCGCCCTTTTCGCGGGAGAAAATCTTCACCCCGATGACACGGCCGCGCTCGCCGCCTTCGAGGCGCAGTGAAGTATCTTTCACGTCTTTGGCCTTCTCGCCGAAGATGGAGCGCAGGAGCCGCTCTTCCGGCGTGAGCTGGGTCTCGCCTTTGGGAGTGACCTTACCGACGAGAATATCGCCGGGGCGAACTTCGGCGCCGATGCGCACGATGCCGTCCTCGTCGAGATTGCGAAGCTTCGCCTCCCCGACGTTCGGGATGTCGTGGGTGGTCACCTCGGGGCCGAGCTTCGTGTCGCGGACATTGACTTCAAATTCCTTGAGATAAATGGACGTAAACTTGCTGTCTTTGACGAGACGCTCGGAGAGAATGATGGCGTCTTCGTAATTAGCGCCGCTCCAGCTCACGAATGCGACGAGGACGTTTTGTCCGAGCGCGATCTGGCCGCGGTCCGTCGAGGAAGTATCCGCGAGGAGCGCCCCCTTCTTCACCTTCTCGCCGACCCCGACGACGGGGCGCTGATGGAAGACGGAAGAGTTGTTGGTGCGCGAGAAAGTCACGAGCGGGTAGCGCTTTTCTCTCTTGCCCTTCACGACGATCCCTTTCGCGTCGACGTAGGTGACGGTTCCCTCCTCTTCCGAGAGGATGAGGCGTCCTGAATCGCGTGCCGCTTGCTCTTCCACCCCGGTCGCGACAATAGGGGCTTCAGGAAGGATGCAGGGCGTCGCTTGCTTTTGCATGTTGGAACCCATGAGCGCGCGGTTCGCGTCGTTGTGCTCGAGGAACGGAATGAGGGAGGTAGCGATGGAGAATGCCTGATTGGTCGCGACGTCGATGTAGTGCACCTCATTGCGATGGACCAAGCCCGGCTCACCCTTGATGCGAACCTCGACTATCTCGTCCTTGAGCGTGCCGTCCGGCAAGACCTCGACGGCCGCATGGGCGATGTTGGTGCGCTCCTCTTCAAGAGCGTTGAGGTAGACGATATCATCGGTCACCTTACCCTCGGCAACTTTGGCGTAGGGAGTTTCAACGACACCGAACTCGTTTAACCTCGCGTACATGGAAAGACGCAGCACGAGCCCGATGTTGGGGCCTTCCGGCGTATGGATCGGACAGAGACGGCCGTAGTGGGAAGGGTGCACGTCGCGCACTTCAAAACCGGCACGCTCGCGTGTGAGGCCGCCGGGGCCGAGCGCGGAGAGCGTACGGAGGTTCTCGAGCTCGTCGAGAATGTTCTCTTGCTGCATGAACTGGGAGAGCTGGTTGGTCGTGAAAAATTCCTTGATGGAGGCCTGGAGCGGTCGCGGATTGATGAACTGCATCGGGAGCGTCGTGTCGCTCTCCACCGTCGACATGCGGTCCTGGATATTGCGTTTCATGCGGCTCATCCCGACGCGCACCTTCTGCTGGAGCATCTCCCCGATGTAGCGGACACGGCGGTATCCCATGTGGTCGATGTCGTCCTGAACTGCGCCGGGGGTGTTGTTGAGCTCGATGATGTTGCCGACGGCTTTTAGCAGGTCATCAAGCGATATGGTGCGGCGTCCAAGCTCGCCTTTATCAAGCGAACGGTTGAAACGCTGGTTGAAGCGATAGCGGCCGACCGGTGAGAGGTCGTAGCGCTCGGCAGAAAAGATTGAGTTGACGTACTCCTTGGCGTTCTCCGGGGTGGCGAGGTCGCCGTCGCGGAGTTTCTTGTGGATCTCGACGTACGCCTCTTCGACGGTCTTGGCGGGGTCCTTAGCGAGGGTCGCCGCGATGACTGCCTTGCTTCCGGCAACATTGCTGAAAAGCGAGTACATATCGTTGTCAAAGCGCGCGCCCATCACCCGCAGGAGCGAGGTTACGGGGAACTTGCGCTTTCGGTCTATCTTCACGTAGACAGCGGCATCCGGCTCGGAGTCTATCTCGACCCACGCCCCGCGGGCGGGGATTATCTTCGCACCGAAGTAGCCTTTGCCTTTCGTCTCCTCGAGCGTGAAGAAAATGCCGAAGGAACGGGCCAGCTGCGGGATAATGACGCGTTCGACGCCGTTGATGATGAACGTCCCATGGTTGGTCATCATCGGGAAATCGGCGAGGAAAATTTCCTGCTCTTTGACCGAATTGAGGCTCTTGTTCTTGAGCTTCACCCGCGTGCGCATAGGCGCGTCGTAGTTGAGCATTTTTTCTTTCGCGTAGAACTCGTCGAACTTCGGCTGCCCGAGCTCGAAGGACGTGAACTCGAGATCGAACTTTTTTCCGGAGTAGTCCGAAATAGGCGAAAACTCCTTGAAAATCTCCTTAAGCCCCTCTTTGAGGAGCCATGCAAAACTCGTCACTTGCGGCTCAACGAGGTCCGGAAGCGGGGCGAGCGGTTTCTTAAAGCGAGCAAAATACTTTCGCTCTTTTGGCGCGGCCTTGGCCATGGGCATAGTGCGCTTATGCGAATAAAGAGGAAAACAAGCCCCACAGGCCTTCGCCCTAAACGGCAAAAGGCCATCCGTCACTCTCCAAAGGGAGACGTGTTGTGGCTTGTTTTTATAAAATTGTGGGTACGTACCCTTCTTGCACCGGTGGAGCGACTCAATCGAGAAGTGCCGATAGGTTCCCCCAGTATACGCATGGGCCGTATTCTGTCAAATCTAGCTATACAAAGCGCCGCAGGTGTCCCCGCGGCGCGCGTATCAGTGAGCCGTTTTTTATTGAAATTTGCCCTCCGGCTGCTCACTGTGTAGTCCACGGCGGTGTGCCCTCCGCCAAGGTTTGATCGGGACGCTAGCGACGTCCCATTTGGCGATCGCGTTGAATAGCGCGAAGGAAGGAAAGGGACGGTTCGCCACGAGCTACGCGCTCTCGATCGACCCTCATTTCGGCAAGCTTCTCGTCGACCATCGCGGCGGTGACATCTGAAGCTTGTTCTCCGTATTCCGTTGGTTTTCCGAATTGATCAGCCATTTTGTCCCTCCTGGCTGGCTAGTGTTGGCACGACGTATAGTCCTCTATGAAAATAGTATGAAAGGGAGTAAAGCGCAAGCGACTGGGTGCATAGTAAAAAAGTGAGCGCCCGATTTCCTTGGTAGAAAATCGGGCGCTTGGGAGCGGGGCCGGGGGCGATGTGTGTCGGCGCTAGTGTTGGCCGGTGCCGAGCTTGCTCGTCAGGACGCCGTGCACGGCCTTGCTGGTGATGCGCGTCGTGGGGTGGCCGATGCGGGCCGCGGCGACGATGGCGCAAATCGTTGACTTCGACATGATTTCCCTCTTGGAGGAGCGATGGCCCTCAGTGAACCATCTGGGTTCATGGTACCACTTATTTGCTATTTTGTCAATACTATGGTTCGGTCTATTTTGTGGCTCTACGGCGACGTTTCCAGGCGTCGATTTTTGCGTGGTGACCTGAGAGAAGCACTCTGGGAACTCGGTAACTCTTGCCTTTCCATTTGAAAATTTCCGGACGCGTGTACACTTCGCCGCTCGAAACACGCTCATCTTCGAGAGATTCGTACGTGCCTAGGACCCCTGGGATATAGCGCGACACAGCATCGACTATTGCCATCGCTGGTACTTCCCCGCCCGTGAGAACATATGGGCCTGTTGAAATACTTTTTGCTTTGAGAATTTTCTTGACGCGCTCATCGACACCTTCGTAGTGACCCGAAATAATCACGATGTCTTTTTTCGCTTTCGCAAGCTTTTTTGCATAGGTCGTATCAAACGCCTTTCCGCCTGGAGAGAGGAAAAAAACGTTCGCCTTCCCTTTTGCTTTGCTTGCGGCTTTCTCAGCCGCCGAAAGCACTGAAGTGGCCTCAAGAACCATACCGGGCCCTCCCCCGTAGGGGCGCTGGTCGACGCGACGCCATTTGTCCTTCGTGAAATCGCGTGGATTGTAGTAAGAAACTTTTATGAGCTTCTGCCGCTGCGCACGTCCCAGGATGGATTCATTAAGATAGGTGCGCATGGCCTGCGGAAAAAGAGTAATAATGTGGAAATGCATTCTTCTACCCTACGTGGAATTTGACAAAAAGAAAGGCGTCGGAGACGACGCCTTAGGGGTACGTTATTGCGACAAACCCTCCCTGCGTTAGTGCCTGATCGATCTTGAGATGCTGGCAGAACGCTCGGAGCGAGGTGGCATGGCCCACCAGGGCGATAGCGCCCGCACGTTCTCGTCCTCGGCGCAAAACACATTGATCGAAAAACTCGACGTGGCGGCAAATTACGTCTTCCCGCGACTCTCCCCCAATGGGAGTGAAGTCAAAGGCCGGATGGCTGGTCCGGTACTCCGGCGCGGGAAACCTGAGCAAGGCCTCTGTCTTGGTGAGACCATCCATTGCACCGATAGCAACTTCTCGCAGCCTCGTGTCAGGTTTCGGGCTCAATCCAAGAATCTCTCCCAGTATCGCCGCCGTATGGTACGCGCGCGGCAAATCAGAGGAGAAGATCGTGTCGACCCGGCCTCTATGCCTTAGAGCATGCCCGACCGACACTGCCTGGAGCACTCCCTCTTGAGTAAGCCCCGGTATGACCGACTGGCCACTGTACCGATTTTCTTCGTTCCAGTTGGTTCTGGTGTGACGTACAAGGAAGACCTGAACCGTTCGCATGGCGTTCTCCTTAGCTCCATGTTCAAAACAACGCCGCAATGTTCCAGGTTTCAAAATCAAAACCGCCCTCTCGGTGAGGGCGGTTTTGATTTATCGCTAAATTTTGAGATCCTCCATCGCCTCGTCGATCGATTTCATCGTCTGGCTTCCGCCTGCTTTCGTGCCGCCGGCCGGCTCATTGATTTTAAGATTGACGCGAGCGTTGTTCTTCATGCCGACGACCCTCAGGAGCGTACGAATGGCCTTAGCGGTGTTACCTTGGCGCCCGATTATCTTGCCCATGTCGGCCGGGTTGACGTCGAGCGTGAGAAGCACACCCATTTCGTCGACGGAGCGATTAATCTTCACCTCATTAGGATTGTCGACCAATGATTTGACGGTATATTCAAGAAACTCTTTGTCGAGCTCTGCCATACTGAACGGTAATCTTGCGGATGGATAATGGCGACCAGGGCTTCACTATAGCACTCCCCTCCCGTAAACGAAAAGGACCATGGGGCCAGTGCTACTGCGCCTTTGCCTCGGGAGCGGGGGCGTCGGCCGCGGCTCCGACCGGCGCGGCTGGAGCTGCCTCGGCCGGAGCGGCTTCCCCTTCTTTCTTGATAGGAGACTTGCGTGGAAGGACGTTGCGCTTTTTACCCCCGATGAGTTTGTGCGAGATGAGGAGGTTGTGGAGCGTGTCGGAGGGCTTGGCGCCGACCGACATCCAATATGCTATGCGCTCGGCGTTGAGGGTCGTCGCGTCCGTGCGCGGATTGTGATTCCCTACGATCTCGAGGAACTTGCCGCTTCTTGGCCCGTTGGTGGAACGGGTAACGACGACCCGGAAAGAGGGGTCGTTCTTGCGCCCGACGCGCTGCAGTCGTATCACGAGCATGGAGAGCAACTTACCAGAATTGCCTCCGAGGGTCAAACAAAAAAGCCGGCTGGGGAGGAGGAGTCACCCAGCCGGCAGTTGGGCTTCGGGAAGGAGCAACATAAGAGACCATGCCGCTCCGGAAGGTCCCGATCGACGACCGAGACGTTCCATTTGTAAGTATCGCACGGGGTCCATTTTCAAAAAACGAAGTGACAATGGTGGTGATTTGCGGTACGCTCGGCAGAATGCGCAAGACGCACTCTCCTACCAAAATAAGCAGAACAAAAGCCCGGTCGGAAACCGGGGTTATCGACGTGACCCGCAGAGGCGTCGGCTACTTCGAAGTGCCTGGAGAAGAGCGCGATGTGGAAATAGCGCCGGAGCACCTCAATCGCGCCCTCAATGGCGACACCGTACGCATCGAGACCATAGGAAGACGCTACGGGCGTCTCCAGGGCAAAGTCGTCGAGGTACTCGAACGCGCCAAAGATCGCTTTGTAGGCGAGGTGCGGCGTGAAAATGGCGTTTGGCTCCTTCTTCCCGATGATCGCCGTATGTATGCGTCGATTGAGCTATCTAGCGATGAGCAACTCAAGGAAAATCTGAAGGTTGCAGCGAGAATAGTTTCCTGGCACCGCGATGCGCGTCCGCAGGGGGAGATACTCGAGGTATTTGGGCGCAAAGGTGAACACGAAGCGGAAATTGCGGCGATTATGTTTGAGCAAGGATTTGAAGCGGCCTTCCCTGCCCGCGTCGAAAACGAAGCAGAAAAAATCGGCCGCGAGCGCGAAGCTATCATGGCGCAGAAACTGCCGGGGCGCCGCGACTTCCGAGCGGTTACGACATTCACCATTGACCCGGCTGATGCAAAAGATTTTGACGATGCCCTCTCGGTGAAAGAACTTCCCGGGGGCGACACGGAAGTCGGTGTTCACATCGCCGATGTTTCCGCCTACGTGCCGCTCGGAAGCGCGATCGACGCCGAAGCGCAAAAACGCGGCACTTCAATCTACCTCGTCGATCGCACCGTGCCGATGCTGCCGGAAGTACTGAGCAACGACCTCTGCTCGCTCAATCCCGACGTTGATCGGCTCACCTTCTCCGCGGTCTTCACACTCTCGCCGGAGGGGCAGATCAAAAGCACATGGTTCGGCGAGAGCGTCATCCACTCCCACAAACGCTTTACCTACGAAGAAGCTCAGGCTGTTCTCGACGCCGGAGAAGGAGTCTTTGCGCAGGAGCTCCTGCTCCTGCGCGATCTTGCACGGAGGCTGCGACAAGCGCGCGCCAAGGAAGGGCTCATCGAGTTCGATCAGGATGAAATAAAATTTACTCTTGATGAGACTGGGCGTCCCCTTTCGGTGCGAAAAAAGGTCCGTGTCGAGACCATGCTTCTCATTGAGGATTTTATGCTTCTCGCCAATCGCGCGGTCGCGGAGCACGTCTACAACCTGGGCAAGCGTCTCCCCGAAGCGCGCCGCACCTTTGTCTACCGCATCCACGATGTTCCAAAGCAAGAAAAGCTCAAGGAACTCTCAACATTTCTCCACGCTATCGGCTACGAGCTCAACGCGAAAAAGCGCGTCACGCCCAAAGATCTTAATAAGCTTTTCAAGCAAATCGAAGGCAAGCCGGAGGAGAATCTCATCAAGACAGCGACGGTTCGCAGTATGGCAAAAGCTATCTACGCGACAAAAAATATCGGCCACTTCGGCCTCTCCTTCCGCTACTACACCCACTTCACTTCTCCTATCCGCCGCTACCCGGACGTCATGGTGCATCGCATTTTGCGCGGACACCTAAACGGTGAGCCACTCTCGGCGCAGGAGCTGCGCCTCTATGAAAAATTGTCCATCCAATCCTCTGAGCGTGAGGTGGCTGCTGCGGAGGCCGAACGGGACTCGGTGCGTATGAAGCAGGTGGAATTTATGGGAAGCAAAGTGGGGCAAACCTTCGAGGGCGTCGTCTCCGGAGTTGCCGAGTGGGGTATGTACGTCGCCGAAAATGAATCAAAGGCCGAGGGGCTGATTCGGCTCAAAGATTTTGGTGACGACTACTATATCGCCGATACCGCAAACTATCGCATTGTCGGAGAAAAAACGAAGCGCACCTTTCGCTTAGGGGACCCGGTGCACGTAAAGCTTACCGCCGCCAACCTCGACGAGCGTACCCTCGACTTTGTGCTTGCTGATTAAAAAACAGGTTCCATCCTTCCCTTCTTAAAGAAGAGACCTTCGATACTGTAGCGATCGTAGCCGTAGAGAATAAAGGCAAGTGGAATGCCGATGAGAATAATGTGCGGCCAAACCACCTCGCCGAAATAGAGAAGAGAAAGGGTGAGCCAAAATTCGAGAAAGAGGGCCGTAAAGCGTATTTCGATGCCAAAAATGAAAAAGAGGGCTATCACCACCTCAATGATGCCCGCTCCGAGCACAAGGAAGTGCGGCTCGAACCCGAGCATTTCCGCAAGGGAGTGCGTATGGCCCGCGAATGTGAGCGAGGCCACTTGGAGCGCAAGATTATTGTGAACGAACTTCGCGAAAAGCGACGCGTAGAGTAGCGACGCGCCGAAACACACCCGCAAAAAGGTAAAGCTGTACGGCGCGACCTTTTTCTGCAGCGCAGCGTCAAACTTCCGCAACGTCCCTTTCCCCTTTTTCTTCCCCAGGTCTCGGTGGTTACCGAGGAGAAGGAGGATAATCACCTCGCCGAAATAGTTGGCGTACGTAAGAAGGTACATGCCGCGCTCGAGAAGAACGCCGGTGAAAATCAGAAGTACGATGAGTGCGGCGATGCGCGTGTAGAGCCCGGCAATGATGAGCGTCCCGCAGAGCACCAAAAGCGCGGTTATGAGCGTTGTGCTGGCGCCAAATGTTTCCGCAAGAGGCAGCTCGGGGCCGAAGCTCGATTGATAGTACGCCCAGGCGAGGAAACTAAAACCGATAGTGACGCGCGCCACGGCCGGAGCGTAATGTTTGAGCCGCATAAGGTACGGCGAGCACATTTTTTCGAAGCGGTGGGATACGGAGGCAAAAAATACGACAAATACGGTGAGTATCGCGATGAACGTCCAAAATGCGAACTCCATCCCATGGCTTCCCATCACCGACCAGAAAGAAAAGGGTGACTTTGTGAGGTCTACCGCTATTTGCGAATTACGAAGGACGTACACTTCGTGAGCGGACGCGACGGCCGGCAGGAAGCCGGCCACGAGCGCGAAGGGAATTCGCAAAGAACGCATATCTTTAGTATAGGAGCTCGCGTCCCGTCGCACACGCTATAGCTGTGCAAAATGAAAGCCGCGGTCTTTCGACCGCGGCGCGTGAGTTACTGTAGCTCGTCACGAGACCCCGAACGCAGCCCTGACCGCCTCGGGAAGTTGGGAAGCGTCGATGGTGTCGACGCCACTGCTCCACTGCGATTGCTTGGTGAAAATGGCTTCTCGCGTCGGGGAATCCGCAAGCACTCCCATCTGGAATTCATGCCCGTGCCGAGAGATTTTCCGGTGCGAGCTGGGCTCGATTTCATGCCCCGCGATCCTCGTCACGATCTGAGCAAGACTTTCCGCCATACTGCCCTCCTAGAGCATCCGGGTTGCAGCGACGACTTGGGGCGGTGCCTCGCTTTCCCCGATTTCATCAGGGATTGAGCGACCCACGTGCCTCTGGCCGTCGAGGAGCTCGCGCGTTATGCGCGTCCTGCCCCAGCCATCTTTGTAGCCTTTGTATCGATAGTCGCCCGCTTGAATTGCAAGCGTTTCCTTCTCGTCTTCTCGCTTCATTTAGAGCCCTCCGTACGTTTGTTCCGCTCACTGTTGTAACGCTCTCTGGTACATCTGTCAAAGGAAAAGGTCCTACCTTGCGGCGGGCTTCTTTGAGATCTTCTTTTTCGGCAAAAGTTTCGCTTCGGTGATCCGCTGCCACACAGTCCCCAAGTTACGGCGCGCGCGGCGGAGCTCCTTTTGGACTCTGTTGTGGAGATCTGGCGATACGAGCTTGTTCATCGATCTGCCTCAGAAGTTGCTTTGCATCTTCACGCACTTGAGGAAGCGTCCCCCTCTCGGCGATGACCTTCCCCTCTTCCCCATCGACATTATGCTGGCGCTGCCGATAGGTAATCTTCCCGTTCTTACACACGGCCCAATAGTCGAAGGTGCCGTCCTGACGCACGGGCGTAACCCGGACTCTCAGCTTCTCCCAACCGGGAGGCAACTCAGCCTTTGGTTTCATCGAACATTCTCCGGCGATACTTCGGACAGAGTAACGACAAAAACAATTCGGTCAACTACTTCGCCACCGCGACGGCTTCGTCGAATTTAACTGCGCACATCAACAAAGCCACCGATTTTCTCAGATTTCTTCAGCAATCGGTACTGCTTACCATTAAAAATCCTCAGAAAACCCCTATCGATTATTTCCTTTTTGGGAATCTTTTTTATCGAACCGTACTCTTCAATCATCTCATTTCCATCGGTGAGTATTTTTTCTTCTTCCTCAAGCAATTCCTGATCTTCTGGGTTTAGCGTCACAAAAAACTTTTTACCGTTAAGCGTAAAAACATCTAATATTCTCTTGCTGTTTTTTAAAGAGCGCGTTTCGCTTTCTTTGAATTTAAGCCCCTCGAGTGTTTCCCGGTCTAGCTTGGTTAGTAATTCTTGGAGCTCCCCAGCATTTTTTTGCTTTTCGAGAACAATAGTTTGAGAACGATAATTATTTCCTGACGACACCTCGCCGGAAAATGTACCTATCACCTTGAATCCAATCTCCCTCATAATCTGGTTGAACTTTTCCTTATTTTTTAGATCAAGGGAATAGATCAAATTAATGACCGCCCGACCCCCAACCTTGAGTGCTCTGTTCATCTCAGAAAAAACCTTTAAGCGTTCGTATTCGCCTCGTTTCGGCGCAAATCTGGAATAATGCAGGGCGAGAGACATATTTAGGAAATCAATCCCTTTTTCCTTGATGGGCAGGTTGGCAAAACTACCAACAACCCTGTTGCCGCCTTCTTTTTGAAAATGAAACGGGTTTATATCAAGACTCACTACGCTATCCTGGTACTCTTCCCGTATGTGCGTTTTGAGCATCTCCGGACCAGAAGCAACATCCAATACCTTCAACTTTCCAGGGTGAACCCCCTTCTCCTGGGCAAAGCGGGATATGAGCTCCCCCGCCAATCGGCCCGTATTCGCCTGAAAACCTCTTCCGCCCATATCGAGATAGCACTCCGCATACTCCTCGCCGTGTTCCAAAAGAAACTTATGAAAATTTTTCTCCCCAATTTCTTTGGTAATACCAAAAAATCTATGCAGTTGGTTTTGTGGAGAATTAAGCCATTCTTTTGCTAGTGCCGTATCTCCTTCCACATCAACCGTATTTTGTTTTTCGGCTTTGGAAAGAAGGTCTTTCTCGATATCTGTGATGGGCACGCCGCGCAGGAGTTTTTGAATGGCATTGTATTTTAATTCGATATACTCGCTGATTCCCTGTTCAATGGTGCCTTCAGCGATGGAGGTTGTTACCGTGAGATCGCCTTCCAGACCGGGACGATAGGCTCTCGCTATTTGCTGACGTTTATCATATTCAGTCCAGGGGTCGTTATACATGAGCACCTGCTCGGCAGCCGAAAAGTCGACCCCAACGTCGGCAGTTTGGCCACTTACCACCAGGAGAATCTTTTCGGAACTCTTTTTGAACTCCTTCTTAATTTTGACTCGTTCTTCTCGGGGGACTGAACCGTCTATAATGCGAACGGCTACATCCGGAGGAAGATCTAGCTTCTCGAGCATTGTATCTTCGCCGCGGATCATTCCCTCGACATATCCGTTCACAAACATCACCGCTTTTTGTTTATCCGCGAATACACTCTTTAGTTTCTCCCCGACGTCCCTCACCTTTGATCCCGTGTACTCAGGAGTGACTTCAAGTGATGAAGGATTCATGACAAATTTGCGAAAGGCTCGAATTTTTTGATCGGCAGTTAATTCATCGTCCTCGAGAAGCAGCTCGTACACATCCTGCTCGAAGGCAGAAAGTTTTGTGGTGAGAGTTTCTTCGATCAATTGGGGCATCTCGATGCTTTCCTTGAGGGTCTTCATTTGCATACGCGGTAAAAGCAAATTGCGCATATCCACGATGTCGCCGCGGATGATGCTCTGCACGAGCTCGTCATCTTTAATTTTGGAAAAACGGTCCGGATAAAGCAACTTGAGAACGAGCGCAACGTCCTTAATTTTGTTGGGAACCGGAGTGCCGGAGAGTAGTACCAGATAATTGTTTTCTTCTGAAATCTGCTCGGCAAGCGACATGACATGTTGCACCCGCTTCCCTTCCTGCAGGTTTTTAAACTTGTGAACTTCGTCGATGATAAGCATGTCGCAGCCCAGCGCCTTCAACCTTTCTGAATACCTTTTGTTCATCCTCTCCTGCGAAATAAGAATGTAGTCGAAATCTGCGGGGTTAATTGCTTCTAGCGACTTTGCATCTTCCACCACAAAAACACGGGGCGCTTGCCCTTCCTTAAAATAGCCCAGTTGCTTGTCTCCCTCACGTTTGTCGGAAAGATAGGTTTGCCAAGTTTCCAAGACATTACTGGGGACAACCACAAGGCCCAATTTTACACCCAGATATTCCTTTGAGAGGATGGCCGATGCGCTCTTACCCATGCCCATCTCATCACCAACAAGCATCTGCTCCTTTTGAGCTATCTCGTGAATGTTAAGCGTCTGATTAAGGTCTGGGAACGGCCGCCCCTCTTTTAACTGGTCCATGACCTGATCAGGCTTAGCGTAGCTTTGTAAAATCGCGGAGTAGTATTCTTCAACGCGATTAATCACCTCCGCTAGGTTCTGATCTTGCGCGTGTTCATTACCACGTAGTGATGAAATATATTCTCCGATAATTTCTTGATCTGACGCTTCCCGATTCTCAAGCTTTTTAGTGTGGTAGTGTGCTAGACAACTTTCCTTTACAACCTCAAACAAAGAATCTTTGAAAGACCTGTCGGAGAGAAACGGTAGCGCAATTTCGAGATCTTTAACCTTAAAATTCGACCGAAGTATGAGAAAGTCACCAAGATAGCGGGCGAGTGTTCCTTTCACAAACTCCGGCTCGAGTCCCTTAAATTCTGGATGGTACTTGTAAAGAATGTCAAAAGAGTGAGCTGAACCAAAAATACCTAAGAGCTGTTTGAATTCTCTTGATGTGACCGATCGATCAGAAGAAATACTCTCAAAAAAATTTTCGCATTCTCCTTCTAAGTCTCTGATCTTTTCATTAGCCTCTATCTCATGAGACCGTGTCAAAAGCTTGAACTGTTCATACTCATCTTTTTCAAATACTTTTTTCTGTCGTATACCTAAGACGGTGTCGACGATCTCTGATTGTAGCGTTGGGCTGTAATAAACCCGATTGCCGCCCCGTCCTCGAAACTCGCCCCATTGCGCATCTCTATTTTGTCGAATTTCTTCAGCGACACTTTTTAAATCTAGTGCCGAAATCTCGTTTTCGATTTGAATCTGATTAATTGTTTTCCAGCCTTCTGGAGCAAACCCGGCAATCTTTTCTTCAATCGCCTCCACAAATTTTGGGCTGTAAAAAAGGCCCGCGCGTACTCCCAACCTGCTATATCTGGCAAACTCTGACGGCATTCTTTCCCTTAGTTCCTCTGCTCTATTGAGAACGCTTTGCACGTCAATTTTATTTTTGCGAGCTATTTCTGTTGCGTTTTTCCAGTCGTCGGGCGGAAGATTACCTATTTGGGTTTTAAAAGTTTCGACTAATCTTGGGCTATAAAAAGCGGCGACCCCGCTGTTGCTTGAGCTTCTGAAATCTCCGACGTTCTCTTTGTCTCCGGCCCATTTTTCGGCGACTTCGGTCAGTTTGCGCTTATCGATACCGGTTTTTTTAGCCAGAGTTTCAAGGGTAATCCACCCTGCTGGGGCACGCTTCGGAACCCGCTTCCTCATCCAATACGCAAAATCTGGGCCGTAAAAAGTTTTCCCTTGAAACTCTCTTAGTTCGTCGAGTTTCCAGTGCATTTCTTTTTTCATCTCATCTTCGACTTTTCTGATAAGATCAACGCTCGCTTCGAGTTTTTCGGCCATCTCTCCACGAGAAACCCAGTCCTTTGGAGCCTTGGGCCCGATTTTTTCTTTTATCTCGCTTGCTAGAGTTTGGCTGTAATAAATCGCGGGCCTATTTTCGCCTTTGTATGTCCTGATTCGGGATCGATCTTCTTTTGATATCTGCTCTGCTGCTGCCTTTATGGTTGGAATAGACACTCCTAGCTGCTCTGAGAGCTCTGAAGGCTGCTTCCAACTTTTAGGAGCTACTCTCTCTCCAATTATTTCCTTTATTTGGCTTATTAACTCAGGGGCATAGTGTTCATATTCTCTACCCCTATTTTCATAAACCCTAAACCATTCCGGGTGTTCCGACCTAAATTTATCTGCAACCGACTTCAAATAAACTTCGGTCTGGCCAAACTGCTTTGCTGTTGTCTTGTTCGGTTGCCATCCTTCTGGCGGTTCATCTAATTTGGGTTTTTCGATTTGCGCACTTTTCACCGTCTCGTCTAGATTTTTTGAAGGGCCCTTTGTAACAGGAAACTTCTCCATTTCTTAATTTTATCCTGACAATAGAAAAAGGGCTGCCCATAGGTGTGAGAAGCCCTTTTGTGTCGTTAGGCGTAGAGACCGACCGGCTGGCGGGTCTCGAGCACCTTGAGGTGCTTGCTGATCGCAAGCGAACCCTCGAGCTGCCCGTCGACCGTCTCGACGGCCACCAGGCGCACCACGCCGTCGTTGACGACGATAAGCGGCACAGGCTGGCCATAGAAGGACGTCGAGACCAGAAGGCCCGGTCGCAGCGAGTTGAGGTACTTGTGGTGCTGGCGGCCGATGGAATTGCGCGAGAAGTGATCACCCTTGACCACCCTGAAGCGCACCCCCTCGTCGGTCTTGAAGCTCTTCCCTTCGATGTTCTTGGGAAGCGATTCGAGTTTTCTCATTGTTCCCTCCTCAGGAAGTGGGGTCAACTGGGGAAAGTATAACCTAAAAAATTTATCTCGTCAACTACTTCGCCACTGCAACTGCTTCGTCAAATTTGACTGAGAGGAGTTTGCTGATGCCTTCCCCTCCCATCGTGACACCGTAGAGAATGCCGGCCCTTCCCATGGTCTCGCGGTTGTGCGTAATGAGAATGAGCTGCGACTTTTTCGAGAGGTTTTCGATCATATCGCCATAGCGGCGCGAGTTTGCCTCATCAAGCGCTGCATCGGTCTCGTCGAGAATAAGAAAGGGTGGCGGGTTTACTTGGCTCATCGCAAAAATGAGCGCTATCGAGGTGAGCGCGCGCTCCCCGCCCGAGAGCATGTGGAGGCCTCGGAGGCGCTTATGCGGTAAGCTCACATTTATTTCAATCCCCTCTTCGGTTTCTTCTTCCTCCTCCACAAATGCTCCCTCCTCGAGGCTTTCAATGAGCGAGCGTCGCTTTCGCTTTTCTTTGGTGATGGAAAGCGATGCCGCCCCCGCTCCAAACATGAGACTGAAGTACGTTGTAAATTCTTTATTTATTTTACCGATACCTGCTGAAAATTCCGCCTGAAGTTTGATGTTGAGATCATCGATGAGCTTCCGTAGCGACTCGGCAGAGGCCTCAAGATCTGCGATTTCTTTTTCAAAAAAAGCGTCCCGTTCCTTTACTTCCCCATATTCCTTCATAATTTCCGCACCCCCGCCGGCCCCGTACTCCTCGAGACGGATTTTGATTTTTTCAATTTTCTTTTTTCGCTCTTCTTGGACCGAACGCTCTTCGGCAGGGTCAACTGCTACGTTTGCGGTCTTGTAGTCGGCAACCTCACGACCCACCATCGCCGCGGCTTCCCCTAATTCACGCTTAAATTCATCCCGCTCCAGGCGAAGACGCTCTTCCCTTCCCGAGATCGTCTGAAGATCCGCTCGAATTTCGGCCTGCTTTCCTGCTATTTCAAACATGTGCCGCTCAGCGGCACGACTCTCATCCGCCACCTCTTCGATCTCGCGCTTGAGCTTCCCGTACTCCCCCCGTACTTTCTTTTCATGCGCTTCCGCATCAAGAAACTTTTTCTTCGCGTCATTTTCATCTATTTCAAGCTCGGCAAGCGTTTCCTTGCTTCCATCGACATCGGCCCGCGCCGCTTCGTGTTCAGTGACAAACGCTTTCACGTAGGAGACGATGCGCCTCACGATCTCTCTCAGCTGCACGATCTGCGCGGTCTCGGCCTCACGCGCATCAGTCTCGATCTTCCCGAGCACGTCGCGAAGTTTTTTCATTTGAACCGACACGATCTCTTCTTGGCGCGCCTTTTTCTGCGCTTCTTCGAGGCGGCGCTTTTCGAATATGATCTGCCCCTCGAGCCGACCGAGTTCGCGGCTCACCTTCTCCTTCGCTTCCCGCGCCGCCTCGAGCGCGTTTTCGAGCGCCAAGACTTCCGTGCGTTTCTCATCGCCAGCGGAAGATTTTGAAAGCACTGCTTTTGCCTTGTCGAGCTCTTTCTGAAGGCGTGCAAGCTCCGCTTCGGGCCCCTTCCGGTCGGCGCGATTCTTTTCCTCTTCGCGGGAAAGATACGAATCCTCGCGCTTCAGGTATTCGAGGTAGAGCTCTTTGAGCTCATCGCGCATGGAGGCAGCCTTCTCGAGCTTTTCGACCTGCTTTTCGAGGAATTTCAAATGCGGTGCGATCTCCTTTCGCAGCGATTGAACCTGCTTGATGTTTTCTTCGGTCTTTTCAAGTTTACGCTCGCTATCGAGGCGCTTGTATTGATAGATCTTGAGCCCCAGCGCATCCTCGATCATCTCACGACGCTCGCTTGGGTTTGCGGAAAGGATCCTATCCGCCTCACCTTGGGAAATAATGTGGTGCCCGGTCGAGCCGATGTTTGCTTTCGCGAGAAGCTCAACGATGTCCCGGAGTCTCGCCTGTGAGCCGTTGATGAGGTAGTCGTTCACGCCGTCGCGATGCACAATGCGCTCGAGGGAGACCTCATCAAAGTCGATGTCGAAAAGCTTGTTGCGGTTATCAAATACGAGCTTCACACTTGCGCGGTTAGCGCGCCCGGCGGAACCCGAGCCGTTGAAGATGAGGTCCTCGCCCTTCTTGCCGCGCATGCTTTTCATCGACTGCTCGCCAAGCACAAAACGAAACGCCTCAGCGACGTTACTTTTGCCGGAGCCATTGGGCCCGACGATCGCGGTTATCGAACTCCCAAATTCGAGTGATGTTTTCTTTGCAAATGATTTAAAGCCAGAAAGCTCCAGCGATTTAAGCCGCATTACTGAGTATTGTAGCAGGAAAACCTACCACCCCTTGGCCAAAAGTGCCGCGCGGGCTGCCTCCTGTTCTGCCTCTTGCTTGCTGCGACCTTCGCCCTCGGCGATGAGAGTCTTGTCGAGATAAACGCCAACGGTAAAGCGCTTATCATGATCTGGCCCCGCTTCTCCCGTCGTTTCGTAGGAGGGAGTAACGCCAGCTTTCTCTTGGGCAAGTTCCTGGAAACGACTCTTCGCATCCTGCCAGAGGCGCTTTTCGACTATTTCATCGATGTTGGGGAGAAGCACGCGCCCGAGGAAATCGCGTGCGACATCGTAGCCCTGGTCGAGGTAGAGGGCGCCGACGAGAGCTTCGAAAGTATTGGCGAGAATGAACTGCCGCGCGCGGCCGGTGTCCTTTGATTCACCTTTTGAAAGAAGGAGGTAGTCGTTCATAAGAAGGTCCGTCGCCACATCGGAGAGCGAATTGGTGTTGACGAGTGCGGAGCGGTACGCGGTGAGGTCGCCCTCGTTTGCCTGCGGATATTTTTTGTAGAGGAAGTCGGTGACGATGAGCTCGAGCACGGCATCACCAAGAAACTCCAGGCGCTCATTGTGCGGGAGCTTAACGTCACGATGCTCGTTTAAGAAGCTGCGGTGAATGAACGCCTGCTTGAGGAGATCGAGGTTAACAAACGAAACCCCGAGTTTGCCTTCGAGGCGCTTAAAATTTTCTTCCATGGTTTGAGAATTTACCTGCGATCCGTCTTCACCAGGATGTTGATGGCCTTGGTGATGAGCGGGAGGATGTCGTCGTAAAAGTTGAGCCCGAGGATGTCGGAGAGCCTGAACCACTTCGCGTCGTCGAGCCCTCCGGATTTCTGAAGCAGTATCTCATGGAAAGGGCTTTCGACGAGGAAGTAAGAGACTTGCTTTCGTATCTTTCCCACCTGCGGCTGGGTGGCAATGTACTCATTGTCGCCGAGTTTCTCCATGACCTTCGTCTTGGTGAGCCCTATTTCTTCTTTAAGGACCCGCAAAACGCCGTCCTCGAAACCCTCACCCTCCTTGAGGTGCCCCTTGGAGAGGGTCCAGTGGCCGAAGATGTCGTGCACCAGCCCGAGAAAGACGTCCTCGCCCTGCCGCGCGTAGACGACCGCGCCCGCGAGACGCTCCACCGGCATCTTCTCGTAGGGCACCTCGTTTTTCTTTTTCTTGCTGACCTCGTCCTTGCCCGGCTCGCCTATCTCCTTATAGACAGCACCGAGAACGCCGTTGACGAACCGGCCGCTGTTCTCGCCGCCAAAGGTTTTCGCCAGCTCGATCGCCTCGTTGATGGCGACCTTGGCCGGCACCTCTTTCCTATCGGAAAAGAGGAGCTCATAGAGCCCGAGCCGCAGGATATTCCTGTCGACGGGAGAAATTTTATCTATCGGCCACTCGGGAGCGGCTTTTTCAATGATGAGGTCGAGGTCGTTTCGCTTCTCCAAAACCCCGCGTAGGAGGTTTTGCATAAACGGAGCGTCCCCGGCTTTTGGCGCAAACTCTTCGGCATTCTTTGCAAGAATTTCAAGCGCCTGTTCGGCGCCCAAGGACCCAAAGTCCGCTTCAAAAAGGGTCTGCAATACTACGCTTCTGGAAAGGTGCCTATTGGCCATCTAGTGCCACTAAGGAAGCTCAACATTACCTTAAGCTCCCTTCGATAGCGCTACTTGGTCGTCGTCTCTTTTGCTTCGGCGGTTTTTGCTTCTTTTCGGGAAGCCACCTTGGTCGCCTTCTTCGCTGCACGCGCAGCCATATCGAGGACGACTCGTCCGCGATACTGTCCGCACACCGCACACACGCGGTGCGGCAAGCCCATAGCTCCGCAGTTGGCACACTTTGAAAGCCGCGGTCCTTTGAGAGCGTGGTGACTTCGGCGATTTGCCGTGTGGGCACGAGTATGGCGCATTCGTACGACCATGAAGGGACATTAGCAGATGAGGGGTGAATTCGCAAGGAATTCCGTGGGTATTTGGGGAATATGAAAAAGCGGCACCTCATTGGGGTGCCGCTTAAAAATGTGCCGGTAGTCGCTTTAGATGATCGGTTTGGGTTGCGCGACCCACAAGCTGCAGCGGGTCCGTTTATAGACCAGGCTCGGCTGACCGTCTTTCAGATTCGTAGGATGACCACAAATGATCATGAACCTATCGAATCCACTTCCCCGATTGCAAGCGCAATCGTCGTCGCATCCGGTGCCGTTACTTGTAGGCGATTCCGAGCGCTCTTTGAGCTCGTGCGATCGGTTGCAGGGACTTCGGGCGAGACCTCTGCTCGGATTTTTCAGATGTTTTTCTTCCTCAGTGCGTGAGCCCATTCTTTCCCTCCGTGGGCTTGGGTTTCTCTACCTGGACGGATGGTTACACACATCAGTGCAAAACCTTTTCAACCCTACCTCCTAAGACGAACTCGCGTCAACAGGCATTACCAACTTATGCCGCGAGGCGAACTTGCGCAGAAAACTTTTTCGATGAAGAGGTGAGACGCCGTGGCGGCGAATTTTTTGATAGTGCTCCTTGGTTGCGTAGCCCTTGTGGAGGTCGAAGTCGTAGTGAGGGAACTTCCGCGAAAGCCGGCTCATGCGGCGATCGCGGGAGACCTTCGCCGCGATCGCCGCGAGTGATATTAAAGGCTCGCTGTCGTCACCGCCGATGATGGTTTGCTGCAAATAGTACGCTGCCGGAGCGCGCAATCCTCCGTCGAGCAGTACTAGGCACTCCTCCGCCGCTACGTTGAAGTATTTGAGACAGCGATGGATCGCCTTTTTTGTCGCATACGTGAGTCCGTGGCGGTCTATAACCTCGGCCGAGACGAACGTGACACGGTAGGAGAGGTGGCCAGCCTTTTTGAGCTCTCGCAGGAGGTCATACCACTTTTCGCGAAGCGGGAGAGAGAGTTTTTTGGAATCGCGAATCCCTTCGAGAAGCTTCGTGTTAAAGGTGACGGGTGCGAGCACCGCTCCGACGGCGATAGGGCCCGCAAGCGGCCCCCGCCCCGCTTCATCGATACCGATCACATAGCGGTGCGCCGTGGGAACTTGCTGGCGGTTTTGCATGAGTGCACTTTTATTGTACCAAAAAGGCCTATCCGCGCGGTGCGTTATACTCATGCCATGGCAAGCCGCTTTATTCACCTCCACACTCACTCCCACTACTCTCTGCTGCAGGCTCTTCCGAAAACCGACGAGCTTGTGGAAGCGGCAAAGCGGGACGGCATGGAGGCGGTCGCACTCACCGATGCAGGCAACCTCTACGGCGCCATCGACTTTTATAAGGCCGCCAAGGCAGCGGGCATAAAACCAATTATTGGCCTCGACGCGTACCTTGCTCTGCGAACGCGCCACGACAAGGAAGCGCGCATCGACAATCGTCGGTACCGTTTGGTCCTCCTTGCCAAAAATCTCACCGGGTATCAAAACCTCCTCGAGCTTGTCACGCTCTCCTTTCTTGAGGGCTTCTACTATAAGCCGCGTATAGACCGCGAACTCCTTGAGAAATACGGGGATGGCCTCATCGCCATTCTTCCCTCTTTTTCTGGTGAAGTTGCCGAGGCACTCAAAGGCCGCGATGCCGCCAAAGCCAAGGAAGCGCTCCTGTGGTACCTAAAGGTTTTCGGCACCGGGAACGTGTACCTTGAGATAACGCATCACCCAGAGATGGAGGGTCATGAGGCGCTCCAGCGCCAGATTGGAAAACTCTCGACGGAAACGGGCGTGCCGCTCGTCGCTGCTCACGACGTTTACTACCTCGACCCTGCCGACCGACTCGCCCGCGAGACGATGGTGCGTATTCAAAACGAAGTTGGTGAGCGCGGCGGATTTACCGATAACGACGCTGATTTCTCATTCATTACACAAGAGAAAGCGCTCGAACTTTTCAAAGATACCCCTGAGGCACTCGAAAATGCAGTAAAAATTGCGAACGAATGCAACGTGGAGCTCACGCTCGGAAAGTGGGTTTTTCCCGCATACCCGAAGGACAAGGGCCCTTACGAAAAACAGCTCTCCGACCTGGTCCAAGAAGGTATCGAGAAGCGCCGCTACCCCCGCAGCAAAGAACTCGATGAGCGTATCGCCTACGAGCTCTCCATCATTAACGCCAAAGGCTTCACCCCGTACTTTCTCATCGTGGCAGATCTTTTACGCTTCGCGCGTGAGAACGGCATTCTCACAACGACCCGCGGCTCCGCCGCTGGCTCGATGGTCTCCTACCTCACTGGCGTCACCAACATCGACCCGATTGCCTATCGACTTCCCTTCCAACGCTTCCTCAATCCCGAACGCCCTAAAGCGCCGGACATCGACATGGACTACGCCGACGATCGTCGAGACGAGGTCATTGAGTACGCCCGCAAAAAGTATGGCGAGGACCACGTCGCGCAGATAGGTACCTTCGGAGCGATGCTGGCGCGCGGCGTCGTGCGCGACGTCGCGCGCGCGCTCGGCCACCCGTACGGACTTGGCGATCGCATCGCAAAGCTCATTCCCATGGGCTCACAGGGTTTTCCCATGACCATTGATCGCGCCTTTGAAATGTCGCCGGAACTTTCCGGTATGTATAAAAAAGAACCCGAAGTGCGCGAGATCATCGATCTCTCCAAAAAGATTGAAGGGTGCGTGCGCCACATCTCGGTCCATGCCGCCGGCGTCGTCATTTCTCCGGGGCCTCTTATCAACTACACCCCGCTTCAGCTCGATCCCAAGGGCGGCAAACTCATCACGCAGTACGACATGTACTCCATTACCGACGAATACGGCGGTGTCGGCCTTCTCAAATTCGACTTCCTTGGCATCAAAAACCTCGCCATTCTCGCCGACTCCGTAAAGCGCGCGAAGGTACACAGTGGAGTAAGCATCGACATCGAAACCGTCCCCGTCGACGACAAAAAGACCTTTGAGATGCTCGCCCGCGGTGAAACGATGGGCCTCTTCCAGCTCAACGGCGATGGCATGACGCGCTATCTCAAGGAGCTGAAGCCCTCGACTATCTTCGACATCAATGCCATGGTCGCGCTCTATCGCCCGGGGCCTATGGAATCCATCCCTCAGTACATTGAGCGCAAACACAATCCGCACCTCGTCACCTATCTCGACCCGCGCATGAAGGAAATTCTCAATCAGTCCTACGGCGTCGTAACCTACCAGGACGACGTTCTCCTCATCGCCGTCAACATCGCCGGCTATTCCTGGCTCGAGGCGGACGCGCTACGTAAAGCGATGGGCAAAAAAATTCCGGCGGAAATGGAGGCGCAGCGCGAAAAGCTCATTGAAGGCGCCGTTAAAAACGGCATGACGAAAGAGAAAGCAGAGCGGCTCTGGAAACTCATCGAGCCCTTCGCTGCATACGGTTTCAATAAAGCTCATGCCGCCTCCTACGGCCGCGTCGCCTACCAAACCGCCTACATGAAAGCGAACTTTCCAGTCGAGTACATGGCGGCGCTCCTCACCGCAGACGCGGGCAACGTCGACAAGGTCGCGGAGGCTATAGCGGAGTGCAAACGCATGGGTATAGCGGTATTGCCACCGGACGTCAACGAAAGCGAGAGCGACTTCACGGTCGTCAAAGGTGGGAGCGGCAAAGACGAGATTCGCTTCGGACTCTCCTCTATTAAAAATTTTGGCGAAGGAGTAGGCGAATCCATTATTGCGGAACGAAAAAAGAATGGGCGTTTTACCTCGCTTGCCAATTTCCTTGAGCGCGTCACCGACAAAAATCTCAATCGAAAAGCCTTGGAGGCGCTCATCAAGTGCGGCGCACTCGATGCGTTTGAAGAACGTGGCGTCATGCTCACGAACATTGAAACACTTCTGACCTTTCACCGGGAATCTACGGTGGGAAGCGCAGCGCAAGATTCTTTATTTGGGGCCATGTCCTCGTTTGCGGCGTTACGCCTTGCGCCGGCAAAGGCGGCAACTAACGAGGAACGTCTAGCGTGGGAAAAAGAGCTCCTCGGTCTCTACATCTCCGGTCACCCACTCGACAAATTTAAGGAGAAACTTCAAAAGCGCGGCACCGACATCGCCACCATGAAGAGCAAAACGAAGGAGGGTATGGTCACCGTCATAGCCGGCCTCATTGAAGAGGTGCGCCCCATTCTCACCAAAAACGGCGAACAGATGGCTTTCATCAGAATCGTCGATTTTTCCGACAAAATAGAGACCGTTCTCTTCCCGCGCGTTATGAACGAGTATCGCGCCCTCATCACGCCCGAAAATTGTATCGCCATAAAGGGACGCCTCTCCGGCCGCAATGGCGAGCTCTCCCTCATTGCCGAGGCGGTGAAGGCGCTGTAGATACCACAAAAAAAGTCCGGGTGGTATTACCACAAAAGGTGAACAGAAAGAAGAGGTTCGAGCATGGCGAGAAAAGATCTTTATACGCCGGCCATCGTCGCCCTTGAGAAAGAGGACGCCAGCGTAACGCAGGCGGATCGCGACGCGGTCGCCTCACTTGTCGAGCAACTTCGTGAGGAGAACAATCGCGGAACTGGAGCGCGTCTTCAGCATTTCCACACCATGTGTGTCGGTTATCATGCTATCGTGGAAAAAAACAAAGTCGTACGACAGGTGTTCGACAACTTCGATACCATGCCTCGACTTTTAGACAGCTTCGCGGCAGGAAAATCGATTAAGCGCCTCAAAGAGGCTGTCATCTGGTACGTGAGGGCCTGGAAAAATCTGTCTGAAGGCGAACACGAGGCGTATAGCACCATGCGAGCTTCGATCGAAAAAATGAAGCGGCACATGCGAGTTTGAGCGCGCGCCGACGCGAATATGCGTCGGCGCTTTCTTTTGCCCTTACGTGGCTTGCCTGCTATGATTTTTCGCATGGCAAAGAAGGCGACCCCGAAAGTAGAGACTGAAAAACCTGAGGCTCCTAAGCATGTCCCGGTGGCGGATGCCGCCGAGCGCGACCATAAAAAACTCGGGCGAGAGCTCGAGCTTTTCACCTTCTCCGATACTGTCGGCAAAGGCCTTCCCCTTTTCCTTCCCAAAGGCGCCGCGATCCGCCGCGAGCTTGAGCGATTCATAGTCGACGAAGAAATCCGACGCGGCTACCAACATGTGATCACGCCGGATATCGCCAAGCTTGATCTCTATCGAAAATCCGGCCACTACCCGCACTACAAAGAGTCCATGTACGCGCCAATCGTCATCGATGACGAGGAGTTTATGCTCCGCCCAATGACCTGCCCCCACCACTTTGAACTTTACCTTTCCCATCCTCACAGCTACCGAGAACTCCCGATGCGTATCGGGGAGCTTGCAAAACTCTATCGCTATGAACAATCAGGTGAGCTTATGGGTCTCCAGCGCGTACGCACTTTTTGTCTCGCCGATGCACACATTATTTGTGCGACAGAGGAGCAAGCAATGGAGGAAGTCGAGGGCGCACTTGATCTTATTGAATACGTGACTGGCGTGTTTGGCCTTAAGTACGGCAAAGAGTACCGCTATCGCCTCTCCCTCGGAGACCGGGCCAATTCCGAAAAGTACTACAAGAATGATGCCGCCTGGGAGAAAGGCGAAGATCTTTTGCGCAAGCTAATGAAAAAACGTGGCAAGGAATTCTTCGAAGCTAAAGACGAGGCGGCCTTCTACGGACCGAAAATTGATATCCAAATGAAAAACGTTAACGGCAAAGAAGACACCGCTTTCACTGTTCAGTACGACTTCTGCATGCCGGACCGCTTTAATCTCACCTACACCGGCGAGGACGGCAAAGAGCACCGCGCGTTTGTGGTGCATCGCTCTTCGATCGGCGCGATCGAACGCATTATGGCCTTCCTCATTGAGCACTACGCGGGTACCTTTCCCCTCTGGCTCGCATCCGTGCAGGCGAAAATCCTTCCGGTGTCAGAGAAGCAACTCCCCTATGCGCGTAGCGTTTTCGCGGAAATGAAAAACGCCGGCATCCGAGTTGAAATTGATGAGCGCAATGAGTCGCTCGGCAAGAAAATCCGCGACGCGAAACTCGAAAAGATTCCCTGCTCAATCGTTGTAGGAGAAAAAGAGGCGAGCGGACATACGGCAACATTTGAAAATAACCGCGACGGCACTAAAGGAGTCGAACCTGTTGGCAAACTCATCGCGTGGCTAGTGGAGCGCATTCGGGAGCGGGCGAATGTATGAAGCGGAGAGCAAAACCCGCCCTCTCGGGCGGTTTTTGCGTCAGGATTACACAAAGTTGAGATCGTTTTTCGACCCAACCACCTGCGGGTTGGCAACACGCTTTGCGAGGTCGACCGCTTTCATGAGCGAGAGCTTTACCGGAGTTTCGCGATTACTGTAGGTGTAATCGGCGGCACAGGTGAAGAATGAAATGAGCTCTTCAAGTGCCTTCGCACTCCAGCTACCAAACGCACTCGCGAGCTCTCCGGAGAGAGGGCGCCTCTCGACTCGTGCACGGTAGAGCACGTCGAGCTTCACGGCGGCATCGCAAATCATTTTTTGGGCATCAGCACCGCGGATGGCGGCATAAACACCCTCGTCGTTACCTCCTGCCACAGCTTTAAGAAGCTCGGTGGAAGACAGTGTTGAGAGCGCTGGCGCTACTGTCGGAGAGGAAGCTGAGTATGCCGGGATTTCCGGTTGGATCGGCGAGATGACCGGGTTGAACATTTTTACCTGCGCCTGCGGTTTTTCGACGAGGCGAAGTCGGGGCATTGAGGAGCCGGGAACGTGCTCGAAGACGAGTACCCCTCGGACATCCTTGCTTTCTGTCGAAGCCTCCTCAATGACCGGCGCAGGGACGGCCGGAGCCGGAGCACGCTCTGGTTTGGCCTCGACGGGGCGAGAGGCTGGGACAGCCGGTACTGGGTGCATCGGAGCGAAGCTCGGCATCGACATTGCTGCCGTCCCTCCCATTATGGCGAGCATGCGCGCTCCCCATCCTTTAATGGTGAGGAAGTAGGACGCAAGGGCGCTCCAACCAAGAATAAGCGTGAAGAAGACTACTTCGGCAACCGGACCACTACCAAACCCTGTGTACGGAATCTGAGAGAGATAGAGGAACGCAAGCGGCTGCGAAACAGGACGCGAAAGGAGCACCACGTTTGGTGAATTGTAACCGCCGCCGCCGCAACCACTGGAACAACCCGGTGGCGGAGGTGGAGGAGGTGGGGGTGGGGGTGGCGGAGGAGGTGGAGGCGGGGGTGGGGGAGAAGGTGGCGGCGGGGGGGGTGGGGGTGAGCGGCGTGCGCGGAGGGGACGCCGTCCACCGAGGGGGGCAGAGCGGGACCAGCGCACAGACCGACGGACCTGCACCAGACCGCGCACAGAACCGACGACAACAGCACGACCGCACTGACAAGCAAGAGACCAAACCACGCAC
>JACXTT010000263.1_pt1 | contig 86226 bp, 76 predicted proteins | sample 9270951 | NCBI WGS metagenome assembly JACXTT01 (sample SAMN15532306, study PRJNA645909) | rock metagenome | isolation source: weathered quartz diorite | place: Puerto Rico | collected 2017-06-21 | reverse complement strand
TTTTTCGCAATGCCGGAGATTTTTTGTCCGTCTGTCGTCACAAGCTCGACCGGCTGGTAGCCACGCGGAATCTGCGGCGGCGCCTTCGTCAGCGAATCGCGAATATGCTCGAAGGTCTGCTGGCCGCCGATATTGGAGAGGTCCGGGCCGAGAATGCCGCCACGGCCGCGAATGGTATGACACTCAGCGCAACGGCCCTTGGCCCAGAAGATCTGCTCGCCGTGCGCTACGTCGCCCGGAACAAGAGCATCGGACGCCGTCGCACGCAGGCTGCGGATATAGGCGACTACCTTCCAGATATCCATCGGCGGCAAACCAGAAGCGGGCATGAGCGAGCCGGGAATGCCGTTTTGAACAGCATCGAAGATGGCCTGATCTTTGCGGCGCACGTACTCGCGCCCGGCGGTGAGGGCTGGACCGCGCTCGCCCGCGGCGCCGTCCAGGCCGTGACAGACTGTGCAGTTATGATTGTAGATTTCCTGTCCTTGCCTGATTGCCTGCTGGCTATTCCCGAGCGGGTTCACATTGTCTGCCGGCCGCTGCGCCGCCGCTGCGAAAGGCGCTAGCAACAGCGCCCCTGTCATCCATGTGACCTTCATCACGGATATCCTTCCTCAAACCTCGCGTGCGGCCTGGCGCAGAATTCCGCGCAGCCGGAAGCCGACAATGCGCTCCTCGCCCGGATAGAGATTGTAAGACGCGAGCGAGAGGCCGTCCTCTCCCGCATTGACCTCAATGGAGGGCTCGCCGTCGCGCAGCTGCTGGGCGCAGTCGGTATATTTCAGGCTTAGCCGCGCCTGGTCCCACTGCACCCGGAGATATGGAACCGGATGCCCGCCAGGGCCGGGCACGTAGACCTCGGCGGTCACGCTAGAGATGCCGCGCAGGTCGCTGGCGATGCTCTCCACCAGGCCGCGCCACAGGCGTATGTCGGCGTCATGGTCGCGTTGCGTGTATTCCTCGACCGCCGCCAGCAGACCCATCATTTCTTCTTTACCGACTTTGGACGGGCGCCCGATGGCGTCCTCGTTGGGATTGCCGTTGAGGAGCGCCGCCTGGATCAGATCTTTGCGGCCGAGCAGCAAGCCCGAACTCTGCGGTCCGTGCAGCCCCTTACCGCCACTGAACCCCACCAGATCGAAACCTTCATGGACGATGCTGGAAAGATTGGTCGCCGGCGGCAGGTCAGCGGCGGCGTCGTTAAACACGGGAATTCTGGCTTGCTTACCGGCTGCGATGAAATCCCTGCGCTTGATCTGGCTCTTGGATTCAAAAATGTTAGTGAAGTAGAGCATGGCCGTTTGGGGGCCGATGGCGCGATGAAGATCGTCGACGGTATCAACTTCCACAAGCTTGACACCGACGTTCCGGGCTGCGTGATCGAATCCGTTGCGGTGCTCGCGAGGAATGATGACCTCATTCTTCATTCCGGCCAAATTCGGAACACGTCGAATCTTCCCGGTATCGGAGCCCGTCACGCAAGCCGCCGTAGCCAGCATGATCGAGCAGGCAGCGCCCGAAGTGACCATTGCTGATTCGACGTCGAGCAGCTTGGCGATGCGTGCGCCGACCGCTTTCTGCAGGTCTTCCAGGTGAACAAAACTGCGTGAGGCTTCTTCCATGGCGTGCCGGGCGCGATCGGGCAAGAGCGAGCCGGTGAGGATAGTGTAAGTGCCGGCCGCGTTGATGAGCGGGCGCACACCAAGCTGCCTGTAAATCGCGCCATGCTGCGCGACGAGTTGAGCGGCGCGAAGATGGCGGGGGCGGAAACCGGCAGCGACGAGTGAGGCGAAGCCGGCTCGGGACAGGAATCCCCGGCGGTTCCATGTTGCAAAAGTTGGTTTCATCAGTTCTCCCACTGAGCAGATCGAGCTGCTCCGGCTGAAACATCCGTTTTATAGCATGGAACGTCTAGGCGCTGTAAGGCGGAGGTGAGGGCTTCGGCGGCGAATTCGCGTGGCTTACTTGACCCCTGTGGGAATTTCGTGGCCCGCCGCAGCTTGCTGCATCCACAGGTTTCGAACGATCGAGAGCGCTGAGAGATCGCCTGGGAGCTTCCGCGAACCTGCCCCGCGGCACAATCACCTCACTTGAAATTCGAATATACGCCCGCCCGGCTCACGTCCGGAATGCTCAACGCCTCGTCGTCTCGAATGATCTTCCCAGCCTGAACGATGAGAATCGGGCGGTTTCCGTCCATCAGCGTGATATCCGCTGCCCCGTCCTGGTTCAGCGACCGTAGCGAGTAACCCTCCGCTTCAACCACCACGCGCGCATGCGCCGCTTTTAGACCACGCTCGACGCGCACAACCTTGTTGCCGATCACGGCGACGTCCACGTCCTGATTGCCCAGCCGCACATGCTTGAGCAGCAGGTCGTAGATCGTCGTATCCTCGCCACCCGCCCTCGAGGATGCGCGCTCATATACGACCTGACCGTTGCGCACCGTCAGCGCGCATTCAAGCCTGTTCGTACCCAGCTTTTTTGCCGGCCAAGAATCCTTAAAGGCGAATATTCCGATCTGCTCGTCAAGCACTGCAATATCCGCCACCCGGCCCACGCCAAGCGTTCCCAACTCCGGATATCGTCCAATCTCCTTCGCCGGGTTCACCGTCGAACGCACCAGCACGTCCTTCAAATTCATCCCCAGCAACATCATCTTCGACATCACGTTGGGCATGGTGGATTGCTGGATGCCCACAGACCCCGCATGCAAGTCGGTGCTGATAGTGTCGGGCACGAATCCCTCTGCCACAGCGCGCGTCGCCACCGGCCAAAGGAAGCTGCCGCCGCCGTGCCCCACATCGAACAGCACGCCGCGCTGCCGCGCCTGGATCATCCATGGCTGAACCTTGCCCGTGAACCGGTCGATCAATTCAATCTGCCGGTCGTTGTACATATGCGTGTGGATGTCCCCGGGACGCAGATGAAGCAGCAACTCTTCCTTGGTCGTACGGCCTGTGTTAGTGAATATCTTGTCGTCGACCATCACCGGTACGTTCGCCCGCCGGCCCGCCTCCACGGCGCGATCGATGGCTGTCCATCCCCGCTTCGCGAAATGCGCCGTCTTGATGCCCACGATCACGTCCTTGTTACTGATGATCGTGTCCGCGGTCTTCGACGGGTCCATGTCCTCGGTGTCGCTCTCGTACGGTTCGCCGACCATGCCTTTACCCACAATATTGAGTAGCGCCAGCACCCGCGTTTTCGAGTGCTCCATTACAGTCCGGCGAAACTCATCGAAAGTCCTCCAACCACTCCCGCCAGCATCCACGATCGTGGTCGTGCCCGCTGGAAGCGCGTTCTCGTCCGCCGCGATCGCGCCTTCATAGCCGAACACATGCATATGCAGATCGATGAGCCCCGGGACGACATAGAGGGGGGAGACGTCCACGACTTTGCGCGCCTGCGCGGCCGAAATGCTGGCCTGCACGGCGGCAATGCGGTCGCCGGTGACCCCCACATCCATTCGCGCATCAATGCCGTTCGCGGGATCGATGACCCGCCCTCCGTGCAGTACGAGATCGTACCGCTGGGCCGATGCCGTCGCGCTCAGCAACGTGGTCACTGTTATTAAGAAGAGCCGCATAGCCCAACATCATAGTGGAATTACCTCACGAGCAGGAGCGAACGCGCTTAGCATCCTGTAAAGGTGTTGATACAACGTTCTGCGTGAGCCTGACGTCTGAATGCCCCACGATAGCTGGCGCGGTACTTTCCTGGCTATGGCGCCTCCGCGCGAGGAGCGTTGATGGCCAGCAACCTTCCTAATCCAGCGCTGCCGGTATAAGTTGCGCGGTGCCGATCGTGCGTCTGCCCTTGAGGTGCGCCGTGGGCCAGAGAGAATCAGGAATTAGTTGAAAAGATTGGAGGCGCGGGTCGGAATCGAACAGACGAATAAAGGTTTTGCAGACCTTAGCCCGACCACTCAGAACTCACTGAAACCTCAAGAATCCCATCTTTCCCAATCGTTCGTTGTCCGGAGTTTTGTCCAGTGAAAATAGTGGCGCCCCGCTGCAGGTTGCGTGCGGGGCGCCTTTGAAAGGTTTTACCGATTGAGAGGATCTGATGGTATCACATCCGACTGACTCCAGGCGCCAGGAAAGCAATTTCAACGGCAGAGAACGGAAGCCGATGAACAGCCAGAATGGTGAGGCCGATCCGATCGTCGAAATTTTGCGAAGGCTCGGCCTGGCGCGAAGGAAAGAAGCCCAGGCCCTGGGTTTGGACAAGGGTAGTTACCAGCAGATGCCCCATGCCCAGCTCGAGGCACTGATGCAACCGGATCAGCCGGAGCATATCCGCTACCACGCTTGGCTGCTGCGCCAGAGCTTGGGATACGCGCTCGAGCCGCATTCAACCAACAAGAAGACCGGCGTCACGCGCTACCACGGCCGCTGCGCGATGAAGATGGAGCACGGAAGGAAAGTTCCAGCCACGCAGGCTGATGCGGCGAAGGATCTAACGCTGATCAACCAAAAGGCCGGGCTCAATGAGATCGTGACTCGCCAACAGATTGGCCGTGCGCAAAGGAAGCTGGAGGAGTTGCAGCTCGCGCGGCGGCGCGAGACGAAAGAGGGCGATGTGCTGTTGTTTTGCTACGTCAGGCCGCCGATCGCGGGGCGCCGGTGGAAGGATGTCATCAGGCCTGATGACACCTCCTCCGTATCTGACAGGATCACAATAACTTGTCGGCCGACAGATTGCAATTGGAAAGTGAAGTTCGATCTGGAATGTGTCATCAGGCCTGAGCAGCGAAAAAAAGTCGAAGATCGTCTGAAAAAATTCATCGACGTACACAGGCCTGAGATCGAAAGGTTGCTCAGGCCCGCCGACGCATATAAGGAAGAAAGGAAAGTTGAAAGGAACACTACAACAGCAGCAGCCAGGAAGACGGCGAACACCCCGCCGCTCCTGAGCATGGCTGCTGCTGCTGGTTCTGGTCCCACTTCTACTTCCAGCAAGCCCCCGAAGCACCAATCCTTTGCCTTCCCTCTCTCGTTTCAAAAAGCGTGCCACAGCTTCCCTCGAATAACCGAGGCGTTCATTCAGAAGCTCGCACGTCTCGCGCGCCAGCGACGGCCCGCGGTTACCGACCAGGAACTGGCGGATTCACTTGGCAAGCGACCTGGCCAAGAGACCGAAGGCCTCTGGACACTGACCGTGCCCGAGGATATGGATGCGCTGAACCGCGGCGCTGCGATCCACCTGTCGCCCGAAGAAATTATCGAAAGGGCCCGAGCAGCGGAACAAGAGCTTGACGCAACCTGGCTGGCGGCGCGGTGCGGCAAAATTGATGCTGCCCGCCGGTTGTTGCGTGAACCGCTCCACCCAGCCGAACGCAAGATGCTGCTGAGTAACTTTCCGCAACTGGAAGCAGAAGAGCAGTCGCGCCCTGCAACGGCAACCGCGCGCGCTTGACACCCGCATCACAAGCCGATAGAGTTTCAGCGCCCCTAATGGCTTTCCGGTTTCAGCGCCGCATTCAACTCTTCCCCGGACTACGGCTCAATATTTCAAAGCGGGGCATCGGGGCGAGTGCTGGAGTAACCGGCGCGCGTGTCGGTATCGACAGCCGCGGCCGTCGCTATTCGAGCGTGGGGATTCCGGGAACGGGGCTTTCATGGCGCAAGGTCACGGGCGTAGGGTCCAACTCACCGGCCCGCGCGCCGAAGCCATTGCCCAGCCTATTCGAGACCTTCCTGATCTTGTCGCCACTGGTCTTGTTGGCGATCGGTCTCATTTACCTGTACGGCCTGATTTTGGGCTTCGTGCTGATTGCTTTCCTGTTTCTCGCCCTAGGAGCTGCGCACCGCAAGAATGTGACACTGTTCTGGGTGTTCGTTGGGATCGCCATCTACGCTGGTTTGGCCTGGCTGCCTCGGTGAATAGGCCCGCCGGTTTTACCCGACGAATGCGTAGGATCCGCCACCGCCGCCCGCTGACACGATCGTCAGCGTATAAGCGCGGGATGTTGTGCGACCGTGAGAATCCGTGGCCGTCACCGTGAAGGAGGATATGCCTAAGACCGTTGGCGTGCCGTCAAGCACTCCTGTTCCGCTGTGCAGCGTGGAGAGCGTGGAATCGGTGTTTTTCTGCTGGCTGCTGAGATTCGGCGGTGCACTCGCCACGATACTGGATACCCGTTGGAAATGCGGAGTAAGCACCTTTCGAGACGGTAATCTGGCAGGAGCCGCTTATATCCGCCAGAATAGTCCAGCTCGTGATTGTGCAGGCGAATGGAATCTCGACGAAGCCCTTGGCGCCCGTGGTGGGCACGGAGCCGCCGCCGTCGATGGTGAGGCCGATCAGACCGGTTAACGGTAGTGCCCCGCCGCCGTCCGTCAGGCTTCCATCTGCGTTGAATTTCGCGACGTTCCCCGAGGTTCCGCTACCGTCCGACATCTGCGCGACGGCGCTATCGCCGTGGCGATTGTCGGCGCGAATTTGGGTGACTTCGAAATTGCCGTTGACTTTCTTGCTCAAATCGATCCCTTGCGTCGCGCCTGGCCCAGATATTTGATGACCTTGCCCCCGTGGTCTCGGAGGACTCTGTCGACTCCAGTAGAGTCGAACGCCTGGATTTGTGGGGCCCAGTGCACGTGCATTGCACCGCCGCCGGCGAGCGCCCCGGCTCGCTCGCCGCCTCCGAGCAGATTCTGAAATCCTCGCGAGAGTGCCGCCGGCAGGACCATTTCATTCCTGTGCACGAAGGCGAGCTGCTCCTTTTCGGAAACCATGCCGCCCTCGGCTGAGGCCATCGAGCCCCCCAAGGCCATTACGCCCAGATACGCTGCAGCGGCCCCGATAGGTGCAATGACCGGGCCGATAATCGGGATCCCGGCCAGTGCTTCGTAAACGCGTCCGGCCGCGACGGCTGCACTTTGGGAGAGCTTTTTGAGGGCAGCGATATAACTGATTTCGGCGCTTTGTGCCGCCGCCGCCGCATCGCTCACGACCATGGCTTCATTCGTCGTGTTGTGAATAATCAGCATGGCCACTTTGTGGGCAATCCACTTCTGCAGTTGCTGGGCGAGCCCTTCCACGAAGTTGGTCACCATTCCCGCCCACATCTTTTGCACGCCCTGTGTGAAGGAGAGTGTCCCGTTGAGCATTCCCGTGATGGCTGACTTGAATCCCGAGGTGAGCTGCAGGAAGCCCCGCTCGTAAGCAGCCTGCCGTTGCTGGATTCCCTTGTTAGCCAGATCAGTGACTGCGTTTTCGTGTACCTGTTCGAGCTTCAACAATTGCTGCGTAAGCCGCGCGACCTGCTCGGGACTCTGCATCGGATCCAGGCTCGCGAGTTGGATCCGGCGCACCATGCCCTGATACTCGATCTGGAACTTGGCGTTTTCAAGGGCTTGTAACTGGCGCAGCTCTTCCTGTTTTGAAATCTGTCCGGTTTGCGCCAGGAACTCGATCTGCTTTTTCCGTTCTGCAAAGTTGTGATCTTCGACGCTCTTCTCGATCTCCGCGCCGATCTGGGCCAGCTTGCCGCGCTCGGTCTGCCATTCGCGGGTGGCCTCGATCATCTTTTTCAACTGGCCCTGGTACTCGGTGGTGTTCTGGAGTCCGAGCCGTTGCATGGCCAGCAGCACGTCGCGCTCGGCGCTCATGCGCTCTTCGGAACCCTTGCGGGTGGCGGCGACTTTCTGCTCTTCGCTCGCAACTACGAGCTTGGCCTGCTGCTCCTGGTATTCGCGGGTGACGGTGACGAGCTGGCCCTGCAGGCGCTTGTACTCTTCGGTCTGATCGGCCCCGATGGCTTTGGCGTGTGCCAGGAACTCCTGGAGGATGACCACGCGCTCGAGTGAGCCGGCGCTCTCGGCTTTGAGCTTGTCTTCAACGTTCTTGGCTTCATCGCTGAAGGATTGCTTCTGCGCCTGGCGCTCCGCGTCGCGGGCCAGGTGGTAGACCTGGGCATACAGCTCGGCGCTGTCCTTCGCGATGGCGAGCTTGTCTCTCCAGTACGAGGCCTCTTCGGCTTTGCTGATGCTGTGGAAGCCGTCCTCCGCGTCGCGGAATTGCTGCAGCTCCTGCTGCCATTCGCGGAGGCGTTCGTCCTTGCCCTTGCCCTCCGGCTTCGGCGGTTTCTCTCTTGCGCCTGCCGGCTCGACTTTCGGATTGAGTATTGCCTGGATGGCCTTCGCGCCTTCGGCGGCGTCCTGCCGGATCGAGTCAATGGTGAACTTCCAGGCGTTGCGCGCCTGCGCTACCGAGGCCTGGAGGTCATCCATCCCGCGCTTGAATGAACCACTCGCAATTTCCGCGACGCCCTTCAGGCCTGTGCCAACGGCTTCATTAGCAAGGGCGAACCCAGGTACATATCGGTGGCGAAGGCGATATCATCCCGGAGAGCATGGAACGCGGCGATGATGTACTTCAGGCCGGTGACCAGCGGTGGGAAGGCCTCCGCTATCAGCAGTTGCCATGAAGCCTTCAGTTCGGCGTTGGAGCGGATTAGATCGCGAGCCGATTGGATCGCCTGCGCTTTCGCCTGGCCAAGCTCCCGGTATTTTTCGACCTGCTCAGCGATAGCCTCGGAACCCTGGCCAAGAAACGCCTTTAACTCAATGATGTTCCTGCCGAGCACCTGGCTCGCGTTTCCCAAATCCTGCGTGGCGCCGCTCGACTCGTGGAAGTGATCGGCGAGCTGCATGAGCACTTGATCAGCACCGGGAAACTTATCAGCCCAGGAAGACGTATCAACGCCCAACTGGCGGAATGCCTCCTGCATTTTTGGGGTGCCCGCCGCGGCCTGGTCAATCGACCGCGAAAGCCTCGTGATCATCGTGCTGAAGTTTTCGGTTCCAACTCCGCTCTCGGTCATGGCAGCCTGGAGTGCCGCAAGCTTTGCCGCTGCGATGCCGGTCGCTTCTGACAGATGTCCGAGTTCAACTTCACCTTTGGCGAACTCATCCGCAAAGTGCGCGGCAAACCCCACAGCGATACCGGCGCCCAGCAGCTTGCTAAAACCACTGAGGACACTCGTCATGCCGGCGCCGCTAAGTTTGGCGGCCTCGGCGCTCTCGACCAGGCTTGCACTCATCTCTCGCATGGATTCCCTGACGGAGAGACTGCTTTCTTTGGCGGCCAGCGCCAGGCGCCCGAAGAACCCGAGATTCGCTCCCGCTGCCGCCTCGGCTTCCGCCGCCTCCTGGATGAGTGCCTCGGCCGCGGCTTTCTGGGCGATCGCCATTTCTTCCGAAACCACAGCGGCGTTCCGCTGCGCTACCGCCAGCCGCTCGATCGCGGCCGTGTCGTCATCAGTGGCGGATTTCGCTTCGCGCGATGCGATCCGGACCTGGTCCCTCGCACGGGCCATCGCCACGGAAGCCTCGGCGGCCTGCACGAATGCGCTCGAGATCTGGGTGGTGGCGGCCTCCGATTCGCCCGCAAGCGCCTTGAAGGCATCGGACATGCCTGTAGTGGCCGCGCGCGTGTTCGCGGCGGTGTCCTCCAGCTCCGACCGTACTTTATCGAATCCTACTGCTTGAGCCAGGATCTCGAGAATATTAGCCACGGCAAATGCTCCTTTTCCCTGTTTTCAAAAAGCTGGAGATGCCGAGGAGAGGAGGCTTAGGCTCTCCCCGACACCCCCGCTTTTTTCCCAGGTTCCCGCATCGCCTGGAGGAAATGGGCCAGGCGGAGGGAGCTACCGGGATTCGGCTGAAGCGGAAACGGGAATAACCGCTCCGACCGAAATTCGTCAATCTACTGTGCGCGCCCTCATCGGCACAGCTCCGCCCGTATGCGCGATTCGCTTGTCTTCCTTGCGTCGAGTCTCCGCGTCCTCCGCGAGCTGCTCGGGTGTGCGAACTGGCGGGTGCTCCCGTTCATACAGGATCCTTTGCGGATCCGTCGCGTCGAGCAGATCGCTACACATCGAGAATGCGTCGTATCTCCAGCGATCAAAGTCGCTGCGCAAATTTCCCTCACCGGCGATAAGCTTGATGGGCCCGCGGCGATAGCCAGCGCTGAGAGCAAGAGCGTCTAATTTCCACTCGCTCTCAGCCACCTCGCGCAACTTTGCAAGGTGATCATGGAGCGCCCGCTCGAGAATGCCTCTCGCCTCGGCGTACCGGGATTGCTCCTCGCGCCGCGTTAGGTCCTCGAGGCGCACCGCCAAATTGTGGCCGTCGCCGGCGTCAAATTTGTTCAGCGCGTCTACCGTGCGCGCGTGTTCGCGCTCGAGGCTGCGGGCCCGGCTGAAGATCTTCTCGATCTCGTCGTCGTTCTTCGATGCTGCACCGGCGGGCGTCAAAAGGTACGCTGCCTGCTCCCGTGCCTGTTCAGCCTGGAGTTGTGCCGCCCGCGCAACCGCGGCCAGTCGTTCGCGCTCGGACTTCAGTTTGTCGAGTGCTTTTCGTTCGTGTGAGATTTCCATGAGTTTGTCCTTGGTCGGCGCCTCTTTAGGCGTGCATCGTAAGATATTTCACCGGGTGCGTTCCTGCATCGAGTAGCGCGGCATCCCACCTGGCGATGACGATGTACGCAAGCTGGCCTTGTTCGACGAAGCGTTCGATTAGACGGATGGTCCAACTCGGTCCGGATCTGATTGCGTAGCGAGAGAGGTCACCAAATAGAACGGGTTTTTTGCTGGCGCCGAGTGTGTCCATCGATTGCGAAATGCGTACGGGATAGCCAAGGATCCGCCCACTCGGCGCCTCAGGGGTGAGTACACTATCGGAAATGCCGGCGGTCCAGAGCGGTCGTAAGGTGCCTTTGATTGTTTTTATGTACTGCAGAGTCGAGTCGTGCATCAGCCATGAGCCGCGGCGCCGGTACGCGACGTCAACGGATCCTTCGAGCGCTACCAGGTCCAGATAGCCGACTTGCTGAGTCGGATCCGGCGTTGTGAGCTGGTCATTTCCAGTTACCGTGACACCCGAATCGACTGCATCGAGCATGATGCCACGCGGTTGCGGCGTCGCCACGAGCGGGGAACCGCTCATGTAATTGGCGCCCTGGCCCGTCGTAAAAAACGGGGTACTCGCGCGCGCCAATCGAATGGCGAGTTGCTCGGCAAGATACGAGTCGAAGCCAGCCCAGGCGTCGGCCGCGAGTTCCATCGAGACTTTCACCAGGCGCGAGCTGAACTTGTACGTCGAGAAATTCACCATGCTGGTTGAGGCGATATCGGAATTTGAAGTCGCATAAGCAAGGTTTTCGTAGAGCAGCTCGCCGTTCACGGAAACATCATTCGAGGTCGGATAGGGGAACGGGCCGCCCCGTTCGATTTTGATGATGGTCGACATAGCCCAGAAATCAGAGTGGAATTTCAGGGCAGCTTCAACCTTCTCACTAAACTCGACCGGCACAAAGAAACCGGTGGTCGAGCCAGGATAGGCGCCACCGAGAAATCCTGTTGCTATGTCGCGTCGTTCCGCTGACACAGGACGCAGCAGCGCCCGCTCCTCTTCGGAAATGCCGGGCAGTTTGTTACTACGGATGCCGAACCGTAAATAATTTAGGAAGGCTCGATACTCGCGCGCGGCGGTGTCGATGGTTTGGCCCTCAGCGCGTCGAATTTTCTCTTTCCTTCGTTCGGCGGAATCAGTCAACATCTCTAACTCAGCCCTGTCCGCAATCGTCATTCGTTTGCGCGCGAGCTCTTCAAGACGTCGAACGATAGCTTTCTGCTCCGCGCGAAGTTCACTTACGCTTTGCATATTTCCAGTCTCCTTTTTTGATCTACTTACATTTGCGTCGTACCTTCGCCTTCGCGCGAGCGATGATCTCGTCCACGCTGGGCGGGCCCATGGCACAGCGGTAGCTGTGCCGCATTCTCTTCTCGACTCGGATCCGGAGCTCCGCCGGCATCCGGCGCCGTACTTCCGTGGGCGGGCCATACGGCCAGAGGTTGAACACCTCGTCTTCGCCCAGGTCGCGGCGGCCGGATCCTCTCGTCACTCCTGGCGATGTTGCAGCGCGGCGCGGCCTGACGCCGGCTTCCGGAGCTGGCGGGCGGTCGATGTCCCGCGGCCCGCGCGCAAGCTGCTCGGCGATCGCCGAGATGGGCGTGTGCTCGTCGATTCTCATAGCTTCTGGAGTTTGTGCATTTGTGCCAACCCACGCGAATTCAATTTCGCGGATTTTCGTGGAAGCGCGACACGCGCTTCAGGGCATCGCGCGCTTTTCAATCGAAGACCCCATACCCCTCCCCCGCCCCTGGCCAGGTCATTTACCGTCCTGCCACCGCTGCAGGCGAGCAGCTCGAGCCGCGTGCTGCGTCCTCTGCTCCGTCCAGCACCGAAGCGGGAATCCTGATTGCTCGTCCGGTTCGGCCGAGTCTGCGGTGCGCCATTGAGCCCTCCCGACAGCGCCTTCGAACTGTCTCAGCGCTAACCCGAAGAGTCCTGGCCACCTCGTCGACGGTCAGAAACGCGGCCGCCTTGATCTGTTCCATTCGCGTTCTCCTTCAGCTCACTAATCGGCAGGAGACCGGAAAATTGTTAGCCAGGGTTCGTCACAGTCGCGCCAGGTGCGATCGGTGGCGCGTCCCGAATGGTGTGGCCGCGCAAACTTCGTGCGACGGGCGCCGTGCGCGCCACGTGGCGCGATCTCGCTGTTTCAGGCGATGGTGGCCACCCCGCAATAAAGCGGCACTATTGACCCCAGATGGCTTCGCGATCGTTCCTGGCGCGCCTGACGGCCCGAATTGACCTTCGTCAGCGTAGTCATCACCGCTGCACGGGCTTTACAATCGAATTGCCCAGAACGGAAGTGGAAAATGGACGAGGCCGCCGAAAACATTGGGGAAACAGAGGCATTTTCGCCCCGAGTTTCCCAGAATAACCATATTGAGCAACCCAAACCGAAGCTCCGCCGCGCTGAAAACACGGAGGTTAAGAGCCTCTCTCCTACCCAGCTTCAGGACCTTTTCCGCGTCACCCGTGCGAGCGAGCGTGATGAGGCCGCTTTTCGGATTGCCTACTGCAAGGGTCTGAGGGCGTCGGAAATCGGCCGACTGCAGATGAGCGACTACGACGATAGAAGCGGCCGGCTGAGGGTCACACGGGGAAAGGGATCCTTCGGCGGAGAGTTCCCGATGCATGACTTGGAGCGGCGCGCGCTAAAAAAATGGCTCAAGCTTCGCGGTCCGGCGCCTGGTCCGATCTTCTCGAGCCGCAACCACGGGCCGATCTCCCGCCGACGCCTCGATCAGCTCATGAAACTCTACTGCAGGCTTGCCAACATCCCTGGCGAGCTCGCCCACTTCCACGTGCTCAAGCACTCCCGCGGCATGCACCTGCTCGAAGAGACCGACGCGCTTCACGTGGTCCAGGACGCGCTAGGCCACGTTAATATCGCCAACACGGTCAAGTATGCGCGCGCCACAAACAGGCGGCGCATCGAAGCTGTGGAGAAAAATAAGGCCAAGTACTGAAAAGCACCTTGCTACAATTGGCCTCAAGATGGCCCGCCTAGAGCTGGTCGCGCCACACATTCCGCCGCCGATCGCCGATCCTTCAGATGCCGCGTTGCTCGCGGCCGCTCGCGTTCTAAAATCGCTCGATTCTGAGCTGCGTACACTCAGGCTCGCCAGGGATCGGCATCGGGCCCTCGCATGGGTCGCGCAGCACGTCCTGATCCGCGGCGAATCTATGACAATCGCAAGCGATGGCGCCCTTGAGAAACTGGAAGAGCTTCTCACCTTCAGCAGTCACGGCTGAGCTTTCCGCTTGCCAGGTTTGAAAGCCTTACGCTTTGCCGCTAGGGCCGCGCGAGCCAAAGGCAGCGACGCGCTTCCCCACTGCCGGCGTTCCTCTTCAGTCATCTGGGCGAACTGTTTTGCTGTGGATACAGCTCCCCCTAATTTTGAAATCGTGCTTCGCTGTTCCGGCGAAAACTGATCGACCCTTTCACCCAGGGCGCGCTTTGTTGCAATTCCCAGCAGGCGATGGAACCGCAGATTCTCCATCCACGCCGTTTTTTCCGCCTGGCTCATTCCCGAGTGTAGATCGGTCGCTATCTTACGCATCCGTTCGCCCATTGCCGATTTTTGTTCTGGTGTCAGCGTGGCAGCGTACGCTCTGCCGCCAAGCTGCGAGATGCGGCGACGCTCTTCCTGTGATAGGTCTGCGAACGACATCTTCAGTCCCCCGCCCTTCCTTCAATTTCGAGAGATCCCCGGTCCGCCGCGTCCCCGCGGGAGCGCGAAAAACCTGGTCTTACATGTGCCTGATCACCATCGGCAAGCATCCCCGCCTCACCCCGCTGGTTCATCCATTGCCAGCCGCAGTATCTAACGTCCCGATCCTTTTCCGCGGAAACTATGCGGCTGTACAACTCGAGCCGGTCAATGAGCACCGCGATTCTGCGCTCTTTCTTACGTGGAACGTCGCGATATTGGCTCAAAACCCGCAGCGCCATCGGGGCCAGGTCCTTGGACCATTCCCACGATCGGCTTTCTGAGCGGCCGATCTCGATCCATAGCCGGCCTTGCAGTTGCCAGAGGATGTAGCGGTATTGTCCCCCGTCGCCGCACGGGCCCGCGCATTCGAGTACGACCGGGATGGGTGGAAAGTCCCTTGAAGGCCGCAACTCCTGATCGGACACGACCTGGCCGGGTTTCTTGGGTTCCCCGGTAAATGCGTAGCTCCCCGTGAGTGTCGGATCCGCATCCGCCAAAAGCTTGCACCAGGAGAAGTGTCGCTTACTGCGGGGCGCACTCATAGGCAGGGCGATGACGTGATCGCGAACCAGCAATGTTTCCCCTTGATTGCCGGGCGGCCGAAGCCACGTCCGCGTGGCGGCTAGAACGGCGCGAGCTTGAGGCAGTTTGTCGACCGACTCCTTGCGCTCTTCGTCCGTCGCCTCAGCCCAACGTTTCGTCGCGCGAGCCTTGCCCCCTGCTTGTGCGACCCGCTTCCGCGTCTCTGGTGACATGTGGTCGACGCGTTCGCCACGAGCTCGCTTCTCGGCGATCGCGGCCAGGCGGGCTTCACGCATCATCGCCATGTGCTCGGCCCGTTTCACCGGATCCATAGCCGCATTGCGCTCCCGATTCAGTTCTGAAGCAGCTTCGGAGAATTTGGTGCGCGCGTCCATTTTCAATCCCAATCCTCGCCCCAGGCAGTTAAACCGGTGAGCTGCCCAACGGCGTTCCGCGTGGGGTGAAAGCAACGTTTGCGACGTGACGTTGAATCCTGGAGAAGCCAGGGCGCGAACAGATCAGACGGTGCAGCCCCGTCCGAACCCGGCGATGGCGCCGGCCCGGCGATCGCGCGCTCGAGCCCAGCGGCGAATTCTCTCCGGCGCCCGGCGTGAAAAAACTGGAATAACCGATGGAGTACCATCTTGCGGTCCCTTCCTTACTCCCGTCGATCATATACTAAGCCGCTTAGTTCATCAAGCTATTTTTTACCTTTGACTTCCGCTAACGAAGCGGCTTAGTATGTGACGATATGGCCAAGGACAACGCGATCTCCCGATACCTGAGCGACATAGGGCGAAAAGGCGGAACGCGCCGGCTCACTGCCCTAACGGCTGAAGAACGGCGGGAAATCGCCAGAGCGGCCGGCAAAGCCAGCGGGAAAGCTCGGCGCGCAAGGGCGAGCGCCAAGACGCGGAAGAAGAAAGGGAATTAGGAAGGCGTTGTTTCCGACGCGCAAGAAAGAGCTGACGGCCGCATGGAACCGGTACTTCGAGACGATCAGCACGATCCAGAAGGAACTTGCGGCCTGGAGGCAACCGGTACCGGGACGCGAAGACGGTATCGTCGTCCTTGATTTCCAACGATTCGGCGCCGTTGTTAGGCAATCATGCGTAGCGATCACTGAACTCACCAAGGCGGAGCTTGCCTTCCGGGGATCCGATTCCCTTCCCGAAGACGGGCTGGAGTTGATGTTGCGGGCCATGTATCACGGCTTCTGTGGAACAGCTTCGGATTTTTCGCTGCAAGGTGTTTCTGAAAAGCCGCCGGCGGATCCGGATCCCGGCGAGAAACAACGGCGGGATGACCTAGTGTTCCTGGCGCACAGAGAGGGTGCCACTTACTTGCATATATCGAAGCGCCTCGACCAACTTGGGTTCAGTTCTCCCTGGCCCGGCCTGAGCTGGAACGCAGCGTGTCGCCTCCATCGCGATCGGGTCAAAACATGGATCTCGAAAGCGGTAAAGCGGGCCAAGAAACGAACGGGTTACCGGTAGCGGCGAGTTACCGGGTAACCGTTTTGTGTTCGGAGAGTCATGAACTTGCGGGTTACCTATAGACAGAGCGGCGGCGGCCAGGGCAAGCTCCCGTCATGCTCACGAGCTGGAAGTTTCAGCGCCTGCTGGCGGAGCTCACGCAGGCGGAAGTGGCGCGCCGCGCTCGGATCTCCCTGGGCCGGCTCAGCCGGATTGAACGCGGCATCCTCAAGCCCGGAGATAAAGAGGCTGAGCGCCTGGCGCGAGCGATGCCGGTGCGTCACACGCGTAGAGCCGCATGATTCGCGCTTTCGAGCCACGGCACCTCATGCGGCCCGAGGAAGTGGCCTGCTTCTTGGGCGTTTCGGAGTCCACCCTTGCAAAATGGCGATGTGCGAAGACAGGCCCACCGTACCTCCGAATTGGCGGCCAGGTTCGTTACGATGCGCGGCTGCTCGAGCAATGGTTGGAATCTCGCACCGAGGAGAGTAACGATGCCCCTACGAGTTCGTTGCGGCAAGTGGAGCTACAGATTTATGGCGCACGGCCAAGAATACAGCGGGGCTACCGGTTTAGAGGCCACAAAACGAAACGAGAGCGCTGCGAAAGCGATCGAGGCGAAGCACAGGACCGAAGTCGCAGAGGGCCGGATCGGCCGAAGCAGAACGGTACAGGTACCATTCAGTGAGGCCTCGAAAATCTTCTTGGATTGGGCACGTGGAGAACACGTTGACCACGAGAGAACCTTCGAGCGGATCGCTGTTTCCTTCGCCAGCCTCAACAGCTTTTTCAAGGCGAAGCTCAAAAGCACTCCCGTGTCCACCCTCGAGTCTCCGGACATTGAAGACTACAAGGCCTGGCGGCGTTCCAATCACATCAAGGAAGTGACAATCCGCCACGATCTGCACGCGCTCTCAGCATTCCTGAAGTTTGGACTCAAGCGGCGATGGATCAAACACAACCCTCTGCTCGAGGTCGATATTCCATCGGATGCAGAGGCAATGCGCATCCACGTGCTGAACGCCAGTGAGGAGAAGAGTTACTTCGATGGCGCACTTAGATTCCGCGATCTACACGATCTCGCGCGGATTATCTTGAACCAGGGCATGCGCCCTGAAGAGGTCTCAGCGATGCGCAAGGCTGACGTCGACCTGCAGCGAGGCTTGATTCACATCGCCAGAGGCAAAACAAAAGCTGCACGGCGAACGCTCAGCATGACACAAGAGACGCGCGAAATACTGCAGCGCCGTCTCTTCGCGCCCAATGAGAGCCCGTGGGTGTTCCCTTCCCGCCGCGTTCCTGGAGCGCACGTCGGCCGGATGAACGGCGCGCATGATTCCGTGTGTGAAGAGAAGGCCCTGAGCTTCTGTCTCTACGATCTGCGGCACACGTTCGCCACGCGCATGGCCCAGGCCGGCGTTGACCTGGCGACGCTCGCGGCTATCCTCGGACACTCGTCGCTTCGCCTGGTCATGCGGTACGTTCACCCGCAAGCCGAGCAGATGCGCGCGGCGATGGAGCGCTACGACGAGGCGATCTTGAAGCCCGCGGCGGGTAAAACGCAGTGAGCGGAGCTCGACATCCGAAATTGTCCGGATACTGTCCGGTGTTTTGTCCGGAAAGGGTCGGCAAAAATGGCGAAGAAGCGGCAAACGATGGCAATGATCGGAAAGGCTGATTTTCCAGGTATCCGGCGTGTTTTGTTGGAGGCGCGGGTCGGAATCGAACCGACGAATAAAGGTTTTGCAGACCTTAGCCTTACCACTTGGCTACCGCGCCCGGTGGAAGGTTCGTACTATCTGGAACATAACGCGGCAGGGCGCTCGAAGTCAATGTGCTGGATTTCGGGCTAGTTCGAAATCACCGGCAGCATTACTCGCGACGGATGTTCGCGGTCGTGATAGATGGTCTGCTGCGCCTTGCGCAACAAGGTCTCGTCGGCAATGGCCCGGCCAGTATTGGGGTTGCGATCGAAGCGCGGGAAATTGCTGCTCGAAATTTCGACGCGCACGCGGTGTCCTTTCAGAAAAACGTTGCTGGTGACGCCGGCATCGATTACGAGCCGGTAAATCTCACCGGGAATGGCAGGCTGGGGATTCTCTAGCGACGCTCGATAGCGCAACCGCAGGATGCCATCGGTCAGGTTGCGGGCTTCGCCGCTCGGAAAGACATCCACCAGCTTGGCGGTGAAATCCGTATCCTTCGCGGATGTGGCAGCGTAGAGTTCCACCCTCACGGGCCCGGTCACCTCCAAATCTTCGGTAAGCGGCGGCGACGAGAAGACGAGCACGTCCGCACGCCGCTCGACCGCGCGCTGGTCCACCGGCCCCCAGGGAAAGACTTTGGGATTGCAGCAGTTGGCGCCGCCCGCGGTGGGCACCGGATGGCGGGGATCAAATTCGAAGTGGTCCGCCGGCGATCGCCGCGGCGGCCGCGGGTTCAGAGAGCCATCGCCCGTCTGCGTGTTGGCGCCTCGCCGGCTTGCAAGATAGAGCGGCGTCATTTTGGCGCGCGCCAGCGGCCACTCATGCTCGTCGCGCCAGCGGTTTGCGCCCATCACGAAAATGCGTACGGGCGGCCGCGACATCATGGGCGTGTCTTTGGCTTTCAGCCACTGGTCGAACCACTCGATCTGCATGCGCCGGATGGGCGCGCCCGACTCGCGGCCGAAATCGACGTCGGCAAATTTGAGCGACATGTTGTGCGGCCAGGGTCCGATCACGATGCGGTGCACTCCTGAGTTGCGCTGCAACGCGCTGAACGCCGCCAGATCGCTCTCCACGAAACAGTCGTACCAGCCCCCTACGGAGAATACCGGAACGCGGACCTTATCCAGATGCTCGCGCGTGCTCACCGAGCGCCAAAAAGCATCGTAGGACGGATGATCCAGCACTTTCTGCAAAATTTCGGAACGCTGGCCAATGGCCGCCATATCGGCGCTGCGTAGCGGCAGCGCCCGCACGTACTCATCAAACGAGGGCGGCGTAAAACCGGGTGCTCTGAGGTTCTCAGACATCCACAGCAGGCGGTGACCGATCTGAAAGGCGCCACCGGTCGAGTAATAACGGTCCCGGTAATCGTCGTAGCCCGAAACGACCGGAGCGATAGCTTTCAAGTGCGGATTTTCGAGCAGCGCCGCCTTCCACTGCACAATCCCCAGATACGAGCCACCCAGCATACCGACCTTGCCGTCGGACCAGGGCTGGCGGGCAATCCAGTTCAGCGTGTCGTCTCCATCCTTCGGCTCCTGGCCGAAGGGATCGAACACGCCTTCAGATTCGTAGCGGCCGCGCGCGTCTTCGATGACCATGGCGTAGCCGTGGTCGACGAACGCGCGGTAATTGGGCGTCAGGCCATCCCCCTTGCTATAAGGCGTGCGAACCAGGATCGCCGGTACGCGCGCCGCATCGGAAGGCAGGAAAACATTGGCGGCGAGGTGCACGCCGTCCCGCATAGGAATCGGCACGTGAAGACGCTCCACGATTCCGGGCGACGCCGCGGCGGCGAGGCTCAGGCAATACGACGCGGCTATGGGCCACAAGCGCACAAGGTTTCCCAATACTCGTCCGCAACGCGATCCAGTGAATGAAAGGAGTGAATGTGCTCGGCTCCCCGTTCGCCAATCTGCTGGGAGGTCTGCGGAAGCAACGCGGCTAACATACTATGTTCCGTCAAACTGGCCGTCTCGGCAACACCGGGCGGGATGCGGTAGCATGCCGTCTCCGGATAGCGCGCGGTTTCCTCGCCGGCGGTGACCATAACCGGCCTAGCGATTCCCATCAGGCGCACCGAAATACCGGACGTTTCCCCCGCAGCCGGATAGCGGAGACTGATGCAGACGTCGCAGGAAGATGCAGCAAGCCAGAACTCACGCTCCGATAGATGGCCCAAATGGCGGACGCCAGGGCGTTCGAGAAAAGGCGCGGCTGCGCGCTCAAGGTCGCTGGATACAAATTCGCCGGCCACCAGCAACGCCGTGTGCGGCAGCGCGCGATGAACGGCGTCAAATGCCCGGAGGATACTCATGACGCGCTTGGATTCGCGAAGGTAACCGAACACTCCGGACAGAAACGTCCGCGACGACAATCCCAGGGAGTGGCGGAACTGAAACGTTTCCCCTGCGGAGAACATGGACGGAGGTGCAAACAGGTGCGGGATTTCGACGACCCGAGCGCCCGGAGCGTGCTGCCGGACCAGGCGGGCGGCTGCCGGATTATGCACGATTACCGCTTGCGAGACCTCCGCGATGCGCCGCAGCATCGGATACGCATAGTAGCGCTGGTTGAATCCGGAGCCCGCCCGCCCGCGCCAGAGCTCGTGCGCAAGTTGGCGATGCCACTCCCCGTAGTTATAGACAAACTCGTCCACATATTCCCGCCGGCCGAGAGATCCCAGAAAAAAGTGCTGCAGGACCGCATCGTGAAGCACCACCACTCCCGGCCGCGCGATCGCCCGCCGGTAAATCTCGCGATGCAACTGATTGTTCCCAAGGTGGTAAAGCCGGACACTTTGCGTAGCCGCCCGTGCCGGATTCACCTCGACGCTTCCGCGGCGGCGCAAGGCACCCAGCAGTGTGGCGGCATAGTCGGCGACGCCGGTGCGGGCGGGGGGAAGCGGCGCGTCGAAAGCGACGGTCACGGCTTCTTCCGCTTTCCGAACAGAGCCGTGCCCACGCGGATGTGAGTGGCGCCCTCTTCGATGGCCACTTCGAAATCGTGTGACATGCCCATGGAAAGATTCGGCAGACCGAACTGTGCCGCCAGTTCGCGCAGGCGGCGGAAATAGGGGCGCGAAGGCTCCGCCTCATCAGACCAGGGCGGCATCGTCATGAGCCCCGTCAGCCGCAGATTTTTCGCGGCACGCACGGCATCGATCAACCCTGGAAGTTCAGCCGGAGTGGCGCCGCTCTTTGCCTCTTCGGTCGAAAGCTTCACTTCGAGCATGACCTCCAGGGGCAGGCCGGCTTCGTCCAGGCGCCGCGCGAGCTTCGCCGAGTCCACGGTCTGGATCACTTGAAACAGTTCGGCGGCTTTCCGGGCCTTATTGGATTGCAAGTGACCGATCAGGTGGTAACGCGCACCGCTCAGGTCTTGCACCTGCGGCGCCTTCGACTCGAACTCCTGGACATAGTTTTCGCCGAACTCGCGCAGGCCGGATTCGTAGGCCTCGCGAATGACGGCCGCCGGAAAGACTTTCGTCACGGCCACCAGCGTGATGCCGGAACTCTCGCGTCCGCTGCGCGCGCAAACGCGCTCGATACGCTCCCGCACTTCCGCCAGCCGTTCACGTATGCTCACGGGATCTATGGCGCGGGTGCTGCTTTCCAATCCCCCCGGTCCACAGAAGATCCATCGGCCAGCGCCTTGGTTTCGTACTGACCCTCGAGACCACTCCCCTTGCGCTCCCCGTGGATGGTTGATTGCAGCCGGTTGCCGCTGAGATCGAAGTCATACTGGGCTTCGATCTTAGGCCCGTCGGTCTTGCAGAGCGTAACGTTGGTCTTCACATCTTCGCCGGCGTAGCTGAAGCTAACGGTGCATTTGGGCTTGCCGTTCTCGCGCGCGACCGACAACTTGAACGAGCCGCCGGCGCCCGAGGCGCCACTCCAATCGCCGGTGAAGCTTCCTTGAATGGCATCGTCCGCGAGCGCGCCAACCGCCAGGACTAAGGCGAGGGAGATGGAGAGCACGAAGCGTAGCATGCCGTCAAAATAGCAGCCTGATAGCCCCCGCGCAAGCTACGGCGCTAGAATGTAGGGAGTGAGCAAGACCGCCGCCCGGCGGGTTCCCGGCCGCAGCGCCGAGGAACTTCAGGCAGCAGTTGAGCGTTTCCTCAAAGCCTCCAAACAACCCGCGCTCCTGGAACCTGGGGAAGAAATGATTCCTCTTGCGGGCAGCAACTTCGCCCTTGAAAATCGTGGTTCGCGGATCATTTTGCAAGCCTGGGACGAGCAGAGAAGCCTTGTACGGCGCGTCGTGGATATTCGCGAACAGACACGCGGGCGCCTGGAGCTGGTGGTGGAGCGATTCGCCGGCAAACGCGGCGCGCTTTTTCTGCTCGATCTGGTGCAGTCTACGGGTCAGGACTGGGAGCGGCGAGGAACGCGCCTGGTTTTTCGAGAGCAGTTCCGCCAGTTCTTACATCGTGAATTTCCCGCTTGGACTATCGCCGAGCTTTCCACCGAAGCCGACCTCGAGCACAGCCTTTCCCCCGCCTACCCGCGAGCGCTGCTCACGCGCGGTCCGGCGGGGCTCGCAGCGATTGGCGCCGCTCCGGACAGCCTCAATATTGCGGGAGTGTTGAGCTTCGGCCTGATCTGGCTGGATTATCTCCGCCACCGCGAACGGCGGATCGCTGTCGAGGGCTTGCTGCTGTTTTTGCCGGTCGACCAAGAACGAACCACTTGCCTGCGCGTCCGTCTCCTCAATCACAGCGCGACGCGGTTTGAAGTGTTCGCCTACAATCGCTCCGGCCACACGGCGCGGCTGGACCTTCAGGACTTCGGAAATCTCGATACCCGGCTCGATGTCTGCCGCCATCCCTCCGGGATGCATGGGCCGGCGGTCGACCGCCTGCTGGCCATCAGCGGAGTCGAGCGGATTGAGGCCGGCGACGGCGAGATCAGCCTGCGCGTCCGTGGCCTGGAGTTTGCACGCACCGCAGACGACCGCATTCTCTTCGGGCTGGGCGAGCGCACCGCGGTTCGCGAGGCTAATTTCTCCGAATGCGAGCAGCTCGCACGGGATCTGGTTCGCATGCGCCACGCACCGGCAAATGGTGGGCACCTCTACACCAGAAACCCGGAAGCCTGGCTGGAGAGCCAGGTGCGCGCCAGCCTCGCGGCGGTAGACCCGACGCTCGAATCTGCGCCGGTGTACGGCCAAGTACCCGCTTTCGCCGCGGGAGACCGGGGCCTCCTCGATCTGCTTGCAGCCGACCGTGCGGGCAGGCTGGCGGTGATCGAGCTCAAAGCATCCGCCGACCTCCATCTGCCGCTGCAGGCCCTCGACTACTGGATGCGCGTCCGCTGGCATGTGGAACGTGGCGAATTCGGCGCCCGGGGCTATTTTCCAGGCGTCAATCTGCGAAAGGACCCGCCACGCCTCCTGCTGGTCGCGCCCGCGCTCGAGTTACATCCCAGTACGGAAATTATTCTCGGCTGTTTCTCGCCGAAAATTGAAGTCGAGCGCATCGGGGTGGGCGTCCACTGGCGCCGCGGCCTCGAAGTGATGTTCCGGCTTCGCGGCGCCGACCGGCCGTATCCTTAACAGGATTTCCGTGCATTCACGTGTGTTCGGGGCGTAGAATTACCATGTATGTCCTTGCAGGTGCTGAAGGAGATCCGAACCGCCGTCGCGAACCTGAATCCCAGCGAGGTCCAGGCGGCCGCCGACCGCCCGGTGAGTATAGGCCTGGTGGCTTCGAGCGCATTAGCTTTCGAGTCCATGGAGGAGTTTCTTCTGCCATCAGAGAGAATCTCCTATCGCAAACGCGCGGACTCCTCAGCCATGATCCGCCGCGCAGCCCCGGGCCAGTCGGATGGGTTCGACATCATTTTGTGCGAACAGGGATTGCGTTGTCCGGAAAACGCCTTCACTTTGTATGCCGATGAGCCGGCGCAGACCATCCGCGAGATCCTGCGCGAGCGCGACGATCTCGGATTGGCGCTGGCGCGCAATTTCTATGCGTTCCGGCAGCCGGTGGTGGACCGCATCATTCATTCGGTCTCGCGCGAGAACGCACTGTTCGCGGTCGTGACCGCCCTACCGGACATTATTCCCAGCTTTCTTGAATTACCTTGGTCCATCGGTGAATTCGCCAGCGATACCGCGTTTCTCACCATTAACCAGATCCGCATGGCTTTCACGATCGCCGCCGCGAGCGATAAAACGGTCGGGTATTCGCTGCAAAGGGGCGAGATCGCCACCATTGTCACGGGAGCATTTGGCTGGAGGGCGCTGGCGCGCGAACTGGTAGGCAAGATTCCATTCGGCGCCGGCCTCATTCCCAAGGGCGCCATTGCGTTTGCCGGCACGTATGTCGTGGGCCTCGGGCTCGACCGTTTTCACCGCATGGGCTATGGGCTTACAGCCGAGGAGCGCCGGAGCTCGTACCAGGAGGCTTATGAGCGCGGCAAGGGGCTGGTCGAGCTGGTCTTACGCGGGATGAGAAGAGGCGACGCCGCCTAAAAAAATTCGATTTTCACAGAAACGCAACCGCTCGTAAGATAATCAAAGAAACAGGCAGGCCGCCGGCCTGCGCACTGAGGAGTTCCATATGCGTTACCGAACGGTGATAAGCTGCGCTTTATTTTCGCTGACCCTACTGAGCGCCGACACGCTGACGCTCAAGGACGGCGGCACGGTTAACGGGACTTTTCTCGGGGGGAGCGCCCGCCAGATTCGCATGGAAGTGGGCGAAAATATCCAGACGTTCGACATTGAGCGGGTTTCGAGCATTCAGTTCGGTTCGGAGCGGGCCGCCGAGCCGGCGCCGCCCCGGGAGCGGGAACGCGAACGGGAACGCGAAAATGTTTTCCGGCCAGACACTTCGCGCGATTCAGCCGCCGCTCCGAGCTCCGGAATCGAGTTACCGCAAGGCACGGTTTTGACGGTCCGGATGATCGATCCGGTAGATTCGCAGGTGAACCGTGTCGGCGAGACCTTCCGCGCCAGCATCGATGAGCCGGTGGTATTGGGCAGCCAACAAGTGATCCCCCGAGGGGCCGACGTGGTGGTCAAACTGGTGGACGATAAGCAATCCGGAAAGATTGCCGGCAAGACCATCTTGACACTCGACCTGGTCTCTGTCGCGGTGAATGGAAAAGTAGTGGACGTGAACACGCAGGCGGTGACGAGAGAGAGCTCTTCGCGAACGGGAAGAAGCGAGAAGGTGATTGGCGGGACAGCGGCGCTCGGAGCCATCATCGGCGCTCTTGCCGGCGGCGGGAAGGGAGCGGCCATCGGAGCGGCCAGCGGAGCGGGCGTGGGTACGGCCGCACAGGTGGCTACCAAGGGGCAACGCGTCCACATCCCCTCGGAAACGCGCCTCACCTTCACCCTCGAATATCCCATGCGGATATGAGCAGGCGGCTGATCGTGGCGCTTCTGGCATCAGTGGCGGGACTTCCGGCGCAGCAGCCGCTGGTCGAGGGTTTCGCGGAGAGCAAAGTGCGGGTCCTGATCTATGAAGATCTGCAGTGCCCGGACTGCGCCGCGTTCCGCCGCATGATGGACGACAAGATCCTACCGCGCTATGGCACCCGGGTCGCGTTCGTGCACCGCGATTTTCCGCTAGCCAAGCACTCGTGGGCTCGCCGGGCGGCGATTGCAGCCCGTTATTTCGGAGACCACAAGCCCGAATTGGGGCTGGCCTACCGCCGCCAAATCATGGCCACTATCAGAGAAACCACGCCGGACAACTTTAATATCCGGCTCTCCCAGTTTGCAAGAGACAACGGATTGGATCCCGCGCCCGTTCTGGCCGCCCTGGACGATGCGCACTTGGCCGCGCTGGTGGAAAGAGATTTTCAAGACGGCGTGGCGCGGGGTGTAGTACATACACCAACGGTGTTCGTGAATGGCAATCCCTTCATCGAGCGCTTTTCCTTCGAAGACGTTTCCCAGGCGCTGGACGATGCGCTTGCCGGCCATTGATGGCACGCCCGGGCGCGATCGTCACTGGCGCAAGCCGCGGCATCGGGCGCGCCATCGCCCGTGAACTGGCCCGCACACACGACGTCGTTGCGACGTATAAGGGCCGCCGGGACGCGGCTGAAAGTCTGCAAGCCGAGGCGGGCGTTGCCATCTTCCAATGTGATGTTTCCTCGGAGCGCGATCGGAACTCGCTCATCGAATTCGCGCAGAACAAACTCTCCCGCCTAGACCTGCTGGTGAATAACGCCGGCATGGCGCCGAGGGAGCGGCGTGACGTGCTCGAAGCGACCGAGGAAAGTTTTGACGAGCTGATCGCCACCAACCTGAAAGGCCCCCATTTCCTGAGCCGCGAGGCGGCGCGCTGGATGATCCCGCAGGGCTCGGGGTGCATCATCTTTGTTACGTCTGTCTCGGCTTACGCGGTTTCTTCGAATCGCGCCGAGTATTGCATTTCGAAAGCCGGGCTCAGCATGTCGGCGGCAGTCTGGGCCGGGCGCCTGGCGCGCGAGGGCATTCGGGTGTTCGAGATCCGGCCTGGCATCATCCGCACCGACATGATTGCAGCCGTCGAGAAGAATTACGAGGATCGCATTGCCGCCGGACTGATTCCCCAGGGGCGCATGGGGGAACCCGCGGACGTAGCGCGGGTGGTTCGCGCCCTAGCGGATGGCCTGCTGGACTACTCCACCGGCCAGATTATCGGAGTGGACGGCGGATTTCAGGTCCGCACGCTCTGAGTTAGTTGTTACGAGCCATTTGCGCCCGCGCCGCTTCGATAATCCGGCACTCGAGGTAATTTTGCAGCAGGTCCCGTCGCAGCTTGGCGACCGAGTCCCGGAGGCCTCTCGCGGCGGCCACGGTCTCGCTCCGGTCACCGTGGCGTTCCACCAGCTCCTTAACGGCGCAATCGATCTTCTCGCCCAGCGAGGAGATCTCCGTGATCCGCTGAAAGAGTTCGTCGTGCATGTCCCGCGTGGAGGTCGTGCTCACGCAGCATGTAAGGCAATCCGCTGGCCAGCGGCGCTCGTGCCGTAACTCGTTTAACGCCATAGAGCGAAACTGCCAGGGGTGCTCCGAGACTATCTCTTCGGATAGTCGGCTATCTCGAAGGATAGCGAGGGCGCGCTTTCTCCAGTTGCTATCAACAGTAGGGCGTTTTACACTGAACTTGTTCGGGGCGTGGCTCAGCCTGGCTAGAGCGCCTGGTTCGGGACCAGGAGGTCGGTGGTTCGAATCCACTCGCCCCGACCAACTTATTTTCAACAGCTTACACATTAAGCCCTTCACAATGGTCGGTAGCTTAGAAACCCCGGCCAATGACATAGCTCAGGCGCGATGGCCTCAAACTGAAGTGTCCACACAACTGGGCAACCCGCCGCTCCCACAACCTGCCATCTTTCCGTGGATTAAGGTGCCATGCACCGTCGGTTTACTGAAAACATCGCAATTTCACTTGTTTGGAAGAGGACGTATGGGCAATCCCCATGCACATGTTTAGTCGTGGCCCTTTTCTTGCCCATTTGGTGCATCGCGAGGTAGCGCATGTCTCGCCTTCTCGATCGACTTCCCCAAACAGCCCTGAGAGTAGGTATCAGTCCGCCAGAGAATCACCGCCTTGTTCGAATCAGAGGTTCTGAACTCGTCGAAGTGACATGGTGATTGCTGTTAATCGGGCGCTTAGAGCGGCGACAGGGTTCAGTACGGGATCAGAATGGCGGACAAGACGCCGAGGCGGTTCTCGCGGATATTGCGTGCTAGATTGGCAGTCATGGACCGGAAATCCGGCCCCATCAAGATACCAAGGTTCGGTCCATTCGGCGGCGAGCCCGCCATCGTTGTTTTGAACCAGTCGAGTGCGGCCTGGGTGTCATCGCACCAGGCGACCACCTTGAACCCGGCTTGTTCAAGCGCCTTGCGCGTGTCGCCTTCGCTAAGCAGGAAACTCGTCGAGGCGTCGCGCGCCCACGGCGCGGGGTACACAACATCGCCGTCGCGAAGCACCAGGTCGTAAGTGGCGAAGCGGCCGCCGGGGGCTAAGATGCGGCGCATCTCCGCGTAGAGGGAGTTGCGGTTCGCGATGTTCATTGCCACGTGCTGCAGCAAGACGGCATCGAATGCTCCTTCTTCGAAGGGCAGATGCAGAGCGTCGCCAACCTGGAAGGTAACGCGATCGGACAGCCCGCAGCGCCCCGTCAAGTAATTAGCGGCGTCGATAAAACTTGGGCTCAGATCGACACCTGTCACTCCACAACCGAAGGTTGCCGCGAGATAGCGTGCCGGGCCGCCGATGCCACAACCGAGATCCAGCACGCGCGTTGATGGTTCGAGTCCAGTGGCTGCGGCCAATTCGGCCGTGGCGAGGATGCCTCGGGTGTGGAAGTGGTCGAGTGGAGCGAGCTGATCGATTCTCAGGGTCTGATCTTCAGCGGCGATTGTCGCCAGCGCCACCTTGATCCGGCTGGTGAGGTTCGTACCGTCATAGTGCTCGCGCACTTGGGTAGTGGTATCTGTCATGACGATTTTCCTTGGAAGATGGCCTGATCCCCTTCAACATGCGGCCCCATTGCCGGCGAGTACGCGAGGCGTCTTCGCCTGAGGACGTATCAGCAGGTAGAAAGCGACGATGTGGGTAATCATCAACAAGGGCACATAGATGATCGGGATCGCGTAGGTGGCCCCCAATTGCCCTGCCATCGGGGCGAGGCCAACCTGGTTGCCGTGATAGTAGTCGATAATGATATCCGCCGCGCCAACGACATTGAAGGCGATGACGAACAGCGAAAAGAGCGGACGTATCCTTACAGTGAGAAGTGCCAGGATGGCTAATATCCCCGTTGCGAAATCGCCGTAGGCGGCGAACTCGGCGAAGCTGGCGGGAAGGTTGGGGCCAATGGCGCCTGGAAGAATGAAGACTAGCCCGAAGAAGCGGAAGCTGTGTAGAGTGGCGATGGCGCGTTGCGATTCGACCCACTCCATCGTTTTAATTCTGGGCCAAACGTACGCGCTGAAGAAAAGTAGCCACACAACATAACCCAAAACAAGATGTATCCAGAAGACGGTTGCCGGTGACATGTGACCTCCTGTCCCATAAGATTATACACATCATCCCATGGATTCAGGATTTCTTTGAGCCGCGCGAACAGACAGGTTGCAGCGTGAGATGATAGCTAGCATCCTATAGAGAGCCATGCGTTACCAACCCGAACACAAAGTCGAAATTCACCAGAAGATTGTGAAAGACGCCTCGCGGCGCGTGCGCACCGAAGGCTTGACCGGCGCTGCGGTTTCCGCCGTCATGCGGGACACGGGCCTAACGCACGGAGGCTTTTACAAGTATTTCCGAAGTAAAGATGAGCTGCTGATCGAGGCTCTGCGCGAGGCTTTCCAAGAGATCGCCGATCACCTGGCCCAAGCTGCTGAACGGTCTCAGCCTGGTGCGGGGTGGAAAGCGATCGTCAAAGCCTACCTGAGCCTGGAACACTGCGATCACGCCGAGTGGGAGTGCCCGTTGGCCGCTCTCGGGTCCGAGCTGGGACGAGCCGACAAGGCGATGAAAGCCCGGATATTCGGGGAGCTGGCGAAATATAGAAGTCGAATGCTGCCTTTTATGCCGGGCCGCAGAACTTTGGACAAGGAACGGGCCTTCTTTGCGATCTTTTCGACAATGATCGGGGCAATTGAATTGGCCCGCGTGCTGCCAGAGCCCGAGATGCGAGCGAAAGTGCTCCAGAGCGCAAGAGATTTTCTGTTGAGTACCTTTTGATTCCCTTGGTCGACACGGCAAGATGGCCTCTCCGCTCAATGTCTGAATCTTCGCCGGAGCCGCTCGCGAAGCTGGCACGGAGCTGGTCTCAACAACTCCCAGTTTCAAGGAACCGCTGAAGCGCCGAGCTTTCGCAATTTGCAACACAGGCTGGCCGATCGCATCTTCGACTGGGCACAGGTGGGTGCTGAGGACGTGGCGCGCGTAGCCCCACGCTTCTTGCCAATCCCGGCGAGCCGTCGAGAAGGGCGTATGAACTGGTTGGCGCGGCTCCAACCGTGAACGAGATCGGCGAGACGCTTGGCCGAGTCCTCCGCCGACCAATCCGATATGTCCAGATCACAGATGAACAATGGGCCGATGCGGTTAAGGACCGGCTCAATCCGCATGCCCTCGATCATCTCTCGCACCTGTGGCAATACTTCCGATCGGGAATCCCCAATGGCAAGAAGGGGTACCACATTACAGATGCCGTCCGCGTCGTGACCGGAAAGGACACATTGACCCTGGAGCAGTTCTTTGCCGCCAACACCGAGGCATTCGCCGGCCAGGCTACCTGAATCGATCCACGCGCAGTGGTTTGCCTGTGTGGCTTCACCGTTGTGCCGGGCCCAAGCTTCTGTCTGCCGCTGTGGAATCTGCGACATCGAAGGAATCGCCCGGTGAGGGCTCCTACGAGCACGGTTCGACAATCGGCGCCCATGCGCTCCAAGTGCATGCCGAAGTGTGGAAACGGACAAGCAATGCGCCAACCGGCATTGAGCGCAACACTTGCGCCAGCGACATACAGTGCGCCCGCCACTGTTGGCCTGGTCGCGTTCCTGAGCATCCACCTGAAGAGCGAGACCAGGATTCCTCCCGCCATCGTGCGATCCCGTTCATTGCAATCGCACTTTGGGGCGGCTCATGGGCTCTCACATCGCGGGGAGAGAGCCGTGTCAACAAGAAGAGGCGGGCGTTCGTCGATGAAGCCGGTCACAAGCCGGCCGCGTCCGGCAAAGAGTTCTAATAGTGAGCGAAGGAGAAGATAATCCGCCTTTCGTTTCTGTCAATAAAAAACGTTTCAACACAAAAATGTTTCGAGGTAATATGGGGACATGGTTGAGGAATCACGCGGGCCAAGGCTTGTGAGTCCGTTTTGTGACGTTTCCAATGTCGGTTGCCGCCGGGATTCTACGGTCTCGCGTCGGATTCGGCACTGATGCGCTCTTCACAACTCAAGGTGCTTTCTTTAAGCGGCGGTCAAAAAGCAGCCCCGGCTGCCGCGGTTGGACTCGGGGGCGAAGGCCCGGCCGAGCCGGTGCCTATCGGAACCAGGCTTTCCGGCGAAGCGGGCCCGGCCGGCCTCGATCATTCGTCGCTCTATCTAAATCCTGAGCTGAGCCTTGTGGAGTTTCAGCGCCGGGTGCTCGAGGAAGTTCGCGACGCTCGGAATCCTCTGCTCGAGGCGTCAAGTTTCTCTCGATCCTCAGCTCCAATCTCGACGAGTTCTTCATGGTTCGCGTCGCCGGTCTGCTGCAGCAAATCGAAAACGGCGTCCAGGAAGCTAGTATCGATGGACGGCAGCCCGGTGCTCAACTGGAAGCGATTCGGGCGGAAGTCACGCGCCTGATCGAGGACGCATATGTCGCTTACCGCGATGAGCTACTGCCTGCCCTCGCCGGCGCCGGCATCACGATTGCCGACTATTCCTCGCTCAGCGCCAACCATCAAGCGCAACTCGATGCCTACTTTCTGGAAAGCATCTACCCCGTACTTACGCCGCTTGCCTTTGATCCTGGACGCCCATTTCCGCACATTTCCAATCTGAGTCTGAATCTGGCCGTGGTCGTCCGCGATTCGAAAGGCGACGAACATTTCGCTCGAGTGAAGGCACCGGACAGCATCGCGCAGCTCGTGCCGTTGCCCAAATCTCCCTTGTCGTCCTCCGCCGAGTGCTTCGTCTGGGTCGAGCAGGTGATGCTGGCCAATCTCCACTTGCTATTCCCCGCTCTGGAGATCGTGGAAGCCCATCCGTTCCACGTAACTCGGGACGCTGAGGTCGCGATCAAGGAGCTCGAGTCAGATGACTTGCTCGCCACGATCGAAGAAGCCGTCTGGCAGCGCCGCTTTCGCGATGCCGTTCGCCTGTTGGTCGACGTGAGCATGCCCGAGTCGTTGCTGCAGATCCTTACGAGCAATCTTGAGATCGAGGCATCCGGCATTTATCGCGTTGACGGGCCACTGGATCTCGGCCGCTTGCGGCAGTTGAGCGTTCTCGATCGGCCAGACCTAAAAGACCGGCCTTTTGTTCCCCAAGTCCCGTCTTCTCTCTTGCGCAAAGATGAGGATCTTTTCGCGGCGATCCGGCAGGAAGATATCCTGTTGCATCATCCGTTCGATTCGTTTCAACCCGTGGTCGAGTTCCTGCATCAAGCCGCCCGCGATCCGGCCGTGCTGGCGATCAAGATGACGCTCTATCGTCTGGGGCGCAATTCTCCCGTAGTGGAAGCCCTGCTGGAAGCCGCTCAGAACGGAAAGCAAGTCGCGGTGGTGGTGGAACTGAAAGCCCGGTTCGACGAGGAAAGCAACATTGAATGGGCGCGCGCGCTTGAGAGCGAAGGAGTGCACGTGGTTTATGGCTTGGTGGGGCTTAAGGTCCATTCCAAAGTTGCGTTGGTTGTTCGCCGCGAAGGCGATACGATCCGCCGTTACCTGCACCTCGCCACTGGAAACTACAACCCGACAACGGCGCGCCTCTACACCGATATGGGGCTGTTCACGTGCGACCCGGAAATCGGAGCTGACGCCACGGCAGTCTTCAACTACCTGACTGGCTATTCAGACAAGAATCAATTCCACAAGCTTCTGGTGGCACCCATCAATCTGCGACAGCGTCTGGCGGAGCTCATCCGACGCGAGATCGAACATCAGCGTCGCGGGCAGCCCGGCCGCCTGATTTTCAAGATGAACGCTCTGGAGGATCCGGGCTTGATCCAGTTGCTCTATGAAGCCTCCAGGGCGGGCGTCGAAGTGGACTTGCTGATCCGAGGTATCTGTTGTTTACGGCCAGGCGTGCCTGGGGTTAGCGACAATATTCGCGTCGCCAGCATCGTCGGGCGTTTTCTAGAGCACAGCCGTCTGTTTTGTTTCCGCAATGGTGGAGCGGAGGAGATTTACCTCGGTAGCGCGGACCTGATGCCGCGCAACTTAAATCGTCGCATCGAAGTGCTCTTCCCGGTTTCTTCGCCGCGGCTGGTGGCTCGTGTGCGCGACGAAATCGTGGAAACCTACCTTGCGGACCAAGCCGGCGTACGGTGCATGCAGAGTGATGGGAGCTACACGTGCAAATCTCGGGAGGGCGGGCTTGATAGCCAGGCATGGTTCCTCGGGCAGCGCGGTCATCGGCCGGGCACGGTTGGGAATCTGCGTGAGGCAGAGGCGGTTATTCCCGGCGAGATTGCCCAGGCGCGGCCCAGTCTGCGACGGCCCGCCTGCTTCCTCGTGGAGGGAACAAACCGCCAACATGTTGAGCGCATGATCACTCCGGTTGCCGATGACGCAAAAACTGATATGGCGACGCTGGTTTCCCGCCTCGCGAACGACCTGGCCCGCTGCTTTGTCAGCGCGGCTGAGGATCTCCGTTCGGTTCAGATGCAAACGGGGAAGGCGTTACCCGATAAGATAGTCAACGCGCAATAATTAACGGGACGCACAAGGTGATGGCCGACAACGATAGCGCCGACAGCCTCTCGGCGTCATTCTGCCGGTGCAACGGTATTCAGCGCCACGAGAGCCTTCGCACGGACCTTCTCAGGTAAGCGAATGTAGCCCAGTTGGGAGGCGTACGGCTGGCCGTCCACGAGACACCATTGGAAAAGATCTCGGACTGCCTTTGCCTTTTCGGCATCTTCGTAGCGGGAATAGAGAAGAATCCAACTGAAGGTAACGATGGGGTAGGCGTCCGGACCCGATGGATCCGGCATAAAGAAACGCAGGTTTTCGGGCGGCTCGGCCGTGGAAAGTGCGGCTTCACAGCTTTGTTCGGTCGGCTTGACGAAACGCCGCTCTCTGTTCTCGAGGATTGCCACCTTCAATCCCAGCTTGCGGGCGAACTCGTAGCTCACGTAGCCGATTGAGCCGATCGATTCCTGGATCCGCCCCGCAACGCCTTCGTTGCCCGTGGCCCGCATCGCGTTGCCGGGCCAGTTGACTAGAGTTGCGGGACCATATCGGCTGCGCCACGGATCGCTGATGGCGTCAAGGTGTTTGGTGAAGGCGTACGTGGTACCGCTGCCGTCTTGCCGCACGACCGTGGCAATGGTGAGCTTGGGGAGTTTCTTGCCTGGATTCGCCTCGGCAATTAGCCGGTCGTTCCAATTCTTGATTTCCCCGAGAAAGATTCCGGCATAGGCGTTACGCGAGAGTCTGAGGTCCCCCTCAAAATCCGGGAGATTGTAAGCGAGTACTACGGCGCCAGCTGTCACGGGCAACAACAGTACACCTTTGGAAACCTGGGCGATTTCGTCGTCCTTCATGGCGGCGTCACTGGCGCCGAAATCCACCCTCTCCTCTTCCTGGACGTTTTGGCCCACGAACCGCCGGATGCCTTCTCCACTCCCCACGCTGTCATACGTGATGGCGATCTTGGCGTGACGACTCTGGTACGCTGCGAACCACCGTTTGTAAAGTGGCGAAGGAAGCGTGGCCCCAGCGCCCTTCACCAGCACACCACCAGGCGGGATTCTTAATTCCGCATTTGCACGACCCGGCGTAGAACAACCAGTGAAACCCGCTATAAGAACGGCGGCTGCCAGGACCAGCAACACACCCATCAATGCGCGGTGCGAGTCTCCCTTTGTCTGCATACCTATCAACTGAACTCCCCCCGGATATAGTCCTGAGTATGCTTTTCCTTAGGATCCTGGAAAACCTGCCGGGAATCGCCGAACTCCACCAGGTAGCCGGTACGGCCGCCTTGGGAAGTGTCCAGGTACAGGAACCCGGTGTAATCAGCCACTCGCTGTGCCTGCTGCAAGTTATGCGTGACGATGGCGATCGTATATCGATTTTTCAGTTCCGTCATCAATTCTTCAATCTTGCGTGTCGCGATGGGGTCCAGCGCGGAACATGGCTCATCCATGAGCAGGACCTCGGGTTCCGTAGCGATGGCTCTGGCGATGCACAGTCGCTGCTGTTGGCCGCCGGACAGCGAGAGCCCGCTCTTTTGCAGCTTGTCTTTCACTTCTTCCCACAGCGCGGCGCGCTTTAAAGCCTGTTCGACTCGCCCGTGCCTCTCCCCTTTGAAATGATTCAGACGCAAACCGAATGCCACGTTGTTGTATATGCTTGTGGCAAACGGGTTGGGCTGCTGAAAAACCATGCCGATGAAGCGCCGCACCACAACTGGATCTACAGAAGGATGATAAATGTCTCTCCCGCGATAGCGAACCTGGCCTTCAAATCGAAACCCGCGCACCAAGTCGTTCATTCGGTTCAGGCATCGCAGCACCGTGCTCTTGCCGCACCCCGACGGACCGATGAAAGCCGTAATCGTGTTCTTCTTCACCGGGATGACCGTGTCCCGAACGGCTTTGAACGTGCCGTAGTAAAGTTCTTTGATATTGCAGTCAATCACCACGGCGTTCTGCTGCATTGAATTGCTCCGCTCTTTGGCAGTTGCGGTTCCGTCAGTCATGTCTTCCTTCCCCTATTGCTGAATCTGCCGCCGGGAGAGGCTCTGGCCTATGAGGTTGGTCACCAATACCAACAACACCAGAACGAGCGCGGCGGCCCACGCCAGTTCGACCTGGTTCTGGAAAGGCATACCAGCGAAGTTATAAATCAAAACGGCCAATGACGCCGTCGGCTGCATCAGGTGCAGGTGTCCGCGTGAGACCGGCCAGTAGTTGCTGAACAGCGCGGTGAACAGCAGCGGGGCCGTCTCGCCGGCCGCGCGCGCCAGAGCCAGCATGACGCCGGTCAGAATCCCGGGAGCGGCGGTGGGCAGTAGCACCATCCAGACCGTCTGCGTCGTGGTCGCGCCCATGCCCACCGCCGCCTCCTGCATTTTCCAGGGCACCATGCGTATGGCATCTTCCGCCGTCAGAATAATGGTGGGTAACATCAGGATCGAAACGGCGATTCCTCCCGCGATGGCCGAGTAGCCGCCGGTCACGAGCACCACCGCGCCGTACGCAAACACTCCAGCCAGGATGGATGGGAAACCTGTGAGGACCTTGGCCGAGAATCTGACTATGTCGGCGAGGCGATTTCCTGGTTTGGCTTGCGCCAGAAATACGGCGCTGAGGATGCCAAACGGCAAACTGATCAGCGTAGCCAGTAGAATCATGATCAGGGTGCCGACGATGGCGTTTCCAAACCCACCGCCCTGTTCGAGTGGCGCCGGTGGCAATTGAGTGAAGAGCGCCAGGCTGAGCTTACGGCCGCCTCGCCACAGGAGCATCCACACAACGGAAAACAGCGGGATCAACGCCAACAGGGTCATCATAGTAACCAGACCGCTCAAGAGAACACTGATCAGAGTCCGGGGCCGCCGCAGCGATCTCTCCAAATCAGAGAAGTCTACGCCCTCGAACGGGTTTAGGTTCGCGAAATCTGGCGAGAGTTGCTGGCCCGAAGCAGTCTCCATTACTTGCCTCCTTCGAGCCCGGCAGACGCGCGCTGAAGAATGACGGAGCCAATTGCGTTAACCAGTAGCGTGATCCCCAGAAGCACCAGGGCCGCGTACATCAGCACCCCGATTTCCTTCGGATGAGCTTCCGGGAAACTGTTCGCCAGCAGCGCCGCCAGCGTATTGGCGGGCGAGAACAGCGAGACACTGATCAGATTGGCGTTGCCAACAAGCATGGCGAGCGCCATGGTCTCACCCAGGGCCCGGCCGAAAGCCAGAACGACCCCGCCAAAGACGCCCCTGGCAGCGGTCGGGAGGATCACGGCCAGAATCGCTTCCCATCGCGTGGCGCCCAAACCGTAGGCGGCCATCCGGATTTTTGGCGGCACTGATACCAGGGCATCTCGGCTGATGGCCGTGATCGTCGGCAGGATCATGATGGACAAAACCAGGACCGCCGGTAGCATGCCCGGACCGCCAAGGTCTGTCCCAAACGGCGGCATCCACCCCATTTTCAAGTGGAGCCAGTTGCAGGCCGGGCGGATCAGCGGGATCACCACAAATAGTCCCCACAACCCGTACACTACACTCGGAATCGCGGCCAGCAACTCGATCAGGTTCTTCAGCAGGCCTTCCAATTGGTCCGGCAGCTTGCGCCAAAGCGGGTGATAATGCAAATCGAAAAACTTCAACGCTTCAAAAACAAACTGGCCGAGATATCCCTCACTGAGAAATACCGCGGCGGCTACCCCGAAGGCCGTGCCGATCACCAGGGCAAGCAGTGAGCTGTAGAGCGTGCCCCAGATCTCGGGAAGAATCCCGTATTGCTGCTTGTTGGGATCCCACGTTGTTCCAGTGAGGAAGTCCAAGCCATACTGGTGCACGGCGGGCAGGGCGGCCATGGCGATCCTCAGAACAATGAACGCAACCAGGAAGACAGTCAGCCACGCGAATCCGGAACTCAGCCGACGAAACCAGGTGTCCGTCACACGTTGAGCACGGGTCGGCACCTGCGAGATCTGGTTCTCAGACGGTAAAGCCCATCCTTCATCGAGTCCGGAGAGCCGGGCCGCTGGCGGGTTTGTGGACATAGATTGGGCTAGCTGGCGCTTGGGGCCAACTTGATATTCTGCAGTGCGGACTTGACCTTCTCGATCACATTTGGCGGTACGGGGATATAGCCGAGTGATTCGGACTCCTTCTGGCCCTCTGTCAGGCAGTACGCCAGCAGGTCTTTAAGCACCTCGAGCTTCTTCTTGTCCGGGTACTGCTTGTAGCAGAGGAGCCAGGTGTAGGTGACAATCGGATACGCATCTTTGGCGTCCGGATCAGAGGCCCACACGATCAAGTTCTCGGGCAATTGCGCCGACGCCAAAGCCGCTTGCCCAGCCGCAGTCGTCGCCGCGACGAAACTGCCCGACTTGTTCTCAAGCAGGGCCATGGCCAATTTCTGACTCTTGGCATATCCGTACTCTATGTACCCGATGGAGCCTGGAGTGGTCATAATGCTCGCAGTTACTCCCTCGTTGCCCTTCGAGCGGGTGCCCACCGCCCAGTTTGGCATGTTGTTGGCGCCGGGGCTCTTAGCGAACTCCTCACTGATCGTGCTCATATGCTTCGTGAACACAAAAGTCGTGCCGCTGCTGTCGGCCCGAACGATGACGTTGACCGGCGTATCGGGCAGGCTGACGCCGGGATTGACCTTGGCGATCAGCGTGTCGTTCCATTTTTTGACTTTGCCAAGAAAGATGCCTGCATAGGCTTTCCGCGATAGCTTCAAATCCGTGACACCCTTCAGGTTATAGGTCAGCACAATGCTTCCCGCCGTCATGGGAAGCAATTGGACTCCGGCGTCGACTCTTGCGATGTCGTCAGGTTTCATGGCGGCATCACTGGCTCCGAAGTCCACCGTCTTGTCTATGAAGCTTTTGACCCCACTTCCGCTGCCCACCGACTGGTAGTCGATTTCCACATCCTGGTGAGCCCCGCTATAGGACTTGAACCACTTCAGATAGAGCGGCGCAGGAAAGCTGGCCCCGGCGCCTTGGAGCTTCACTACTTGAGATGTAGCCGTACCTCCGCCACATGAAGCGAGATCGAGCGCAATAAGCGCTAGGAATACGGGCCAAGCCGTGCCGGCAATCTTCATGGACTCACCCAGATGCTACTCTGGCATAACTTCTGTTACAAATCGTCTAGCGTGATATGACAATTACGTTACAAAACCCTCTCCTACTGCTTGCGTTCTTGGAGGATCTGGACGTTCTCTTGGCCCGAGCCGTGGAGTTGCGCCTGGTTTCAGCAACGATCAATGATTCCCCCTTGAGAGTGCGTCGTATGATGTCCGGAGCACTGGATCGGATATCCCAGGTTTCTAGCCTTCTTCGAAGGTGGAATTATACAATCAGGATACGTGCCGACCACCGCTCCCCACCACAAGAATGGAGATCCCGCTCCTGCTGCAAGCCTCCCTCAAGCTCCCGACTTGAGCGCCAGAGAATTGTACATCAACCGGGAACTCAGCCTGCTCGCCTTCCAGCGCCGGGTCCTCGAGGAGGCAGAGGACGATCGCAATCCCTTGCTCGAACGAGTGAAGTTCCTGGCGATTGTTGGTTCGAACATCGACGAGTTCTTCATGGTACGGGTTGCCGGACTTCTGGAACAGGTGGAAGCAGGAATCCTGGACGCCGGGCCCGATGGTATGAATCCCGGTGCTCAACTGGTTACCATCCGCCGGGAAGTCAAAAAGCTGTTAGCGGAGGCTCATAGGTGCCTTGCCGGCCAACTGCTTCCGGCGTTGCAAAGCGAAGGAATTCAAATCCTGGATTACTCGGCGTTAAGTCCTGAGCAACTCGCGTTTGCCAAGGCGTACTTTTCCGAGGTTATTTTCCCTGTGCTCACCCCGTTGGCTTTTGACCCCGGGCGTCCGTTTCCGCATATTTCGAATTTGAGCCTGAATCTGGCGGTTCTCATCCGCGACAGCAAGGGTGTGGAGCACTTTGCGCGTGTGAAGATTCCGGATTCGCTGCCTCAATTTATTCCCCTCAGGCCGCCCAAGAAAAAGAGCATGAAACGTCCCCGCACTTCCGACCATGAGAGCTTGGTCTGGATCGAGCAGGTGATCGCTGCTAATCTCGCCGCACTTTTTCGGGGGATGGAAATCATCGAAGCACATCCATTTCATGTCACCCGAGACGCGGATATAGAAATTAAAGAACTTGAAGCAGAGGACTTGCTCGAGACCGTTGAGGAGGGTGTTAGGCAAAGGCACTTTGGAAGTGTAGTGCGACTCCAGGTTGCCGACGATATGCCTCTTCACATCCTGGAAATTCTCGGGAACAATCTCGAGATCGATTCCAGCCAGGTCTATCGGGTAAAGGGTCCCCTTTCCTTGAGTCGCTTGATGACTCTCTCCGCCATTGACCGGCCGGACTTGAAGGAGACCCCTTTTGTGCCCGCCGTGCCTTTCGCGCTCGTTGCGCACTCGGATGACGACGATCTGTTTACTTTGATCCAGCCGCGAGAACATCCTGCTCCACCATCCGTTCGATTCTTTTCAGCCCGTCGTCGATTTCATTACCAAGGCGGCCCGCGATCCGAATGTGCTGGCCATAAAGACGGTGCTCTACCGGATCGGCCGGAACTCCCCCATTGTGGAGGCCCTGATGGAGGCGCTCGAGAATGAAAAGCAGGTAGCCGTCTTAGTGGAATTGAAGGCGCGATTTGATGAGGAGAGTAACATCGAGTGGGCCCGAGCTCTTGAAAAAGCGGGGGTACACGTCGTGTATGGATTGGTCGGCCTGAAGACTCATTGTAAGGTGACTATGGTCGTCCGCAAAGAGGAAGATGCCATCAGGCGATATTTACATATGGCGACTGGAAACTACAACAGCGTCACCGCCCGCCTTTATACCGATATTGGCATACTCACGTGTGACGAGCAGTTGAGCGCTGATGCTACCGATCTGTTCAACTACCTCACGGGTTATTCAGCCAAAACGGACTACGGGAAGCTTCTCGTTTCTCCCGTGAATATTAGATATCGTATGGAGGCTCTGATCGAGCGTGAAATCGACCAGCAACTCCACGGTGAGAGCGGCCACCTGATTTTCAAAATGAATGCACTCGAAGACCCAAAGATGATACGGCTCTTGTATCAGGCTTCGCGAGTCGGTGTCAAAGTGGATCTTCTCGTGCGCGGAATCTGTTGTCTTCGCCCGGGTATTCCAGGTGTCAGCGAAAATATCGAAGTCATCAGCATCGTCGGTAGATTTCTGGAGCACAGCCGAATCTACTATTTTCGAAATGGTGGCGATGAGGAAGTGTACCTGGGAAGCGCCGATTTGATGCCCCGCAATCTGGATCGAAGAGTTGAAGTTCTGTTCCCGTTGGAAGGACAAGAGTTGATCCGGCACGTGAGGCACGAGATTCTGGGCACCTATCTTGCCGACACCGCCAAGGCACGACAAATGCACGGTGACGGCTCCTACACCCGGCGAGGGCCCGCTAAACGCAGCAAGAGTCTGAACGCGCAAACCACGTTCATAAGTAGACTGAAGGCCGCCAAGAGACGGACTACCGGCGAAATATGAGCTCTGCTCGCATTCCTTCTGGTCCGAAGGCCCCCTATCTATTGCATGCCATGCGGCTTGCAGGCCGGTCCGGGAGCTCCCCCCGCACCGCGTTCGCCAACCGGCCCGCAGGGCGCGAAGGCGACGCCGCGGAGCGCCTCTCCGGATGCGGAGGTCTGCAGGGTCTCGAACTGCTCGCCCGCAGGCAAAGTCATGGCTGCAACGGAATCGCTGATTTTGACCAGTTTCGTCGGATCGGGCTCTCCGCCAGAGACGGTGCTCCACTGGGCCGAGATGGCGTAAATAGTGACAGACCCGTCGCCCTGATCTTCGCCGGTCATGTTGCGTAGGCCGTAAGTGTAGGTCGGAACCGGATATCCGGGAACATTGGCCGGCTGGTACAAGTTAAGACCAGCCTGCAGCGCCTTGACCGCTGCCATGCTGATAACGACTGAAACGAAATCTCCACGGAAAGCATAATAGCTCGCACCTCGATCAGCGGACCGCGCCCCTTAGGCGTCCGGCTGCGACGCGCCCAAAACGCGATCAAGCGCGAACCGCAGGCAGTCGCACTGGGCCGCTGGGTCGCATTTGCTGCGAATCATGGCGCCTTGCCAGCAGTTGATGAAAAGCGCGGCTAGCAGGTCGGGGTTTTCTTCGGCGCCGATTCGCCCCTCCGCCTGGGCGAGCGAGATCACAACCGCAACCTTACTGTTCCAGAGCCTGATTCCTTCTGCAATTTGCAGTGCGAGAGCGGGCGGAAGCGCCGGACCCTCGGCCGCCAGAGTGCTGATGACCTGGAGCGGGGACGATCTGGCCTCCTGAGTCGAAGGCGCGATGGACTCAAAGTGCCGCCTCAGACAGGCTCCAGCGGTCTCGCTCCCGCCTTGGGCAAGGGTTTCAAGAAGCGCATTGAAATGCCGGGAGAGGATCGCTGATGCGAGATCCTCCTTGCTTCTGAAGTGGTTATAGAACGTGCCTTTCGGGATGCCGACGGACGAGGTTATGTCCCGAATGCTGACGCGGGCGTATCCGAACCGTTGAAACAGGACAGCTGCTGAAGCGGATAGCTTTTCGCGCGCGTTCGGGGCACTCAAGGCCGTCTCCGAAAGAGGTTCCACTTGCGATCATCGGCTAGAAACGGCCGCTGTGTTTTGCGAAAACGCGCCGGATTTGTACATTCGATGTACTGGCCGGTAATGTTTCGGGGGATGCGGTGGGATCGACTTGTGTCCATAATATTGAAATGAGCCGACCGGTCGTCTCGCCGCAACGGAAAGCCGAGGAGGCCCTCGACAAACGAGTGGTTCGCCATGCGAATCCTGGCGCGCGGATGTTTGGATCGTCGCTGGCAGATGTTTTCAGCACGCCGGCCTACGATTGCAGAGTAGTCGGCTCGGACCAAAAGCCAGAGTTCGCCGTAACCCGGCTTCGTTCGGGTCCCAGAGAAATGGAGAAGGCTCCTACTTATCCCCCGGACAAGGCAATCCTGATCTGCGTGTCCCTAACGCCTGCGGCGATCGGCCAGTGGCAAGCCCTTTACAACGGCAGGAGTGTTGGGGTTACGCGAGCAATACCGTTCGCCACGACGTTTATCGATCTGAGCTGCCGCACGGAAATGTGGGTGCGCGGCCCATTCGATTATTTGCATTATTACCTCTCTCGGGAACTCCTTGAGCGGAGCGCGCTCGACAACGCTGTGGCGTCATCGTTCCAACTTCGGGAAGTGTTTTTTGTCGAAGACCTGGTTGTGGCGCAAATGACAAAAAACATTCTCTCCCCTGTCAAACACGGGGAGCCCCTCGATAAGCTGGCGCTTGATCAGACTGCCACGATCCTTGGCGCTCACACCCTGCAGGCGCATTGCGGCGCCCCAAAGTTCGCAGTCCCGCCCAGGCGCGGACTGGAGCCGTGGCAAAAGCTTCGAACCGAGGAGATGCTACGCGCGCATCTTGAGGGAAATATCACCATAAAGGAACTAGCCCTTGCGTGCTCTCTTTCGGCAAGTCATTTCGGGCGATGCTTCCGGCTGAGTTTTGGCACCTCCGTCCATCAGCGGTTAATCCAGCTTCGGATCGATCACGCCAAGCACCTGCTTTCGCGGACAAATAAAACTCTGGTAGAGATTGCATTGCTATCCGGCTTCTGCGATCAAGCCGCCTTCAGCCGGACCTTCAGCCGCATCGAGCACTTGACTCCGTCACACTGGCGCCGCTTGAATAGCGACGGGACAGGAGCTCCCGAAAATGCGGTCCGACGAGCTGAGTTTCGCTGATTAGCCTTCCTTGGTTCCGGCGATCACAAATAACAAAACTGGCGCGATTCTCCAAGACGCCTTCCAGGGTTTCGTCTACCATTGGCGCGAGGGACATCCTAAGGGCCGCTGTCACCAAAGAGGTCCGAGAATGAGCAGAGATACGCAGACCAAGCCCGGGTTGGCGCGAAGGCGTTCACATTTGAAATCAAACGGGTCGAGTAGATCCTAACTGCAAAAGGAGAATGGTCATGAAACAGAGTATTAAGAACGTGGTCTTAGTGCATGGTGCTTTCGCCGACGGCTCCGGATGGGAAGCCGTCGCTAATATCCTCCAGAACGATGGTTACAAGGTGTCGGTGGCGCAGCCTCCCGAGACCTCCTACGCCGAGGACCAAAAGTACACGAAGGCAGCCATCGATGCCATTGGCGGGCCAGTGGTTCTGGTGGGCCACAGTTATGGCGGGTCCATCATCACCGAGGCCGGCAATCATCCAAACGTTGTGGCGCTTGTCTATATTGCCGCATTTGCGCTCGATGAAGGGGAGAGTTGCGCGTCGATCGAACAAGCCTTGCCGCAAGCGTCCAAGGCGTTCAAGTCGGACAGCAACGGCAACTGGTGGATAGACCAGGACCATTTTGCGGCCGACTTCGCGGCGGACATTCCGCCGGAGAAGGCGGCGTTCATGGCTCTGTCGCAGGTGCCGATCTCCACCGACCCATTCACCCATAAGGTTACGAATCCCGCCTGGAAGACCAAGCCCACTTGGTACATGGTGGCTACGTCAGATCGATCCATCAATCCGGATCAGGAACGCATGATGGCGAAGCGTGCCAATGCCAAGACGGTCGAAGTGAATGCGAGCCATGTGGCTTACATGTCGCACCCGAAAGAAACAGCCGAGCTCATCGAAGAGGCTGCCAACTCTGTGTCCGGCAAGGCTGCCACCTCTGCGCCCGGCAGTCACTAGCCTACAGCCGAGGGGAACAAGCGAAGCTAACCCTGAGGAGAAGGCAATGAAAGATCGCATCACTATAGAAGGGCGGGCTGGCGCGTTTGGCGCTTACATCGCACGGCCGAAGGCCTTGCCCGCCCCGGCCGTCGTCGTGCTCCACGAGGTGTTCGGAGTGAACGCCGACATTCGCAAGACCTGCGACGAACTGGCCGAGCAAGGCTTTATCGCGGTCGCGCCCGATCTATTCTGGCGTCAGGAGCCGGGCGTCGACCTTGGCGTCAACTCAGAGCCTGACTGGCAGCACGGCCTTCGCCTTTATCAAGCCTATGATCGTGACTCCGGCGTCAGAGATATTAAGGACGCCTTGGACGCTGTGGGCAAGCTGCCTGGCTGCACGGACAAGATCGCCGTCCAAGGCTATTGCTTCGGCGCCTTGATGACATTCCTGACGGCTGTGCGCTGCCAAGTCGATGCCGCCGTCGCCTATCACGGCGCTGACACCGAAAAATACTTGGGTGAGGTCAACAATCTTCGTGCGCCTCTGCTTATGCATCTGGGAGAGGAGGACGAGTTCATTTCCAAGCCTGCGCAAGCCCAGATCAAGGCGGCACTCGCCAGCAAAGCAAGCGCGACGTTCTACAGCTATCCGGGGCAGCATCATGCGTTCGCCCGGCGTAATGGGGCGCATTACGATGCTGCGGCGGCAGCGCTCGCCAATAACCGGACAAGCGAATTTCTAAGTCAACAACTGCGGTGACCTTCGGACGCTCTAGCCGTTTCGGGCATTGGGGCACCTTCGCTATGGCCAGAATGGCGTCTTTGCCCGGATGGGGCAGAAGGTTCTGGAGCGTTGCGTCGGGTATGAATGCATCCGACTGCCTCGCGTGCGAATTCACGACGCCATCGAACTCAACTCGCAATTATGACAACTAATCGGTGCGCTTGGGCGAGCGTGGATAATCCGCTGATGCTCGAATATCACGATCGTGAATGGGGTGTCCCCGTCCATGATGACCGCAAACACTTCGAGTTTCTCGTGCTCTCAGGCGCACAGGCCGGATTGAACTTCTCAGTCGTTCTGAAAAAGCGGGAGAGTTATCGCCGCGCATTCGACAAATTCGATCCTGAGAAGGTCGCGCACTACGCCGAGGCACGAATCCAGAAGCTTAGATCTAATTCGGAGATTATTCGCAACCGGATGAAGATCGAAGCCACAGTGCGAAATGCGCGTGCCTTTCTAAAAACCCGGGCAGAGTTCGGAGATTTTGACTCCTATTGCTGGCGTTTTGTCGGCGGGCGGCCGAAGCTTAACCGGTGGAAGGCAATCGGGCAGATTCCTGCGACCTCGCCCGAATCCGATGCATTCAGCAAAGACCTCAAGCAGCGGGGATTCAGCTTCGTAGGCTCGACGGTCGTTTATGCGTACATGCAGTCGGTTGGAATGGTAAACGATCACCTCGTCGATTGTTTTCGTTATCGCGAGATCAAGCAGCTTTTGGGAGAACGCAGATAGAAAAGAGAAAAGGGAACGCGCGAAAGGAAGAGGCTGATGCAAGCCATCCAGTTGACGAAATACGGTGAACCGGAAGAAAGTCTTCGGCTCGCGGAGATTGCGGAACCGGACCGTCCCAAACCGGGTCAAATCTTGATTCGCGTTGAGTACGCGCCCATCAACGATAACGACATGCTCTTAGCCCGCGGGCTCTACACGATCCAACCGAAGCTTCCCAGCGTTGTCGGAAACGAAGGAGCCGGGAAAGTATTGGCCGTCGGTGATGGCGTGCACGACGTCAAGCCCGGTGATCGTGTCGTAATCCCTCTTGGTGTGTTCTCCTGGGCGGAGAAAGTATTAGCGCCGGCTGAAAAAGCAATTGTGTTACCTGCTGAGATCGATCCCCGGCAAGCGGCGATGCTCAGTATCAATCCGCCGGCCGCAGCACTCCTTCTCGATGAGTTCGTTTCCCTGAAGCGCGGCGATTGGATTGTTCAGAACGCTTCGAATTCCGGAGTGGGGAGATCCGTAATCGCCTTCGCGAAACAAAAAGGCGTCCGGAGCATCAATATCGTTCGCCGTCCCGAACTCATCCAGGAACTCAAAGATATAGGCGCCGACGTCGTTCTTTTGGAGGGACCAAATGCCGCGGAGGAAGCGAACCGCGCCACTGGCGGCGCTCTGGTGCGCTTGGCGCTTGACGGGGTCGGCTCTGACGCAACGGGAACACTATTGGACATCGTCGGCTGGGAAGCAAAAATCGTTTGTTATGCGTTTCCGACGCGCGACGTCATCAAGTTGAAACCGTTTGGCCTGGTTGCCAAGCGCGCTTCCGTCCACCCGTTTTTCATGCATTATCCAGACAACCTGCCGAAAATTCCGGAGAAGATTCGTGCCGCAGCGGAGTTGGTCGCCAACCATCAGCTTCGCTTACCGATCGCCGCGGTCTATCCGGTGCGACGCTTCCCGGAAGCTCTTCGTCATGCTCTGGGCGGCGGTGGCAAGGTTCTGCTCGATTTCACGGATGAAGCTTAAAGGAAAAGACGATATGCCGATGATCGACGTTTATGCCGATAGCGCTCTATTCCCGAAGGAATCGCAAAGGCTCTGGGGCTGATCTGACCAACGCCGTGCTCCGCGGCAAGCATGACGCGCCCGGAGCGGCCTACGGGAAGAGTGAGTTTTTGACCTTGGCAAAAAGAGCAGCAGAGGCTTCGGCGACGAATAAGACGGGGAATGCACGAGACCGTCAGGCTAAGGCGTGAATCAAATTAGCCGGTTTGGGGAGAATCGAACATGCAAACTCGTCAAGTCAACGTGTTACGGTGGGCCATCATCTCGCATAAGCCATTTGACGCCGTTGTAGCGGCGGTAGAAGCGGCGATCGGCAGGCCGAACATGGGCGAATTCGCTGCAAAGATGGCCGCCGCTCAGACCTACGAGGAAATGCAAACGGTCGTTCGTAGCAGCATAAGCGAGATCGGTCTTATGGAGTTCATGCGGCTCGATCACGGCGCTGTTCTCGCGAAAGCTGGAGTAGACAGCGATCCGAAGATCGTCCGCCTGATCATGGGCAACCCGCTCATCATGCAATCAATGGCCAGGCTTGTCCCGGATGCAGGGTCGTATGCGCCAGTGACCGTACTCATTGATCAACGGCCGGATGGTGTCCACCTGAGCTATGACGAGATGGCGAGCTTTCTCGCCCCGTACGGAAATGCCGACGCTTTAAGGATCGCGCGGGATCTGGACGCGAAAGTTAAGAGGGTCCTTGAGAGCGCAAGTTGAGGACTACGCAAATGTCACGTCACGCGTGAAAATACCGCCGTGGTATTTGTCGATCACCAGGTCGGCCTGTACAGCGGTGCGTGACATTGCCCTCGCTGAGCTGAAGCACAACGTAGTGGCCTTGGCAAAGGCCCCACTTGTGTTCAAGCTCCCGCTGGTGGTGACCACCACCGCGGCCCGGAGTATGTGGGGGCCCACAATCGCCGAACTGGCCGAGGTGCTCGTCCCGACAAATTCCCGCGAAATGTTCCCGCAACACACAGAGTTCGTCAAGAGCGCGGTTCAGTGAGCACCAATGCTCGGACATCGGCCCCGCTGGGGCAGAGTTTTAACCAAAGTTATGACTAATGAGTTAACTCTCTATCAACAGCAACATAGACGCTCGTAATCTTCTTGACGATTCCGAAATCTAGGGCAACAATTATTACTCAAGTCAAAGGAGGCGTGGCCGATGAGTTTTGACTCGCAATCCCACCCGAAGACGATTCTGGTGGTCGATGATGACCTCTCCGTTCTCACCGTTGTTAAATGCATGCTGGAGGGCAGTGACTATAACGTGCTGCTGGCGAATGGTGCGGAAGTTGCTTTGCGCATGGCGGAACGTACCGATCTCACGATTGACTTGATGTTAATCGATGTGGTGATGCCCGATCTGAGCGGCCCTGATCTGGTGGAGCGCATTTTGGCCATCCGCCCACATCAGACGGTACTGTTCATGTCCGGCTTCACGGACCACGAAGTAGTACGCGTCAAGGTGCTGGATCGTGGACTGAGATTCCTACCCAAGCCGTTCACTCCCGATGGTCTGCTGGAAGCGGTGCAATTGGTACTAATTGCGCCCGCTCAGATCTCGGACTTCAGGCACTCCGTGACGCCGCCGGAAGGCGTTTGGTAGCTAGGCATTCAGTGACGAGTGCAATTGGGATAGAATCTTGCCGTGGCGGATGCACTGGTGGCTGAGCGTTTAGTGGGGTAGCCTCGTGCTGCTTCAGGCGTGTCAGCGCTGTATTACAGCGGTGAGTGGCGGCTTCAACGCCCTCCTTTAGTCGCGCCATTACTTCCGGGGACTGCTGCCCTAACTGGGCCATCTTTGTCTTACCATCAATTTTCACGAAAGGTATCGGTTTAGGGGATTCCGTGTGGTTCATCATCCGGGTTTTGAACGGTGAAAAGCCAGAGAATTCCAGGCGGCAGCCCTCGCCCTGAAGCAACCAATTTGACGCTCCGTTAAAATAGCGCTTCCCACCTGTAGCGCAGTGTGGGTCACGGTCCGGACTGATGCAAATGTTCTCGGTTGCACTCTGTAAGCTTTTCTCACATTAGCAATTCGCATCTCGGGGCCTTGGTGTCCATTCTGCGAATCCATCTCCATGCAGCGCAATGATTTCCGGCGGAGGGATCGGGACCCGGCCAGGCTTGGCATTCTGCTTGCACTAACACCGGAGAAGGGGTTGGAGGCATGAACGCTATTACGGAGCCAACGGATTGCATGCCGATCATGGACACGCTGACCGAGAAGAAGGCTGACAATGCCCCTTCGGTTCACACCGACGAAATCGTCTGCACGTTGAGCGACTTCCCGGAATTGACGAAGGCTGTGCGCGACGGTGATCTATCGGCGATTAGTGATCTATGTGAGCGGCTGTTTTATGAGCGGCTGTTCTATTTGAACTCCGAACAAAAGTCCCGCGTTACTGCCTACCCCATGGCCTCGTAGGAATCCCGTCACCCAGGCGGGTACGCTCAGTGTGCACCCGCTCCATGCAACACTTCGACCGGAATCGCCAAAGGCCATCCGTTTATCTCCGCAACTATCGGTACGGTGAATTGCATGCGCCTCTCCGAGCAGCGATGAAATCGTTCTGAAACAAATCCCACCTCTTTTTGGTAACAAGCCGCTTTTTTTCCGCAATCCCGTGGTTATCCACTTGTAAGGCCAAACAAAAACGCGCATCATAAGTTTCAACCATGTATTCGCTACCCCTCCTGAGTGCCACGGCTTTGGTTGTGTTGGGTGGCCGAGCACTGATTCAGGTTGCACGTGCGTGGGTCGTCAGACACCCGTCGGCCTTCCAGCACACGGCTTTTCCGTTTCACAAATCCCACGGGAGCAAGAAGAAAGCGGCGTAGGTGCTCGTTTCGGACAGTGTCTCGCTGGCCATCCGTCGTTGAGCCGAGTTCGTGGAGTGCTCCACACCACTCCCTGGCGCAAGATCTATTGGTGAAATCGAACGTAGGAACCGTTGCAGTTAACAACCGTGTGTCTTGCGATGATCTTCAAACGCCCGTCGAGCGCTGTCGTGTTTGGTCTGAGCTTGCTGGTTTCTACTGAGGGCATCCAGAAATTCCGGACCATACTGCGCGTTCTGTAACACCCTCGTTGCTTCAACAAGCTCAGGCAGCGCGGTGACGTACACTCTCCTCAGGCGATCCTTCTCTTCACACGGCTGAGGCGCTGGCACTCATCAATCATGCAACAGTCGTTGTGGCTACGGCGGAATGCGAGGCATAGATTTCGCAGCTTTCACCGGCTCGTGAAATTCGGCTCAAATTTTTTTCTAAAATTCTTTTCACACGTTGACCCATTCCCGCTATGCGCATCTGCTCTCGGTTAGCGCAAAGTCTTAAACCAGTTCTATTCTGACCTTCGTCGATTCATCACCGCCCCTTGAACCGGCGGCACAGCCACACCGTGAGCAGGATTACACCGCACCATATCAGGAATGGAATCGGGTCTTGGATTGCCCTCGGAATGTGCTTGCCCTCCGCACCCTTAGTTGGTGCGTCGTGGTGTCAGCGCCGCCTCCGCAGCAATAGTCCAGCGGCCACTAGCTGGAGGAAGACGCCTACCAGCACAGCCGGGTCCAATCTGAGGTTGTACAATTGCACCGCAATCTCGATTGGCGCTACCGAGTATGGCACTCTCGATTGCTGGTGGGAATGGGCCGATTTGCGCAACCTCACGCCGTGGTTCCGTGGTCCCCATGAATCGAATCACCGATGCCCGGCGCACTCAGATCGGAACCAAGTTGGAAAGTACTCATGGTGATTTAATGCACTGTTTGAATGCTGCCATCCCTTGTGGAGTGCCGCAGGTGATGTCACACTCCGTAGTGCACAGCTAACTGCCTCCAAGGAGCAGCGACTGGCGATCCAAGACCCGCTGGACCCCTCCGTCTGGCGGGTTTTTTTCAAGCAGGCCATCCGTGCCAGCTTGGTCTGAACAGTGATGGTGAACTGTCATGGCTGAGAAGAAAACCGATAAATGTGCACATCCGGGCTGCGAGTGCACGGTGCCAAAGGGCAGCAAATATTGCAGTCCCTACTATGAAGGCGTCGGCGATCGCCCACCAATCGCCTGCTAATTGCGGGCATACAGAGTGCGTTGCTGGAGAAACGGTGGGTGCAACGGGATAGGTTTACCAGACGTTATTGCGTCGACAAATCGTCTGGCCCTCGAACTTCCTCTCCAATCGCGATGAACCGCTTGGTGATGACTTGCGTCTTCAAGGCACCCACACCAAGGGTAGCCAAGGTTTCTCGAAGGTGACTTGCCGACGTGAAGGTTGCACCAGAACGCCGCAGCACATCATCAATGGATCGCTCCAACATCAGCACTTGTGCGTTTGTGTTGTCTGCGCCTGGGCCATGATTTGCGCATCCAAAGCACCAATAAAATCAATATCTTACAAAGAGTGAGCCGCGGGCCTGATATCGTGACGTAATGGAAGCGGTTCCGTCCAGCAAGCGACTGTTACCGTGGCTCGTCGCGGTAGCGTTCTTCATGGAGTCGCTCGATACCACGATTCTGAACACAGCCGTGCCCGCCATCGCGGCGGTACTCAAAGTGGCCCCGCTTAGCATGAAGGCGGTGCTATCCAGCTACACGTTGAGCCTCGCCGTCTTCATTCCGATTAGCGGCTGGGTGGCGGATCGATTCGGAACGCGCCGTGTCTTCGCGTCCGCGATCGGCCTCTTCACGTTGGGCTCATTTCTCTGCGGTATATCGAGCAACATCCATGTGCTGGTCGCGTGTCGCATCTTGCAAGGCTGCGGAGGAGCCATGATGGTCCCCGTGGGGCGGATCACCATGGTACGGACGTTTGCGAAATCCGAACTCATCCGCGCTATGAGCTTCGTCGCCATTCCCGGTCTGATTGGTCCAATGCTCGGACCAATCGCCGGCGGTTTGATCGTCGGATATTTCCATTGGAGAGTCATCTTTTTCGTGAACCTTCCGATCGGCCTCATCGGTTTGTGCATGGTCTATCTGCATCTGCCGGATTACCGCGAAAAGTCCGATCCCCTCGATATTGTCGGCCTCATCCTCTTTGGCTCCGGCATCGCGCTGCTGTCGAACTTGCTGGAGGTATTCGGTGAACATACGCTGAGCGTGCGCGAAATCCTGGGGCTACTAGTGATTTCCATCCTGCTGCTCGCAGGTTACGGACTTCATGCGACGAAGACCGCGTTTCCGCTGCTGTCTCTGAGCCTATTTCGCATTCGCACATTCCGCGCGGCAGTGAGCGGCAGCTTCTTCACCCGCCTGGGCATTGGCGGAATCCCGTTCATCCTTCCGCTCCTTTATCAGGTGGGCCTCGGGTTCACTCCGATTCAATCCGGTTTGCTTATGACGCCGCAGGCGATTGCCGCCATGAGCCTAAAGATGACCATGCCGCGCATTCTGACCCGCTTTGGCTACCGTGGCGTATTGATTTCCAACACTGTGATCCTCGGTCTGCTGATTGCACTTTTCGCAACCATCGGGGTGGGCACGCCGGTCTGGCGTTCTATTTCGGGTTTTTCAGCTCGCTGCAATATACGAGCATGAACACGCTAGTCTATGCCGACATCACCGAGGAACAGACCAGCCGCGCCAGTTCCATCGCCAGCACCATGCAGCAGATGTCGATCAGCTTCGGCGTGGCAACGGCGTCGCTGGCCACCGCATTCTTCATTCCCGATCGCTTTCACTTGAGCGCACCGGAAATGATTCACGGCGTCCACCAGGCGTTCTTCGCCCTTGGCGGACTAACCATCTTGTCCACCATTATTTTTCGCGAATTGAAAAGTATCGACGGGGCCACTGTGAGCCAGCACAAGCTCCTCAACACTGCCGGTTGAAGCCTTCTACTTCCCTTTTTCGCCTGATATACCCTAACTCCGGTATTTGAGCCTGAACGCTGATTGCCTAAGATCGTGTCTGTAGATCTCGACACGCTCCGGCTTCCCGAGTTCAGCTCCGCTTGGAGTTCATGACCGATGTTCGATCTAAAGCGGCTCGCTCACATAAGAAGATCCACCCGGCAGCCGGTGTCCGAGCCGACGCGAAGGACCTTAGCGTTGGCGGAACCCGTCAAACTGGTGGCCATTACGGAGAATCCGGACGACTCTGAAGCTCTGCGCCAGATCGCGGCCCTTCACAGTTCGAGAATCTCGATCGTCGGCTCATCGGACGCAGCCATGGCCCTGCTGAAAGAGCAACCGACTCCACTGGTGATCTGCGATCGCGATCTCTCCGGCGAGGCTTGGCCCGAGGTGCTCGCGAAAATTGCTGGCCTGCCCCAGGCCGTTTGCATACTCCTTGCTTCCCGCGTGGTAGACGACTACCTGTGGCACCAAGTGATCCACCATCGCGGCTACGATGTGGTCGCGAAGCCCTTTCGGCCCGAGGAACTGCGCCGCGCGGTAACCTTCGCCTGGTCATGGCGCGGTTGGGCCCGCCGGCATGATGAGGACTATCGCAAAGGTTGACAGGGATGACGATAAGTGGACCCTATGATTTGGCGGTGTGAACAATCGAACCAGCGGTCTTTCGCCGCGTGGAGTCTCGCGCTTCTGTGGCTCGGCGGGATGGCCGCTCTTCTGGCTGGCGGCTTGACCGGGTGCGGCAAGAGCGAAAAAGTGCGCGCCGATAGCGAAGCGCCGAGCTCCGTAACCGTTGGCGTCGCAAAAATCATTAGAAAGACTCTCGAGCGCCAGCGAACGCTCTCCTCCGAACTGGTGCCCTTCCAGGAAGTCGATGTGTATGCCAAAGAGTCGGGCTACGTGAAGGACCTTCTGGTCGACTACGGTTCTCGAGTCAAAAAGGGCCAAGTCATGGCGGTCCTCGAGATCCCCGAGCTTCAGATCCAATTGCAGCAGGACGACGACGCCATTAAGAACGCTTCCGACCAGGTAATGCACGCCGAGCACGAACTGGGCCGCGTAGAAGCGCAGCACAGGGTCGTCCACCTGCAGTTCGAGCGCCTGAACGGGGTTGCCAAGTCGAAGCCTGGCCTGGTGGCGCAGCAAGAAGTCGACGATTCTCAGGGCAAGGATCTGGCTGCGGAAGCCCAGACTGAGGCAGCGAAATCCAGCCTCGAATCGACGCGGAGCCAGCTCCAGACCGTCCAATCCAAGAAGGAGCACGACCAGGTCCTGTTCAATTACTCCAAAATCATTGCTCCCTTCACGGGCGTCGTCACGCAGCGCTACGCTAATCTCGGCACGCTGCTTCAGGCCGGCACCACCTCCAGCACCCAGGCCATGCCGCTCGTACGCATTTCCCAGTACGACCTTTTCCGCCTCGTAATCCCAGTTCCGGAGTCTTACGTCCGCTACATTCGAATTGGCGAGCCCCTGAATGTCATGGTGAACTCTCTCAACCGCAGCTTCCCTGGAAAGGTCGCGCGCTTCTCGGTTGACGTGAAGGAAGACACTCGCACCATGCACACCGAAGTGGACGTCGCCAATCTGGATCACATGCTGATGCCCGGTTTGTACGCCGAGGCCATGCTTACGTTGGAGCGGAAGCCGAATGCGCTGGCGCTGCCTTTGCAGGCCGTGAGTCATGAGGGCGAGCAAACCACCGTATACGCTGTCAGTTCCTCCAATAAGATCGAGGACCGCATAGTAACGCTGGGATTGCAGACGGCCACCGACGCCGAGGTACTGTCCGGCTTGAACGAGGGTGACCTGGTCGTCGTGAGCGACCGCAGCGGTTTGAAGCCTGGCGAGGAAGTGCGGCCCCAGAAGGTCGAGTTGATTCAGTACCAGGGCCAGAAAGAGGAGTAGCCGCACAAACCCCTCATGTCCAGCTTTTCGATTCGCAATCCGTACTTCATCATCGTGATCTGCCTCGCGCTGATGGTGATCGGGATCACGAGCCTGGCGCGGATGCCGGTGGACCTCTTCCCGACCATCAATCTCCCCGAGGTAGTGGTGGCGACCTTCTACTCCGGCATGCCGCCCGAAGATATCGAAACCGACATCACGAATCCTCTGGAGCGCTTCTTTACGCTGGCAAGCGGCATCGATCACATGGAGTCGCGTTCGTTGCTGGGCGTCAGCATCATCAAGGTGTTCTTCCAGCCGGGAACGAATGCCGACGCCGACGTAACTGAACTATCCAATCTCGCCCTCGCCGACCTGAAGCGCCTGCCTCCCGGAACGCTCCCGCCAGTTGTTCTGAAATTCGACGCGTCCAGCCTCCCGGTATGTCTGGTCACAGTCAAGGGGCGGGGCCTGAATGAAACCCAACTCCACGATCTCGCCCAGTTCACTATCCGAAACCAGGTTGCAGTGGTGAAGGGCGCGGAGATTCCTCCGCCTTTCGGGGGCAAATACCGGCAGGTGATGGTGTATGTCGATCCGTACAAGCTGCTCTCACGCCAGTTGAGCCCGATGGATGTGGTCGACTCAGTGAATAACAGTAATGTGATCCTGCCCGCAGGCGACGTGAAGATTGGTCCCAACGATTACTACGTTTACTCCAACAGCCTGGTCAAGCAGGTTCAGGATCTGAACAACGTTCCCATCAAGACCATCGGTTCGCGGTCAGTAATGCTCTCGGATATCGGCGAAGCCAAAGACGCGAGTCAACTGCAATACAACATTGTTCGCGTCGATGGCCAGCGGTCGTGTTACATCCCCATCATGAAGCAGGGTGGCGACACCAACACGTTAGAGGTGGTCGAGGGTATCCGGAATCTCATCAGCCGCCTGTTCGACATCCCCAAGCAGCTCAAAGCCTCGGTTGTCTTCGACCAGTCCGTGTTCGTCAAGGAAGCGATCAAGACCGTACTCCACGAGGGTGTGATTGGGCTGGTGCTGACCAGCCTCATGATCTTGATCTTCTTGGGGAGCATGCGGGCCACATTCGCAGTGTTGCTCTCCATTCCTCTCTCGGCGCTCGCCACCTTCGTGATCCTGTACATGATGGGAAGCACCATCAACACGATGATTCTGGGCGGCCTTGCCCTGGCGTTTTCGCGCGTGATTGACAACTCGGTGATCTCGCTCGAAAATATCTATCGCCACCTGGAAATGGGGTCGGCGCCCGTCGTGGCGGCGGCGGAAGGCGGAGCGGAAGTCAATCTCGCAGTGCTCGCCGCAACCCTCGTCGATATTGTAGATTTCTTCCCCGTCACGTTCCTGTACGGCGTCAGCAAGTTTCTGTTTTCAGCGCTCGCGCTGGCGTTCTGTCTGTCCCTGATGGCTTCGTTTGTCGTGGCCATGACGGTCATTCCGCTGTTCTGCTCCAAATTCCTTAAGGGCGTCCACGGGCAGGGCGAGCGTGGTGCGTCTGATGAGGCCTCGACTGAGGCGGAGCCGATAACCTGGGGCGGCCGGTTCAACGCCTGGTTTAACCGGATGTTCGGCCACCTGCTCGATTTCTACGAGCGGTGGGTGAGGCGCGCGGTGAAACGCCCGGCCTTGACCGTAGCTCTTCTGACGGGTCTGTTCGCCGCGAGCCTCGCGATCTATCCTTTCCTCGGTCTATCCTTCTTTCCGCAGACCGATGCCGGCCAATTCACTATCAACCTCAAGGTTCCCACCGGCACGCGGATCGAAGTAACCGAGCAGTACGTCGCAAAAATTGAGGACCTGATTCGCCACATGGTTGATCCGCGGGATTTCAAAATGATCGTCTCTAACATCGGCGTGGTGAACGACTTTTCCTCGCTGTACACCACCAATGCTGGCGAATACACAGCTACCATCCAGACCCAGCTGACGGACGGCCACAGGGTGGAAAGTCGCATTTACATGGACCGAGTGCAAGAGGCCCTGGCTGCAAAGTTTCCGGATGTTCGTTCATTCCCTCAAAGCGGGTCAATGGTGGATGCGATCCTCAACACTGGCATGCCCGCGCCCATTGATGTCCAGGTCTCCAGCCGCGATCTGCAGAGGACCTACCGGGTAGCACAGGATCTAGCCGGCCGCATCCGTACGCTGCGCGGCGTCGGAGAAGTCTACATTCCACAGGATATGAATTACCCCGCTCTGCGCTTGAATGTCGACCGCGTTCACGCCGCGGAGCTGGGGCTGAGCCAAAAGGAAATTGTCGACAACGTCATCACGGCACTCAATTCCAACACGATGATCGCGCCGAATTACTGGGTGGATTACAACACCGGCAACGATTACTTTCTTACGGTCCAATACTACGAGCATGGCAGACCGGCCATTCACAATCTGGTTGACCTCAAACAGATTCCGCTCCGCGCGCCGAATCTCACCAAGCCTACTACGCTGGATTCGGTGGTAAAGGTGGACTACGCGCAGTCGCCGACCGAAATCGATCACTACCAGATCCAGCGTGTCGTTGACGTTTACGTGACTCCCGCCGGCGAAGACCTCGGCAAGGTCACCAGCGCCATCCGCCAAACCATTGCCGACGCCAAGCTTCCTTCCAATATCCGGGTCAACCTTCGCGGCATGGTACAGGGTATGGAAGCATCGTTCAAAAGCTTCGCGTTTGGCTTCGGCCTCTCCTTTATCCTGCTGTTTCTCATCCTCGTCGCGCAGTTCAAGTCCTTCATCGACCCGTTCCTTATCATGCTCGCTATCCCCATGGGCTTCATCGGCGTGTTCATTATTCTGCCCCTGACACACACTACGTTAAACGTGATGTCGCTGATGGGCGTCCTTATGCTGGTCGGCATCGCCGATTCCAATAGCATCCTGATCGTCGACTTCGCCCACAAACTCGAGGAGCAGGGGCTGTCCGTGGCCGACGCCGTAATTACGGCCTGCCGCGTGCGACTGCGCCCGATTCTGATGACCTCGCTCGCCACGATCATCGGAATGCTGCCGATGGCTATGAAGCTCGGCACTGGCGGCGAGCAATACACGCCGATGGCCCGCGCCATCATCGGCGGCCTCACGTCATCAGTCCTGCTCACGGTCTTTATCGTCCCGGCAGCGTATGTGCTCGTTTACGGAAGGAGGAATCTTAATGCGTAAGTCTGTATTCCCGGCATTGCTGCTCTTCGCGGTTAGCCCAATCGCCTTCGGCCAGACGCCGGCCCCGAAGCTCACGCTCAAGGATGCCGAGGCCCTGGCGCTCAAGAATCATCCCCAGATCCTGGCCGCGGAAAATGAGGTTGGCTATGCCAACCAACAGGTCGTCGAAACCCGGTCTGCTTACTACCCAACCGTGAACGCCGACCTCACGGGTTCGCAGGCCAACAACGGAGCGCGCATCGGCGCCGGTTACCTGACGGACTCCCGTCTGTTCAACCGTTTCGGTCAAGGCATTACGGTATCGCAGCTCATCACTGACGTCGGCCGCACTCCCAACCTCGTCGCCAGCTCCCGTTTCCAGGCTCAAGCCACCACGAAAAATTACCAGGCCAGCCGCTACGACGTGCTCCTCCAGGTGAATCGTGCATACTTCGACGCGCTGCATGCGCAATCCGTCATCAGAGTCGCGGAGGAGACGGTTGCCGCCCGCCAGTTGCTGCTAGATCAGGTGACCGAGCTCGCCAAGAACAAACTCAGGTCGCAGCTTGACGTAAGCTTCACGGACGTTAACGTGTCCGAGGCGAAACTTCTTCTTCTCCGCGCGCAAGATGCTGTCCAGGAAGCATTCGCTGAGTTGTCACGCGCCCTTGGCTCCGACCAGTCCGTGAACTATCAGCTCGTCGATGAGCCGCTGCCGCCCAGCCCGGCGGCCAATGTCGACGACCTGATCGTCCAGGCCATGAATAACCGCCCGGAACTGGCAAGTTTCCGTTATTCCCGCGAGGCAGCCTACAAGTTCGCGGACGCCGAGAAGGATCTCTCTCGTCCCACCGTAAGCTTCATCGGTGTGGCGGGCTATATCCCCTACATCGCCCAACTCACCAGCCAACAGATCCCAAGCGAGTACGAAGGCGCCGCCGTGAATGTCAACATTCCCGTCTTCAACGGGCATCTGTTCTCTGCGCGGCGCCAGGCCGCCCGGTATCGCGCGCTCGAAGCCGACCAACGCCTCCGCAATGAACAAGAGCGCGTTGCCCGCGACGTCCGAGTCGCCTGGGCCAGCGCCATGATGGCCTATCAGCGCATTGATGTCACAGCGCAGTTCCTCCGCCAGGCGACCCTCGCCCTCGACCTTGCCCAGGGTCGCTACAATCTTGGCCTTTCCTCCATCGTCGAACTCACGCAAGCCCAGTTGAACGTGACTCAGGCAGAGATCGAAAACCTCAGCGGTAAGTACGACTATGAGAGCCAGTATTCCGCGCTCCAGTACTCTCTTGGTTTGCTGCAATGAGCCAGCGTGCGCAGCCCCTCTTTCATGAGGTACAGAGCTTGCGTCTAATGCGCCTCCGCATCTTGGTCGCCATCCCGCCGGTCTCGATGCTCCTGCTCGTCGTTTGGCAGGTGGTCCTCGGCCATCCCTGGGGAAAGCAGCCGATGTCCAATCCCGGCGTTGTCGGCTGGACGATTTTCCTCTGGCTCGTCTACATCCGCCTGGTAACTGTGCGCCTGGTGACCGATGTCCGTCCCGGCGAGGTCTCCGTTGCGATGCGAGGCTTCTGGCGCGAGCGCCGCATCCCGGCGAGCGAAATCAAGTCCGCCAAGACAGTCACCTACGATGCCGCGCGCGATTACGGCGGCTACGGCATCCGTGCGACGCGGCGTGGCAAGGCGTACATTGCCGGAGGCAACCGCGGCGTCCGCCTCGAACTGGTCAAAGGCGGCGCGGCCCTCATCGGATCCGAGCGCCCCGAAGAACTGCTCGGAGCCATCAATCGCCATGTCTCGAATGTTCCAGCGGCTTAGCCTGCCCGCGTTACCATGGCAACAGGCCTCGCATGGCCGGCGCACCGTGACCGCGCCTATGCGATTCCGTATGAAGGAATCCGCTCGGCAGTCCACTAGAGCAGCCAGGGCCATCGCGGTGTCCAGCCGCCTCGTTCTCATTGTGGGATTCGGGGGCCTGTTGCTGTTGATGGGTTTCGCCGGATTCGACAGCATACAGACCTTGCGACAAACTCAGAAGAGCAATGATGATATTCGCGAGGACTTCCTCTCGCGTAACCGGGTGTTGGAACAGATCCGCTCTGACCTTTACCTGTCCGGCACCTACGTCCGGGACTACCTGCTTGAACCCGAAAGCCAAAAAGCGGAGAGTCACCGGCTGAGCTTGCTGCAGACTCGAAGCGAGATGGACTCCGAACTGCAAAAATATCAAGCTCTATTGAGCAAAGAGGAATTGGGGCCGTTTCACAGCCTTACTCAGGGGTTGGCGGTTTACTGGAAAGTGTTGGAGCCGGTATTGCTTTGGAATTCGGCGCAAAGGCGAGAGCGCGGTTACGCCTTTCTACGGGACGAGGTCTTCCCGCGGCGGACGGCGATGCTCCACATCGCAGATCAAATCGCCGGGATCAACGAGTCGCAGTTGAATGCCGGGAGAGAAAAGGTGGTCAAGACTTTCTCACAATTCCGCCAGCGTCTGGGCATTACGATCGGTTTGACGATTGGCGTGGGTCTTCTCTTAGCCGCCTTCAGTATGAGCAAAATCCTGCGCCTTGAAGCTGAGACCGCAGCCCGCTATCAAGAGATCGCCACAGCACGAGAGGAGCTGAAACAGCTCTCGGCGCGTCTGGTTGAGGCTCAGGAAAACGAACGCCGTTCGATTTCCCGCGAGTTGCACGATGAAGTCGGCCAGGTGCTTACCGGTATCCGCGTCGAATTGGCCAACGTTTCGAGGAAGATCCGGGGCAAAGACGTGAATGGACTGGACGCCAAAGTAGACGAGATCAAGCAGATGATCGACGACTCGGTCGGAGTCGTACGAAATATGGCGCTGCTCTTGAGGCCTTCCATGCTGGACGACTTAGGTCTTGTCCCGGCGCTGCAGTGGCAGGCACGCGAAGTCTCCAAAAGGACGGGCGTGCGGGTGAAAGTAGCGGCGGAAAGTGTTTCAGAAGATCTGCCGGAAGACCACAAGACCTGCATCTACCGGGTCGTCCAGGAGGCGCTTCACAACTGCGTGCAGCATTCACAAGCCAGCATGGTGAGGGTGACCGTTCAGCAGGAGCCGGGCCGTATCCTGCTTGCCATTCAGGATGACGGGAAGGGCTTCGACGCACAGCAGGAGCGCGGGATGGGACTCCTGGGCATGCAGGAGCGTGTGAGCCATCTTGGGGGCACATTCTCTGTCGAATCCCTGCCCGGAGACGGCGCTATCGTGTGCATCGTTCTACCCCTTACGAAACCGGTCGAAAACCAGCTACAGGCGGCCACATGAACGTCATTCGAATTCTGGTCGCTGACGATCACACCGTCGTTCGCAAGGGCCTCTGTCTGCTGATCGAGAGCCATCCCGGCTTCAAGGTCATCGCTGAAGCATCGAACGGACGGGAAGCTGTCGCGATGGTAGAAGCACATAAACCTGACGTCGCAATCCTGGACGTGGCAATGCCGATGCTAAACGGCATCGAAGCAGCCCGGCAGATTTCTGAGAAGCTGCCCCAGACGGCAATTGTGTTTCTCAGCATGCACTCTGACGAAGGGTATGTGCTGAAAGCCTTGAAATCCGGAGCCAAGGCGTACCTGCTGAAGGATTCCGCGGAGTACGATTTGATCAACGCGATACAAGCGGTCAGCGAGGGCAAGGCATTCTTCAGTCCCGCCATTAGCAAGATGCTAGTGGAGGATTACATGCGCCAAATGCGTGAACGGGAAGTGGAGGACAGTTATGAGCTGCTGACGACCCGCGAACGGGAGGTTCTGCAATTGTTTGCTGAAGGCAAAACGGCTAAGGAGGTTGCTGCTATTTTGGATCTCAGCGTTTACACCATTGAAACTCATCGCAGCAACATTTTTCAGAAATTAGACCTGCATAGTGTGGCGGAACTGATCCTCTATGCCGTGCGCAAGGGCGTCATCAGCTGATTTGCTCGCTACGGCCCGGTGCGTCCCTTAGCTTGCGTGTAATGGCCAGCGTGGTGAGCCATACGACTATAAAACCTACTACCAGCAATCGCCCGAGCAGTGATAATCGCTCCTCGAGAAGAAAAAGGTACGGTACCGGCGTCAGCAACGCCAAAGCCCAGAGCCGCAGAGCTTCAGGAGATGGCAACACCAGAACGGAAAACAGCGCCGGAAGCAGGAGCACGCAGTCATACGCTTGCGAGTGGTGGCTGACCGCCAGGCCGCCCGTCAGCGCGGCCATCATTCCGATCTCCAGTGGAGCGCGCCTGCAGATCCGCCAGACGGCGAACATGGCTGCGGACCCCAGTATTAACTCCAATGCCAGGGGAGAAGGCAGGCCGGAGACGAGTCCGGCCAGATTGGGCATTCTCCAGGGCGCGGGGTCAAACTCCGGACGCCGGGAAAGCTCGATCAGGTGCGCAACCCAGTCCGGTCCCTCAGCGAGGAACGAAACCGCCAGAATCACCAGGCCTCCGATAGCCCCTCCGGCCAGCGCTCTCCAGCGCCGGTTGGCCGCCAGAAACAGAGGAATGGCCAGGGCCAGGTGAAACTTGCTGGCACAAAGCGATAGGACCAGACCGGCCGCAAAATCGCGCTTCATGATGAGTAATTGCAAGCCGGCCAACGCCATAAACATAAACAGCGCGGTGTCCTGTCCGTAGTTCAGCAGCATCCACAAGGGGCACGACCAGAACAATGCCACGACGAAGAAGCGCGGCTTAAAAGGCCACACCCACGCACATCCGGCCATCGCCAGGATGGTGATGATCCACCAGGCAACCCGGCCCCATCCATACGGTAGAAGCGCGATGGGCTTGAACACGACCGCGTAGAATGGCAGGCGCCCGAAGGGAATCAGCCGCTGATGGAAGGGCCTTTCCGCTGCGCGGATGCTGTCATAGTCATAGAGACGACCCGTGCCCGCGAGCGTCGCCGCCGCGCGGAACTGATTGAAATCCGCGCCTTCGTTGCCCCGCATGTTCCGTTCGATGTAAGCGTAAGCCAGCACTCCCGACAGGCAGGCGATCGCTACGGCAAACTTGATTCTGCGAGAAGGGTTCATGTCGAAGATGCTATGTCTGAAGCGCCGGCCCGAAGCACTGCATGGAGACATCCATTGTAATGTTATGAAACTCGATGTGATGGCTGCGTCAGCCGCGAGCCTGGCCGGGTCTTCGAGCCGGCTCCAGGTTCGGAAGAAACGCGGTGAGCAGTCCAATCGCCGGAAGAAACGAGCAGACCCGGTACACGAAAGTGATGCTGGTGACATCGGCCAACTCGCCCAGAAGCGCGGCCCCAATGCCGCCCATGCCGAAGGCAAGCCCGAAAAAGAGGCCCGAGATCGTCCCGACCTTGCCGGGAACAAGATCCTGCGCATAGACCAGAATCGCCGAAAAGGCCGAGGCCAGAACCAGGCCGATGATGACGCTCAAAACGCCGGTCCAGAACAGGCTGGCGTATGGCAGCAGCAGCGTGAACGGGAGAACGCCAAGAATCGAGCACCAGATCACATACTTCCGGCCGAAACGGTCGCCCACGGGTCCGCCCACGATCGTCCCCACCGCAACCGCGCCGAGAAACAGGAACAGATAGAGTTGAGCGGTTCGCACCGACACATGGAATTTGCTGATGAGAAAAAAGGTGTAGTAGCTGACCAGGCTCGCCAGGTAAAAATACTTCGAGAAAACAAGAGCGATCAGCACCGCCATCGCCAGCGCAATTCTCCTCGAAGGCAGACCCGAGTGATGTTCGTGGAGGGCCCCGGATTTCTCCCGAGCCTTCCGGTGGGCTTTATACCACGCGCCGACGCGCATTAGCACCACGATCGCCAGCAAGGCGCCGATGGAAAACCACGCGATACTGCGCTGTCCCGCGGGAAGGACCACAAATGCCGCCAGCAGCGGTCCGAGCGAAGATCCCGCATTCCCACCGACCTGAAATACCGATTGTGCCAGCCCGTGTTGCCCACCGGAAGCCATTCGTGCCACGCGCGATGATTCCGGGTGGAACACCGAAGATCCCACGCCGACCAGCACTACAGCGCAAAGAATGATGGTGAACGTAGGCGCCACCGACAGAAGCATCAGACCCAGCATGGTAAATGTCATGCCAGTCGCCAGAGAGTAGGGCGTTGGGCGGCGGTCGGTGTAGAGCCCCACCAGCGGCTGCAAAAGAGACGCCGTCAACTGGGACGTGAGCGTGATCAGCCCGATCTGCCCGAAGTCCAGCCGGTACGCAGCCTTCAATAGTGGATAAACCGCGGGTATCACCGACTGCAGCATGTCATTCAAGAGATGACAAAAGCTGATCGCGGCGAGGACCCGGAATGCCGTGCCGCCGGCGCTGCGTCCTGAGCTTGTCTCAATCGCCCCGCTTACACTCGTCTCTGTAGCCACTTATCGTAGTGTAGCGGGTCTTGGACCTCTGGTTCGCGCGCTAAGTCAGCGTCCAACCCTTGCGGAAGGTTGGCTTCAGATACTTGTTCGCCTCCGCATTGTTGGAGAACCGCATTTTGGCCGCATCCCACTCCAGCTTGCCATCCACGCGAAGGGCGACAACACCCAAGAGCATCCATTCAACGAACGGCGAGGCGACATTGAAGTTGGAACATGCCGGATCGCCTCCTTTGCAGGCGCGAATCCAGTCGCGATAATGGCCGGGCGAGCGGGTAAGCAGCGGCGGCGGGAACTTATAGTCCTGCATCTTCTCTACCGGGATGAGCCGTGTCTCCTCGCCGTAGGTGCCGGTGGTGATCATGCCTTTATCACCGACGAACACGCTGCCGTCCGGAGTGGGAATCTCGGCATCGGGATCGTTTTTCTCTTTTTCGAATCTTTCCCAGTTGAACACCCGGCCGATCATTCCGGTGAAGGGCCGCCGCGGCGGAGGCCCCTGCGCGGCTTGGCCCGCCGGACGCACGGAGGGCAATCTGGGCAGATCGCCCAGCAGTTCGCCCTCGGGCACCCCTGGAATCTTGGGCGTTTCCTTCAGCCCGTCATACCAGAACAGCTTCACTGGAGGCATTGACCCGCGCGCCGGAAAATCATAGCGGATCACCGACTTGGTGGGGAACATGAAGTTGCTCGCGCCTTCCTTGTGGACGCATTCCACGCTAGTCGGAGACCCCAGCCGCAGCGCCAGATTCGGCGCGCCTAGAATGTGGCAGGCCATGTCGCCCAGCGCGCCGCAACCGAAATCGTAAAAGCCGCGCCAGTTGAAGGGCTCATAGAAGCCGCCGTACTTCGTCGGGTATCCTGCTCCACCCGAGGTGTACGACCGCTTTTCGGAGATGCCGAGCCACGAGTCCCAGTCGAGCGTATCCGGAACCGCATCCGCAGCCGGGATCTCGCTGAGGCCCTGCGGCCAGATGGGCCGGTCGGTCCAGGCGTGCACTTCGGTCACCTTGCCGATCTGGCCCGCCCAGATCATTTCAGCAGCCTGCCGCGTGCCTTCATTCGAGTAGCCCTGGTTACCCATCTGTGTGGCGACTTTGTACTTGTTCGCCGCCTCCATCAACTGCCGCGCTTCCCACACCGTGCGCGTAAGTGGCTTCTGCACGTAGACGTGCTTGCCGCGTTCCATACACCACATCGCCGCTGTCGCATGCATGAAATCAGGTATCGTGACGATCACGGCGTCGATCCCGCTGCCCTGCTCGTCGAGCATCTTGCGGAAATCTTTATATTTCGGGACCTTCTCGTACTCGTTGAATTTGCTGGCGGCTTGCTTCTCGTCCACATCGCAAAGCGCCACGATGTTCTCCGTAGCGCAGCCGTCGATGTCGCTCGAGGCCTTGCCCCCGGCTCCGATCGAGGCGATATTCAGTTTCTCGTTCGGCGATTTATAGCCCAGCGTTCTGAGCGAAGGAATGGTTCCGAATCCTGCGGCTGGAATGGCGCCGGCCAGCAGCGGGCCGAAAAAGAAATGGCGTCTGGTGAAATCGTATGCCACGGATAATCTCCTCTTTATATGCTACGCCCGCGGGTGCTATCCAAGCTTATTGAGATCGATTCCGGAACCCCAGCGCTCGTTGGATCGCAGGAGCTCATCCCACGTCACCTCGCGTCCCTGATATGCGGCCTGCCGCCCCAGCATCGCGGTGAGCGCTGTTTCAACGCCGGTCACCGCCTGGTTGTGAAACTTCCCGCTGGTGATCGAGCCGATGAATGCTTTCTGCTTCTCGGGATCGGCTTGCGCGAGATTGTCCGAGAATGAGCCGCTGGCCGAAAACTGGCCTTCGGCGGCCGGTTTATCGCTTCCGGACCAGACCCACTGCTCCTCGCCCCAAACGCCCAGCGGCCCGGCATAGGGCGATTGCGATGAGCCGCGCGTGCCGTTGAATCGCTCGTTCACGTCAAACTGCACCTTGCCGAACTGCGTCGAGCTGAAACTCACATCCACATCGTTCGGGTACTGATACACGACATTGAAGTGCGAGGAGCACGTATCGCCTGGGAACTCACGTCCCTTTCTCCCGGCGTGTCCTGTCGCCTTTACAGGGTGGCCCTGCAACACCCAGTTGCAGATGTCGATGGCGTGAATATTCTGCTCGACGATAATGTCGCCGGAAAGCACGCGGTCCTGCAGCCAGTTGCGCAGACGACGCACCGGCTGCGGAGCGTCCGGGAAACTAAAATCGATCCGAGGACAGTAATAGTAAGCCGCGCCGGAAACCATATCGCCCATCGCGCCCGCGTGGATGCGCTTGACCAATTCAATAAACGGCGGCGCCATGCGGATCTGGAAGCCGACATCCAGGCTCAATTTTCCTTCCGCTTTTTTGCCGATCTCGAGCACGTGTTTCGCGCCGGGAACGTCGATCGCTACCGGCTTCTCGCAATAGACGTGCTTGCCCGCCGCCACGACGGCGGCCAGGTGCTCGACATGGAAGTAAGGAGGCGTCGCGATCACCACAGCATCCACTTCCTTCGATTCGATAATTTGCAGATATGCCTTCGGACCGACGAATGTCTGTTCGACGCCCGCATGGCCTTTCGCCGCCGACAGTTTATCCACCTGCTGTTTAGCATTGTCCAGACGGTCCTGAAACATGTCCGCCAGCGCAATCACGCGCGCGTCGGTATTTTTCAGAATCGTCTCGGTATGGGTGGTGCCGCGCCCGCCGCACCCGAGCAATCCCACGCGCACCGCCGAGTTTGCCTGTGTGCCCCGAACCAGTTGCGGTTTCAGGATCGTGAATGCGGCGGTTCCCGCGGCGGCATGCAAGAACCTGCGGCGGCCCACTTTGTCGTTATTCATTTACCGTGTCTCCTTCAGCCAATCAGCTTCTCTAAATATGCCTTCGCCCCAAGGATGTCCTGGGTCTGCTTGGCGCCTTCGATCTCGCGCTCGATGGTGAGTGGGTTCGTATAACCGGCCTTTTTCAGCAGTCCGATGAGCACCGGAAAGTTCACCTTGCCCTCGCCAATTGGAACCTCGCGGCCCAGTTGCCGGGGATTAGTCGGATAGAGCCCGTCCTTGGCGTGCACACCCATGATATACGGCCCGAGCAGCTCCATCGCGTCCACCGGATTGGCTTTTCCGTAGAGAACCAGATTGGCCGCGTCGAAATTGACGCCGACGTTGTCCAGGCCAATATCTTTTATGGCGCGCACCAGCGTGATCGGCGTCTCCTGACCGGTTTCGCACCGAAAGGTCTGCCCGTTCTGTTTGCAGTACTCGGCCACGGTGCGGATGGCGTTGACGGCCTCGTTATATAACGGCTCGTTGGGGTTTTCGGGAAGGAAGCCGCAGTGCGTCTGCACCCCTGGGATGCCAGTCTTTTTAGCGAAATCGGACACCTGTTTGATACGTGTGATGCGCGCCTCGCGATACTGGCGCGGCACGAGACCAATGGTCGCAGGTCCTTTGTAGAAGTCGTAAACCTCGGGGGGAGGGCCGGTCGCGACCGCGGAAGTCACCTCGATACCATACTTGGCCAGCGCCTCACGAAGTTTTGCGGCGGTACCGTCATCGAACGCCTCGATGACCAGCTGGCAGGTCGGGAACCCGAGATCGTGCACGTGCTTGATCGCTGCTTCGGGGTCCTTGGAAATACCCGTGATGACGCCCAGACGCATCTTCTTAGGTTGGTTTTGGGACCGGGCGGCCAGCGCCAGCGCGCTGCCGGCGGCGGCCGAGCGGAACAACTGCCGCCGGTTAAAGAACGTTGTCATGAGCGTTAGTTTATTTCATTTCGCGCCATGGATTCTCACAGGTGGTGGAACGGTTCTTCGGTCTCTTCGGCCGCGCGGCTGGCTTGCCGCTCGAGCGAACGGCTCACCAGGTCCTTCGCTCCGAGACCCACGGCAAGCGCCAGCGCCAGCACTATGCCGCCGAACAGGATCGTGAATGCCTCATCCACGATCTTGCCCCCCACGCCGAGATGGTTCAGAACCATGGCCGTAGTCAGCACCAGGACCAGCCACTTCACACCCATGCTCAACAGGCCCGCGTACTGGAGATTCATATTGACCGCGCCGATCAGGACGCTACGAGCCAGAAAACGCGCTACCACGTTGCCAGCCAGAAGGAGCAGAATGGCAGCCAGCGCGTTTGGCAAGTATGCGAGGAGTTGCCCCACCAGTCTCGAAGTCAGGGTTGCGTCAAAGGCGGCCACCCCGATCAAAAATCCCAGAAACACGATGCTCCAGGAAACCAGCCGGCTCACCACCAGCGTCGGGCTTTGCGCCGAGGACACGCCGGACACGCCTGACCATCCCCACCGCGCTAGCATCCCGTCGAAATCGATGCTACGCAGCGAACGGCGCATCACAACGCCGACAACCCAGGCCAGAAGGGACGAGATCAGCAAGGCCACGATCAGGGCCACCAGTCCGGGCAATAGACTTACGAACCCCGTGATGACCCGCGCGGCGGATTGGTTCAAGGCTTGCTCTACTTGGCTCCACATAACTCATCTCCTCTCTATGCGGCGTCACGGATTGAAGCGGTCCGGCCATCTCCACCGCGACAGCAGGTACGGCTTCTGTGTTTCATAGGCAAGGGCCAGCCGCTCCAGCCGGTCATTCGTTTGTTGCGCCGGGGCGTCCCGGACCTCGAGCGCGTAGGAAACCACCCAAGCCAGATATAACGGTGTCATGGCGCGAAGCAAATGGTCCCGGCTGATCGCCCGCTGCCGGTGCCCAAGCGCGAAATCATAGACGATGCGGGCCCAGACATCGTCGGGCAGGCGAAAATGCTCCGGCGCTGTCCTGGTCAACTTCTTCAGTTCGAGTAGCGTGGCCGGAGGCAGCACGACACCCCAAATCTCCTGCAAATTCCGGTAACCGAGCTGGAAAGTGTCAAGCATTCTCTGCACGTCCCCTGCGCCTCGCTCCTCCGACATCGGAACCTCTTCCCCGAACGTGGGTACGCTCTGCGAGCCGCGAGCTTTTTGCCACAAAGGTGCGTTCCGTTCTACGTCGAGGAACAACGGTCCAAGCACTTGAACCAGAACCGAGCTCAAGTCGGCCGTCTCCTGTGCCGGCGCCGGATGCAATCCAAGATTGACTTGACAGATCTTGAGCCCCGCGGAAACCGCCTGGATTGGGATCCATTCCAGCGCACGAGGCCGCCCGGTTTGCGGGCTGGGTTGTAGCAGGATTTCGACGAACCGCGGCGAAAAACCCAGGTCAGCGGACATCGGATCGTAGATGCGCCTACCGTAGAGGGCGCGCGCGAGCGGATAAACAATGCTGCTGATGATCAGGCCGCCGAACTTGGGCCGGGTATAGCGTGCCACGGACAGATCGAGGTCACGAGCCAGGATGGGTTCCAGCAGCCCCCGCACCGCCGCAGGCGTAATGCGCTCCGCCGCCGAGTTCCAAACGCAACACGCTCGAGCTGCGACTTTCTGGCTCACGCGGAATACTTCTTGAAAGGCGTTGCTCTCTTTCTGAGCAACCGGCGGCAATCTGTCCGGTGGAAGCCATGGAACGGGCACGAGTTGGAGCGCGGCTGCTGGTTCGGCTCGCTCGGTTTCCCCGACGGATGCCGGAAGCACGGAATCGGGATACAGGATCACCGCCTTCAAGCTGTCGGCTATCGCCGGGAGCGCGGCGCCGGCATGCCCGATCGCGAGGTGAAGGGCCTCGGCGCTTCCGCAGGCCGGCAGGCCGATTACTACGTCAGCGGCCCCGACCCGCTCGATTCGCTCCTTCGTGTCCTTCGCAATGACGTCCGTTTCCGCCATGATTCCTGTCGGCGAGCCCTTCGGGGCTCTACGCCCATAAACCCAACGATAGAATGCCCGACAGCGGTATGCGAGCCCACCCCGGGCGGTTATCCAACTCGTAGCGCAATTCGTGTAGGGCTTTGTTCAACAAATACGCCTCCAGCAGAGTCTTGAAACCTCCGGGGTCGGCCGGTAGAAACGGCGCGTCGCCGGCGGTTGCACGGTATGCTCGCAGGAACTCCGCAGCGGTCGAGCGCTCCCACAAACGGGCCCAGGGGTCGAGACGGTCGAGAGCGTCGGGCCGGCGGGTTGTGTAGTTGAGCAGCGCCGCTTGCGCCGCGTAGCTGAAGGAACGCAGCATGCCGGCTACGTCTTCTAAAGGCGAGCGTTTCTCCCGCCGCTCGGCCAGCGGACGGGCCGGTTCTCCCTCGAAATCAAGAATCACGAAGTCATTCTTGGTCCGCAGAACCTGCCCCAGGTGGTAGTCGCCGTGGATGCGCGTTCGCAGCGCGCGGATCTCCATGTCTCTCAGCAAGCGGAAGCGGTCGAGCCACTGCTTCCGGCGGCTTAACACGAGTCCGGCAGATTCCACGACCTCGTCCGGAAGCTTAGCAAGGCTTTCCTTCAGCCGCTCAAACACGCGGGCGGCATGCTCCTCCAGTTCGGTCCCGAGGAGCCTAACGTCGTCCTGGCTCAGCGGTTCGGACGCAAAGGCCGGATCTTCCGTTTCCATGGCCAGAGCCAGATGCATCTCAGCCGTACGCCTGCCTAGTACTGCCGCCGCATCCAGACAGATGCCGAGATGCTCGCGAGCGAGTGGCGGCGCTTCTGTTTCGAAAAGGTCGAACGCCGACTGGCTCGCCGGCTCAGCGCCGGAAGGAAACGGAACATGGGCGTGCTCTTCGTAATAGCGATCCAGTTCCTCGAGGTTCCACTTCCACCCGTCCCCTTCGTTAGGAACCAGACCCTGCAGCATGGCCAGCGTGGCCGTTTCCGCTCCTTCCCCCTCATACTCGATGGAGCCCGCATAAGGCGGTACGCGGCTGAAGTGCGCATGCTCGCTCAAATATCGAACCATCTCGCAGTCCGGATTCGGTCCCGGCTCTGGCCGGCGAAAAACCTTCAAGATCAGTCGGCTGCCGTAAAGAACGAAGGAATTTCTCTGGTCGGCGGGTCCCCGCGTGGGAGTTAGAGGCGTCTCCGCGGGACCTCTGGTCTCAGCGTACATGCTGCCTTGAACGCCGCGGAGGAGGCCCCTGCGGGTGCGGATCTCGCGGCGGCCCTCGATGCAAGCGAGAAAAGCGGCGCAGGCAACATCATCGGAAACAGCATCGAACAGCACGCCCTCGTCTTTTGCCGATGCGGGGCCGCCCAGGATGGCGTTGGGCGTTGTTGCGCGAAGGTCGGCCGCCGCGCTACCGAATCGCATTCCCAGGGGCAGCAGATATGTCTCCGCGGCTTGGTCTTCGTAAACCACCGCCACAATAGCCAGCGCCGAGTTCGTGCCCGCGATTTCAGCCCAGTCGACGACTGAGGTCGAACGGATACGGCGCGATTTCCCGCCGAACCACCGCTGTTTGGGCAGGTACTCAGGCAACGCGCGCGTTTCCAGCGTCTGGCGGCCCGGGCCTTCTAACACCGTCTTCCACCCTCCCGCCACGACGAACCTGGGCTCGTCCTCCCGCGATTCGCCGGTCTGGGCCTCCACCGTTTGGGGTTGCCTGTACAGTTCAAACCACAGGAATCCATAGGGTCCCACAGTCAGCGGATAGGGCTGCTGGCCGATCGCCGGAAACTCGACGTAGCCCAGCATTTCGACCGGCCGCACGCCTTCCAGACCACGCAGATCGAGTTCCACCGGCTGCGCGAAGCGCGAAAGGTTCGCCACGCATAGGATCTGCTGGTCATCGCCCCGCCTCAGGTACGCCAGAATCTTGCGGTTGGCCGGATGCAGGAACTCAAACGAGCCGCGCCCGAAAACGCGGAACAGTTTGCGCAGCGCGATCATGTTGCGCATCCAGCTCAACAGCGACGAGGGATCGCTCTCCTGCGCTTCGACGTTCACCGCCTCGTAGCCGTACACCGGGTCCATAATGACGGGGCTGTACAGCCTTGCCGGCGTCGCCCGGGAAAATCCCGCGTTGCGGTCGACGCTCCATTGCATCGGCGTTCGCACACCGTTCCGGTCGCCCAGGTAGATGTTGTCGCCCATGCCGATCTCGTCTCCGTAATACAGAATCGGCGTCCCCGGAAACGAGAACAGCAGGCTGTTCATCAACTCGATCCGGCGAGGGTTGTTGTCCATCAGCGGCGCCAGCCGCCGGCGGATGCCGACGTTGATGCGCATGCGCGGGTCCGCGCTGTAAGCCAGGTACATGTAGTCCCGCTCTTCGTCGGTCACCATCTCCAGAGTCAGCTCGTCGTGGTTGCGGAGGAAAAGTCCCCACTGGCAGCTTTCGGGGATCTCGGGAGTCTGGCCGATGATGTCCGTAATCGGCAGCCGGTCCTCCAGCCGCAGCGCCATGAAGATGCGCGGCATGAGTGGAAAGTGAAACGCCATGTGGCACTCGTCACCGTCGCCGAAGTACGCCCGGACATCTGTCGGCCATTGGTTGGCTTCGGCCAGAATCATGCGGCCGGCATAGAGCTCGTCCATCTCGCGGCGGATCTGCTTGATGACAGCGTGGGTCTCCGGGAGATTTTCGCAATTGGTCCCGTCCCGTTCCACCAGGTATGGGATGGCGTCCAGGCGGAGCGCGTCGACCCCCATATCGAGCCAGAAGCACATAATCTTTTGCACTTCTTCCAGCACCCTGGGATTGTCGAAGTTCAGGTCCGGCTGGTGCGAAAAAAAACGGTGCCAGTAGTAGGCCTTGGCCACCGGGTCCCAGGTCCAGTTTGACTTCTCGGTATCGGTAAAAATGATGCGCGCGCCCGCGTACTTTTTGTCCATGTCGTTCCACACGTAGAAGTCGCGTTGTACCGACTCCGCCGGCGCCGCGCGCGCCGCCTGAAACCAGGGATGCTGGTCAGAGGTGTGATTGATAACCAGTTCGATCATCACCTGCAGGTCCCGTTCGTGGGCCGCGTTCAGGAACGTTCGGAAATCGTCGAGGGTGCCATAGTCGGGATGCACGTCGGTGTAATCGGCGATATCGTAACCGTCGTCGCGCTGCGGCGAGGGGAAGAAAGGCAGAAGCCAGAGGCACGTGACCCCCAAATCCCGCAGGTAATCGAGTTTCTGGGTAAGGCCCGGGAAATCGCCGATTCCATCGTTATTGCTGTCGTAAAACGCCCGCACATGCAGTTCGTAGATGATGGCGTCTTTGAACCACAAAGGATCCCGGGCGCTACCCGGCGTTCTCATGGATGTCCTCCGTGGTGCGTATGGCAACGGATCATCGCCCAACCGGGGCCGCCGCCGTCACCGTAACTGGTTCCTGATACTGTTTGGCTTTTTCGGGCTGGTTGAGCGCATCATAGATTGCCCGCAAATCCTTCCGGGCGCCCCTAAGGAACGAGTCGGTCGGATTAGACTGCTTGATCAGAATCCCGTACCCGGCCAGGGTTTGAGACTCCGCTTCGCTGTAGCGCCCCTGGCGCACCAGCGTGCGCCCCAGCTTAATGTGCGCGATGCCCGTATTCACATGGCCGGCCCCCTGCGTCTCGATGTAAATCTGGAGCGCCTCCCGGAACAACTGCTCGGCGCGCGGCCACTGTTTTCTATCCATGTACACGCCGGCCAAGTTGGCCGTGCCGACCGCGATCTGATAGTGGTTGCGGCCATGATAGACCTCCTGATAGATCGCGATCATGCGCTGGAATTGCGCCTCGGCTTCGTCCAGTTGATCCCGCATGTACGCCACGCCCCCCAACTCGTTCACGATCTCCGCAACGGCGGGGTGCACCTTCCCGTAAACGCGTTCGCAAATGCCCAGTGCCTGATGCAACGCGTCGACCCCTTCGTCATACCGTTTCTCAAACACCAGCGCGCGCCCCAGCGCGGTCAGGCTGTTCGCCGTTTGCAGATGGTCGGTGCCGTAATAGGCTCGGTTAATGGCAAGCGCCTGCCGCGTCAGCCGCTCTGCCTCGCTGTAATAGCCTAGCTCCTGCTGGATGTCGCCCAGGCTGATCAGATCGACCGCCACGGACGGGTGGCTGTCGCCGAAGAGTTGCCGGTCGATCGCCAGCGCACGCTCGTGCAGGGACTTCGCAATATCGAAGTGCCCGGCATCATAATTATTGATGGCCAGCTCTCTCAGTGTATCCGCCAGCTCCGGCGTGGGAGGACCCGGCGTCGATTCGAGTTTCACCGCCTGTTCCAGGATGCCGATGGCTTCGGTAAAAGCGCCGCGGGCTTGCAACACCTGGCCCAGCGCCAGCAGAGCCTTGCCTACTGCCGCATTGTCCGGCGGGCGGAGGCGCTTCGTTTTCTCTAAACCGTCGCGCACCAACCGTTCGGCCTCGTCCAGCTTGACCTGGTCGGAGCGCAGCAGACCCAGCTCCACCTGGCTTTCCGCCACATCGACGCCCCCGGGCCCCTCGACGGACTTACGCTCCTCCAGCGCCCCACGCAACAGCGTGTCTGCCTGGTCAAACTTTCCCAGCTTCTGGTAGATGCCTCCCAAGGTCTCATATAGATCGGCCTGCACCGCGGGCTCGCGATCGAGCGACCGCGCCTCCTGGACGCCGCGATCCAGGAGACTCACCACCCGCAGATTATCGGCCGGCCCTGCTTCTTTGTCGCCGCCGTTGAACAGGTTCAGCATGAAGCGCTGGATCCGCTGGGCTCGCGCCGCCTGCGCTATCGCCGTGTTCCGCGCTACGGCCAACCGGACCGTGAAGAAGGTCACCAGGGCCACCACCGTCAACGAGACGGCCGCAGCGGCGAACACCGCGCGCCGGTTTCGCCGCACGACTTTGCTTGTGCGGTAGCCCAGCGTGTCGGGCCGCGCTTCCAACGGCTCACCCTTCAAATAGTGATCCAGATCCCGGATCAACGCTTCCACCGACCGGTAACGCCGGGCCGGTTCCTTGCGCATCGCCGTCAGGCAAAGTACGTCCAGGTCCGCCCACGAAGCCCGGCTCAAGGTCTGGGCGGTTCCCACGACGGCCGACGGCTTTGCGGGCTCGCGCTCCAGAATCATCCGCTCCAGCTCCCCCGTGGAATGGCCCGCCGGGTCACCCCGGATCTGTTCCGGCGCCGCATAAGCCGGCGTCATCAGCCGCAGACCAGTCCGCGTGTGATCCTGCGAGATTCCCTCCGAATCGAGCTGCTTGGCGATGCCAAAGTCCAGCAGCCGCACCGACCCATCCGCCTTCACCAGAATGTTGGATGGCTTCAGATCCCGGTGGATGATGGCGTGCCGGTGGGCGTACTCCACCGCCTCGCATACGGCGCGAAACAACCGCAGCCGCTCCGCGACGTCGCACGCGTGCGCGCGGCAGTAGGCGTTCAGAGGGGCGCCTTCCACGTACTCCAGGGCGAACCACGGAGTGCCATCGGCGAGCGTATCGGCGTCGTAAAGCCGGGCGATGGACGGATGATTCAGTTGCGCGAGCGTTCGCCGCTCCACGGTGAAACGTTCGCGCCGTGCCGGAGACATCCAGGCGTCGCGCAAAACTTTGATAGCAACCTGGCTGCCCAGGTCTTCGCGACAGGCCAGATAGACCACCCCCATGCCGCCCTCGCCGAGAAGTCCCTGGATGCGGTAAGGCCCGATTTCTTTCAGGGGCAGTAGCGGCGCAGCCGCCTCGGCCAACAGGTCCTGTGCCATCTCACCTACACCACTGTCCAGGAACGACGCGCCGGAGGCGTCCTCCTCGAGCAGGGACAGCACATCCTTCAACAGGGAGGGATCGTCTCCGCAAACGCTTTCGAGAAAGGCGCGGCGCCCGGTGGCCGGCTGTTCGGCCGCCTCGTGAAACAACGCCTGCATCCGCTCCCAGCGTTCGCTCTCCATGCCGCCTCTCTGGAACCGCTCATTGTAACTCGCGCAGCCTGTGCGCCAGCCACGCCTTAGCCGCCCGCCAGTCCCGGAGCATGGTGGCTTCGGACACGTTCAGTAGGGACGCGGTCTCCGCCATATCCAGGCCGCCGAAAAATCGGGCTTCCACCATCATGGCCTGCCGCGGGCTGAGCTGCGCCAGTTCCACCAGGGCAGCGTCCAGCGCCAGCAGCTTCTCTTCGCTCGAGGCGGCTTCGCCCGCGGCCTCGGCCAAGCCGATGGGCACTACTCCATCCCCGCGCTTGCCCGCGTTGCGCCGGCGCGCCGCTTCCACCAGGAGCTGCCGCATGGCGCGCGCGGCGATGCGCTTGAAATGCAGGGGTGAGGTAGAGGTAAAGCGCGGTGAATGAGCCAGTTTGAGCCAAGCCTCGTTGACCAGTGCCGTGGTGTTGAGCGTAACGCTGGGATCGCCGCGACGCACGGTGGCCGCCAGGCGGCGCAGCTCCTCGTAGGTCAGGCTGAACAGATAGTCCAGTTCCCGCCGTTCCTCCGGCGTTCCTCCCGGCTGCCCGAACGCCCATTCTCCCGAAGACGGAGAGCCCTGATGCGGCATGACGGTTTTTCGTCGGCTTCTACGCAATGCGTAGTGACGGCAAGACCCCACCGCTGTTACCGATGCCGGAATGGTATCACCCGCGGTTCGGTCTGCGCAACTTAGGGCGGCAAGCCGCGCCTGCTTGCCGGAGGGAGGGAACACTCTCATGAAAATCGCCACGATGTCTATCGCATTCATAACGGTCCTGGCCGGGATGTCTCCAGGGGCAGTTGCCGCGGACCCGGGTTCCAAGCCGGCCATCCAGAAGAAGCTGGAATCCGAATACGCTCTCACCAAAACGACCGACGACCAATCGGACATCGTGACCGCCGGAGCAGTCCTGGTCCTCCAGAAGGACAAGCTGCTGATGGTGGCTGCCACGACCACCGGTAACCCATGCCCGAATACCTACAGGGATGGAAAATTTAGCCAAAGCGGCGTGTGCCGCACGGGCGCGACGCTCAAGAAAATTCCAATGTTTGGAAGTAAGATCCCCGGTGCGGACAAGGCGCCGGCGACGCGAATCTATGTCACCGGAGAAAAATTCTGGGTCACCAAGATCGACGTGAATGACACCGGCAAAGAGCCCGGAATCGTCATGGACTTTTACACCGACGCCGTCAGCGACGTTCGATACAAGACCTCTCTGAAGATTCCCTTCAAGGGATCCGTGCCGTCCCCGGAAGACGCCGTAAAGCTGGTTTCCGAAGTGGTGAAGGTGGCTCCCTCGGATGACAAGGAGGCGAAGGGGAGCGGGCAGCAGGATAAGGGCAATGCGCAGCAGGGCGGCTCTCAAGGCGATCAGCCCGCGCAGCAGGCCGCGGCTGCCGAGCAGCCTGTGCCGGCGGCCGCCGCAGCGCCCGCAGAAGCGGCTCCGGCGGCAATCGAGCCTCCGCCTCCGCCCCCCGCCGATCCGCCGACGGTTGCGCTCGGACAAACGCCGGATGAAGTCGTGGCGGCCTTGGGACAGCCAGTCAAAAAGGCCAGAGTTGGAACCAAGGAGATCTATTTTTACAAAGATTTGAAGGTGTCGTTCGTGAACGGCAAAGTGAAGGACATTCAGTAGCCGGCCGGACTGCCGTTTGGGATAGGCTACCGAAAGCAAAACAGAGGGGAAATTGCCATGAATACGCTTCGCGCTCGCAACGCTTCTTGGACTGGATATTTGACCTTATACACGGTTTTGGCGCTGTCTGTCTGCCCGCCATTGAGCGCAGACAACAAGAAGCCCGCATCAGCTCCGGCCCCGGCTAAAGCAGCCCCGGCCGCCAAGCCTGCGGGCGGGGCACCGCACGGCCCATCCACATCAGCCTCACATGGCCCGACTACCGCCGGGGCACACGGTCCGACCACGGCGGGGCACGGTCCGACGACAGCTACCGCCGGCCACGGTACAACCACCTCAACCGCCGGGCGTACCACCACTACGGCTGGTCACACCACAACCACCTCAACCGCTGGACATACCACCACGACGGCCGGTCACACCACAACCACGGCAACCGCGGGACATACCACCGCGGCCACCGCACATACCACGACTCCCGCGGCAGGCCACACCGCAGCCGGTACGGCTGGACACGCTAGTCCGGCCGCGCATACGGCTGCGGCTGGACACGCGGCCGACGGCGGCAAGCTCGCCCGGGGCCACACTACCGTAGCTACCAAGAGTGGTGGCGCGGTGACCAAGCGGGCGGACGGAAAAGTGGCCTCGCTGCACGATCCGAAGCGCGGCATGGAGGTTCACCACAGTTTGAGCGGAAACCGTCGTGTAGTCGTCGAGCGGCGGGATCATACCCGTGTCGTGGCGTACCGTGGAGGGCGCGGCTATGTCCAAAGGCCTTACATGTACCACGGCCACGAGTATGCCGCGCGCGGGTACTACTATCACGGTGGCTACTATCACAACTACTATGGCCGCTATTACTATCGCGGCGTCTACGTGAATCCATATTATCCCGCCTACTATTACGGACCAGCGTATTACGGGTGGGTCTACAATCCCTGGGTAAGGCCGGTGCCATATGCGTGGGGCTGGGCCGGCAATCCCTGGTACGGCTACTATGGCGCATACTTTACGCCTTACCCCGTGTATTCCAACGCGTCGCTTTGGTTGACGGATTACATGATCTCGGCATCGCTGCAGGCGGCTTATCAGGCCTCCTTGGACGCGAAAATCCAGGCTGCGGCCCTCAGTAATCCAGCTCCGCTTACGCCCGATGTGAAGCAACTCATCGCGGATGAAGTCCGCCGCCAGGTGGCGCTAGAGAACACAGAGTCGCAAACCGCCAAGGGCGGCGAGCCCGACGCGGCCTCGAGCAGCATTCAGCGCATGCTGACGGACGGCACGCAGCACATCTTCATCTCCGGCCAGGATCTCGACGTGGTCGACGCCGCCGGAACCGAGTGCGCCCTCAGTCAGGGTGATGCGCTCCAACTCACCGGCCAGACGGCGCCGGACGCAACTGCCGTGACCCTCGCCGTACTGGCGAGTAAGGGCGGCAGAGAATGCGCCAAGGGAGACACTGTTTCGGTCAAGCTCGAGGACTTGCAGGAGATGCAGAACCACATGCGCGAGACCATCGATCGAGGCATGCAGGACCTGCAGAAGAAGCAGGGCCAGGGCGGGCTACCCGCCGCGCCCGCGGCAGCCAAGGCCGAGCCCGTGCAGTCGGCCATGGCCGCCAGCGCCCCGCCTCCGCCGCCGGAGAAGGAGGTTGCGGCCGAACTCAACGAGCAGGCGAGGACGCCGACAAAGCCGAACAGGAAGCCACTGGCGAAACGGCCGGTGCGGAACCGCCTACCGTCGCTCTCGGCCAGTCTCCGGACGAAGTAGCAGCCGCGCTGGGAAAACCCAAGAGCATCATGGATCTCGGGGGCAAGAAAATCTACGTCTACCAGGACATGAAAGTCACTTTCAACGCTGGTAAAGTGACCGACATAAAATAGCTCGCGATGTATGGGGGCATTCCGCCATTCGTACCCAGCCGTTAACCCGGCGCAACCGGAGAAGCTACAAATCGATAGCCCACACCGCGAACCGTGAGCAGGTGGCGCGGGCGCGTCGGCTCGTCTTCAATGTAGCGCCGCAAACGAACGATGAAATTGTCGATGGCGCGGGTATCGGTGTCTTCGTGAAGGCCCCAGACTTCTTCCAGCATGGTCTTGCGGGACACGGTCCTGCTCTCATGCTGGATCAGGTAGCGAAGGAGATTTGCTTCCATCAATGTCAGGGGAAAACGCTTGTCCCGGACCCAAAGCTCCAGCAGATCAAAATGGACGGACTTGTCGCCGAATGTGAACGTGTCGTTCGGTTCGGTACGGGCGGCGGTATGGTTCGCCGCGGTATGGTTCGCCGCCGCGCGTAGCCACTGGTTCCGCCGCAGCAGGCCGCGAATGCGTGCGATCAAGATGGCCAACTCGAAAGGCTTCGTCAGGTAATCATCCGCTCCAGCTGCGAAGCCGTTCAGCACGTCATCCGGATGGCCGCGGGCGGTCAGCATGAGCGTCGGAATGAATTGCCCGGCCTGGCGCATTTCGGACATGACGGTGAAACCGTTTTTGCCCGGCAACATGACATCCAGAATCACGACATCGAAGGCCGGCATTTCCGTTAACAACAATTCGAGCGCCGCTTCTCCGGTCTCGACAACCCGTACCTGATAATCTTCTGCCTCGAGGTTAAAGCGTAGCCCTTCGGCAAGATGTTTCTCATCTTCGACGATCAAGATCCGGTTCATTTCGCGATGGGAAGTTGCAGCACGAACGTGCTGCCGCGTCCGGGGCCCTCGCTTTCCGCCCACGCGCGGCCCCCGTGCCTCTTGGCCACGGAGCGCACGATGTAGAGGCCCAGGCCGATGCCCTTCACGCGCGTCGCGGGAGCGCCCGGCACCCGGTAGAAGCGCTTGAAAATCTGCTTGAGCTCGGTCTTTGGAATCCCCAGCCCCTGGTCCCGCACTCGCACCGTCACGTACTTCCCGTCCACCTTGGCGGTCTCAACGGTAACTCTGACATCGTTGCCGGAATATTTCACGGCGTTGTCAATGAGGTTGGAGAGCGCGGCGCGCACCTCATCCGGATCGCCCAGTATGGTGACCGGTGGACCCGGATGGTACGCGAGCGATTCCGCGGGCATATGATAGAGCGTCCGTGCGCGTAACAGGCACTCCTCAACCATGCCGCCCAGCTCGATGGACCCGAGGTTGAGCTTGTGGCTGGCGGCGCCGATGCGCCCCGTGCGCAAAATTTGTTCGATGGTTGCCAGCAGCCGGTCGCTTTCAAGCAGCATGATGTGATAGAACTCTTGGCGTTTCACTTCGTCAACCGTGCGCGCCTGCAGCGTCTCCAGATAAAGCCGGATGGACGCCACGGGAGTTTTCAGCTCGTGCGTTACCGCGTTAATAAAGGCGTCCTGCTGCTCATTGCGCCGGATTTCCCGCACCAGGAAGGTGGTGTTCAGCGCCACGCCGCTGATGAGCGTCGATAGTAACAGGACCCCTAGAAAGAGCAGGATGCCGCTGCGCCAGTTGAGCACCACCCAGCCGACATACAGAAGGAGAATTACCGAAATGAGGCCGGCGCCCAGCGCGATGAAAAACGCAATCGACCTGCGCCGTCCGGCAACTACCATGAATCCAGCTTATGCCCGGAGAGGCCACGCGTGGGAGGCCGCTCCGCCGGAGCCCGCCCGTTAAGCTGCTTCGCGTTCCGCCAGCGCGCTCGTGACCTTCGCCACGCGGATGGACTTTGCCACGCCGAACAGCTCCAGGATCTTGATCAGTATCCAGGAAGGATCGAACTCGTACCAGGCCAGGCCATGGCGCGCCGAAGTTGGATGCGCGTGGTGATTGTTGTGCCAGCCCTCGCCGAAGGTGACCAACGCGACCCACCAATTGTTGCGCGAGTCGTCGCGCGTGGCGAAACGGCGCCTGCCCCACATGTGGGTGGCCGAGTTCACCGCCCAGGTGGCATGAAGGCCGAAGGTGATGCGAAGGAAGATGCCCCAGAGCACCAGAGGAACGCCGCCTATGGCCAGCAGCAGCAGCGCGAACACCACGGTCGCGATCCAGTGATAATTATTCAACCAGACGTAGAAACGGTCCTTCGCCAGGTCAGGCGCGTACTTGGACATGGCCCTGGTGTTGCTGTGATTGGTCTTTCCCGTCAGAAGCCAACCGGCGTGAGCCCACCATCCGCCATCACGGGGCGAATGCGGATCGCCGGGCAAATCGGATTTCTGATGATGGATGCGATGCGTGGCAACCCACGAGATCGGTCCGCCCTCGAGCGTCAACGCGCCACAGACCGCAAAGAAATACTCGAGGCCTAACGGCACCTTATACGACCGGTGGGTGTGCAGGCGATGGTAACCCATGCTGATTCCCAGCCCGGTGGTCAGCCAGTAAAGAAAAATGGTGGTGATGAAAAGCTGCCAGCTGAATACGAATAGCGCGGCCAGCGCACCAAGATGGAAGATTACCATCACAAGGACGATGGACCAGTTTACTTTTTGGTTATTGGGCGTGCCGAAGTCGTCAGCGATCACTAGGTCTCCCGGTTGCTAGTACAGTATCAACGTAGCAGCGATCTCGCACCCGATTTGTAAGACTTGTGTAATTTCCAAAAAATGCGGCCCGAAGCTAATGGGCATAACCGATAGGCCCGTCAAACGTTTACGTTGGTTATAAGGGGAATCTCCGGCCCACTCAAGCGCTATCGGACACGCTGACCGAATTTTCGCGCGAACCAGATTCCAATTCCGAGACTGGTCTCCCGTTTCGCGAAGCGGTGTTGCGGCTTCCAGAGGTTTTCAGTCAAAATTCCGTCCCACCAATTGGACGAGAAACAGCAACAGCCTTGACCTTCATCTCCGTAGGCTCCTAGGATATACCCTACATCGCTGTATGTTCTCGCTGGTTAGCTTCGAGGGGGGCGAGTTGTGTTACGCCGCCTCGGGGTATGAAGCACAACAACACGAAAGTGGGTCCCCATTCCGATCGTGTTGCGGCGCCGCTGCTAAATTCCACACCTGAAGGAGCGTGATATGCTGCGCGGACGAGTAGTCACAGTCACTGTGATCGGGATAACTCTGCTGTTTTCAACATTTCTTCGTGGCCAGTTGAACCGCGGCGTTATCGAAGGCACTCTAACCGACCCCCAGGGCGCCATGATACCAGGGGTGGATGTAACCATCACCAATGTCGATACGAACATCGCGGCGTCGCTGAAGTCCAACAGCGCGGGCTACTACCGGGTCGTGGACCTGGTCCCCGGCAATTACAGCGCGGCTTTTGGGGCTGCCGGATTTGCCGCGACGAAGGTCACGAACATCCAGTTGCCTGCCGGCGAGGTCATCCGTGTGGACGCCCAACTGAAGTTGAGTAGCACGCAGGAGTCGGTTCAGGTAACGGCCGAAGCTCCGCTGCTCGAAACCGCGGCTTCGAATTTCAGCTCCCGGGTTGAGAGCCAAACCATCGACCAACTCCCCATGCCGGGCCGCGATTTGCAGCAGCTCGTGTTTCTGGTGCCCGGCGTCAACAACGTAGGCGGACCTCCCGGAACCAACTTTGGGTTTAACAGCCAGTTCGGAAGCTTTCCGGATCCCACGCATGTCCTGGGATCTGACCTCTCAGTGCACGGGGGCGAGGGCGGAGCGAATGCATGGTACTTGGATGGCAACCTAAATCTGTCCAATATCGCAGAGAACGTGGTGGTGAATCCGTCCCCAGACTCGGTATCGGAATTCCAGGCCATCACAAACGCCTTCTCCGCCGAGTACGGCCGGACGGGCGGAGCGGTCTTTAACGTGGTACTGAAATCCGGCACGAACGCGCCGCACGGTACCCTCTACGAGTTTGTCCGCAACAACGCCACGAATGCCCGCAATCCGTTCACATCTTTCGATGCCCTGGGGAACGCAATCCCGCAGCGCGCCCTCCGCTTCAATAACTTTGGGGGCACGATTGGCGGACCGGTGCTGCTGCCCAAAATCTACAATGGCAAGAACAAGACTTTCTTCTTCGTCTCGGCCGACGCCCAGATCCTGCACCTGCTGGACAACAATCAGGTCTTTACCGTTCCCACGCCGCTGATGCGCCAGGGCAACTTCAGTGAGGACCCCAACACGGTGGCCAACGGCATGTGGGACCCCTATAGCACGGCTGGTCCGAACTCCTCGGGATTATTCGATCGCTCGGCCTTCGGCACTCCGGTCGCCGGCAACCCGTTCGGGCCGAACGGATGTACGAACAACGCGGTGGAGGCTGGTGCAGCGGGCGGGTTTTCCACCTGCAATTTCTCGGCGCAGATTCCCAAGAGCAGGCTGGACCCGATCGCGATGTTCTACATGAATACCTTCCCTTTGCCGAACTACAACAATGCCCTGGTCACTTGCCCGCTGGCTGCCGGAGGGCAGTACAAGATCTGCAGCAACTTCAGGGGCGCGGTGGGCAGCAGCTACGACCCCAAGAATATTTCGATCAAGATCGATCACGAGATCAACACCAAGAACCGCCTGTTTGGGGAATGGCTTTATAATCCGGGCTCCTACAACAACTATCGCCTGCCCTGGACCGGACCGACCTTTCCGGACGCAGAAGTTGGATTCGGCTCGAACTATCCGCTTCGTTTACGCAGCCAGATCATCGCGCTGGGAGATACGTACGTGATCACTCCCACCCTGATCAATGAATTCCGCCTCAGCTTCAGCCGGCTCTTCATGGGGACCAATCTCAACCAGCCCTATCCCGACAGCGTGTCGGACCAGAACCAGGTGGCACAACTGCTGGCGACAGTACACATGCCGACTCAGCCATTTAACCCCGTGCCTATTTGGAACATCAGCGCGCCGGCAGGTGGATTCATGACCTTTGGCCCGCAGGCTTTCGTCAATATGGACCAGGCCGCCGAGGCGTACACTGCCGTGGAAAACCTCACCAAGGTCCTGGGCAAGCACACCTTGAAAACGGGATTCATGTACCGTCTGGAGCATCAGGCAATCCAGTTCGGCGGCCCGCTGATTTTCAATATGGGTGGTGAACTCACACAGGACCCCACCACCGGCTTGGGAGGGAGCGGCCTGGAGCAGTTCATGCTCGGCGCAGCGTCGAGCAATGGCAACACGATCGAGCAAGTGAATTGGGAGCCGTACCTGCGTTTTCGCTATTGGGGATTCTATCTGCAAGACGATTACCGGATCACGTCTAACTTCACTCTCAACCTCGGACTCCGCTACGACATCTTCGGTATGTGGAAGGTGCGTCAGCAGCCGAATTCAAACTTTTGCCTGAGTTGCACTAATCCGCTGACTGGGCTGCCCGGTCAAGTGATCTATTCAGGGGATCCGGGACTTCCGAAAGGCGCTGATATCTATCCCGCCAACAAGAACGATCTTGGGCCCCGGGTCAACTTTGCCTGGACACCTTTCGCCGACAAGAAGACCGTGGTCCGAGGCGGCTACGATATCTTCTACAGCAACGCTTTCCAAGGCGCCAATTCGGTTCAGTCCGGCTCGAATTCCCCCGGCTACAACATAGATTTCAATTGGAACGACAGCTTCTATCCCAATCAATGCGCCCCGTTTTCGGGACAATGCGTGGCTTTTCCGCTTAGCGACACCTCAACCATCAAGACGCAACTCCCGGTTCCACAGATTCCGGCATCGCCGGCCCAGTTGCCTGGATGGACGCGCCAGCCGTTGCTGGGCGGCGGGGGTTTTTCTCTGTATCTGAAGCCGTCTCACGATCCGATGATCCAGCAGTGGACCTTTGAAGTGCAGCGTGAGCTTCCCGACAACATCCTGCTGAGCGTGGGGTATGTGGGTAACCACGGCACGCACCTTCTCGGAGAGTTGTTCCGCAGTTTTAACTACGTCCACACGGCTGATGTTCTCAAATACAAGACCTCGCTTGGCGCCGTGATTCCAATTACCGACGTGTATTCGGGCAACACCGCGCAGTTGCTGCAGCAAGTGTATAAGACTCCGGATCTGCCGCGGTCCCTTCTGCTAAAGCCATACCCGTTTTTTGCTCTCGGGCTCGGGGCCAACACCGCCTGGGATGCGACCAGCCACTACGAAGGGCTGGATGTTCAAGTGCGAAAGAGGTTTTCGCACGGTCTAAGCTTTGTAGCCGCATATACATGGTCGAAATTGATGGATAACGGCCTGACCGCCCAGTTGGGTGCGAACCTGGTGGACCCCGTCCACTTCGCCCGCCCCGGTTATGTTGGCGGCCGGGCGGGAACGGGTAACTTTAGCAACCAGACTGGCGGACTATATCAGGACCCCGATCGCAAGGTGGACAAGACCATTGGAGCGGACGACGTTCCGCAGATGTTCAATATCGCCGGCTCATATGAGTTGCCGTTCGGCAACGGGAAGACGTTCCTGAACCGAAGGGGGCCGATCAACCACCTCATTGGTGGTTGGATCGTGACCGCCAACTTCAATGCGCAGAGCGGAATTCCAATGAGCATCTCCTGCCCTGGTAACCGAGTTACCAGCCGGTGTGACCTGATTGGCAATCCTTCCAAGGTGCCGGGCGGGCAAAGCGCCGCTCAGTGGTTCAATCCCGCGGCATTTGAGCCTGCGTTTGGCGGTGATCAGACCTTTTGGGCGAACCCCGATCCTAACGACCCCCGCTGGTATCAGTTCGGCACGGCCGGGGAGCGGCTGGGAAATGCTCGCTCGCCAGGCTTTTATAACATGGACACGTCGCTCGCCAAGGAATTCCACTTAACGGAACAGCGGTATTTCCAGTTTCGCTGGGAGGTGTTCAACGCACTGAACCACATGAATCTGGGGTTGCCTAACACGAATTGGTGCCTGCCGCAGCTGCAAAACGGCTCGACGGACCTCGTGCACCAAGGCGGATGTTCGTTTGGCCTGATCACCAATATCGCAACCGACCCGAGATCCATGGAGTTTGTTCTGAAGTTTTACTGGTAGGCGGATTGATGAGCCCCATAGCCGATCAGACATCCCGCGCCCAGGAATTTCACGAGCGCGGCTTTCTAATCATCCCCAACACGCTTTCCGCCGAACAACTGGCGATCCTGAATCGCGCGGTGGATCGCGATCTCGACGAGCACG